>MKWU01006120.1_pt1 | contig 12481 bp, 9 predicted proteins | sample 809101 | NCBI WGS metagenome assembly MKWU01 (sample SAMN05860141, study PRJNA318959) | sponge metagenome | host: Aplysina aerophoba | place: Slovenia: Piran, Adriatic Sea, Gulf of Piran | collected 2013-05-07 | reverse complement strand
ACGACGTGCGCATCCACGACATCCGCCACAGCGTCGCCTCGCGGGCGCTCGCGCTCGGCGAGGGGCTGCCGATCATCGGCCGGCTGCTCGGTCACCGCCAAGCGGAGACGACCGCGCGCTATGCGCATCTCGATCGCGACTCGGTCCGGGAATCCGCCGAGCGGGTCGCCGTCAGAATCGCCGAACACATCCTTTAGGCGCTCGACCACCCGTGGGTGATCTCCGGCAGGAAGACATCTGACCGATCTCCAACATCCCTGGCGCCGCATCCGCGCCCGCGCGGACCTCGACGATGTGCGAATTCATGACTTGCGCCACTCCGGTACATCATCTCCGGCACAGCTTCACATCCAAGGCGCTGGCGCTCGGCGCATCGCTGTCGAAGATTGGCGCACTGCTCGACCACAACGAGATTGACGCCACAGCGCGCTACACCCGTCTACCGCGCGATTCGACCAAGGCATCGCCGACGGCAACCGGGCGAATCCGACGGACAAAGAATCTATTCGACGGTCGCTCCGCATGGTGTAGGATCGGTAGAGTAGCGATTGTCGCAGAATGCGCACGGCGCAAGCACGCCGGCAGTTCGAGAGGTCGTTTTCGAAGTCAGCGAGGACGGTTTGGACGGCGGTTTATCTACCAGTGCGCTCGGTTCCGGTATCCGCGTCCAAACCGAGGACGCTAGCTTTAACGACCTCCGCCGGAACCTCCCCCAGGCGGTGCACTGCTGCTTCGACGACGGCATGGTTCGACCTACCGGGCCTGATCCGGCTGCACTTCGCGAAAAGCAATGGCCTTGTGGTGTGCAGCTTCTGCGCGAAATCAACCGTGTCGCCCATGTCTCGGCGCTTCGGCAGTTACAGGCTACGACAGAGTGCGTCAGCGCAGCCTGCGCATACCCATTACGGCGTAGGCAGGCGGCGAGCACCATGAGGTGATTCCATTGCACGACTCGATCCAGCCCAAGACATTGTCGAGCAACACGAATAGGCTCGCCCGGCATCACGATATCGATATCGCGCACTTGCCGCGGATGCTCGCCCTATAATGTCAGTGCCTCACTTCGCTTCCAAAGCAGAGTAAGATTGCCAGGAGAAGGGACATGCCAATCGGAGACGGGATTCGAAGAAATATCGCTCTCATTTCAACCGCAGAGCGAATGCGCTTCCGGGACGCTGTTGTTGAACTCAACCACAGATATTACTCTGACAATGACTCGAAGTGGGTTAAACAAGACAGAATCCACCAGGCTACTCGTGTCCACGGTGGGCCTGCATTCATTCCCTGGCACCGAGAACTCTGCAATCGTTTCGAACAGCTTCTGCGAGAAGCTGACGGAGAGTTATCGTTGCACTATTGGGACTGGACAGAAGATCCAAGAAGGGCCGGAGACGGCGCCGCTGGTACGATAGATCTGTTTACGACAGAATTCATGGGAGTGCCGGCCGGAACGGTTGGTGCTCCCTTCACCGGATTTCCCTCATTCACCCGGGACGTGGCCGGCGGGAAAGACGCTCCTGTTTCGCCTGGCACCGACACCGATTCGGCAATCATAAAATCAACAGACGGAGTACCGAAAACTGCCCAATGGAAGACATTTCGTGAAAAGCTCGAAGGTAAACCAAACCATGGTTCGATTCATGAATACATCGGCGGCTCGATCGGCAATCCACACACGGCCTTTGAGGATCCGTTTGTCTTTCTGCTCCACTCCAACGTGGATCGTCTCTGGGCAATGTGGCAATCAGTGCCGGGAGAGGAATGGCGTCTCGACCCGGACCAAGTGTATGGCGACGAGGGCTCTCACCCAATGATCGTTGAGTATCTTGAACCATGGGCAGGCGGGCGCGGATTGCGACCATGGGCACCTCCAGAGGATCAGCAGGTCGGGAAGAACTCCAAGGATTCGACAGTCGTGACGCCACCGATGTACGATACCTTGTGATCATTATCGTGCAAGGTTGCCGCTTTGGACTGGCAAACGATCCACTGAGCCCCACAGCGAACAGAATCCTATAGCGAATTTTCGAAGGCTTACGTTCTTCACGTTTCGGTACAGATAAGAAACCGGTCCCTCACATACCTGATCATGAGATTCTCCCCATTGAGTCCCTCTTCGAATGAGAGTCCCCCAACAATTTGCGCGGTCGTCCAGTAGATGGACATCCCTATCGGCGCTTGAACCCGAAGCGAACTCCCTCACCGAGTAGATCAAGCACACCGTCTGCATCCGAACTCATTGGGTTCGGAAGCACGTCGATCTGCGCGTTTGCCGGATCATGTGGGTTTGCCACGTACACGACGACGTAGCGAGTATTCGACCGCCTTCGGGTAGCTTCACGCGCTGCCCGCACTTCGGTCTCCCCCATCTCGAAACACTGCTGGTCGCCGAGACTCGCTTTCACCTCAATCTGCCAAGTTTGTCTGCGGTATTGGACCCTGAAGTCGAAGCCCAAGTCGTCGGCCCCTTGGGAGCGGCCCAGCTGTTCATTTTCGATTCTTGAGACCCAAGCCGCGTCTATATCCTGCTTCGGGAACCGCTCCTTGAGCCAATGGTAGACGACCAGCTCGCCGAGGCGGCCGATCATGTCCTTCTTGGCCTGAGGTATCCGCTGAGTTTGGTTTCCTTACCGGCCCGTGCGACTCTTACCCCTACCCACCGTGCCTTTAGTGACCGGGGCGAGGCCAGCCTGCGTGCCCAGCGTCGTTCCCTTTATCGTTCGCGAGAGCTTCTCAGCGACAACATCCGAGATGTCCGTCCAGTTGGCCGTCTTCGGGTCCACTTCACCTCCGGCGAATTCAACCGAACGCCTTCTTGCCTCACGTCTTTCTGCCTCTTCACGAGCCTTGGCGTCGGCATCCTCGATGTCCGTCGTCTCGATCTGAAGCTTGGCCCTGTCGAGCGTCTCTCCCATTCCCTGTGGCCAAAGCCCAAGGGCAGCACACCTTGCGACCTGTCCGATTTTCCGGCGCCACCTCAATCTGAGAGGCGTATTGGACCGAGCAGACCATCATGCTCAAAGTGTAAATGCAGTATCTCTCTCCATTGCCGGAGGCGTCGTTTGGAAAAAAGACGATGATCCAATTGAGGTTTTGACCAGAAAAGGGGAAATGAAAAACGCACTCTGGCTCAAAGTCAACGGACAACGATATGCCCTATCGTATAATCACTCCACGGCAGCGATTGAACTACGACAGAACACGACTCAAGGCTCAATACTTGCATCCTTTTCAAACGCAACAACAAATGCACAAGTTCGAACCGTCTTCGCCGCACTCTAAGACCTTAGTACATTCTAAATTTCCTCATGAGAGACAGGTTTCGACACGATGACTGTTTCATCGTGTGCGAAATTCTGTATAGAAATGGAACATATAACAGTCCACCGATCCGTCTTAGCAAATTCTGCGCAATACCGCTTCACTTAGATGGCAGACCCAGCGTATCGAAGAATGCCTTGTTTCTCTCCTTTGCGGACTTGAGGAGCCCATCAAACGAGACCACCTGGATATAGGCATAGTATGATTCATCTCCATGATACCCATAGTAACCCATACCATCCGCACTCGATTTTAGCTGATGCATCTTGCAGCAATCTACGAGACTATTCGTCAAATCCGCCAAAACGTACACGAACCCCGGTATCTTTGCTGCGTTCGGAATCGCTCTGCCATCGACTGTACGTGCGCCTTCGCGCAACCGCCGCAAATAACCGAGGGACTGCAATATCGGATCTTTGGTCTCGTTCTCACCGGCTTGATATCCTTCCCGCATTGGCCGCTTAATTTCAATGACCGTTATTGATGCCTGCTGAACCGATCCTTGACCAACCAACATAGGATTCTCAAAAACGCGGATCGTCGCGACATCCGGCTCTTTTGTCGACACGCTCCCCGTTGTTGGATTCGACGTCAACGGAAGGTCTGACGCGAGAAAGTGATGAAATGCAAGCCGTTCATCGACCAGCCAGAGATTCTGTCGTTGGTATACCGGATCTGTTGAAGTAGAACGCATCGGGACAATGAGCTCGTGTATGACATCCTCGCGAACAAACTTACCATCTTCTTGGCGCTTTATCGCAAAATCCAAGAGCTCAATAACGACACGTCGGTGAGCCACGTAACTTGTGAGGTCAGACTGCTTGAGATCTGTCACCATGTCCATGTAGTGCGCCAACCGTTCAGCATAATCCTCATAGTCAACACTTTCGGACAGAAGTTTGTGACCTTCAATTAGAATGCTCTGTTCGACTTCGAACGACTCCTTATGCAGCAGAATATCCAATTCCTTGTCAGATACATTGGGATCCACCGAAAGCCGTTCGGTCCGCATATGCCCTAGCAACGGTCGATATTTCGGTGCCTTGTTTGACACGAATGTCTCTACCCGCTCCCTTCCTTCGCTAAGGACCTCCTTGAGGTTTTCCTCAAGGTATCCGGCGACACGCGGGTATACCGCGGAACGGATGTCGTCGTATGAAATTTCCGTTTCTCCGAACAGGCCATCCACGGTCTCGGAAATGTTGAAGTGCACCCTTTCGTTCGTAACCTGCTCATCGAGGAAGTCGCTCGTCAGGTAGGCCATGTACGTGAAGTGACCATCATCATCGGTAATGGCCCTGTACAGACCAGGAACTTTCCCCGTAATGCTCTCCTCGCGTACCAGCCTGCCAGACGCACAGTATCCCAGGGTGTGCGGCTTGTTTCTGTCTACTCGTACCTTCACGTGCGTGATTTCGAACCTTCGTTCCTTTACTTCAATCGCCTCGCTCGAGGACGAACCATGCATATGCGCATCGAACAACTCGAACAAGTCGATGCTCGCTGAGTTGTCGCACACGGTTATTGCCGGCACACCCTCAGTTCTGATGAAATACCAAAGACAGTGTTCCAGCAATCCAGATGCAATTTTCTCCAAGGTCTTGTGAGTCGCCGACGCAAACCGTTTCTTGAACCCGAGAAGTTCAACTGTTGTACCAACTTCCGCACTTCCTTGGCAGTCTGCTTTCGCCTCCAAAACCTCGTTACTCACGGTGAAAGAAAAATCCCGTCTCTTTAATTCTCCATTCTCCGCATACGTTGAACGCACCATCACGTCATCAAAGGCCTTGAGCCACATCAGCCTTCCGATGCCTCGGCATCCCTTTTCCACCTTGTGGAGGCTATCCAGCGTTCTGAACGACTCCCAGTTCTTGTCGGTGAAGCCAACGCCGTTGTCGGCGATCCTGAATCCCCGAATTTCACCTTCAGCACGTGGTCCTGGTCTAGGGTTAATGTCGAGCTGCTCCATCCGATCGACTTCCAGCTTTATGCTATATTTGGCCAATCCCTTCCGTTCTCTGGAATTGCGCTCCTCTATAGCTTCAATAGAATTAATTACCGCCTCATATACCGGCATTAGTCCCTTGCCGGAGGGTAGGTTCGTGTTTCGCAACCTGCCATTTAATTCGCTTTGCATCGCTGTGCTCCTACAATGGGGTTCACGCCGCCAACCGGTTCCGAATCATCGCTAGAAGACAGCGAAAATCGAGTGGGCCATGGTAGTAACATGGACTGCTCCGCAAGTGGTCCAGTCTCCTACCGCGCACTCGCGCTCGTGCCATCCCTCCGGACGGTCACCGCATCCTGCCCTGCTTGGCTCAACGACTCGGAACAGCAGCGTGCCGAGTACCGACCACGCCAGAGTGCCCTGATCCGTGCATCCGCCAACATCCCAACTCGGCCTACGGTCCCGCCGTTCAGTGCCGCCTTCAGCGGTTTGTCCACCAGAAGGCGCGGCACCGTCCACCCCAGTACGATCAAGCTCTAGCCTGTGCGTGCGCGGAGCCACAAATGACCTCGGCGGAGGCCGCTCCCGCAACGTAGAGCCGGATCCGACGCTCACTCGACGTCGCCCACACGGCGACAAGGGGCTGTACGAACTGTCTTCATGCTGTAAGAACAGTTCGGTATTGCCTCCGGGGTTGCCCACCCGGCGGAAGCATACCGCAACCGACCGAGCCCGTTCGGATGTCCATCAAACCGCATCTGCGCCTCGGATGCAAGCATCATGGTGGGGAAACCGAAGGGAAATATGACAATAAAAACAGCTATTTACGGCGCTAATGTCAGCTCTTGCGTCCTATCCTCCGGATGCCGTAGGGCTGCTCCATTAGACATTATCTAAGCCATGGCTACGCCTCCCATGCGATCATGAACGGCAAGAGCCTGCACATGGTGGGTCGTCTGCTCGGGCATCGGCGCGCGGCCAGCACCAACCACCATGCCCATCTCGACGAAGCGACCCTGAGCAAGGCTGCGGAGCGGGTGGCCTTAGTGGTTCGAACGAAGCTGAGTATGAGATAATGGGACTCGTGAGAATCGAAGCGATTCGCTTGACAGGGAGAGGGGCGTGGCCACGGGATGCACGCTGAGGAACTGCGAAATCTTGGATTGATTGCCGGCAGCCGGCTAAACCCACACGCGAGGCCGTGATGAATCTGGAAATCTATCTTGGCGACTGTCTGGAAATCACATCGAAGTTCGATTCCGGCTCGTTCGATCTGATATATATCGATCCACCATTCAACACCGGGAAAGTGCAGGCCCGTAAACGCTTGAAGACGGTGAGAGACGAGCAGGGCGACCGAACCGGATTCCAAGGGAAGCGATACAAGACTCAAATTCTTGGTGAGTCGTCTTTCAACGATCACTTTGATGACTTTATGTTGTTCGTCGAACCAAGGCTTAGGGAAGCACATCGTCTCCTATCGCCGAAAGGATCGTTCTTCTTTCATATAGACTACCGCGAATCCCATTACTGTAAAGTGATGCTGGACAGGGTTTTTGGTCGGGAGTCGTTCAAGAATGAGATCGTTTGGGCATACGACTACGGCGCAAGGTCAAAGAAGCGCTGGTCCGCCAAGCATGACAACATATTCTGGTACGCTAAGAACCCAGACAGCTATACCTATCGTTACGACGATATCGACCGTATCCCATACATGGCGCCCGGACTCGTGGGCCCGGAAAAGGCGGCGAAGGGGAAGACACCGACCGATGTATGGTGGCAGACAATCGTAAGTCCAAACGGCAAGGAAAAGACGGGATACCCGACACAGAAGCCTATAGCTATCTTGAACCGCATAGTCCGCGTTCACTCTAACCCCGGCGATAGGGTGCTGGATTTTTTCGCCGGCAGCGGGACGACTGGTGCGGCAGCTATTAGCTCCGGTCGGAACGCTGTCTTGGTAGACAACAGTCCTGAAGCGATCCGAGTCATGAGTCGCCGCCTCGCATTCGCTTCCCCAGTAATCCATGGAGAAGAATATGCCGTCGATCAAAGACCCCGAGGTCAAGATACTGGCGACCTATTCGCTGACCTTGCAATCCGACTACCCAAGTGAAGAGGATGACGCGTGGCGCGAGAGTCCGTTCAACTGGATCAGGACAAGAAGATCGTCTAGGCAAAGGGGTGCGATAGGAGAGAAGCTGGTATCCGGTTACTTGGCTCTCAAGGGCTTTGACGTTACGAGATCCCCTGATGCTGGTGCAGACAGGGTTGTTGGTGGTAAGCGCGCTGAAATAAAGATGAGCACGCTTTGGGAAGGCGGCTTCTACAAATTCCAGCAGCTGCGGGATCAGAATTACGATTTTGCCTTATGTCTCGGTATTAGTCCCTTTGATGCTCATTGCTGGGTTTTGCCCAAGGATGTGATACTGGATAGTTGGGCAAACGAATTTGCAGGAATAACATCACAGCATGGCGGAGTGTCGGGGACGGATACGGCTTGGTTGAGTGTGTATCCTGATGATGCTCCCGAATGGTTGAACAAGTGGGGTGGAAGATTATCGAACGCAGTAGGGTTGATTAGTGAGATTACTGATCAAGAGCCGTTGATATGATTATGTTTGAAGGGGAAGGGAGAAGAAAAAGGCCGAAAGGGAGGAGGAGTGCGTTATGCCAGAGGTGAATGCGGAAATAGCTCTGTTGACGTTCACTTGGTCGATGAGGTGATGCGCGGCGCGTTCGACTTCACTGGCAGTGTCGATGTAGCGTCGCGCGCGAACTGGATCGATTCGTGGATTGAAGCCCCATGCTCGCCGTCTCCGCGTTTTGCACCGTCCTGGTTGCTGCGGTCGTGACCTTGCCCGTCGTGTTCCACCTGTGTGCGCCCTGGTGGCTGGCCATAGCCTTGCCCGTTGGCATCATGTGCGGCGCCATCGGGCATTACCTGGCCGAATGGACCGCACCGCATGGGACGCAAAGCGAACGCGCCGCGCGGCCGCGCATCGATCCACCGCTTGCGAAGCTTGAACCGAGGCTTTCGGCTCCGGAGCATCCTGCACGGTTGCTTCCCGAACCGGCGTTACGCGCTTTGGAGCTGACGTTGCCGGCACCGAATCTTCCTGAACACCTGCCGAAAGTTGCGGCGATTGTGGCGCGGCCCGCGGCCCGCGCTCGCAACCCATGGTCGAGGCGGTGAAGCGCGAGAGGCGGCGCGTGACGTCTCACTCAAGTGGGCTGCCCGCAGGGCACGAGTCCGCCTGGTGCTGTCGAGAAAGGTCCTGTGTAAGTCGACATCTGCGCGTGAGGAACGAGTGAATGGGAAATGAGACGGCATGCAATTGGAAGCAGAGCGAGCGTACGTTGGCAGGTCTCCCGGACCAGGCCTGCTCAGGATTCTCGGCAAGGTGCCGATCACGGCCCCGCGGGTGCTCGCATGAGACCGATTTCGCGAGTCCTCGCAGGATGATGGCATAGTGTTGATTTCAGCGCTTGGAGCATTCCTGCGCTCAGCGTAACACTTCCTAATCGTGCTATAATTTATCGCGCTCTGCGACTTGCAGCTCAAACCGGCCGACAGGGTAGGAAAGCTGTGCAGTACGATGTGGGGCATCGGGCAAACAGCTTGACGCACACTGTCGGCCGGAGAGCGCCGCCCTTCGGGTCGCGCCCAGGCGCCCGCCCGCGGCGTCGCGGGCCTCAACCGTATTCCCTGATACGCTTTTCGGCCCGCTCCTGGCGGATCGAACGCCCGGGCGCGACGCAGGCCGTGACCTTGGTGAGAAGTGCGGGCTAGCGCCTATCCTGCCGGAGATAGTTGAGCAGTAGCCCGCTCGGCGCGGGCGAGCGCTCGCCCCGCAAAATTGTGGGGACGATCAGCACCGCGAGCGTCAGCACGTAGGGGAGCATGCCGACGATATAGATCGGCACGTCGAGGCCGATGGCCTGGACGCGCGGAATCAATGCCTCCGCACCGCCGAAGATGAGCGCGCCGATCACCGCGCGCCCCGGCCGCCAACCGGAGAAGATGACCAGCGCGATGACGATCCAGCCACGGCCGGCGACCATGTGTTCGGTCCAGACGAAGCTGGAGGCGAGCGAGAGGTAGGCCCCGGCAATTCCGCAGAGCGCGCCCCCCAGCATCACGGCGACGATGCGAAAGAGCTGGACGTTGACGCCCGCGATATCGGCCGTCGCGGGGTCCTCGCCGACGGCACGGAGCCTGAGGCCCGCATTCGAGCGGTCGAGACCCCACCACACCGCGATGGCAAGCGCCGCAGCGGCGTAAACCAGGATGTCCTGCTGGAAGAAGATCGGGCCGATCCACGGGATGTCGCTGAGGACGCCGAGATCGAGGTCGCGGAAGCCGGTCACCTTCTCGAACATGTAGGGCCGGCCGACGACCCCGGTCAGTCCGTCGCCGAGAGCGACGATGATGAGTCCGGTCAGCACCTGATCGGTGCGGAAGACGACGACGGCGATCCCGAACACGAGGCCGACCAGGGCACCCGCCAGCATGGCAACGGGAACGCCGGCGCCGGCGAGTCCGGTGTGGAAGCTCACGACCGCACCGGTCATCGCGCCCACCAGCATCATGCCCTCGCAGCCGAGATTGAGGACGCCGGCGCGCTCGTTGATTATCAGGCCGAGCGCCGCGAGCAGGTATGGCGCGGCGAAGCCCGGCGTGGTGGCGAGCCAGTTCTGGACGAAATCGGCTGCCATCAGGCGTGTTCCCGCACGCCCCAGCTGAGGCGGTAGCGGCTGAAGAACTCGACGACGACGAAGGTAAGGAGGATGACCGCCTCGATCAGCGTCGTGATCGCCGCCGGCAGTTGATAGAACACCTTGAGCGTGTCGCCTGCGGTGTAGACGCCGCCCACCACGAACGCTGTGATGATGACAGGGACCGGCCGGAAGCGCCCGATGAAGGCGATGACGATACCGCTGAAGGTGTAGCCGCCAGCGATGAAGAGCGTCATGCGGTATTCCTGACCGGCGGCGAGCCCCGCGCCTGCGACGCCCGCGAGCCCGCCGGACATGGCTGCGGCGAATGCGGTGGTCAGCACGACCGGGATGCCTGCGGCCCGCGCCGCCTCCACATTGGCGCCGATCGCATCCATGTAGAAGCCGAGCCGCGAGCGGGCCATGGTGAACCAGAGCAGGGCCCCGGCCCCCAAGGCGATCCAGATGCCGGTGTGCGAGGAGCCCCAGCCGAGCCGCGCCAGACGCTCGATCCCCTCGTCGTAGTGCCGCGAGTTTGGGAAGGCGCTGCCGGGGTCATGCCACGGGCCGAAGAGGAGATGCTGGACCAGCTGATAGGCGACATAGGTCAACAGCAGCGAGGTGATGATCTCGTTGACCCGGAAGCGGAGCTTGAGAAAGGCCGGAATGCCGATCCAGCAGGCGCCGGCGATGGCGGCGGCGATGAACATCAGCGGCAGGCGGAAGAATTCGGGGCCGATGTCGAAGAGGGCGACGCCGGTCGCGGCGATGCAGCCCAGCCACATCTGGCCCTCGACACCGATGTTCCAGAACTTGAGCTTGAGCGCCGCCGCCGCCGCGAGGCCGACGAACACCAGGGGCGTCGAGGCGGTCACGACCTGGGCGAGGCCGTTCAGGTCGAGAAACACGTAGACGATGAACTCGTTGACGATCTGCCCGGCGGAGACGCCGTAGGCGATGAGGATGCCGAAGGCGATGAGCAGGCCGAGTGCGATGCCGCCGACGAACGTCGCTGCCCGCATCCAGAGCGGCGCCTGCTGACGCGGCACGAGGTAGATCGGGCTAAGCATCAGGCGTGGCCCAGCATCAGGCGGCCGATTTCGGCGCGGCTCACCTCGCCTGCGGCGAACTCGCCGACTAGCCTGCCCCGGCTGATCACGGCGATGGTGGTGGAGAGCGAGAGCACCTCCTCCAGATCCTCGCTGATCAGCACGCAGGCGGTGCCCGCGTCCGCCGCGCCCTGCAGCAGATCGTGGACGGTGCGGCAGGCGCTCACGTCGAGGCCGCGGGTGGGAGAGTGGGCGATCAGCACGCTGGCCTCCCCCCGGAGCTCGCGCGCGAGCAGGAGCTTCTGGGCGTTGCCGCCGGAAAGAAGCCTGGACAGCGTGGCGGGCGCCGCGCCCTGGATATTGTAGGCGTCGATGGCACCCGCTGCCGCCGCCTTCATGGCGCCGCGGCGAACCAGTGCCGGGTTGCCGTATTCACCGGCCGGCACACCCGTCACCCCGTGGTTCTCGTAGACCGCGAGCTCCGCCAGGAGGCCGGTGCGGAACCGGTCGGCGGGCACGGCGCGCATCCCGCGACGGCGGAAGGCGGGGACATCCTGGCCCGCGATCTCATCGTCGTCGATCGCGATCCGGCCACGGGCGGGCGGGCGCAGCCCGGTAAGCGCGTCCGCGAGTTCCTGCTGCCCGTTGCCGCCGACGCCCGCGATCCCGTAGATCTCCCCGCCGCGCACGGCAAAGCCGACATCCTCGACGCCGATGCCCCCGGCGCCGCGCACGCTCAGCTCCTCGACCCGGAGCCGCACCTCGCCGAGCGTCCGCGCGTGGCGCTCGGCCATCTCGCCTTCCTCGCCCACCATGGTCCGGGCCAGCGTCTCGGCGTCCATCCCCGCCGTCTCGGCGCCGGCGAGCACCGTTTCGCCGCCGCGCATCACGGTCACCCGCGACGAATAGCCGATGACCTCCCGCAGCTTGTGGGTGATGAGGACGACCGCGTGGCCGTCCTCGGCAAGGCGGCGCATGAAGCTGAGCGCCGCGACCGATTCCTGATCGGTCAGCACCGAGGTGGGCTCGTCGAGGATGAGAATCCGGGCGCCGAGGAGCAGCACCTTGAGGATCTCGACGCGCTGCTGCTCGGCGATGGAGAGGTCGCCGACGACGGCATCGGGGTCGATGTCGAAGCCAACCTCCGCCGCCTTGGATGCTACCGCCTCGGCCGCGTCCCGCGGGCGCCGAACGCCGAGCGCGCTGCGGCAGGCAAGCACGATGTTCTCGGCAACCGTGAAGCGCTTCACCAGCTTGTAGTGCTGGTGGACCATGCCGATGCCGAGCCTGGCGGCGTCGGCCGGCGCGGTGATCGCAGCCGGCTGGCCGTCGACCGCGATGGTGCCTTCGTCCGGGGCATAGAGCCCGCAGGCGACGTTCATCAGCGTCGACTTGCCGGCCCCGTTCTCTCCGAGCAGGGCGTGGACCTCGCCCCAGTCGCAGG
>MKWU01006119.1_pt1 | contig 12482 bp, 11 predicted proteins | sample 809101 | NCBI WGS metagenome assembly MKWU01 (sample SAMN05860141, study PRJNA318959) | sponge metagenome | host: Aplysina aerophoba | place: Slovenia: Piran, Adriatic Sea, Gulf of Piran | collected 2013-05-07 | reverse complement strand
TCGAAGGGCTGGAGGTGCACTTTCCCATCCGCCAGGGCGTGCTCAAGCGCACGGTGGGGCACGTGCGCGCGGTCGACGGCGTCGACCTGCGCATCCGGCGGGGGCAGATCCTCGCGCTCGTAGGCGAGTCGGGCTGCGGCAAGACCACGCTGGGGCGCGCGGTGCTGCGCCTGGTGGAGCCTACCGCCGGTCAGGTGCATTTCGACGGACGCGAGCTCACGGGTCTCGGCCGGCGCGACATGCGCCCCATGCGCCGCCGCCTGCAGTTCGTCTTCCAGGACCCCGCCTCGTCGCTCAACCCGCGTCTCACGGTGGCGACCGCCCTGACCGAGCCGATGGCGGCGCACGGCATCGGCGAGAACCCGGAGGACCGGCTGGAGACGGCGGCGCAGACGCTGGTCGAGGTGCAGCTCGACCGAGAGCACCTGTGGCGGTATCCGCACGAGCTCTCCGGGGGGCAGCGCCAGCGCATCGGCATCGCCCGCGCGCTGTGCCTGCGTCCCGACTTCGTGGTGTGCGACGAGGTGACCAGCGCCCTCGACGTCTCGGTGCAGGCCGAGGTGCTGCAACTGCTGCTCGACCTGCGCCGCGATCACGCGCTCACCCTGCTGTTCATCACCCACGACATCGGGGTGGTGGAGTACCTGAGCGACACCACCGCGGTGATGCACGAGGGGAGGATCGTCGAGCTGGGTCCGACGACGCGCGTATGCACCGCGCCGGAGCACCCCTACACTCGCCGGCTCATCGCCGCGGTGCCGCGCCTGCCGCAGGGGACCGGCGCCGGGCTCTGACCCGCAGACACCACCGGAACATGGCCGCGGACGGAAGCTGATCCCATGAAAGCACAGTCGTCAGTCGATCGCGGGTTCTCCGCGTACCCGGGACTGCGGCTCACCAACCTTCCGGATTCGGGGGCCCGGTAGAGGAGGCTTCGTCACCGGGCGTTCGGGCACGAATCAGAGGCCGAGCGGGCGGTGTTCCTGGTATCGGCGACAGAGATCGAGGAACTCACGGGTGCTCTTCGGCATCGGCACACGGGCGCCGGCGAGGTAGGTCAGCAGGTTCGCCCCCTCGCGCAGCAGGCGCAGCCCGTCCTCGAGGCGCCGCTGCACCCGCTCGTCGCCCGGGATCGACCCCTGCGGACGAAAGTCGAACAGCCGCTCTCCGCACGCGACGAACTCGGGCCACACGTCGAAGGTCGCCACATCCGTGCGCATGGTCTCCGTCTCGTCCTTTGCGGCCCGGGCGAAGGCGAGCACCAGGGACCTGGCCCCGCACAGCCACTCGTCCTCCTCGACCTGCGCCACCATGGCGTCGGCGACGCGATCGATGTCGCGCATGGTCTGCGCGATCTTCGCGTACCGGCTCTCGTAGCAGTCCGCCATGGACATGGAGAACGCCTTGAGCGGCTCGCCCCACAGCTCGTCGATCCCCTCGTGGCCGCTGTAGTGCTTGACCGTCTTGCCGAGCTTCAGCGCCTCGACGAAGCACTCCTCGCACTCGCGCATCAGCTCGTTGTCCGGGGTCGTCTCCACGCCCTTCGCCGCGAGCTCCACGATGGACGTGAAGATGTCGGTCGCGCGGTTGAAGAGCGCGCCGGCGAGCATCGCTCCGCAGACCCGCTTGCGCCGCGCGTCGGTCTCGCGTTCATACGCGGCGCGGGCCGTGTCCAGCCGGCCGCTGGGAGTGTTGATCCCGAGCTCGGTGTGATGGAAGAGCCGCCGGGTGAGCAGCTCGATGAGCTGCTGCTTCTCGGCCAGGGTCTCCTCGGGGGGGTCGTAGTACCGGATCCAGTACCCGTCGTAGTAGATGCACTCCTTGCCGTCGATTCGGCGGCGAGCGCCGTTGCGGGGCTCTCGTTCGAAGGTGTGCAGCTCCGACACCAATCCCGACATGGCGAGCTCCGGAGGCTGGATCTGCGCCGGCTCCCGGCCGCCCGGCCGAGCGTTCGGAAGCCGCAGGGGAGCGGTATCATACGCCTGTTGGCTCGAAATTCTCACTCCCGCTCGAAGCCCCGATTGCGGCTCCCGGTCCGGTCCGAGGACATGCGACCATGACTACGCCCGCGGCGGGACGCCCCGACCGCGCCCGGGGCCGCTTGCGCTCACGGCACGGTGCAGGGCGGGGAACCCGGCCCGGTGGGCGTGGACGCCGGGGCACAGCGGGTTCCGCCCCCCGCTCCCGCGCGCACGGACCTGGCCGCGGTGACCACGACGGAGATTTCGCACCATGACCATGAAGGATGACGGCGACCACGCGTTCACGGCACGGTCACCGTACGGACTTCGCGACGAGGCGACGTACGCCGGCGCGCTCAGCTTCCTGCGGCGGCCGTACACCCGCGATCTGGAGGGAGTCGACGTCGCGGTCACCGGCATCCCCTTCGACCTCGCGACCACCAACCGCCCCGGCGCACGCCTGGGGCCGCGCGCGGTGCGCGCCGCATCCGCGCAGCTTTCGTGGGGGCCGCCGTGGCCGTGGGGCTTCGACCCGACGAAACGCCTCGCCATCGTCGACGTGGGAGACTGCGTCTTCGACCACGGCCGGCCGGGGGAGATTCCGGCCCGCATCGAGCGACACGCGTCGGACATCCTCGGGGCCGGCGCCTCGATGCTCGCCATCGGCGGCGATCACTTCATCACCCTGCCCATACTGCGGGCCCACGCGGCGCGCCTCGGGCCCCTCGCCCTCGTGCACTTCGATGCCCACTGCGATACGTGGAGCGACGAGGACGGGCGCATCGACCACGGCACGATGTTCCGGCACGCGGTCAGGGAAGGCATCGTCGACGTCGCCCGCTCGGTGCAGATCGGGATCCGGACCCACAACGAGGACCGCCTCGGCTTCACCTGGCTCGACGCCGCGTGGGTGCACGAGCACGGACCGGCCGCCACGGCGCGCGAGACGCGGCGCATCGTCGGCGACGCGAGGGCGTATCTCACGTTCGACATCGACTGCCTCGATCCGGCCTACGCGCCCGGGACCGGAACCCCGGTGACCGGCGGGCTGTCTACCTGGCAGGCGCAGACCATCATTCGGGCCTTGAGCGGAGTCGACTTCGTGGGCATGGACGTGGTCGAGGTCGCCCCGGCCTACGACGTGGCGGAGAACACGGCGCTCGCGGCCGCCAGCATCGCCCTCGACTACCTCTGCCTGATGGCGCAGTCGCGGCCCGACGCCGTGTGAAGCCGGGGTGCCGAAGCCCGCGTGCTTGTCCCGCGGCACCGCCCCGGTATGATGGACGGCACGCGGGCAGCGGCGGCCGGATCCACCGGTTTCGCCCTCCCCCACACGACGGAGACCGGGCGACGGTGACGGAGACGGTGAAGGAACCGGAAGTCGAACTCGACGTCGACGCCATGCTGTCGTCGCTGGTGAGCGTGCGCACCGAGGTTCCGGACGACGCGCTCACCGCGCCGGTGCTGGGCACCGAGCGCATGGGCAACGGCGTGGTGATCGGCGACCGCGGCCTCGTGCTGACCATCGGCTACCTCGTGACCGAGGCGCAGACGTTGTGGATCACCGACCACCGGGGCGCGGCCGTCCCCGGCCACGTCCTCGGCTACGACCAGGAATCCGGATTCGGGCTCGTCCAGGCCCTTCAGCCGCTGACCGCGCCGGCCATGGACCTCGGCGTGAGCGCCGCCTGCGACGTGGGCGATCCGATCGTCGTGGCCGGCCACGGCGGCGGCGACGCGCTCGTCACCGGACGCATCATCGCGAAACGCGAGTTCGCCGGGTACTGGGAGTACGTGCTCGACGAAGCCCTGTTCACCGCTCCGGCGCACCCGAACTGGGGGGGCGCCGCGCTCGTCGGATCCGACGGCCGGCTGCTCGGCGTCGGCTCCCTTCTCGTGCAGACCGTCTCGTCGAGCGGAGAGAAGGGGGGCGCGAACATGGTCGTCCCGATCGACCTGCTGAAGCCGATCCTCGAGGACATGAAGCTCTACGGACGGCCCAACCGGCCGGCGCGGCCGTGGCTCGGCTTCCTGGTCCAGGACGTCGGCAGCCACCTGGTGGTCGCGAGCACGTACGACGGCTGCCCGGCCGACCGGGCGGGGGTCGAGGTCGGCGACCTGATCGTCGAGGTGGCGGGGGAGCCCATCGACGGTCTTGCGGAGCTGTTCCGCAAGGTGTGGGGAATCGGACCGGCGGGAAGCGAAATACCGCTCACCATCGTGCGCGACGGCGAACCCCGTCCCGTGGTGCTGGAATCGATCGACCGGGATGCGCGACTGAGGCACGGCGCGGTGCACTGACGGCGCGCGCGGACCGCCTGCCGACGACGCCGAGCCCCGGCGGGTGTGGTGCCCGCGATACCGTGGCCGCGCTCGGGCGCGTCGGCGACGCCCCGGGGCCGGCGCCCTCAATACCGCGGGACGGAGGGGTCCACCTCCCGCGACCACGCGTCGATCCCGCCTTCGAGGTTGTGCACGTCGGTGAACCCTTCGGCGCGGAAGTGCTCGGCCGCGCCCAGGCTCCGCACCCCGGTGTGGCAGTAGAAGACGAGCTTCGTGTCCTTCGGGAACGCCGACACGGTTCTCAGACCCTCCTCGTCGAGCAGGATCGAGCCCTCGATGACCGCCCGCGCCCGCTCGTCGGAGGTGCGCACGTCGACCAGCACCGGCGCGGCATCGGCACCACGCCGAGTAGCGGCGAGATCGGCCGGCGACATCCGGCCGACCGGCGGCGGAGCGTTGGGATTGTCGATCCTGAACGCCGTGCCCTGCACGGTCTCCTCGATGTCGATCGACAGACCGTTCGCCTTCTGCGCCGACGCCACGTCGAACAGCAGGGCGACTCCGTTCGACTCCGCCCGGACCTCGTGCCCTTCCATCGGTCCGAGGTTGAACGAGTGCTGCCAGCGCCCGTCGATGGACAGGTGCACCGCGTTGCCGGGGTTGGCCTGGAGCGCGTTGGCGATGATGGCGGCGGCGGCGTCGCTCACGCGGACCTCGGGCGGAGTCCGGTCCGGGGCCTCCACCCCGAGCATCTCGTGCAGCTCGCCGTTGTTGAACATCTGCTTCACGATGTCGCAGCCGCCGACGAACTCGCGGTCGATGTAGAGCTGCGGGATCGTCGGCCAGTCGGAGAACGTCTTGATGCCGTCGCGGATCCCCTGATCCTCCAGCACGTTGAACGTGGTGTACTTCGGGACGAGGGAGTCCAGGATGCCGATGGTGGCGGCGGAGAAGCCGCACTGCGGCTGCACCCGCGTCCCTTTCATGAACAGCACCACCCGGTCGGAATCGATGAGCGATTCGATGCGGGACTTCAACGGTTGATTCAGTTCCATCGGATTCTCCTCGGACCGCGCTTCGGCGGCGACGGCCGGCAACGCCGGCCCACTTGGATTTCGATGCAGGCTAGATGATCGACTGCCTCGCCACAAGGCGGCGCCCCCGCGTCCGTACTGAAGCGGCATCAACGAGGAGCGGTCCGGCTTCAGAGGGCAAGCTGCGCATGAGTGCCGATCCGGACCAACTCGAGCACGTCGGCGCTCCGCTTGCGATACACCAGCACCAAATCGGGCCGCAGGTGGCAGTCACGGCAGTCGTCGTACTCCCCCTTCATGGGATGATCCACGTAGCGGGCCGGTAGCGGGGAGTCGACCGCCAGCAGTTCGAGCACCGCGAGCAGAGTCGCGTCCACGTGGCCGCGATGCACGCTCCGCTTGACTCGCTTGAAATCGCGCCGGAACTGCGCGGTCCGCTTGACCGTACGCACTAAAGGGAACCCGCGCCGCGGTGTTCAGTCCTCGCTATTGAGTTCGGCCAGGGCATCCGCGGGGCTCCCCAGCTCGACAACTTCGCCGCGCCGCGCGGCCTCGATGGCCGCGACGGTGGTAGCGTTGGGTACTAGCGCCCCGAAGTCCGGCCCGCAGCCGGCGGCGGCCTGCTCGAGGACGATACGCATGGTCTGACCGATGGTGAAGCCCTGCTCGGCAAGGTGCCTTGCGGCCTCGTCCCTAACTGCCTGGTCCACGTCAACCCGCACTGTGACCTTCATGAGATGTCGTGACCTCGCGCGCTGCAGTGTGGACTGACGCCATTGTCATACGTGTACCTCGACGTTGTCCACAATGAAACTTGCGACGGGCCCAGTGGGCCCCTCTCCTGCAAGGCTCCGTAGGTCGGATCAGCCGAAGGCGCAATCCGAAATCCGGCCCTGCAAGGCCATGATTCATGTCGGATTACGCTGCGCTAATCCGACCTACAGCCCTGCTAGACACCCTGCAAGCGAGACGATCTTCTTCGTCATTGTTGATGACGTCCGAGACATTCCAGATCCTCGAAAGTTGGAACGGGAACTGACGACAACACATACGATTGATCGTCGCGAAGTTGACGTCGTCCTGCTGATTTGTGATGGCCAGGCTCAAGCCAGCCCCGCGGCAGTTCAAGGCGCGCTGCGCCGCGGAGTCGAGTCAGCGTGCGCGCGCACTCCCCCGCGCCTCGGTGCGCTCGTGCCGCAGCCCGAACACGTAGCGCCGCTCGGTGATCCGGTCGAGGAAGTGGAACGGGCGGTGGTCGGAGCCCCTGAACCCGGGCGCCCGCGTCAGCACCACGTCGCCGGGCTCGTGGGCGATGATCCGCGATCCGCGCCCGCTACGATCATCGCAGATGCCGAAGCGCCCGCGGCCTTCGAGCACGAAGAGGCAGATGAGGTTCCGGTAGGCGGTGCGGTCCATGTGCGGGGTGATCCCGGTCTCGCCGGGCTCGTAGACCTGCAGCATCAAGTCGTTGAAGACCGGCGGAGACTCGAACGGACAGGGCGTCACCGAGGCGAGCCAGCCGTCCCACATCGCCTGGTAGCGGTTGGTGAGGTCGTGAAAGCGACTGTCGGGTCCGAAGCCGTTGTGCACCCCCATGCGCTGGCGGACGAGGCGTTCGCCCCGTCCGACGAGGGGGCGCGCTTCACGAAACGGGACGGCGCGCGCCTCCTCCATCAGCCAGGCGCGGTACGCGGGGGTCAGCGCGGGCACCGCGATCGCGTCCTCGCGCTCCAGCCGGTGGAGGATCTCGTCGACGCCGATCCGCGGCTCGACGAACCGGTGGACCGGCGGACCTGCATGGGTATCGCGTGTGGTCGCAGCTTCATTCATCGCGGATCGGCGCAGGGACGAACCCGGCGCGATCGTACCCGCCGGCGGGAGACATGCACACGACGGGGACGCCGCGGCAGGGCAGCGGACCGGTACCGACGCCCGCGCTCCCAGGGCAGGCCTCCGAGCGGGGGGCGGAGTCCGCCGATCGCATCGACTTGCCTCGGGAGACGCAAAACGAGAACTGCTGCCCGGGGCCAGCGCTCCGTGACCGCCACCGGTGCAGCGGCTATAGTCCGCGCCTTCCGGGTTCCGCCACCCGCCCGGCACAGATGGAGCGCAGATGAACGTCAGCGAAGCGGCCGACCGCATCTGGGATGGCTACGCGCGCGGAGAGTACTTTCCCCCGGACCTCGTCGGAAGGCTCTCGTTCGACCAGGCGTTGCAGGTACAGCTCGACATCCTGGAGCGGAGGCTGGCAGGCGGCGAACGGCTCGCGGGATGGAAGATCGGCCTGACCTCCGCCGCGGTGCGCGCGCACTTCGGCACCGATCGGCAGCCGTTCGGACACATCCTGGAATCCGGCATCATCGCGTCGCCGGGCGAGGTCGCACTCGACGACGTCGTCGTCGGGTGCGGCGTCGAACCCGAGCTCTGCGTGACCATGGGCTCGGATCTCCGCGGCCCCGGCGTCACCGCGGACGAGGCCCGGGCGGCGGTGGCGAGCATCGCGCCGGGAATGGAGATCAATCAGAAGCGATCGGGCGGGTTGACCGACTTCGAGCTCTCGGTGGCGGACAACCTGACCCAGTGGGCGATCGTGCAGGGTCCCCCGTCGCCGGTGACGGACGGCTTCGACTCCGACTCGCTCCGCGTCACCATGTCGTGCAACGGCGACGTGCGGGCCGACGTCGTCGGACGCGACGTCATCGACGACCACTTCGTCTCCGTCGCAACGCTCGCCAACATTCTCGGGGAGCACGGCCGGCACCTCGTAGCCGGGCAGCGGCTCATCACCGGCTCGTTCAGCAAGCACGACACGTCGCGCGGCGAGACATGGCGCGCCGAGTTCGCCGGGCTCGGCGCATGCTCGGTACGGTTTCGATGAGGTGAACGCTCGATGAGGAACGACATGAAGATCGCGGTGGTCGGCACCGGCGCGATGGGCTCGGTGTACGCGGGTCTGCTCGCCTCGGCCGGAAACGAGGTGTGGGCGATCGACACCTGGCGCGAGCACATCGACGCGATTCGCGAACGCGGGCTTCGCATCGAGGGCGCGAGCGGCGATCGCACGGTCCGGCTCGAAGCGACCACCGACGCGTCCGAGCCGGGTGCCTGCGACCTCGTGATCATCGCGACCAAGGCGGACGGAGTCGCCTCGGCCGCCGCCTCCATCGCGCCGCTGCTCGGCGACGACACGCTCGTGCTCACCATCCAGAACGGACTCGGGGCGGCGGAGCGGATCTGCCGGCACCTGCCCCCGGACAACGTGCTGCTCGGCGTCGCGGGCGGCTTCGGCGCGTCCATCCGGGGCCCGGGACACGCGCATCACAACGGCATGGAGCTCATCCGGCTCGGTGAGCTGGGAGGCGGGATCACCGATCGCCTGGAACGGGTCGGCGGCGTGTGGCGCGACGCGGGCTTCAACGTGAAGTGCTTCGACGACATCAACCAGCTCGTGTGGGAGAAGTTCGTGTGCAACGTCACCTACAGCGGCTCGTGCACCGTCTTCGAATGCACCATCGCCGGGGTGCAGGGGAACGAGCACGCATGGCAGGTGGCGAGCAACTGTGCGGCCGAAGCCTACGCGGCCGGCGTCGCGAAAGGGGTCCGCTTTTCGTTCGACGACCCGGTCGCGCACGTGCGCGAGTTCGGCCGCAAGATCCCGCACAGCCGTCCCTCGATGCTCCAGGACTACCTGGCGAAACGGCCCTCGGAGATCGACGCGATCAACGGGATGGTGCCCGTCGTCGCCCGCGAGGTGGGCACCGCGGCGCCCTGGAACGAGGTGGTCACCGCGATCGTCAAGGCGAAGGAGCGGGCGAACGGTCTGGAGCCCCGGCCATGAACGCCGGACCGCTCTCGAACTCGAAAATCGTCGCACGATACCGCGAGCGTACCCCGGGGTCGGCGCAGCGGTCGGAGGCCGCACGCTCGATCTTCCCGAGCGGGATCGTGCACGACTCGCGACGGGTGCTGCCGTATCCGATCTACGTCGAGCGGGCCGCCGGTTCGCGCAAGTGGGACGCGGACGGCAACGAGTACGTCGACTACCACGGTGGCCACGGCGCCCTCATTCTCGGGCACTGCGACCCGCAGGTGACCCGGGCCGCGCAACGCCAGCTCGAGCTCGGCACCCATCCCGCCGCCTGCCACGACCTGGAGGTGCGCTGGGGAACGCTGGTGAAGGAGCTCGTGGCGTGCGCCGAAAGGGTGAGGTTCCACTCCTCGGGCACGGAAGCGAACCTGATGGCGCTGCGCCTCGCCCGCGCCGTGACCGGAAAGAAGAAGCTCGTACGGTTCAAGGGGCACTTCCACGGATGGCAGGACCATGCGGCGTTCGGCGTGGACGACCACTTCGACGGCAGCGCCACTCCGGGTCTGCTCGAAGAGATCGCGGGCCACGTGCTGCTCGCCTCCTCCGACGACCTCGACGGTACGCGCGCCCTGCTCGAGTCTCGCGACGACATTGCCGCGGTCATGCTCGAGCCGACCGGCGGCAGCTTCGGCGTGCTGCCGATCGGCGCCGGATTCGTCCACATGCTGCGCGAGGTCACCGCCCGGCGGGGCGTCGTCCTCGTCTTCGACGAGGTGGTGACCGGCTTCCGCGTCGCCCGCGGCGGCGCGCAGGAGCACTATGGCATCACCCCCGATCTCGCGACGTTCGCCAAGATCCTCGCGGGCGGCCTCCCCGGCGGAGCGGTGACGGGGCCGGCATCGATCCTGGAACGGCTGGACTTCGAGGCGGCGCAGACGAAGGGATTCGAGAAGATCGGCCACCAGGGCACGTACAACGCCAACCCGGTATGCGCCGCGACCGGCGTCGCGTGCCTGCAGCGGGTCGCCGCCGAGGACGTGTGCGAGCGCGCGAACCGGAACGGCGCCGAACTCCGTGCCGCGCTGAACGCAGTGCTGGCCGAGGAGCGCGTGCCGTGGGCGGTCTACGGAGAGCACTCGGCCTTCTACTTCTTTCTCAACCCCGACGGGACCGATACCGAACCGCGTAGCTTCAATCCTCTCGAGGCCGGATTCGACGCCCTCAAGCGCAGCGGAAAGCACGCGGCCGCGCAGAAGCTTCGTCTTGCGATGTCGATCGGGGGCGTGGACATCTCGGGCAAGCCCGGCGGCCTCACCTCCGCCGTCCACACCGGCGAGGACATCGACCACACCGCGCAGGCACTGCGCCAGGCGATCCGCATGCTCCGCGCGGAAGGGGAGCTGTAGCGCGGCTGAACCGGGCGGGGCGACGAGGCATGGACACCACACCGGGTGAACGCTCGGGAACGCTGGTGTCCGGCTGCTTCGGCGGGCAGTCTCTCACATGGCCATCGGTGGGCTTTGCGGCCCACTGCGGGCGGGACGCCCGCGCTCCCGGGGACGCCGGGGGGAATCCGTGACCGGCGTCAGTCCCCGCGCCGCCAGCCGCGCGCATACCCGCCCCCGGCACCGGTGAACGGCAGCGCCAGCATGTGCCACAGCCATTGCAGGCGCGGGTCGCGGAACTGCTCGAGCCCGATGGTCATGCGCTCGTGGCCGGCGGCGGGCTGGGCCCGATAGGTCCCGAAGAGCCGGTCCCACCAGGGCAGGTTGAATCCGAAGTTGCTGTTGGTCTCGTCCGCGACGACGGAGTGGTGCACCCGGTGCATGTCGGGCGTGACCACGACCAGGCGCAGCAGTCGGTCGAGTTTCGACGGCAGTACGACGTTGCCGTGATTGAAGATCGAGGTGGCATTGAGCGCGATCTCGAACACGATCACCGCCAGCGGCGCCACACCCAGCGCCGTGATCGCCGCCATCTTGATGACCATCGACAGCAGGATCTCGAAGGGGTGGAAGCGAACTCCGGTGGTCACATCGATGTCCAGATCGGCGTGATGCACCATGTGCAGCCGCCACAGGCCGGGCACCGCGTGAAACATGACGTGCTGCCAGTAGATGACGAGGTCGAGCACCACCACCGCCAGCACGACCTCGACCCACATCGGCCACGCCAGCACGTTGAACAGCCCCCAGCCGAGCGAGCCGACCACGGCCGCGACGCCCGCCGCCGCGACGGGGAACGCGAGCCGCACCAGCACGGTATCGAGGATGACGATCCCGATATTGCTCGCCCACCGCACCGCCTTCGACGCTTGCAGTTGTCGGCGCGGAGCGGCGATTTCCCAAATCGCGACGAGGGCGAATACGCCCAGAAACACACTCAGACGAACGTGCGGCTCGAATTCGACGATGAGATCGTGCATCGCAGCGATCCCTCTTCGCCGTGGATGCTTCCCGTACCGGAGCAGGATACCGGCGCCGGCGAACCCATTGCCACCTGCACACGGCGGGACCCGGGACGCGCCGACTCGGGCCGTCGCGGGCTATTCGCGGCGTCGGGGATCGGCCGGTGCCGGCGCCTCCATTCGGCGTCGTGCGATGGAGTATCATGCGGGTTACAGTTATGCGACACGCCGGCTTCTCCCTTCGAACCCGGTTTCGGGCGATGACGCCGGGAATGACCACCCGGACGGATTGCGGCGTCGCCGGTCGATCGTGCCGGGGAGAGGAAGTGTCTGGTGCCGAACGCCACTGAACAGTCGACCGCACGATCCCGACGCGGCACACTCGTCATCCTGTTCATGGTGGCCGCGATCGGCGTGGGGCTGTGGTTTGCGCTGGAACGGCCCAAGCTTGCCGAACCGGCGGGCGACGCCAGGCCCCCGGCCGGAGATACGCAAACGACGGACTCCGGCACAACCGCCACGGCCGACGATGCGCAAGCGGCCGACTCCGGCGCAGCCTCCACCGCCGACGATGCGCAAACGGCCGACTCCGGCGCAACCCCCACCGCCGACGATGCGCAAGCGGCCGTCGCGGGCGCAACCTCCACCGCCGCCGATGCGCAAACGACCGGCTCCGGCGCAGCCTCCTCGACCGGCGATGCGCAAACGGCCGGCTCCGGCGCAACCCCCACCGCCGACGATGCGCAAGCGGCCGTCGCGGGCGCAACCTCCACCGCCGCCGATGCGCAAACGACCGTCACTGGTGCAGCCTCCACCGCCGACGATGCGCAAACGGCCGGCTCCGGCGCAACCCCCACCGCCGACGATGCGCAAGCGGCCGTCGCGGGTGCAGCCTCCACCGCCGCCGATGCGCAAACGACCGTCGCGGGTGCAGCCTCCACCGCCGCCGATGCGCAAACGACCGTCGCGGGTGCAGCCTCCACCGCCGC
>MKWU01006118.1_pt1 | contig 12483 bp, 13 predicted proteins | sample 809101 | NCBI WGS metagenome assembly MKWU01 (sample SAMN05860141, study PRJNA318959) | sponge metagenome | host: Aplysina aerophoba | place: Slovenia: Piran, Adriatic Sea, Gulf of Piran | collected 2013-05-07 | reverse complement strand
CGCGAAGACCCTCCCGGATGACGTCCTCGTCCTTGCCAAGCAGTTGTTTGATTCCAGAAACAGCGTCCTTAACATGGTGACGGGTCATGGCGTGTCCTTTCTTCGCAGGAAGTGATTGCTCAATCTTCGACAGGCCATGACCTTCTCAAACTTCATCCCTTTTTGCAGAACTCTCTGTACACAACCCGACCCCATCTCGTTCGTCGGGCGACGTCCGATGCAAGTGCCGACGAGGGTGCGACAATGCGAGCTCCAAAGGGTGAACCAGTGGCCCAGATGCCATCCAAGGGGACTCCAGAGCAGATCCAAGATATGCGATCGCTATGCCGGTTCCGTTTGACGGGCGTCCGCCAGAGCGGGTGCCTGGATGATGGTGGGAGCGAACATGCTGTCGGAAAGGGAGGTGCCGTTATCCAACCAGGGCGATTCTCGGTCCTCTGGGGCGCCACCAGCTCAGTTCAACGGACGGGTCGTGCGTAACCGCCGACCTTCGAGGTTCTGTAGCCAGCCGCGACCAGCGCCTCGGCAAATGTCACGGCGCTGCCCACACCGTCGATGACGGGGATGCCGAAGCGTTGGGTGAGACAGGCCGTCAACTCGGTCATGCCTGCACAACCAAGCACGATAGCTTCGGCGCCATCGTCCATCATGGCGGATGCGATCTGGTCGGCGACCCGCTCGACGACTTCGGGATCGCCGCGTTCGAGGTCGAGGACCGGAACCTCGGACGCCCGAACCCGGGCGCAGCGCGCCGCCAGCCCGTATCGCTGGAGATTGGCCTCGATTCCGGGGACCGAACGCCCAAGGGTGGTGACGACCGAGAAACGGCAACAGAGAAAACTCGCGGCGTGAAATGCCGCCTCACCGATGCCGATGACGGGCACGTCGACGGCGGCGCGCGCAGCATCGATACCGGTGTCGTCGAAGCAAGCGATGACGACCGCGTCGACCTCTGGGCCCCGCTTCTCGATCTCGCCCAGCAGCCCCGGCAGGCTCATGGCGACGTCATAAAATCCCTGTATGCTCGGCGGGTTGTCGGCGATCGTGACCGGAACAATCTCGGTATCGGGGCGGGCGACCCTGCGGGCGGCGGCCTCCGCCTTCGCGGTCATCGACGACGTGCTGTTGGGATTGACGAGCAGAATGCGCATAGCCGTCACAGCTCGCCGCCGAGATAGAGCTTCTTGACGCGCTCGTCGGCCAGGAGCTCTCTCGATACGCCTTCAATCGCGACCGTGCCGGTGCTGAGCGCGTAGGCGCGGTGCGAGATGCTGAGCGCCATGTGCGAGTTCTGCTCGACCAGCAACACCGAGACGTTCTCGTCGCGGTTGATGGCGACGATCGAGCGGGCGATATCCTGCACAAGTTTCGGCGCCATGCCGAGCGAGGGTTCGTCGAGCAGCAGCAGCCGTGGCCTGGCCATCAGGGCGCGGCCGATCACCATCATCTGCTGCTCGCCGCCCGATAGTGTGCCGGCGGCCTGACCGTAGCGCTCCCTCAGCCGCGGGAAGCGCTCGAGGATGCCGTCAAGCGTCTGCTGGATGGCCGCCTTGTCCGAGCGGGTGAAGGCGCCCATCAGGAGGTTGTCCTTCACGGACATGTAGGGGAAGACACGGCGGCCTTCGGGCACCATGGCGATGCCGCGCGCGACGATCTCGGAGGCACGGCGGCCGGTGATGTCCTCGTTCTCGAAGCGGATCGATCCTGAGCGTATCGCCGCCAGTCCCGTGATGGCGCGCAGAATCGACGACTTGCCGGCGCCGTTGGCGCCGATCAGGGCGACGGTCTCGCCCTTCTCGAGGTCGATCGAAACGCCCCTCAGCGCGTAGACGTGATCGTAGAAGAGCTCGACGTCGTTGAACTCCAGCATCTTGCTCATGGTTCAGATCCCGATCGCATCGTCTTCGCTGCCGAGATAGGCCTCGATGACCTTTTCGTTGGCCTGAATCTCGGCCGGCGTGCCCTCCGCGATCATCTCGCCAAAATTCAGCACCACGATGCGGTCCGAGATCGACATCACGGCCGACATGTCGTGCTCGACCAGCAGGATCGTGACCCCGCGGTCATCGCGGACCTTGCGCACGAGCTGGACCATGCTCATGGTTTCGTCGAGATTCATGCCGGCGAAGGGCTCGTCGAGCAGCAGGAGCTTCGGGTCGGTGGCGAGTCCAATGGCGACGCCGAGTGCCCGCAGATGCCCTTGCGGCAAGTTCGAGGCAAGCTCGCCGCGGATGTTCGAGAGGCCGAGAAAGTCGATCAGCTCGTCGGCATGTGCTCCGAAGGCGTGAACATCGTCACGGGCAGCCTTCGATCCCCAGAAATAGCCCGCCAGCGACGCCCTGGCGCGCAGGTGCTGGGCGACGATGACGCTCTCGCGCACGGTCATGCTCTTGAAGATCGTCGTCTCCTGGAAGGTCCGCACCACGCCCTTGCGTGCCACCGTGTGGGGCTTGAGGTTCGAGATCCGCTCGCCCTGGAAGCGCACCTCGCCCGAGGTCGTCGGCAGGAACGAGGAGATCATCTTGAAGAGCGTCGACTTGCCGGCGCCGTTCGGACCAATCACCGAGACGATCTCGTTCTCGGCGACGTCGAAGGTGATGTCGTGGTTGGCCGTCAGCCCGCCGAAGCGTTTTGTGACCCCCCTCAACTCGAGGAGTACGCTCATCCGCGGGCCCTCCACAGCTTGTCGAGCCGGATGCTGAGCAGACCGTTCGGCAGTACAAGCATCAGGAAAATCAGCAGGCTCGCGTAGATCAGCAACTGGTACTTGCCGAACTCGAACAGGAGATCCCAGCCAAAGTAGAGCGCGAGGGTGCCGAGCATCGGCCCGAATACATAGCCGAGGCCGCCGAGGAAGCAGTTGAGCATGAAGTTGATCGAGTCTGTGACCTGGAAGCTGGACGGATAGACCGACTGGGCGATCGCCCCGAACATCGCGCCGCCGATTCCGCCCAGGAAGGACGATATGGCGAAGACGATGACGCGGATATAGGCGATGTTGATGCCGATCGACGAGGCGAGTTCCTCGTTCTGCTGCATCGAACGGCAGATGTGCCCAAGCCGCGAGTTGACCAGGCGGTACATCGCCGCGAAGGTCAGCACCATCAGTACACAGGCCGTGTAGTAGAAGGCGAGACGCGAGTTCTCCATGGTCGCGAAATCGGGGATCATAGTCAGTCCGAGGATCGACACCTCGCCCGGCAGCGGGATCGAAGTGATGCCCTTGGCTCCGTTGGTGATCGGCAGCGCCAGCGCGGTCAGTGTCACGACCTGGGTCAGCACCAGCGAGATCATCGCGAAGTAGACGCCCTTGAGGCGCAGGATCGGCAGACCGATCAGCACCGCGACGCCGGCGGCGAAGAACCCCGCGATGGGCAGCGACAGCCAGAAGGACATGCCGGCCTTGGTCACGAGGATCGCCGCGACATAGGCGCCGATCAGCGCGAAGGCGCCCTGGCCAATGTTGATCCGTCCGATGTAGAACATCAGCCAGACGCCGGCGCTGGCGATGCTGAGCAGCGCAACGGAGGTCAGCGTGTAATAGAAGTCGGTGCGCCCCGAGGCAGCGATCAACAGAGGAATAGCCACGAAGATGGCAAGCAGAAAGACGGCGACGCCGACAAGCGTCTTTCTGTCGATGCCGTGCCGGAATCTCGTGAACCCGGAGCCGTCCTCAGCGCTCATCCTCTCAGCCCCAGGGTTTGCCCATCAGACCCCGCGGGCGGATCGCCAGGAAGATCATCAGCGAGATGAAGATCACGAGGTAGGTTATGTCGCCGTACTGAGAGAGCACCGCGAGCCCAATCGCTTCGAGGAAGCCGAGGATGATGCCACCTGCGATCGCGCCCGAAATGACGCCGGCGCCACCGATCATGACCATCATGAATGCCTTCACCGAGGTCGGACCGCCCATGCCAAGGTTGACGCCGGTGATCGTCACCAGAAGCCCTCCCACAAGCCCCGCCAACATGGCGCCGAGCGCAAACCCGATCATGGAGTAACGCGCGGCGTCAACGCCCATCAGCTGCGCTGCGGTGCGGTCCTGCGCCAGCGCGCGCAGGGCGCGTCCGGTCCTGGTGAACTGCATGTACGAGATGAAAGCGACGATCGAGAGGATCGCGAGGAAGCAGATCAGGATCCGGTCATAAGGCATGATGACCCGGAAATCCCAGTTGAAGACGCCGTCGACGATCTTGGGCACGCCGCGCTGTTTCTCGCCAAACACCAGCAAGATGATCGCATCGAACAGGAAGGCGATGGCCGCAGCAAGGAGCATCGTGCTTTCTTCGCGCGCAGATCGTCGTATCACCGGTGCGAAGAGAAAGCGCTCGACAAGGGCGCCCACGATCGCCAGCGTGACGCAGGACATCGTCAGCGCCAGGACGAAAGGCAAACCGAACTGTCCGTAGAACGTGTAGGTGACGAACCCGCCCAGCACGTACATCTGCCCGTGGGCGAAGTTCAGCACGTTCATCAGCGCGAAGATCAGCGTCAGCCCGAGGGCGATCATCGCGTACTGAGCGCCCAGATAGATGCCATTGGCGAGAATCTGTTCCATGGCTTACTTCGCTATGGGTCGGCTGCCCCGGGCCGCGCCGGGCCCTGGGCAGCCGACCGCGGACAGGCGGGTCACCTGTCCCGAGGGGAACTCAGTCCACCTCAGCCACGAACAGGGTTTCGAACGCGCCGTCGCGGTAGACGTTGACCACCAGCGGAACCGAGACCTGACGCTTCTGGCCGAACGAGGTCATGCCGACATACTTCAACACGGCATCGCCCTTCATGTACGGGTTGGGCGCCTCGAAGTCGTCCATGGTCGCCTTGAAGACCTCGACGTCGTCGATCGCCTCCGGGTTGGCCCTGATCGTCTCGAGGATGTACTCGAGGGCGTAGACCTTGGTGTTCGACTCGTCGTTGTATTCGCCGAACATCTCGACATAGCGGTCCACGAACTCATTCATCGCGTCCGAGGCGATCTCGGGCGTCGATGCGCCGCCGACCGAGATGAAGCCGTTGGCAAGATCGCCCGCGCCCTCGCGCAGCACGGTCGCGTCCTGTGCGGTCTCGGTCGAGATCAAGCCCTCGTAGCCCAGTTCGCGCGCCGACCGGATGAGCTGCGGGGCGTGAGCCGGCGAGACGCCCGAGAGCACCAGCAGGTCAGGCTGGGTCCGAATCACCGGGGTGAGCACCGGAGTGAAGTCGGAGGTGTCGACCTGGTAGGTGACATTGTCCGACACCACCTCCATCCCCAATTCCGTCGCCGCCATGACACCGCCGTCGCGCTGGCTGAGCGGGTCCGATTCGTTGGCCGCGACAAAGGCCACGGTCTTCACGCCCTCGTTCTCCACAAGGTACTTGTAGATGGCAGGTCCGGACTGATAGTTGGCCACCATTCCGAGAACCGCGTTCGAGGCCGGTGGACTGTAGAGTTCCTTCGGAAACGCGTAGGGGAAGTAGACGATGCCGTTCGTTTCGGCGACCGGGCGTACCGCAGCGGCTCCGTCGTCGACATTCGGACCGACGACGTAGCGGATCCCTTCCTGCGCCATTTTCTCCATGCCGGCGATGGCGCGCTTCGGGTCCTTCTGATCGTCGAATGTGACGATCTCGATGTCGTAGGTCCTGTCGCCGATCTGCACACCGCCGGTCTCGTTGATCCAGGCTGCGCGGGTCTCCATCGAGCGGACGTTCGAGATGCCCCAGGCGGCCGCCGGGCCGCTGGTGACGCCGACAAAGCCGATCTTCAGCGTGTCGTTTTCGGCGTGAGCTGCAGTGGTGAGCGTCAACGACGTCAGAGCCACGGCAGCGGTCTTGAGTATGGTGCGTCTGTCCATGAGTGCAATCCTTCCTTATCCAGTGTCGCATTCGGGTTCCACCCGATCCCGAACAGGTTTATTGAATTGGTTGTTAACAATCACGTCAACAGAAAAGGACGTTTCTGTCGACAACTACAGAGACCGTAGCAGGAAACGGATTCCTCGGTGCAGCTATCCAGAGTACCGTGTTCGGGGAGTGGCGAGGTATCATGACGTCGATGGAGAATACGAAAGTGCGTCCGGGGCGTGACGGCTGGAGCGAACAGCAGATCGTCGAGCGCATCTACGAAGCCGTGATGGAGCAGCGGCTCGCACCTCGGACGAAGCTCAGCGAGTCGATGTTGTGCAAGGCGTTCGAAGTCGGGCGGATGCGTGTCCGCCGTGCGCTGTTGCTGCTCGCCAGCCAGGGCATCGTCGACCTGCATTCGAACCGCGGTGCGTTCGTCGCCAGCCCGGACGCCAAGGAGGCTCGCGATGTCTTCGACGCCCGGATGATGCTCGAACCGAGCGTTGTGCGCCAGTTGGCGAATGACGCGCGATCGGCCGACCTTGACGCGCTGGCGCGCCACATCGAGCGCGAGGAGGAGGCACGACGAGGAGGCGAAAGGCGCGAGGCGATTCGCCTTTCCGGCGAGTTCCATGTGCGCCTGGCGACAGCCACCGGCAACGATGTCGTGGCCCGGATGATTCGGGAACTGGTGACGCGGACCTCGGTCATCATTGGACTGTTCGGCGGCGCGGGCGCCTCGAACTGCGCAGAGCACGAGCACGCCGACATTCTCGCCGCCGTCAAGTCCAGGGACGGCGATCGGGCAGAGACGCTGATCCGGACTCATCTCGCGCTTATCGAGGCGGATCTCGACCTCTCGGCTACGGGATCGAATTCGACCGACCTGGCCACGATCCTAGGCGCGCGGTAGGCGGCGGTCTGGCTGACCCCATGCCGCTCCCTTCCCCACGGTCATGTCGCCGCGGTGCTGGGAACACTGAAGAAGCTCGGCCTCGACAAGCTGATCGACCCGAAGCCGTTGTCGAGAAGAAATCAGGTGAAGGCATGACCACCACCTGCAACCGCTTTCACGATCCGGAGGAACGCGGCCGCGGCATTGCCCGCCTGCATGATTTGCACGCCGAAATGGACCGTGCTGTCCTCGATGCCTACGGTTGGGACGACATTCAGACGGATTGCGAACTTCTGCTCGACTTGGAGATTGATGGGTATACTCGGCGCCGGAAGAGGAATCAGTGGCGCCATCGCTGGCCGGATGACGTCCGTGACGATGCGCTTGCGCGTCTTCTGGCCCTGAACGCCGAGCGTGCCAGAGAGGAACGCGATCGCAGTGCCTGACCGATCCACCCGCTCGCGAGGCCTACCATATGGAAAGCAAGCTCAAGCATCTTGAACTCATCCAGGGCGTCATCAACCGCCTCGCTTCCAACTCTTTCCTCATGAAGGGCTGGGCGGTGGTTCTGCTCGCCGCCCTGTTTGTCCTCCTTGCCCGCCAGGACGCATTCGATGCCGGCTACATTGCATTCCTCCCCATCGCCGCCTTCTGGGGGCTTGACGGCTACTTCCTCTGGCAGGAGCGCCTCTTTCGGGCTCACTACGACACCGTCCGCACCCTGCCTGTGGAAAACATCGATTTCTCCATGGATGTCCGCGTGTACCATGGATCCCCGCGCCACAGATGGCTCGGCACAACGTTCTCCCGCACCCTGGTGATGTTCTACGGCGCCCTTCTCGCGTTCGTCCTGATCGCCGTGATCGCCCTTGTTGGCGAACCGGGTCCCGAAGCCGCACTGCAGGTGCCGGACGCACCGATTCCCGGAAACGGATAGGGCACAACGATGGCGAGAGTCGTGTTCTTCAGTTTCGACTACGACGATGTATGGCGCGTCAACCAGGTCCGCAACTCGGGCGCATTCACTGGCGAGAAACGCTCGGGCTTCAGGGACAAGGCGGAGTATGAGAAAGTCAAGCGAGTTGGCGATGCTGCCATCAGAAACTGGATCCGAAATCAGATGAACGGGTGCTCGGTCACTTGCGTTCTGATCGGCACTGACACCCATCGAAGCAAGTGGGTCAACTTCGAGATCTCAGAGTCCATCGCCAATGGCATGGGGCTTCTCGGCGTATACATCCACAATCTGCACATGCCGAACGACGACCGGGATGTAACCCTCGACTTCCTTTTCCGGCCACCCAATCCGCTGGACAACCACTGCATGCCGCCCAAGGACCGGTTCGAGGAACTGTTTCCATGTAAAGCCAGTGACTGCTTCGAGACCCATGTTTGGGAACCACCAGACCCCTGGTTTCCTTTGGCGAACGACCTTGGCGCCTGGGTCGATGAGGCGGCCCGGCGGGCGGGCCTCTGATTCACTTGGCGACAAATGGCCGACAGGCACCGGTTTGCACGATCCGGCCGGATCAACGTGCCAGCTGTTTCCGGGTACGTTGCAGGATTGTTGGAACGTATGCGATGGAGTGGACGCCCCCACCCGACGGCATCGCGATGTGCCAATGTGGCGGTGTTGTCACAGCCACGACGAAGGAGAAGGCGTCCATGGAACAGATTAGCACCATCGGGATCGATCTTGCGAAGCAGAGCTTTCATCTGCACGGGGCTTGCGCAGATGGATCGGTGTCCTTTCGCAAGAAGCTCAGTCGCGGGAAGGTGCTCGACTTCCTGGCCTTGCAGCCGAGTTGCGTGGTGGCGATGGAGGCGTGTGCGAGCGCGCATTATTGGGGACGGGAGATCGCGGAGCTTGGTCATGATGTGAAGTTGATCGCGCCGATCTACGTGAAGCCGTTCGTGAAGCGGCAGAAGACGGACGCGGAGGCGATCAGCGAGGCTGCACAGCGTCCCACCATGAGCTTCGTGGCCGTGAAGACGGCGGAGCAGCAGGCCAGCGGGATGCTGTTCCGCACGCGCGATCTTCTGGTGCGCCAGCGCACGCAGACGATCAACGCTCTGCGGGGTCACCTTTCGGGATCGTTGCGCCGCAGGGACCGGCTCACGCCAACCGTCTGGCACGGGCCCTGGAGGATCCGGAGTTGCCGCTGCCGAATCGGGTTCGCACGTTGGGTACGCTGCTGTTCGACCGGATCGTGGCCCTCGATGCCGAGATCGCCGGTCTGGCGAAGGAGCTTGGTGAGGCTGCCCGGTCGGATGACGACGCGGCACGGCTGATGACCATCCCGGGGGTCGGGCCGATTACCGCGATGGCGCTGCAGGCATTTGCACCGCCGCTCGAGAGCTTCCGGCGAGGCCGGGACTTTGCCGCCTGGCTGGGCCTTGTGCCGCACCAGCACACGACCGGCGGCAAGCCGAGGCTGGGCGGGATCTCGAAGAGGGGCCAGCGCGATCTCACACGGTTGCTGATCACCAGCGCCATGGCGGTCGTGCGCCATGCGGACCGCCGGGGCTCAACGCCGGATCCATGGCTCGCCAGGATGCTGGCGCGCAAACCGCGGATGCTGGTTGCGGTGGCCCTGGCCAACAGGATGGCGCGCATTGCGTGGGCAGTGATGACGACGAAGCAGAGATACCGGGTTCCTGCCGCCGCCTGATCGGGCGGCACGCTGCAGGAAGCCGTCGGGGATGTGGGCAGGACGGAGGACGGGTAAGGGCAAACGGTCAATGAGACGGGGTCGGGAAAACCATCATATAGCCGCAGAGTGATCGAGCTCGCGAAAGCGATTTGGACCCGATCTGCGATTCTCCATACAGGCCCGCGGCGTCGAACCAGCCGCATCATGAGGCCGGACAGACGAAAGCACCTGAACACATGCACCAAACCCAACCAACAAATGCTTGCATCATCAGGGGCGTCCATAGACGCCGCACTGTACTGGCATTACGTGATCGCCCGAATCATCCCCTGGGGACCTGCCCCGTGCTCGTATCGAGCGGGGGACAAAATCTCCAGAACCGGACTCTCCCCGACACACTCCCCGACCGGTCCTGCAGCCCCATCCCCTTCGACACGGCCCTGCCGAGAGGGCGCCTACCAGCGGAGGGCGCCGCGCAGCATGACGCCGTGGTCGGGATCGTCGTCGATGCCCTTGCGGCGGGTGCCTTCAAGACTCATGCTGAATGAACTCGCGAGGTCGAGCCGCCCGCCCGCCCGGTAGGTCTCGGTGCCACGATTGGAGACCGTCAAGCCGGCATAGGGTGTCAGGAGCCCCACGCCAAGTGCGGGGAGCCCGTAGCCCACTTCGGCGCCGAACCCGGCGACCTTCTCTTCGCTGCCTTGCGCCAGGTCCGCTGCGGAGCGCTGCGTCCACAGGCGCCCCACGCCGCTCGTCGCCTCGCCCCATGTCGAGCCCATCGTGAACGAGAGACCGCGGCCCTGAGCCCCCGGAGCCAGGCGCAACGAGCCGTCCAGGCCCCATTCGCTGGCGCCGCTATCCTGGTGCGCCACCAGCGTCCGACCGCCTGCCTCCATGGTCAGGCCCAACGACGGGGTGCTGTAGGCAATCCGGCCGCCAAGCTCCAATCCTGCGCCTTCCTCCGCATCGCCTCCGTCGTGGCGCACGCCGGCCTCCACCGAAGGCCGCAGCGAGCCGCCCGATTCCAGCGCCAGTTCGCGAGACCCCTCCAGCATGGCCCGGAAGCGCGTCGTGTTGGCTTCGATCGACTCCAGTCCATCTCTCTCGTCCGACGTCATCTGCATCAGCATCACATCCGACTTCAGAGCCAAGTCGAGACCGGCCGCCGACAGAAGCTCTCCCCGAACACCCAGCGCGCCCATCGTCATTTCGATGTCGGTCGTTACGGTTTTCTCGATCGCATTCTCCTCCAGCGTCATCTCTCCTCGCCCGAAGCCCAGAATTCCCCACATCGAAAACCGCTCGGTCATCGCGTAGCGAAGATGGGGATACACGCTCGTGAGCGTGGCCTTCATTTCGCTGTGATCGCCGTCAAGAGAGACGCCTCCCTCGCCCTGGTCGAGCGATACGGCCACGCCCGTCAACATCCGGCCCTGCTCGTAATCCACTCCCAACATGGCGGTGGTGACGCTGCCGTCGAGAGACACGCTATCGGCGCCGCCGAACTCCGTTAGCCCGCCACGGCCCCAGGCCGTCCAACGCCCTCCGACGCCGGCGCCGACGCCGTCCGCCAAGGCCAGACGGAACGAACTGTTCAGCAGAGCATCGCCAAGCGACATCTCGCGATACTCCGCAAGGGGGTCCTCCTCTGCCGCCCAGGGATCCGCGTTGCTCCAGCCAGCTAGGCCGCCCGACTCCAAGACGGGGCTCGTCGCCGCCGAGGCGGAGGCATCAAGGTGCATGGTTTGTCCGGCCAGCGTCATTTGCGACTGACCCGACGAGGGCGAGGTCAGCCGATTGCTGATCATCTCCACCGCCTGGCCGGCCACTGCACGGCCGAAACGCACGAGCCAGCCCTTCGCCGCCTCCGTGCTTTGCTGCGATACCGGATCGCCGTAAATGCCGGCCCCGAAGATAAGCCTGGCTACCGGGCGTGTCCCTCCATCCGGTAGCGTGAACGATAACACGGCCTCGCGCACGTAGGACACCTTGGGCACGTCGGCGCTGTCACTGTCGTCGTCGGGATTGTCGAAGTGGTACTCCACGAAGCCGCCGTCCGGGTTGCTGAGGGCGGTCTCGATGAGCTGCGGCAGAATGAGCTCGCCGGTGACCGCGTCTCTCAAGGTTCCCGTGGGCGTGCGGAACTCGAATCTGTCCGGGAACGCCCCGTGAAAGATCGTGTAGCCGGTGCGATCCACTGCGAAGAGATAGACGGAGCCGTGCCGCCAGGGGCCGTTCGGGTCCCGGAGACTGCCCCTGATTTTGTTGATGGCGTCGAGCCCTCCCCGCAGGAAGGCTTGCTGGGTGGTAGCCACCGCCGCCTCAACGAATGCCTTGAGCGTTCTTCGGTCCACCACGTCGCGAGCCGTTACGGCCGGAGTGTTGTCGTGGACGAACATCTCCGGCTCGAGGTCGGCTTCCTGAATATCCCGACCGGAGATGTAGTAGGCTCCGCAGCCCACACAACTGATGCCCCAGCCACCTCCGGGGATCGTCGTGGCGCCCTCCGCGTCGGGGCGGACGGCTTGGGCTATCGTCTGGAGAAGGGCTGGCTTGAGCCGCTGGCCCCCGAATGCCATGTTTTTCGCGTGAAACCATATCCTGCCATCTTCGTAAATCTCGATGAGATAGGTGTTGCCGGATTTCCAATTCGGGTGGCTCAGAAGGAGGCATGTGCCGTATGCGTTTTCGAGCTGGCTACGGTGGCTGAGTCTGTAAGCCAACGCCGCTTCCAGAAACTCTCGCAACTCGCCCTGGCCTGCCTCCACCTGAGCGGCTGTTACGGCCGGGACAGCGAGAGGATTATTGGGGAGGTCGGCCGGGCGCGGACAGACCCCATCCGCCTGCGCGACGGCGGGGCTTGCACCGGCAAGTGCGCCGACCAGACCCAGAATGCACCCAAAAAGAACCACCAATGTCCATCTTGCGCGCTTAATCTTCCGCGCCCCATCAAGCTCCATGGTCTTCATCACGGCTTCCCCCGGTCCGAAAAGCTTCGCTCCCAAATGCTAGCCCGCATCCATCACCAAGGGGAACGATAGCCTCATATTCGGCCCGGGGCGCAAGCGATGATCACCTTGAGTACTCTGCTGGTGGATTTTTGCCGTATTT
>MKWU01006116.1_pt1 | contig 12484 bp, 11 predicted proteins | sample 809101 | NCBI WGS metagenome assembly MKWU01 (sample SAMN05860141, study PRJNA318959) | sponge metagenome | host: Aplysina aerophoba | place: Slovenia: Piran, Adriatic Sea, Gulf of Piran | collected 2013-05-07 | reverse complement strand
GTTTATATATACATATATATGTATATATATTACATATACTGCACGTGCATTAAAACTTTTGCATGTATTAGAATGTGGCATTTTTACTGTAGATATACCATTCGGTTAGTATGTCATACTGCTACTGAGACGTTCAAAGAGAACAGGATCTGTTGTAATAATATGTACACATGTGGCGAACAAATATGCTTCAAAACTTACAGTCCAACTATAATCCACACTGAAACACTGGTGGTGCTTGCCACAGCCCGTCTTGGAATGGCAGCATTAGAATGGACTGTGAAAAACTGAATAGCATTACAAATGCTATAGTTACAGTTGATAAGGATCAAGCGAGTATTCACATCTTAATGTTAATCTTAATAAATCTTACATAAGTCGGTTGACTGCTATCCTCTTCTTCGAAGTGGAACCTTGGTACTGAGAAAGTTTCATTGTAGAAAAACCTAACCTGCGATACCCTGGAATCACAGCAGATAGGACTATAATATAAGTATGATCATGAAACTGTGTCATATATATGTTGGACACACTTTGTACAATATATCATTGCTGAGCACTTCAATCATTAAGACTATCTCTGCAATAAGGAAATATCCCAGCATGCATGAGCACATACCTTGTCTTGTTCTTAGGGTTTGTATCACCATTTCTATATGTGGCAACAATGAGCCAGTAGTTAGTAGTTGGATCTGAACCAGAAATGTCAAATGACACGTTTTGTAGTTGTCCCAAACCAAATGAGATATTTCCTGTAGTCTGGCACATCTGATTAGTGATAAAGCACAAAGGAAGTGTCTACCTGAGACAGCTGTAGTATGATGCTGTACAATGGAATGTTCTATAGCAGAACCAAAGATTTACTTCTATGATTATGCAGTGACACACTGGCTCACATTAATTGCCATCCCATTTAGCAGTAGATGAAGCACTGCATGAAACCCATTCGATGTAACCCTTGATTTTACTTGGTAACTATCCAAGTTTGTAACCTTCTATCTGTATGGCATTTCACAAAGATGTATATATTATAACTACGGCCCTACCATGGATAGGCATGGCTGGGATACCTGCATCAATCAGCTACTTCCCGCCAGATTTATGGTCAAATGATCACCATAATGAATGCAATACAAATCTGAATATGATTGTTCAATAATTCTCTTGCCATGCCCTGCTATGTGCACATTCCTTCAATGTCATCATAATGTTTAGTACACGTTGATACGTATGTACGTATGTGTATAAGACTGTGTACTCACATACAGTATACGTTTAATATTTGAGTGTCACTTGTGAAAGGGTTGGGGTTCATCCCAAAGATCTCACCCCAAAGAAGCAGAGGAAAGGATGTACAGCTTACCTTGAAGCAAGTGCACACGGACATGCATCGGGTTAACCGGCAGGTCACGAAACTATTGCGTGGGAAAACACTACTGGGCATTTAATAGGGATGTGGGCTGTGCCAGCCATGACACCTGCACCTATCTTATTTTGCATTATTCTTACTCATATTCAATTTTGACGTATAATATTATATGCACTTGAATGTAATTTACAGTGGCAATAGTTTTTGTAATTTCCCCCTTGTGTGCTTCTGCATGCTTTCTCTCACGTGACCTCACACCTCGCACCTATCCACACTTGTACTTATACAGTAGTGCTACCATCAACATTTACTGATGAAGGCAGTCATAAGTTGGCAAAACGTCTAGTCGCTCAAGTTAATTGTGGGCTGGTGTTTTAAAACAACTCTCAGCATGACTCTCCCTAGCCACTTGACAGTTTAAAAGCGACACAGTTGGTGTACTAGTGACTTAAAAGATTCCTCTTCTTTTGCAAGTTTCCTATTGCATGGTTCATAAAGCAAGATGATCCACAACCTGCCATTACTGCTATACTGCACTGTCTTGTAGTCTCTTACATCATAAATGGTTATCATGTATGTTGCGTAACCATTGTATTTAGCCTTATTGCTGACTGAAATTTAATTGTGTTTCACAGTATAGCATATTACGTGCTCCATTTAGAGAATCCTGAAGCATTGCCCTACTGCAGTTGTCATGAATGCATGATTTGTGAAACTCAAGTCATAATCACGGCAATCAACAGTCACCAAATCATTCACATTGTTGCATTGCACATACCGCCATGGTACTCTCCTGATGAGCACCACATGCCTGGGCGTGACAACCATTGTATGTGTACGTAACCTGTTGGCTTTCAACAGTGCTACAGAACAGATGTGGCAACATGGTATCACATAATATCGTGTCACAGTATGAGATGCATGCCTGCATAATATTACTACAATTAACAAAGTAGAAGTTAGTTGTGAATGTGCTGTCATTCTTATTGAATACACACGTGTTATTTGCAGCATTCTACATACATCTACTTCTTGAGCATAATAGCCATATGCAATAACACACAACTTGAAAAGTGGAGATAGGTAAAGAAGGCCTACCGTGATGAAGTGAACATTGTGTAGTTAAGACTTACACTTGTGAAACTACTGTACACTTCAATGCCTTTGACACACGGAGGGCATACTATAGTAGCTACACTCACGTCTGTAAGGAGCCGCCTTCGAAAATCGAGCGGAGATCTATCTCCGCAGGCCCGGACGCAAGACCCTCCACATCACATTTGCAGAATCCTGTAGGCCTACACTTTAAAGTAGGCTCACCAGCCGCAACAGAAAGAAGAGCTACCAGCGCGAGTAGAAACATTCCACAACACGAACACAGTCGATCCGGGGTACTGTGCGAGAGCATAGAATATCTATGGTCACGGTGACAGCCACATGACCTCGCGATCCGCCCTATATATGGACAGACCGGCAATCTCAGCTTATATAGTGTACCGCAAAATTGTCAAAGCTACATACATATGGCTCAGTCAGCACAAATGGTGCACACAGCTCAGGCAAGGTAGGACGGGGTATTTCCGGTCACCCTTCGGCACTTCCAATTCGATCGACGCGCTCTTCTAAACTATAGCTAACGTAGGCTATTTTCAGTACTGTGTATGTACTCCTAAACAGATGAAACTAACACTGACTAGCTGACTGTTCCTACGAGAAACGAATCAGTTTACTATGCCGGTCAAAAATCCCAAATTTTGCCGTTAACGTTTTTTCCGGTCACTGGCTGAAAGCTGAGTTTCGCAAAAGCTGCTGGTAGTAGGGGCGCAGATGGGTGACGGAGGACTGGCTGCATTGATTGGTATGCTTAGGCTGAAGTCCAGCATTGCATCGAGTACTTCTGATGTATGGAGAGCAATGCAAGTGTGCAACACAATAAATGATCTGTGGGAAAACAAGTGTAAAGTGAAGTCACAAATGATCTGCACCTAACTAGTGTGATAGGTAGTAACAGCATAACCATTCCTCCTCCTTTCTTAGTATTGCACTTTAATGGGGGGCGCAAGTTGCTTCTTCAATGCCTTTTCTTTAACACGACACACCTCTGATCTTGCATGCAAAGATGCTGTCCTCGTTTACCGTTCGAGCAAGAACCTGCCTAAAATTAGAATCTGAGTCTTAGCGAAGATGTGACCCTCCTCAGACAGTTGCATCATTTCCCTACATCTGGCATTTTACCTAGCTATGGGGAGTGGACAAGGCAAATGGTTGCAACAGGCATGTAGCCGAGTGGTGCCTATATATAGAAATTTGGTTGCCAAAAGAATGCTTATTACAAGTAGACTACTTGCTACCTGCCGGTGGTTGCCATTATTGTAAAGTTAATCCCCACATATATATCTATACGTGGCTATAATATTATATGAATTGAGCACTTAGGCATCCAGACACCACTCGTGTGCATGCAAGTCATGATCAAACATGCATAGTACAGGCATGTAACTATGCGTTATGTATGTACGTACTACAATGACACACACACACACACACACGCACACGCACACGCACACGCACACGCACACGCACACGCACACACACACGCACACGCACACGCACACACACACACACACACACACACACACTAATATAGCATTTTGGAAGCAGTCCATGTCAACAAATCCTGATTTTGAACATTAATGCCCAATTTAATATTCTAAAAATGCCACAAATTCAACATCCTGTCAAGCCTTCATCCACCCAAGGGTGTCTCAGTGCCTTACATTATTCTACACTATATCACATACAGTACATTGTATGGCTTCACTCTTGCACAGCTGTTTATGTGTACTTGTAACTGACACTAGACTGGGGCATACCTAACAATTCGCTAGTGCACTAAACCAAGTTGACAATCCACTATAAGGTGCCCTCTCAGTCATGCATTTGTGTCATACTTTGTCACTTATCTGTCAGAACCATCACTCACAGACTTGACATTGCACAGACTCAGTTGTCAGCCTTGTGCTAGATCTGGTGAAATGGTGACTCTTAGATGGGGTTTGGGAAATACTCTATATACTTTCATGCCTCCCCTGCTATGAAACCAACGCAAAAGCTTGGTATTGCACAGCACCGTGCTGTTCATGCATTGGCATTAGTTGGTCACTATATACGTACCACACGGCAAAACTACAAATGGAGAAAACATCAACAAATGCACCGCAGGTACTGTAGATCAAAAATCATCAGAAGAGGGTGCAAAGTACCGTATAAAGTACCCTAAATATTGCACCAAAAACTCTTAGTGACATCAGACCTCAATATGCCTACACTATGTTATGTTGGAACTAGAACAAACCTAGGTGTTCTCTATGCAAACTGCAGTGCTCCTTAGACAACAGTTGTCTCCTCCCCTCTACCAATCAGTGGAATTGGGGACTTTGCATCATCCCCACTTGGCACAGGAGTAGCTTCCTTTGGGTCAGCTCCCCTGGGTTTTGGGGCCTCATTTTCATCTTCGTCTGGAGGCAAGTACCTGTCAGCATCATCTGGAAGCTACATATTGAAAGAGGGTGGAACCATTGCTCTAATGTAGCTATAGACTACACAGTCTAACAGGAACTCAACACAACAACAACTGTGCGAGAGTGGCCACTAATAAATACCTGCCAGTATGGTGCATCATCGTAAAAGAATGACTCTTCTGTTTTCTCAAATGGTAGAAATCTCACAATGACACCTGTAGTGGAAAAACAGTAAAAAAAATAGCAACATGTATGATACAGTACTAAGGGCACTAACAACATATGTAGGAAGACAACTGACATATCCGAATATGCAATAATACATACTCAACACCCCCTTGCTTTACGCCTAATCTTCACATATGTACTACTTACCACATGGCCATGGGGGGCTATGTGATGACTAGCTTGTTGCAATTTGAACTGCTTCTCTGTCGAATCATTACCGAACGAACAAGACCGACATTTCTATGGATGTCAGCAAACGTTTTTCTCTTTGGAAAGAACATGCAAAATGCGAAAGCGTCCGGCATAAAAAGCGACCTCTCCGTGTGCGATGATGTTTTCTACACTGGGTACGAACTGAGAAAACTTTTCTTCGCAGTACGAACTGGGCGCTGAAAGTCCATCTTGCCTAGTCTCGCATAGCCAGACCGTTTTGCCTGGCAAAAGCTGTCTGGCAACACAAGACTAACTATATCTTGTCTAGGAGGCAAAAAGAAACGCAGCACAAGGGAAAAGGGTTTCGAAAGATGACTTTTCTAACACGGATAGAAACATTTATTTAGTTTGTGAACAGTATAAAGTGAGATTAATCTATTAAAAGTCAAACAATTGTATGAATTGCCACGATTATTACAATAACATGGGCACTTTACAGTAGCTACAGTACCATCCACTTTGCGATTTCTTACCTATACAGCATGACATGCTGCATGCAGTGGATCAAATAGTATATGGATGCATTTATGAATGTGTCATGCTTGCACTATGGTATATATTTGCAACAGACATATTGTCTACTGTCAGACATTCAAGGGGGAAAGTCTACAAGGTGATGAACATCAAAGATGTTTTCTTGAAGTGTTAGAATAAACGTTTGCACTAGGTTGGACAATTGGACACATAAATAAGAGCCATAGCTAAGAGTTGTAAACAAACAATGCGCTATACGCTTCCAAATAAGGCAACTGTGTGTTATTCAAACTAATGCACAGTTGCTGCCTTTGATGTAACAACCCAAGCTCCGACAAATTACCCATCATACCCTTCTCTTCTCACGCCATCCATTTCAATACTATTAATATCGAAATGCAAGTGCTTAGGTGCTAAAAGAGCAATAGCTTAAAAATGTACACAAAAACTGGGCTAACCTGTCAGCAAACCACCCAGAATGGAAATAATGAGTGTAGAGAAAAGCAGTGCCAGCTGGTAGCCAGCCTGTATCCCAGCATTACGTCCTTCTCCTGAGTCTACTCCCATCAACAATGTGGTATTTTCTGGAGCTCTAGCTGGGAACACGTCAAACAAACTAGGAGATGAAAGAAAAACATGCACTGTGGTCACATCCATCACATTGAATGAGAGTATGTAACCGCATGTCCCCATGTGTATAACAGTGATTGAAGTAAGGCAGGAACATTCACATGTGGGCATGGAAACGCTACTAAATTCTGATGTCATGTATGAATACTCTTATTTATTGCTGACTCAGGCACCATACACATTGTATAGCTTTTCAGTTAGCTAGTGGAGTTGCTATGCGCTGCCTAGGACACCTCTGCAACGTTCCAGATGAAGGGCCTATTTGCAAGCATTGATTTGGGCCACTCGGGAGCATTGCTGCCATACAATAGCTGTATAACTTTCACCTTGGATATTCACTGTGGCTATGCAGAAGTTCTGGGCTTGCGCTCTTGTTGGTGTAAAATGTCCCATCAGTGTAATTGTCTTCAGTAGGTGCCACTTCAACTCTCCATACATAGCTGCTAAGATATCTCATTACACTGGAATAATAATATGTAGGCATCCTAATGCATGGATGAGTTACTGTTTCATTATAAATAAAAGCTGTTGCAGCTGAGGATATGCGGTTGCATTCTCTTATCTCTTCTCTACTCTTAGTGTTAGTAATGTACATGTATCTTTTACAGAATAATGAAAACGCCGCATCGCCAGACAATGTTAGATTCCTTTACAGTCACCCTTACCACTTCTTGGGAGTGGACATTGATGAGTTACCCCTCACCAACCGCGGGAGTCACGATTCCATCGTATTCCAGGATCTCCTGAGCAAATTCATCTTTGTGGCTCAAGCCCAGAAGGCTACCCACCTTGCCCAACTGCTGACTAGGAAATTGTCCCAGATGTTCTGCTTGTTGCACATCATGAGAGGTATTTGTCAACTTTACGTACTGGCAAACTAAACACCACACTATATTACCATCAATGTAATGGGATGGTCCAGAAAATGAACCACACTCTGAAGGCAATGCTGCGGAAGCACACAGGCAAAATTTGGCAGACAGTGAGATCAGTTCCTACCCAGTGTTCTGTGGGCATATTGGAACTCAGCCCATGAGTACACATTGGAGGAGCCATCATTTCTTTTGTTTGAGGTGAATCTTCACTCTCCCATCAAGGTCGCACTGCTGTCTTCTCGAGACCTTGTAGGAGCTGACCTGTCAGCTACTACAAAGAGCTCACACTCTCTCTGTCTCGGCAGACTGTGAGCATACTACGAGCAGTCTAAGGGAAGCTTAGAAGCAGTATGACAAAACTGCTAGGGCAGTTCCTTTGAAGTGCAGGTACTGGGCCAGGAACCAATTCCCCCAGTATGAGTCTGGCAACAGAGGAAGCTCTCACCGGACCATGGTATAATCCTTACTACATTTCAGTCATGGTACATGAATCTGATGCAACGTTGGTGAAAGAATGCTTCCTTGAAGAAAGATCTATCCATGTGCACTTGTTTTGTCTGTTTCCAGTCCAGAAAGAGATTTGTTCCCTACGATCTCCTCAATTTGGGCAGTTCCAAGTGAGCAGGGTTTCTGGGAGAAGACATGTGCCTATTGTGGCAGAGCATTGGATAAGTTTATCCAGACTGGAAAGTACTCCTCCAAAATATCTGTCCATATGTCAACAAGCTTTCTCGCAGCCTCAGAATCCCACTTTATCTTCAAACTCTTAGCTCCTGTAGCCATAGTGCACTTTCTCGTTTGCTAGATCAGCAGAAAATCGTCTTCACACCTTGGCAAATGTGGCTTTGGACGTGACTGTTACTGTCACCGCAGCAGCAATTGTCACAGTGATTTTCATGTCACATTACGCTCATGTTCACGTTTTGAATTGAGTAATGTAACTAAAGAAAGGTGACGGCACAGTTGCTGTCATTTTCACCATAGTGTGTCTGTTGAACTATTGCAAACTCACATTAATTATGCCATGCTGTAGGGTTGAGCATGTGGTGAACAATACGTCCATGTGTTTAATGACATATTGTGCAACCAGTTTAATAGCATCTCATACCATCAGCACGAAACCCCTCAACAGCACTAATAAAAACACCAGCTTCTCGCTTGTAGCCAAAATGTCGTGCTCAGGCATATTATCTACTATGTACAGTGCCTGCTCTACTCTCAACTTTTAATCATCCAAGTCAAGCACTAGATGATACACTGTTAGCACTATTTCAGCTGCAACCTTCTGCACATGTCCAGTGTGATCTTCCACCTTATCACAATTGTCTTCTAACAAAATATGTCCTTCTGTTCTGACTCCAGTGCATGATGCTCCTTCATAATTCGGATGTTTTCTACTCTTCCATCAACACAGTTGCAATCATTCTCTCTGGTAACGACAATGCTAGTGTGCAATGATTTGATCACTTTTGCAAGAACATTCACTAGATTAAACTGATCATTCTACACAATATAACAGTGTTATTAGTTGACCATGTATGCAGCAATATTAATAATCCAACAATATGCATAATATATATTAACTCGCTCGCTGAACCGGGACTCGGAAGCATCTATAATTCGACGCAACGTCCGTATTTCGCAGCTCTTTGGTTTGCTAGTCGGGACTTATAACGATGCCTAGGACACCCCTGCAACACCTGCAGGAAAAGAAACGTTTGCAACAAACTACAAATCTGGATTTGGAGTACGTAGGCACATTGCTGTCATCCACGTTCTACATCTCTATCCCAAGATTTTCACAGTAGCTACGCAGCAGGTTCTAGGCTCATACTCATTGGTAGAAGTCATCTCGTCAACGCAATCATCTTCAGTAGGTGTCACTTCACCACTCTATATGAAGCTGTACAGCCATTCCCATTACGTCGGAACATTAATGTGGTGCCATGCCAACGCATGACATTTACTACGTCATTTTAGAAAAATGCTGTTACAGACAGGAGAGTGTATGTGGCTGCATACTCTTTTCTCTTATGTACTCTTGCTGGTACCTGATAGTTGTGACTGCTGAAATTATTCCAACATTATCCCCACTATAACACCCCGTACCCTATTCCATAAGCAATCTTTCCACTTCCTGGTCGTACTTCAGCAACTCCAGCAGCAATAGCAGAAGCAACAGCGGACAAGACACCTGGCATTCCATGTAAGTTGTGCACGCCACACGTGTCTTGGAGGAAGATGCGTCCCATCAAAGGCTACATGTGTAGGAAGCATCCAGTATATCTTGTAATGTTGATGTTTAAATATGGAAACAGACACAACTGCAAGCAACTGTAGGCACAAGTATTACCATACCGACAGATATCTGTATCCCAATACTGACAGAAATCCTGCTGCACAACCAACAAGCAATGCTCCCCAAGGCTGAATGGCCATGTCAGCCACAGAACCCACTGCCACGCCTCCAGCCAAAGTAGCATTCTGCACATGAACCTATTGTAGAGCAAGTGTGGGATCATCACACACTAGCTGTACTGCATGTCATATGCACATGCACATAGAAGTACATACTGCCAGAGCAGTTGTAAACGCCTAACTTGCTACAGACATGGGATACAAAACCAGTCAATTTTAAATGGTAACGTACCATATCAATTTTTCTTCTAGCATCAACAAACATGGAGGTGATGAAAGCTGCTAATACACTAGCAACCATCGCGTAGTAGGTGTTGATGATTGCCCTGTACTGTGCATCACCAGATGCCAAACCACCATTGAAACTGGGCCAGAAGAGCCATAGAAACAAAGTGCCTGTATAATGTAGAAAGTGAATAAAAACAATGGTAACGCCAAATCTTCATCACTGGTGAAGGCACTGAAGTGCACCAAGATCTTTACTGACGAAAGGTGGAAAGGCCATGACTGCATAGGGATACACTCAAAACAGGCATAAAAACAACTCAGCAAATTTATGTATTAAATATACCACAGCACTGAGGTATATCCAATATACGTATATGCCGACTGAGTTGCTATTTGTAGTTATGTATGTCAGAATAGTAAAATGGCACCGTCGTCATGGAACCGTAGCTTTGCTGTGATAGGTCTGTCATGCCAACAATGTAATGAACGAGTTCAGCGTCTGTCACAACCATTTCTGAGAAGACTACGGCTGAGGTATGTTGTTTATGCTATACATGCTGGTGACTGTCAGAACTGCTCGTCTCATGGCTTTTAAGTTGCAAATGTAGCACTGAACAAGAGGAGTCTCAGCCATACTCATGGAATGGATGGAAAGAGAATGAGGAGCATGCCTTTGAAGGCAGAAGCAAAGAAAAGACACCCAGGGTCAGGTCTTTGCCAAGGAGGAATTTGCCAAGTGGCAAGACGGCAACACCATAATTGGGGAAATTAATGCGACTGTTTTATATTAATGCTATAAATGCGAGAAAACTGCCTTCCGCATTATTTTTATAAAACATTTTTCCACGCGAGTTACGATCACACGTGACTCAGGAGAAACACCCGGAAGTATTAGATACGCACCTCAGTCGATCGCACACGCGCAAGTTCTAGTAACGATCGAGAGGAATGGCTACGCTACTCAAGTTTTTCCAGAAGCAGTTATTATCCTCGAGCAATGAAGTTGAGCTGCCAGATGCTGTCAGAAGGGAAGTCAGCAGTACCGTGCAAAAGTCTTAGAGGAGGAATCCGTAAAGCAGTGGACAAACCTGAGAGTGACTCAGAGTCAGAGGATGACCCTTTTGCTGATATTGATGAACAGTAGAGATATTGTGAAACTTATGGACTTTGACTGTGCATGTGTGCTCCCTCATTATTTATACAGGCATTTATATTACAATGACCAAACTTCAGTTAGTTCGCATTATTTTAACAGCGCATTCTTTTCCCCAATTACGCTAGCTACAAACTAATCAGCACATTGAAGTACACAAGATGGGCACTGAACAACTTCGAAGCATGATGGGCAGCTTGAGCAATCGTTCAGGAAGAAACATCCGCCAACTACAGCTTCTGCTCTGCTTTGGGTGTGGCTGCACCATATACAGTACTCCCCAACAGAAGACGGAGCTATAATACTAATGTTATGCATCACAAGGCCTACAGAAACTGCACGTCAAATTTTCATTTACAGTTGAATGCAATTGTTATGATAACACATAACCATATTCGGGCATGATAAAACAAAAAACAGTGCAATACAATATATAATTATTATATCACGGTTTGAGGATATATCGTTCTATGGTGACCATAGAAACGGTGTATATGTAAGTATGTACACAGCTATTTACTTATCATCCTGTGGCAGGCGTATTCAGGATACCCTTGTACACTAATATGATAGTAAGAGTATGCAAAGTATGACGTCATAAAAGTGAAAGTAAATACAAATGTTTAATCACTTAGTTAGTTCTAAAAATTTGCCAAAAGAATGAATCCAGTGATTTGCTCACTGCACAAACTCAACGCAAAGTTCAATTTTAGTGACAAGGAGGTGCACATAGAGAACTATGATGTCGTTCAAATCTACTTCGAGTCATGATTGAGCTCAAATACATTTTTTACCCTTCTAAGAGCACAAAGTGACAGCTTGCTTGCAGCATTTGTACGGTATTCATCATAAAAATGCGACGCTAAAATTTAATGGTAAACAAAATCCACACAACAGTTAACCAAAAACCATTAATCATTAAAATTTAACTGTGCATGAATTATGGTTAACTGTTAACAGTAATAATCACGTACGTGCGCAATTCCGGAATAAGCGAGTATCAAAGTTCACTCAGTTGTCACTGCAGTTGCTCAGTTGTCGTTAGAGTCACTCAGTTGTCACTGCAGTTGCTCAGTTGTTGTTAGAGTTGCTCAGTGTCACTGCAGTTACTCAGTTGTCGTTAGAGTTGCTCAGTTGTCACTGCAGTCACTCAGTTGTCGTTAGAGTTGCTCAGTTGTCATTGCAGTTGCTCAGTTGTCATTGCAGTTGCTCAGTTGTCATTGCAGTTGCTCAGTTTTCGTTGGATTCGCTCAGTTTTCGTTGGATTCGCTCAGTTTTCGTTGGATTCGCTCAGTTTTCGTTGGATTCGCTCAGTTTTCGTTGGATTCGCTCAGTTTTCGTTGGATTCGCTCAGTTTTCGTTGGATTCGCTCAGT
>MKWU01006115.1_pt1 | contig 12485 bp, 12 predicted proteins | sample 809101 | NCBI WGS metagenome assembly MKWU01 (sample SAMN05860141, study PRJNA318959) | sponge metagenome | host: Aplysina aerophoba | place: Slovenia: Piran, Adriatic Sea, Gulf of Piran | collected 2013-05-07 | reverse complement strand
CTCTTTGCCCCACGTGATCTCGCAATCCGTCTCGTCTCCCCGTGCCAACCCATTGCACGAGTCAAAGTCAAACCCCTCCGGCACAGAGGCCTCCGCAATGACGCGCACCTGCAAATGCCCGAACAAACAGGTGGCATTGACCCCGAGCCTAGAACCGATGACTTCAATAGGTTCAGTCATCAATTCGCCGCCCCCGATGCCGCAACGCAGCGCCACAAAGCGATCCTTGCCCAGGGTCACTAGCCCAATCGAACTGGTGGAATTGCCCTCGGTACCGTGAGCCTAGGGACGGCCCGAATACCACATGTACAGCGCGTCCCCCACAAGAGCGGGAGGATTAGACGACAGAGAAGACCAAGCCCCATCCCAAGTGCCCGGCGAGCCAACCGGCAAAAATTCCTCGCGACGACCCACCCGCTGCCAGTGGTCCAGATGCCGCGCCGTAGCCAGTTGCACCGGCCCCAGTTCCGTGGCCGAGTGCAGCATGCCGATGAAACCAATATACTGGCTGCCATAGACAAAGGGTGCCATCACGTATAGCTGGTCCCTCGGATCGTCGAAATCGTCCGGTTTGACAATGGTTTTCAGCGGCGTCCAATCGATAAAATCCTCGCTGCTAGACAGGGCAATGACGCGGCGATACTGCTTCCACTCGAGTACAAAGTGGTCCATCAAAGTTTCATAACGGCGCGAAGTAGCTAGGTAGCGCCGCCGCATGGGATCGTACACCAACGCGCCGGCATCGCCCGAGCGGGGCACATAATTGCGGTCGTCCAGCCGCCAGTGAATGCCATCTGGCGAGAAGGCCGCGTACATGCCGTGGTGGTCGCGTATTTTGTCGAAGAGCACTTTGCGCAGAGCATTGCGCTCTTGGCGGTCCATAGTGGGCGTTTCCTGCGGAGCGTCCGCAGTGGGGCGCTGCTGGTACATACCCATCTTATACCGTTTGGACGGATCTTGCTCCTGCGGGTCTTTGACCACGCCCCACGGATCTAGGCCGTAGTGAACACCCGGCGGCGGATAGACGATGTTGTTGGCACTGGACCCTTCGCAGGCCACGATCCCCAGTTCCGGCTTTTCCCACGCAATGCCGTCTTTTGAGGTCGCGTAACACATAAAGTGCCCTTGGCCGGTGCGCTCGTACAGGTCGTTGTTGATCGAATAATACCACATCTTGAAGCAATTTTCGTCGTCGTCGTAGAGCACCGAGCCCCACAGTTGCACGGCGTTCCCCTCCTAAGGCCGATCGGGTTTTAATACCGGCTCCGTCCGCACGCGTTCGGGCCGCTGCACCTTGCGCACAAAGCCGGGATGATCTTGTACTTCCACGTCGTCGAGAAATAGATGCAACCCAAGGTCGTATAGATTATTGCCGTTCACAGTTTTTCTCCACGGATTGGCCGGTGATATAGGATTTGGTGATATCGATGATCAGTTCCACGTCGTGGCGCGCCTCAGTGATCGGCGTGCGACACTCCACTCCCTCGGTAATACAGGCGTGGAAGTGGCGCAATTCCGCAGTGAAGGCGCTCTCCCAGGGGATGGCTGGCTCTTTGCGGTAACTAGTGCCGTGCTCGTCAATACCCTGGATAGTCAGGGTGGAGAGTACCCGGCGCGAAAAACCGGTCGGATAGGTGAGCAGCACGCGCTTATCGTCGCCGTAGATTTCCAGCGTCTCGCGAAAATCCCACAATTTTTCCAAGTCAACCCGACTGATGACACAACGCGCGCCATTGGCGTATTCGAGCACTGAGGTAATCGAGCGGTTGTTCTTCCATATTTCCGTGCTAATCACGGCGCGGGGCGAGCCCACCATCGTGCGCAAGCTGTAGAGGTCGTGGATCAGGCCGTAGGTGATGCCGCAAACGGGCTCAGCTTGCGCAAAAAGGTCGCCAAAAGCCTGGCGCAGTGTTTCCCTATAGGCGCACTGGCGTTGGGCGGCAATTGCGGGACGCTGTGAACCAGCGTACTGCACGTTAAAGTGGTCGAGGTGAAGATAATTGCTCGGATGCAGGTGATTGATCTGGATAAAGCTGTAATCCAACCCCTCCACCTCTCTTTTGGCCAGCGCAAAGGCCGGATCGTACGCCTTCATGTAGGCGGCTTGGCCCACGGTGCCGGCTTTGTGCATGGCCGCAATCATGGCGTCGGCTTCCTGTAGGGACGCACAGATAGGCTTTTCGATCAGTACGTGTTTGCCGGCGGCAAAAGCAGCGATTGCCGCGTCGCTTTTGGGATCGGCATGGCAGAGGAGAACTGCGTCGATATCCGCGCTCAGCAGCTCGTCGAGGGTGCTGACGTGACGGGGGATAGCAAAAAAGCGCTTGGCGACATAAGCCGCCTGATCGGGGGACAGGTCGCAGACAATGGGAACGGCAAATTCCTCGTCGAGTTCCAACAGATTGGGTAGGTGTTGAACCTGGGCTATGGCACCACACCCCAAAACACCAATGCGCACGCGGCCCATAAACGAACTCCTGTTAATAATCTCCGGCTCCAAGGAGCGTTTTCCCTTGAAGTCCAGAGCCGTATTTGGTTACCTTTGCCCCTACGTCCGACAGATTCGGAATCAATATAAGTCGCCAGCCACTAGGATCACAGGAAAACGAGATGATGACTCCCGAACAGCGCTATTTTTTTGATCTAACCGGCTATCTCCATTTGCACGGCGTTCTGAGTGAGAGCGAACTCCGCCCCGCCCAAGACGCGGCCCAGCGCTACATCGACACGCCGCCGGATCAGCTACCAGAGGGTTTTCGCATTGACCTCAACCGCGAGCACTTCAACTGGTATCTCTACGCCTTCGCCTTTGACAAAGCCCTCGAACGGCTGACGATGCATCCCCAAACCTGGCCCATCCTGCTCGAACTGACCGGCGGCAAACCCCGGCTAGGCGGCGGCAATATGATGGTCGATGTCCACGGCAAGCCCTTTCATCCCCTGCATTCGGGACGCGAGTCAGCCCTGCGCAAAGGCCAGCCGGGCTGGCGCCGCAGTTTTGTCAAGGACGGCAAAATATACAACAACGACTTGGTGTTTTTCTTTTATCTGACCGACGTTTTTCCCGGCGACGGCGGGCTCATTGTCGTACCCGGCTCGCACAAGGCCAATTTCCTGCGTGAACATCACTACTTCTATCCAGAAAGCTACACCGCAGACGGGGGGTACAACGACGATTATTTCAGCACTGAAGTGCCCGAAGGAGTGACCAATTTTACGCCCAGAGCCGGCGACGTGGTCATCATGTCCGAACACCTCACCCACGGCGCGCTCTCCTGGGAGCCCAAAGACCGGGATCGCCGCTTTCTCACCCTGCGCTACGGCGTGCAGCACATCGGCCCCTCCGACCCCTTTCCCGACGGCGTCAAGGCCCAATTGTCGCCAGAAACCTTGGAGCTGATCGCCGTGCTCGACTTCAAGGACCGCAAGGAAATCACCACGTGCGATACAGTAGAGTTGACCCTATGAACGGACCACTACGCCTGCATTCCTGCCAACTCGTTACACAAAGAGGTGCGGCATGACCCCCGAACAGCGCTACTTCTTCGACCTGACCGGCTACCTTCACCTCCAAGGCGTGGTGCAAGGCGCGGAATTAAAAGCAGCCCAAGACGCGGCCCAGCGCTACATTGACACGCCACCGGAGGAGGTGCCCGCCGGCCTCGAAATCAATCTCGAGCGCGAGCATTTCAACTGGTATATCAATGCCTTTGCCTTTGACAAGGCCCTCGAAGCACTGACCCTACACCCCAAAACTTGGCCCATCCTCAAGGAGTTGACTGACGATCGGCCGCGCCTGACTAGCGGCAACCTGATGGTCGATGTCCACGGCAAGCCCTTCCATCCCCTACACGGTGGCGTCCCCGGGGCACCGGCCCGCAATCCAGAGCAGGGACGCTACAGCACAATCGGCGGCAAAGTCCAGTGCAATGACCTAGTCTTCTTCTTCTACCTGACCGACGTCTATCCCGGCGATGGCGGACTTATCATTCTCCCCTGCAGCCACAAGAGCCACTTCGACTATCCGCGGTCGCTTTTCTATCCCGATAGCTATACGGCAGATGGATACAACGACGAGTACTTCAGCACCGAAGTGCCCGAGGGAGTGCTCAATGTAACGCCCAAGGCCGGCGATGTGGTCATCATCTCCGAATTAGTCACCCACGGCGCACTCTCTTGGGTGCCCAAAGACCGCGACCGCCGCTTTCTCACCTTGCGCTACATGCAGCAGCACGAAAGCGTGCGCGGCGGTCTAGACCGTTTCTCCCCAGAGGTCAAGGCTCGACTTTCGCCAGAAACCTTGGAACTAGCCGCACCGGCCTCCTTTAGCCACCTCAAGGAAATCGTCGAACAAGAAGTCGTCACCCTGAGCTGAGCGCTCAATCGATCTCTTCTAAGGCAATGGCCCGAGTCCAACTAGCTGTGACCCGCTGCATTTTGAGCGGCAGGGCGATAAAAAAGACGCGGTCCTTTGTCAGTTGCTCCAATCCCAAGAGGGCGTCCACCATGGGAATGCCCTCTTGCAGCAGCCGACGCTCGGCATCGATGTGGGCGTTGGGCACAGTGGATGGACCGTAGTACAAATTGCCGCCCGAGGCCAGCAACTTGATCCGCGTTTCAATAAAGAAATCCAGCACTTCGGCTTCAAAGTAGGGTAACTCGCCGCTGTGTTCGGGGTTGGTGCGCACCAGCACAATATCGCCGCTTTGCACTCCTGCTTGGCGAAATTCGTCGGCCCTGATTCCCTCTCCTGGTCCCTTGTGCGACAGATCGCAGACCACGGCCTCGCCAATGTACGAGGCCAATGGCATGCCGGCCATGTCCGGTCCTTCATCGAGGTATTTATAGGCTCCCTCGCAATGCGTGCCATTGTGCGTCTGACTCTGAATGAAGTGCATCCGGGCCCCGTAGGCCATAAACTCCTGAACCTCCACCGAGCGTCCGAAGAAAGGCTCGCCGTGCAGGTAGTGCCCGTCGATTTTCTTTTCTCCGGGAACCATCTCGTGCGATAGGTCGATAATGCGGTACTTGCTCAAATCAATCATTTTTTTCCTTAATAGAAGTGAATGGAATATAGTTTGAGAACGTTTATTCTACTTCTATGGCTTCGTCCGATAGTTTTTCGGCTAGCTCAGTTGACGGAATAATATCTACTATGTCCATCATCTCTCTGGTTAATGGACTTTTTAGAAAACTTCTCAAATTGTCTGTCAAGTTATCCATCAGTATAACAGAGTCCGAGGAAGCCGTGCTAGTCGTTACAAGCCAGAACTGAAACTCATTCTCTGGTAAAAACTCTTTTACCTCGTCCTGCGAACAAGACAGGCGACATAGAACCAACATCGACCCGTAAATTTTAAGCCGATGCTCTTTAAGAACTTCATCATAAAGCAAATCAACTTGGTCGTCGTCGCTGAGGTAATCATATCTTTCTTTGAAATCAACTATCGTGCTCTCTAAATCGGTTTCCTCTATAAAAACGACGCTTTGGTTGTCCTTGCTGACCGTTACATAGTCGCAGCACTCGCACATCCCAAGTCCGGCGGCGCTGCGCATGTTGGACTCTTTTGCTGTACTGTCCATCCGATACGCTTTGAAGCCGCCGGCAGAACTTATTGGCTCGGCGAATTGGGATAAGGGCATTCTACAGCCCTTTGATGTAGAGATCAGAGAACGGCTTAGTCAACGACTGTTTGATTTCTGCCATCACTGCGTCCATGTCGTCGTTCCATTCGGCGTCCGGCGGAAATTTATTCAACCTGACGAGTTCCCGGTCTTCCGGTTTTTCCTTTACATGCACCTCAAGCCACTTGAGGATCGTCATGCTATGAGTAGAGATCACCACATTGACTCCCTGACGGGATAATTCAAAAAGGAACTTCGCCATCTCAACTTGCCAAGCCGGATGGAGATTCGATTCGGGTTCATCGATAAAAAGAAAAGACCCTCGCTCTAAGGCCCCTCGCTCAATCAGCAAGGCCAGCATCCCCATATTTGCAACCCCCGCCGACGTGAGAGAAAGCGGAATCGACTTACCGTTTTGTTGGAATTCAAGATCACCCTCTTCACTCAGCGAAATCCGCCCGCCAATCGCATCGTATAGACTTGTGTGGATTTCGGCGAAAGGATGTTCGATACGCCTCCTTCTGAGGGCAACGGCCATATCGTAGAAGTACTCTGGAACTCCGTTCAAAGAACCCTCGAAAAGGGAACTCGGGTCAATCTTAATCGATTCCAGAACACTCTTTAGTTTCCAATAAAGCGGAGACTCTAAATAGAAAGTCTCAGGGAATGTATTCTGAACGATTTGTGAATCAGGAATGAATGCGAAAGACCCTTTTTCTAACTGTAATTCCCCTACTCTTTGAACGTTGAAGTACAAGGGAGATTCGCCGTCTCCTCGGAAGTTTAAAAGATCAGACTCTTGAAAATTTCCGTGTATGTTACGATAACATCTGAGCTGCCATCCCTTAACAATTGCCTTTTCCACATCCTTGAAAAGCTCTTCCAAAATGTCTATGGAGGTTTCAAGGTTACCATGAATCGCAGATGGCTTAGTAAGGGTTTGGAAATGGCCCCTTATTCCTTGGATTTCAGCCATCAATTCGGGATGGACCGCCCTAAGCCGATCAAGTTCGTTTTGGACCGGATGACTTGGGAACGTCTCCCGTAGGATAGAGTCAATCTTTTGGAGTCCCTTTCTAATTGAGGACAAGGGACTTTCTTCTACCACTATACCACCGCTTTGCTCGAAAAGTTGCAGATTCGATTCTATGGTGCTGGACACCTTAGCAAAAAATGTTCGCACATGATCCTTGTTCCTCGAACTAAGAATCGAATACAACATCTTCGCCACAAACGTCTTGCCCGTGTTATTCGGCCCGGCGAATACCGTGAACTGACCTACTTGGATAGTCGCCTTGTCGATTGGCCCAAAATTCTTAATTTTCAACTCAAGGTCCATAAGTCCCTTCCTTGAGATTCTCCATAGGTATTCCCAAGCGGCAGCTAAAGGCTTGGGCTATATCAGACTCGGCGATTGCTCGCCCGATAAAATATCGTCGATATTAGCATTTCTCGCATCGGATCAGTATGCCATCGTGCGTTACTCGTAAACCGTTCCCTCCGTCTTGTGCTCCTCAACCCAATCCCAGTCCACCTCCACGCCCAACCCCGGCCCCTCCGGCACTTCCACGCAGCCATCATCGACCGAATCCAACTCGTCGAGCCAGCGCCTCTCGCTGTAAACCGCCGGCTTGGTATCGTTGACTAGAGGATGCACCAAGCCCAACTCGTAATAGTTGGCATTGCGCAAGGTCGCCATGATGTGGCGGTGCGCCAGACTGCCGCCGTGTAACTCCACATCCAGCCCGTGCGACTCGGCCATAGCGGCAATCTTCATCACCCCAGTGATGCCGCCATCGACGCTGCTATTGGCGCGCACGAAGTCAGTGGCACCGGCGGTAATCGTATCGGCCTTGGCCTCCAGCCCGCGCACGTGTTCGCCCATCAGCATCGGCGTCTTGATCAGCTCGCGTAACTTGACGTGGGCAAAGCGCGAAAACCCGCCGCCCCTGAACGGGTCTTCATACCACATATAGCGCGCCTCGTCGCAGGCACGCCCCACCTTGAGCACATCCTCGAAAGTGGGAAAACACCCAGCCGGATCGAGCAGCAGGTCCATATCGTTGCCCACCGCTTCGCGAATGGCTAACACCGCCGCCACCTCGCGGTCAATCGGCCCGTTGACCCAGCCGTGGATCTTAAACGCCGGATAGCCGTATTGCTCCTTGCAGCGCAGCGCGAATTGCGCGAAGTCGTCCGGCGTCGTCAAACCGCCGTTTTCGTCGCCGTGGTAGGTCGAGGCGTAGGCCGGCAATTTCTTGCGCCAGCCCCCGCCCAAAAGCTCGTAGATCGGCGCGTCGTAGAGTTTGCCCGCGAAATCCCACAGCGCGGTGTCCACCGCGCCCGGTGGCGTGCCGTCCTGGCCGCGCCGCGAACGCTTGAGATCGTGCCAGATGATCTCGCGGTCCAGTGGATTGCGACCGAGCAAGTACTGCGCCGTGCGACCGTCGATGCCGCCGGGCGCGATGCCGCTGACCCCGGCGCTGGTCTCGATAGTCAGGATGCCGCCGCTCTGAGACAGGCGGCCCCCTTTTCTATAGACCGTGTCAAAGCCTAATTGCTCCTCTAGCTCCATATCGACGATCTCGTAGTTGAAATGCGTCATAGTGATGCGGGTGATCTTGATATCTCGTGCCATCGTTAGCTCCTCTATTTTTGTGAGATTTCGTTTTCGTCCGCCGCCAGCGGCCCCACCGCCCCCAAACGCAGCGCGGGATAAAGCGTTTCAAAAAGCGGCGTGTCGCCCGTATCGCGGGCATAGCGCCAGTAGAGCCGCGTCATTTTTTTGACCTGCTCGTCATAGGCGGGATCCTGCGCCAGATTCTTCATTTCATAGGGGTCTTCGTCTAGCTGGTACAACTCGTCGAAATCAAAGCCGTTAAACACAAACTTCCATGGCCCGTCCCACACCACCCGCTGCGTCAGCCGGTGGCGATTGCCAAAGTATTCGGCATAACCTCGGGTCCATTCGTCGGCAACATCTGCCGGCTCGCGCAACAGCCCGACAAAAGAGCGGGCGTCGGCCCCATCAACAGGCTCGCAATCGGCCAGTTCCAACAACGTGGGACACAGATCGTGCAAGCCAACTCGACCTTGGCAAACAGCGCCCCTCGCAATCCTAGGCCCATGCACAATAAGCGGCACCTGATACACTTCTTCAAAAGCGGAAATATCCTTAAAGAACAGACCGTGCGCTCCCAACAAATCCCCGTGATCAGCGCACATTACAATGATCGTATCGTCGAGTTTGCCCATCTCTTCAAGAAAGTCAATCACCCGCCCGAACTGGGCATCTATTTCGCTAATCGAAGCGAAATAACACGCCCGCGCTGTACGCTTGTGCTCCTCGTTGAGCTGACGCCAAATGCCCTGCGCCCGCCGGTAAAGCCCCGGCCGGTCCGCCAAATCATCATCGGCATTGGGCGGCGGCGGCAGCTCTTGCTCTGCATAGCGACCGTAAAATTCGCGGCTGGCGATAAAGGGATCGTGCGGCTCCTCAAAGCTGACGAAAGCACACCACGGATCGTCGCCTTGTACCACTTCCTCCAGATAGCGCAGCGCCAGCGTCGTCGTCAGCCCCATGCTGCGCTCTGCCGCTGGCCGGTCGGTCACCCCGTAGAGCAGATGGGGGCCATAGCCGTGCGGCTCTTCAAGATAATGCGCCGGATCGCACTCCGGCCGCAGCGGCTTATCTCCCAGCACCTCGGCGACCAACTCATTGAAAAGCGCCCCACCCCGAACCCCGTTGACCTGCCAGCCGAAACGATCCAGCGCATTATCTCGCTCAACATGCCACTTGCCGAAATACCCCGTGCGATAGCCAGCATCCACCATGCGCTCGGCCCAATGCACCTTATCGGTGCGCAACGCATGTAAATCCGGCACCTTGGGATAGAGCACCTCCAGCACCCCGTGGTTGTGCGGCATCAACCCGGTCATCAGGCTCGCCCGAGTCGGCGAGCAGATATTATTGGGCGTATAGGCGCGAGTAAAACGCACGCCCTCCCCAGCCAGCCGGTCCAAATGCGGAGTTTGACAGACGTGATCGGGGTCGAGTACGCGGGCTTGCATCTGGTCGGCCATTAAAAAGAGAATATTAGGTCTATTACTCATCGTTATTTGTTCTTGATGTTTCCTATAGAAAGGCGATGCCTGAGGCGAGTTACTGTTCTATTATTGCTCTATATTGATTCTCTTGAGCACCTCCCGACATAGATCGGCTGAAATCCAGATATCATCGTGAGTGATGATGGTCTCCATAAAGGCTTTGACTTCAGCAGAGGAAATCAAGTTTTCTCGATAGGCTTGAACCAGTAGGCCTAATGTGCCTTTGACAGTCAAACCGCGCCTTTTAGCTTCTTCTCTCGCCTTCAGGTCATCGAGCAGTATTAGGCTACCCGATTCTTGCGTACTGAGATAAATAGCTTCTTTTTCACCTGCATCCAGAGACAGCGAAGCGATCTCAAATGGTAAGTCATCAAAGGCTATCTCCTCAACGATGAGTTGCTTTTGACGAATCGCTATTTCGGCCCTCTTTGCATCAATGTGTCCTTGTCTCCCTCCCTCAATAACGACTTCTCGATGAACATTTATAGGGATACTCACCTGACCGAATAGTCGAAAAAGAATATCCAAAGCACCAATTTTACCTAGTGCCATCAGAGGGCCGGAATTACAAAAGACCTTCACGCCAGTTCTTCTTGAATCTGGGTCTCACTCCAGCGGGGTTGGATCCCAAAGGCCCGGGCCTGCTGCCCTACTTCCTGTTCTGTCAGACCGGCGATTTCTGCTGCCCGACCAATCGATATTAGCCCCCGCTTATAGAGCAACAGGGCTTCCTGGATTTTGACCTGAGACAATCCTAGCAACAATAAATCGCCCAGACGATCTCTGTAGGCTTCCAACTCTGCCATTTTGTGGTCGGGAATTTCAACCGTCGTTTTTGCCATTAGTACGCTCCTTTTGGTCGTAAATCAATTAACCTAACACAGGGCTGCACGGCAACGTAAATATGGTGTCGTATACTGAGGGGCGGGTATTCAAGCTAGCAGGATTTGTTCACTAGTTCTTGGACGTGGCGCTTCTGCTCGTCTAGATCGATCTGATAAAGATCACTGTCGCTAAGTGCGTCTGAATGACTCAACAGCTTAGATCCATCACCTCATGTCCGTACATGCCACGTTCTATCTCATATTCTTCCAATCGAGACTCACGAGAACCATCCACGAGAAGCAACATCGTAGGGACACCCTGTTCCCAAAACGTCTTGAATTGCGATGAAGACTTTTCTATTTGAGTTATATGATGAATGAGGTTCTCTTCCCTTTTTTTTGCTCTTCCTCTTTAATGAGATCTTCCATTGGTATGCTCAAGTGTCGATGAAGGGCTTCGGCTACATCTAACTCCAGCGGTTGCTTGCCCGATAAAATATCGTCGATACTAACATCCACTATGCCGCTCTGAGCCAGGGACGATTCCACATTCTTTGAGGTCAGCCCTGCTTGGTCCATAGCGAACTCGATAGCGACAAGCAGATCTACGTCAGGTACCGGATAGCACTCACGCTCATAGGCTTCTACCAGCAGGAATAAGGCTTTTAATTCATCCCCCTGTGGAGTGCCTGTGGGTGATCCCCATAGTTCATCAATACGGGCCATAGCCCGTGCGTGATCAGCTTCAGTGCGGATAGGTTCTAAGTAGTTCATGGTCATACCTTTCTCGCATCGGGGATGTTATTGTACTTCAAGTCCTGATTCTGGCGAGGATAAATATCAGTACGCCACCGCCACCGTCCGCAACACCTCGGTCCGCTCCGCGCTCAATCCTCCAGCGTCAACGGCCACCCTAAGCAACGCGCAATAGACGCCCGGCGGAACGCGCATCCCCTGCTCGTCCGTGCCATCCCAAGCGATCTCGTACTGGCCGGTAGTAGTCGCTCTTTGCTCGGCAAGCTCGCGCATCAGCCGACCGCTCAAATCGTAGATGGCAACTTCCAACGGGCCATCGTCGTCCAGACGCACGACCTTGAAGGCGAAAACAACGCGGTCATTGACGCCGTCGCCATTGGGCGTAAACGCCGGTGGGCGCACTTCCACGTCGAGCAGCAGTTCCCCGCGCGTCGGGTCGCCCACCAGCGTCGTCGTATTGCCCGCCACCGCGTCGAGCGCGTTGCCCGGATCCACCCGCTGCCAAGTGCCCTCGCCCCCAGCGCTGTGCTGTAAGGACGCGCGCAGCACAGCCCCCATGCCAAAGAGCGTGGTGCTAAAGTCAACGCGCACGACCTCAATGTCCGTATTGGGCCGAATCTCGGCAAAGGACAGGCGCAAGCTATCCGCGCCCGTGGGAATGACCTCGACGCCCTCTACCTCGCGCTCGTCCCCGGCTGGCCCCGCGTACAGCCCCGCAAAACCGAGCGCCATATCCGCTGGCGCAACCAGCAGCAACTGATCGAAACCAGGATCGCGGCGGTCGAATTGCGGCCGCACGTACAGAGAGAAGGGACGCTCCACGCCCAGCGAATCGACCCGAAACGGCGCAATCTCGCCCGTCAGCCCTTGGGCCACTGGACTGGTAAAATTGAGGCGGATCGAGCGCAGCGCGGCGCTAATGTCTGGATTATCTGAAAGCATAGTAGCCCGCACCTTGAGGAACTCGCGCGGACTAGGCGAGGTAATCGCACTGCCCGTTGGGTCTTCGTAGGGCTGGCTCCAGCCGCTCCAGTCGTCCCCTTCCACCTCCTCGGCGACGATCGGCCCCTTAAAGATGTCCAACAGCGTCGGATTGTTGTATTCCTTCTCGGAAATCTCCGTGCCGTCCTTTTTGAAATAGTGCAGCACCTCGCCCAACTCATTGCCCGTGCG
>MKWU01006114.1_pt1 | contig 12486 bp, 13 predicted proteins | sample 809101 | NCBI WGS metagenome assembly MKWU01 (sample SAMN05860141, study PRJNA318959) | sponge metagenome | host: Aplysina aerophoba | place: Slovenia: Piran, Adriatic Sea, Gulf of Piran | collected 2013-05-07 | reverse complement strand
TTTTTTTTGTTATAGATTGGCTCTGTTTTTTCGTTCAGTTTTTCAAGATGGTAACGGCAAATAATGATGTTCATTAAACTATTGTCTAGTGAACAGATAAGACCCAGATCTCATGCTAGATCTGGGTTAAAGGAGAGGATAAGATGAGCAATATCAAGGGTTTCTCACTCGTAGAGCTGATGGTTGCTGTAGGAATAGTTGGTGTGATGTCATCTGTGGCTGTGCCTAAGTACCAAAAATATAAAGTAAATGCATCACGTGCTGAAGCACAGTCGAGTTTATCATCAATGTATACATTACAGCAGTTATATTATACAGAGAATGACAAATATGGGGCTGTTAATCAGGCTGGTACTATTAACGATGTAAAATTTCCAATTAGCAAATCTCAAAAATATTACTATAATGCTTTTATTGGAACGGATTTAGGGACTGTTGCTATCACAAAAGATGATGGAGCTGGAAATACTGATGGGTCGGTGTTTTTCAAAGGTACAGCAGAAAGTAAACAAGTACTTGGAAGCTGTTCAGGTAATGGTACTCCCGTAAAAGATAAATGGTGTGTGAACCACGATAGAGTATTAGCCAACATTCCCACTGAAGCAAAACCGCCATGTAACGTCACTCCTGGCACTGGTGATGCAGTAAATGGTGGTTGCTCATAGAGTATGCTAATATTAAGCTAAGCACTATATACTTGAAATATAAATTTGTATCTCATATTCTTGATATCAGTTTGCACTTTACGCCGCCGCCTTATCATCATCATAACAATGATTTAACTATCAGATTGATCAATCAAGCCAATTTCTTGAGATCTTTTCTTTCCATCCTAATTTTTATGAATATTTTCACATATAAAATATCATTAAAGTAGAGCCTATAGTCATTGATCAATGATAACAGTAAGAAATATTTTTTGCAGTATTAATGAACAAGTTGACATCATCATTCTATGCTCTATCATACAGCTATAAATCGTTCATTTATAGCTATAATTCAGTTTTCTGAAATTTTTCTATTCTTCTCAAATTCGCTTGTTCACTAGACAATTGTCTAATGAACAAGGAAAACCCAGATCTCATGTTAGATATGGCTTAAAGGAGAGGATAAGATGAACAATATCAAGGGTTTCTCACTCGTAGAGCTAATGGTTGCTGTGGGAATAGTTGGTGTGATGTCATCTGTGGCTGTGCCTAAGTACCAAAAATACAAAGTAAATGCATCACGCGCTGAAGCTCAATCGAGTTTATCATCAATGTATACATTACAGCAGTTGTATTATACAGAGAATGATCAATATGGGGTGTTTGATGGTACTACACTTGCGCAAGGTACTGGTAATCAGATAGGTTTTCCTATTAATCCTGGTAGTAAGTATGGCTATAAAGCAATACCTACAGATACGAAGACTGGTACAGCTACAAGTACTAATAAAGCTAACATATTTTTCAGAGCTACAGCTATAAGCAAGAAAAAGCTTGGCAGTTGTGCAAATGCTGATAAAGATAAGTGGTGCATTAATCAAAACAAAAGATTAGCCAATGATCATGGAGATGTAGAAGCGCCATGTATTGGCAATAGCACAATAGCTTCGAGTGATGCATTTAATGGTGGTTGTTGAAAAAGTGTAATTTTAAGATAGCTCATAGTCTAGTAAAAAAGCAAAATCCAGATTGTTCGTGATGTCTGGCTTAAAGGAGAGGATAAGATGAATAATACCACAGGTTTCTCACTCGTAGAGCTAATGGTTGCTGTAGGAATAGTTGGTGTGATGTCATCTGTAGCTGTGCCTAAATACCAGAAATACAAAGTAAATGCGACACGTGCAGAGGCACAATCGAGTTTATCATCAATGTATACACTACAACAGCTATATTATACAGAAAAGGATCAATATGGAAAGGTTACGCCCGATACCAGCGATCTCTCCAAATTTACTGACAATGATATACAATTTCCTGGGAACGCTGATTACAAATATAAGTATACAGCAGTGCCTAGTGGTACTGATCTTACAGAATTCCATGGTACGGCAGAAAGTAAACAGGTACTTGGAAGCTGTGCTAAAGGAGGCAAGGTGGATAAGTGGTGTATTAATCATAACAAAGTTTTGTCTAATAGGAAAATAGCAGGTAATACGCCTCCAGGTGTGGTAGAATCACCATGTACAGATAATATGGTACAATTTGCTGGTTGTTAGTTAAATATCCAATTACATGCAACACCTCATCCATTTTACTGATTACGCCACCACCTGTAATATGAAAGTTTCTGTCAAAAAATGTAGTTCTTGAGTATGTGACTACAGTTCCTCTTTATTCTCTATATGCGTTCTTTTTGACAACTTAAGATAAGGGCAAGTGATGGGATTAGAAAGAACGAGTGTAATCATGCAAAAAAAGATTTTACAGATGAGGAAAGAAGGTCACTCTATGCGGATAATCGCAAGGCACTTAAGAGCGTGTCGCAAAGCGGTTCGTAGGGTATTTAAACAACAAAGCCAGGGGTTGGCTGTAACCCAAGAGAGTTATTAAAACAAGGACTTTGATGTGTTTGATTGGCATGAAATTGAGCGTGAATACACCAAAAACTACTCTTATGAATGTGTTAGTTTACGAGCTTAGAGAGCAACACCATCTCTATGATAAAGGCTTCAAGAACAAGAGAAAAACCCATCTCTTTGTGATATCCTTATCTTTCAACTCCTATGCTGTTCGATAACATTTTACGCCACCGCTTTTTTGCAGGTTATGCTGCGATGTTTGTTTACAAATTACGCCCCCATTCAAACTAGGATATCAAAAGTCTCAACATTGGGATTAAATTTCTACAAAAATGGGATCGCAAAATCCACCACTTCACCTTTATGCTATCACCTCAACAACCACCATCCACTGCATTTGCTGCAACACATGGTGCAGCAGGAGGCGGCGTAGCGGTGAAAGATGCTTCATCCTTACCACCTGTTTTACCGTCATTAGTCAACACTTTATCTTGATTGATACACCATTTATCTGCGTCCTCACTCGAACAACTTCCCAATTTGCTCTTGCTTACTGCTGTACCTATGAACAACACAGCATTAGATGTACCACTTGCATAGCTAATTGTACCTCCTACCTTGTCTGTAACACCGGCCTCATATGTGTACTTTTGACCGCTGGGTGGTGGAAAACCTATTTCATTGTCACCACCCACTTTAACTACACCATAAACATCATTTTCTGTATAATGTAGCTGCTGTAATGTATACATTGCTGATAAAGTTGCTTGAGCCTCAGCACGTGTCGCATTTACTTTATATTTTTGGTACTTAGGTACAGCCACAGATGACATCACACCAACTATTCCTACAGCAACCATTAGCTCTACGAGTGAGAAACCCTTGATATTGTTCATCTTATCCTCTCCTTTAACCCAGATCTAGCATGAGATCTGGGTCTTACTTGTTCACTAGACAATTGTCTAGTGAACAAGGAAATTTGAGAAGAATAGAAAAATTTCAAAAAACTGAATTATAGCTATAAATGAACCTATTTTATCTCTTTATTAGAGTATGAAATGAGGTGTAAGGTAGGTCCATTAGTTGTGCAAAAAAGATTTTTGCTGTCACAATCGAGTGAACCTTATGAGCCTGTCCTTTCAAGTGTTTTCATTTGAAATGATTCATCTTATCTGATATTAAGATGAGATCTTCTTGATTTTAATTTTAGGCAATTGTCTTGACTGATCTACTTGATTGTTGAATCATTGTTATACTCTTTAGACCTTCCTTTAGTGTTAGTGCTCCACTGTTCACTTGCTTGACACTGCGAGAGCACAGCACAACATGTGTATGTCACATTTAAACTGCTATTAACAAGTGATAGAGGATAGCCGATATCGATATCTTCTTGTTTGGAATGATAGATTTTTGTAGATAAAAGTATGGAGTATGGCTCTCAATGCTTAATGATCTTAAGAGACAACTACTTAGCTGAAAGACATCTCTCATATGATATCACCTTCAAGGAGATATCTTGTATTTGTGGTATACATAGTTCTATGAGGTAAATACTATATGTGATATGCAGTGTGATGGCGCGTGTATGTTGAGTTTTTTGAGATTATAACTTGTTAAACTTAAAGCGTGAGAAAATTTCATTTAGATGATAGAGTCTTTTTTTGGCAATATCTTCACATGTTTGGGCCTACATCTTTTCATAACATCTACTCTTAATCATAAAGGAGTGCCTTGTGCCAGGTCGTGCATTGGTGTCTGTGAGTGATAAAACCAACTTAGTGGAGCTGTGCAGCTGCCTTCATCGTCTTGGCTATGAAATCCTGTCTACATCAGGAACAGCAGCTTATCTCAAAGAGGTATGTCCTATAACAGATGTATCTACCTATACAGCCTTCCCTGAGATTCTTTCTGGACGTGTTAAGTCTTTACATCCCAAAATATATGCAGGTATTCTTGGGAGACCTCATCACCATCAAGATAAGCAAGAGCTGGATACTCACAGTATCCAGCAAATAGATCTTGTGGTTGTTAACTTCTATAACTTTGCCTCCTATAAAAACACCCAACAACATCCTCACTCAGAAGAAGACTTTCTTGATTCTGCTGATCATATGGATATAGGAGGCCCTTGTATGCTAAGAGCAGCAGCAAAGAACTGGCAATATGTCACAGCTTTATGTGATCCAGATGATTACAGGTGGTTTATGGATATCCTCAATCACAGAGTGTTATCTCTTAATGAAAGACGTAGCTTAGCTGCAAAAGCTTTTGATCATTGTTATCACTATGACAAACTTATTGCAGAGTATCTGCACTTAACACCCACTCAGAATCTCTCTCAAACAGCTCTGCTATCAACCTATCTCAATTCATTGCAAAGTTCTGGACTGAAGCCTTCTCAGTACACCCCTCTACGTTATGGAGAAAATCATCATCAACAAGGCTATTTTTATCCTCATCTGATAGATAAGCATGCCAAATTAGTCAAGCTGCAAGGAAAAGAACTTTCTTATAACAACTTTCTTGATATGGATAGTGCTATCCATATCTTACGAGAGTACCCTAGCGAAAGTGCCTGTGTGATTATCAAGCATATGGTAGCTTGCGGTTTAAGTACTGGCAAAGAAAGATGCGCAAAAGATCTCTTTGAATGTGCTTTACAAGCAGACTCTCGTTCAGCTTTTGGTGGTACTATTGGATTTTCTTGTACAGTGGATAAAGCATCAGCTGAGCAGATGATTCAAGGTTTTTTTGAAATTATTCTAGCTCCTGACTTTGATCAAGATGCTTTAGAGGTACTTTCTACAAAGCCTCAACTCAGTTTAATCAAAGTTGCTCTCAAACATCCCATGGCTAACACAGCAAAAGATCCTAGCTTTGAGGTTCGTTCTCTTTGGTCTGGATTACTGGTACAAAACGTAGCCAAGCCTATCTCTGGTGATAATAAAATGGGCCAAGTTGTCTCAAAAAGAGAACCCAGTGCAGCACAATGGCAAGATCTTCTCTTTGCTTTTAAGCTTGTTAAGCATCAAAGATCCAACTCTATTGTCATTGCCCAAGAGGGTTGCTTGTTAAGCCATGGAAGCGGACATACGAGTCGTATAGATGCCTGTGAGTTTGCACTCAATAGATTGCAACCTCCCCTTAACCGTGCTGTATTAGCTTCTGATGGCTTTTTCCCTTTTAGTGATGTGGTAGAACAAGCCGCTCAATACGGTATCAGAGCTATCATTGCTCCTAGAGGTTCTAAAAACGATCAAGCTAGTATTGATGCAGCCAATAACCATGATTTAGCTCTTGTATTTACCGATAATCGTTATTTCAAGCATTGATATTAAAAGAGGGTATATCTCGTGGTTACCATCCACCATAGATAGATAGCCACTAGCTGTGATTATTAGGGATGATAAAGACATGGTACAATGATATTTGCTACAACCGAGTAGGTAGTGTAAAAGGCATGTCTTTTAAGATATAGTAGTGGTGTATAAGTGTAGTATAGGTGTATATATATGCATGATAGAAGATATATTCAGAGATAATCAATACTTAAACAAAATTATGAGCAAATGAGGGTACATGATTTTATGACTGAATTAGACAATCAGGAACAGAATAGCAATGACAATAATGTCAGTACTGAAAGTCCTGAGAACAATAAAAACGAAAGTGCTGCAAGTGCTCAAAGTACTGAAAGTGCTCATAATAAAAACAACCGTACATCCCCTCAGGGCGGTATACAATCAAGAGACTCTGATCGTCATCGTACTTACATTCTGGCTGAGTTAAAAAAATACCGTTGGGTTCCACTTTTATCTACATATTCTGGTGTAGTACTCGACATCAGTGAAGCTGGAGTGAAAGTTGCCTTCTCAGGTAATGTTGATGTCAAACCTTATAGTCATTACTTTGTGCGTATTCCATTATCTCCCTTGGGGATTTCTAAACCACGTTTCTTTGAGTGTAAGCTAGAAGTAAAGTGGTTTGATCAGAGAAATTTCCGTTTAGGGGGGTTGTTTATTAACATATCTGATGTTCAAAAATCGCTCTTAGCCAAGATGGTTGAATCGGTGGATAGATCTACTCTTGCTGCATCAAAGCAGGAGGAGGCTCAATCTGCTTGATAGCAGCGTATCTCTTTTATAAGCTATACTTCTTAGCTGTATATGTTTAGCTTATGAGCGTCTATCTATAGATATGGGTAGTTAGGGTTTTTATTTTAGCATTTTAGCAAATAACCATGATAGTAAACTATGGCAACACATAAAAAAGCAACCTTTCGTTTGGGATCCTTGAGTCAAGGCAGTGGTAAGCCGGTGATTGTGGATGGGGCTAGAAGTCCTTTTGTACGATCCTTTGGTGTATTTGCTGACACAGATAGTCTTGAATTGTTCTCCCGTACAGTATCTGGATGTTTACGTCGTGTGGATATGGATGTTTCTGAAATTGATGAGATTATTGCTGGGTCGGTGATTCCTCAGATAAAAAATCCTAATGTGGCACGAGATACCATCTTAGAGTTAGGCTTGCCATCTCATATCCATGGTTTTACGTTGAATCAGGCTTGTGCCAGTTCGCTACAAAGTATAATGTTAGCAGCTAAAACCATCGCCTATGGTCATCCTCATATTGTCTTAGCTGGAGGGGTGGAAAGTCTATCACAGGTGCCTATTAGTTACTCTGCTGGGGCTCGTAAAACACTTGTGGCTCTATCACGGGCTAAAAACATAGCTATGAAATGGCGAGCTCTAAGAGCTGTTAAGCTTCATCATTGGATTCCTTCTCCTCCGCCTTTAGCTGAGCCTCTTACGGGCTTAACCATGGGACAGCATGGTGAGATTATGGCTCAAAAAAATGATATTTCTCGAAAAGACCAAGATAGCTTTGCTTTAGCTTCTCACAACAAGGCTTATGAGGCACAAAAGAATGGGATATTTGATCGAGAGATCATCCCTATTTGGCCTTCTCCTAGATACAGTGACGCGCTTAAAAAAGATAATATTATTCGTGCTGATAGTAGCTTAGAGAAGCTTGCTAGGCTGCCTTCGGCATTTTCGCGTCCTTTCGGAACGCTCACTGCCGGCAACTCTTCTCCTCTTACAGATGGTGCATCTGTAACCCTTGTGGCTGATGAGAAGAGAGCAAAGGCTTTAGGTTTAAAGCCTTTGGCTGAGATTGTGGATATGGAATGTGTGGGTTGTGATCCTCATGATCAATTATTAATTGGTCCGGCACTTGCCATTCCACGATTACTTAAACGTCATCGTTTGAAAGTGAGTGATATTCAACGTTTTGAGATTCATGAAGCATTTGCTGCTCAGGTGTTGAGTTGTTTACGGGCCATGGATTCTCCAAAGTTTTTTGAAAAATACTTTGGAGAATCAAAAGCTTTAGGACGTATTGATGATGATCGTATTAACGTCAATGGTGGTGCTATTGCCATAGGACATCCTTTTGGTGCTTCGGGATCACGTTTAGTGAATTCTTTAGTCTTTGAGATGCAACGTCATCAACTGGAGTATGGCATGGTAGCCATGTGTGCTGCTGGTGGTATGGCTGGGTGTTTATTACTGAAAAATATATCTTGATATTATCTGGATTTTGCCATGTCTTATAAGCATTTTTCATTGGATGCAAAAGAAAACAAGATAGCTTATCTTGGTTTTGTTAATGCCAATCAATCTTTGAATGTTCTTGAAGAAGAAGCTCTTTTAGAACTCAACGATATTTTATCTCACTTAGGAAGCCAAAAAGCTTTTAAGGGGTTAGTGTTTTATTCGTTGAAGGATGATCAGTTTATTGCTGGAGCAGATATTGCTGATATCCAAAAGCTTGTGGGTGATGGAGACAACGCTCACCGGCGTGTCAAAGAAGGTGCTTCTCGAATGCAGGCTGTATTTCAAAAGCTCTCTGAGCTTAGCTTTCCTACGGTATGTGCCATTGATGGCAGCTGTTTAGGAGGAGGATTGGAATTAGCTTTAGCTTGTGATTATCGTGTTCTCAGCTCTGCTGAGAACACAAAGCTGGGCTTTCCTGAAGTACAGCTAGGGCTTCTTCCTGGTGCAGGAGGCACTCAACGTTGTCCAAGGCTAGTAGGGATTATGACAGCATTGGATCTCATGACTACAGGTAAGCGTATCCCAGCTAAAAAAGCTTTATCTATGGGGTTAGCGGATGCTGTTGTGGGTAGGAAGCAATTGCTATCTATAGCAGAGAGTTTTTTGTTTCCTAAGAAGCGTATTTCTAAAAAACACTCCACCCCGATACTCAAACGTGTGATGTTACTTCTTCTTGAAGGTAATCCTTTGGGAAGAAAGATTATTTATAAAAAAGCTAAACAGAAGATTGAGAAGCAAACTAAGGGATTCTACCCAGCTCCTATTTATGTATTGAAAGCGGTGATGGAGGGTTATAGATTACCTCTCAATCTTGGCTTAAAAAAAGAGGCAGAGTATTTTGCTCGCCTTGCTCTCACTCATGAGAGCAAGGCGTTGATTCATCTTTTTTATGCTACCACTCACATCAAAAAAACACCTTACGCGTCTTTAAAACAAGATCATAGTGATCTCAAAGAAGACAGTGATCAAGATCATGAAATAGCACATGATCTTAAAGACAACCATGAGACTCATGCTGTCACTTTGATTGGTGGTGGCTTTATGGGTGCTGGCATAGCTACTCTATGTGCTTCACGTCGTATCACCTCTATTCTCTCAGATCCTTCTTCAAAGGCTTTAGGGAAGGCTATGAGGTATGCCTATGAATACTTCCGCAAGCGTACGAAACGTCGTCGTATGAAGCCATATGAGGCCTCTCAGAGCCTTTCACGCATATCTCCCTCTCTAGACTCCACTGGCTTTGAAAAGACAGATGTGGTGATAGAAGCAGTTTATGAGGATGTGGAGTTAAAGCGTCGTATTCTTCAGGATCTTGAAAAGAGAGCTCCAAAGGATTGGGTGTTTGCAAGTAATACCTCTGCTATTCCTATTGCTGATATTGCAAAGGTATCTCAGAGAAAAGAGAGAATAGTGGGGATGCATTTTTTCTCACCAGCAGAAAAAATGCCACTCTGTGAGGTTATTCGCACCGCTGAATCATCTCATGAAGCTATTCATAGGGTAGTAAGGCTTGGTCAGAAGCTTGGTAAGCAAGTGATTGTGGTTAAAGACGGACCAGGATTTTATACCACTAGAGCCTTAGCTTTTTATCTTGCAGAGGCTATCTCTTTATTAGAAGAGGGAGCTAAGGTTGAGCAAGTGGATGCCTTGATGACAGGTTTTGGTTTCCCTGTAGGACCTTTTACTTTATTAGATGAGGTGGGAATAGATGTAGGATCTCACGTACTGGATACGATGATAGAGGCTTTTCCTGGTCGGCTCAAAAAGTCTGTTCATATTCAAAAGCTTCTTGATGAAAAGCGTTTAGGTCGTAAGACAGCTAAGGGGATATACCTTTATGAAAAGAAAGGTAAGAATAAGAACAAAGAAGCTTCTTCAACTGATGGATTAAAGTTAAAAAAGGCTGGAGTAGATCCTCGAATCTATGAAATATTTGGCGGTCCTAAATCTCTTAAAACACCATCATCTACTCAGATTCGAGAAAGACTTTCTTTGATCTTTGTTAATGAGTCAGCTAGATGTTTAGATAGTGGTGTCTTAGATCATCCTTATGATGGTGATGTAGGTGCAGTATTTGGTTTAGGCTTTCCTCCATTCCTAGGTGGTCCTTTTCACTTCATTGACACCTCAGGAGCTAAGCGTGTGCTTGATAATCTCAAACAGTTACAAAAAAATTATGGGATACGATTCGATCCTGCTGAATCTATAGAGAAACACGCCCAGGATAATACCAAATACTACTCTCCTTAGTTGCTTGGTTTATAAGCACTGCTGCTTTTAAATCTTATATGTACCTTTATTAGCATGCTTAACTACAGCCACCATTTTGTACATCAGCTGGTTTGCATGGTTTTTGTGGTTCTTTCTTTTTATTAGCCAACACTTTATCATGATTAATACACCACATATCTTTTTTGGGCTTTTTAGCACAACTTCCCAGCACTTTCTTGCTCACAGCTGTGGCTTTGAAATATATTGCTCCAGATCCAGGAGTTGGATATTGACCGCTTAGATCGCTGGACACTGTAGATTTATATTTGTACCTTTGATCTTTACTAATGGGAAAACCCAGGTCATTTCCTCCTCTTCCTCTTCCTCTTCCTCTTCCTCCTCTTCTTCTTCCTCCCTGGTTCAATACCCCATAATAACCTTTATCTGTATAATGAAGTTGCTGCAGTGTATACAATGTTGTAAGGCTTGTTTGAGCCTCAGCACGTGATGCATCAACTTTGTATTTCTGATATTTTGGTACTGCCATAAGCGACATCACACCAACTATACCCACAGCAACCATTAGCTCTACGAGTGAGAATCCTTTGATATTATTCATCTTTTATCTCATTGAGCTCAGGCCTTACTGAAGAGCTGGGTATTGAAAAAATGGATATTAACGATACCTAATTTGTGAAAAAAGTGACTTACTGCGCTTATACCTTTATGCTTGTCGGCACAGCAATCAAAAATCTATAACATTTTACAAATAGATAGAATGATCTAACACAGATAGCATGATACTTGAAGACTTTGAAAGCTTAATTCTGCTCTCTGAATGTTCTCGTTTGTCCTCTTGCTATCTCGGAGGATCCTTATGATTGTTGTGCTACGAATGTGTCCTTATCGCTTATTGCACCCATCATTGGCTGATTCAGCAAATTTACATGGAAGATCCCCATCTACTCCATCGTTGCTCAAGATAAAGTCTTGAGCAACGCCACCACTGATTGTTTTCGCCACTGGGTGAACAACACCCAGTGGCTTTCTTGCTTGTTGCATTAGCTTTAGATTTGAATACTGCGAAGCTAACACCAGTAGTAGTATCAAAAAGTGTCACTGGTCACCAAAAGCGTCAAAATTGGGTTTCGATATCTATCACATCATTTAATCTTTATGTCTTTAGCTCACTAAAAACCATCGCTGCTCACCAGATATTTTGTGGGTAGGTCCAATCTGCATAAATTTCTTTACACTAAAGTCATATTTGAATAAATCGATGAACGAATACAAGACCGAGATCTTAAAAACTTAAACATAACCCTCGAATACATTAAATACTTCATGCAAAAGAGAGTAAAGTGCTCACTATTGCATGATAAGGAAACAATATGATCAACCTCTATCTATATCATCGTTGCTTTAATATTTTTATATCAAAAACTCTGATTATATTTTTTATAAGCATCCTCCTAGGAAGCAGTAGTACCGATGCTATGGCAGACTGTAGCCACGAAGTCATTCCAGGAGATTGTAAAGCTGGAGAGCGATGGGACATACGAACAAATCTTTGTAAAGCCCGTATTAAATCAACCAAAAAATCCACAGTCAACAGCTACAAACAGCCCACAAGCAGCAGCTACAAAAGTAGTTCCACTACCAAATCATCAGGAAGATGCCGCTATCCTTCTGATAGAGCAAAAGATGGCAGCCGATGTGGAAAAAGGAGTGCTGCATCTCGTCCTGGTGGTAAGTAAAAAAGCTCGGTTTGCTCTAGATTTTAAAAAGCATATAGAAGAGATAGGTAATAATAAAAAAAAACTTTGGGTGTGAAATTACCCAAAAAATAAAAGAGAAAACCAGATACAATTACCTGAGATAATGCTTATTTTTTGCGTTACTAATGGACCTATGTTTCACATTATTCTCTACTCTAAGAGTGAGATAAAGTAGGTTCATTTATAGCTATAATTCAGTTTTTTGAAATTTTTCTATTATTCTCAAATTTGCTTGTTCATTAGACAATTGTCTAGTGAACAAAGAAAACCCAGATCTCATGCTAGATCTGGGTTAAAGGAGAGGATAAGATGAGTAATATCAAGGGTTTCTCACTCGTAGAGCTTATGGTTGCTGTGGGAATAGTTGGTGTGA
>MKWU01006112.1_pt1 | contig 12488 bp, 3 predicted proteins | sample 809101 | NCBI WGS metagenome assembly MKWU01 (sample SAMN05860141, study PRJNA318959) | sponge metagenome | host: Aplysina aerophoba | place: Slovenia: Piran, Adriatic Sea, Gulf of Piran | collected 2013-05-07 | reverse complement strand
GGGGCACGCTCGAACCCAGGACCGGGGAGCGGAAGGTGTTCGTCTTTCTGCGCACCGACTGGCAGGGCCTGACCGGGACGCCGGGGGCGGCGCAGACCACGCTGAGCATCACGCCGAGCAGCCCCAGCCGCCAGTACGGAGAGACCGACGACCTGGGTTTCACGGTCTCGGGGCTGAAGTCCGGCGACGCGGCGACGGACGTGTTGACCGGGGCATTGAGCCGGGCGTCGGGCGAGGACGCTGGCGACTACGCCATCGGGATGGGCACGCTGGCGGTGGCCTCGGCCCACGCCGGCAAGTACGCCCTGCCGGCGGCGCCGTCCATCACCACCTACACCATCACGCCCAAGCCGATCACGGCCATCAGCGGGGTGACGGTGAACGCCCGGGCGTCGGACGGAACCACCGACGCCACCTTTGACACCTCGGCCGCCAACGGAACCGGCGTGCTGTCTGCGGAGCTGGCGGACTTCCGCGCCGGGGGCCTGGCCGTGAGCGGGGCCTTCCCCGCCGCCGTGCCGGGAACCCATGACGTGGGCGTGACCTACTCCCTGCAGGACCACGGCAGCTTCAAGGCCGCCAACTACTCCCTCTCCGCCACCAGCGACACCCTGCGGGGCGAACTGACTGCGGTGGCCGCCTGCGCCGCCGGGATGATGCTGTTCGCCGACGGTGCGCCCGCCGAGGGCGGGGCTCCGGTGACCGTTACGGTCGGGCTGAGCAGTCCGGCCGGCGTCGGGGGCGCGAGCGTGACCCTGACCGCGTCCGGCACGGCCACCGGCGACGACTACACCCTGTCGTCCACCACCGTCGCCATCGCGGAGGGAGCGACGGCCGGCGCGGCGACCATCACCGTGATTGACGACGCGGTGGACGACGACGACGAGACCATCGTGCTGACCGCCGCGCTGTCCGGCTCTAACCTGACCGCCGGGCCCCTGACCCTGACCATCGCCGACAACGACGACGCGACGCCGGCGCCCACGCCCGTGGCCGCTGCCGGCTGTTCCGTCCCCGCCGGCGGCGACTACGACGCTGACGACGACGGCCTCATCGAGATTTGCAACCGGGCCCAGCTCGTAGCCATCGACTATGACCTGGACGGTGACGGAACCCCCTCGAGCGCCACTTACTACGCCGCCGCCTTCCCCGGCGCTGCGTCCGGCATGGGATGTCCGCAGACGGGCTGCATCGGCTACGAGCTGACGACCGACCTGGACTTTGACCGCAATGGCAACGGCCGGGCTGACGCGGATGATGGTTACTTTCGCCCAGATGGATACAAGGCAGCCGGCTGGATCGGGATTGGGCAACGGGGCAAAAGTCGTGAGGTGGGTTTCGCCACCATCTTCGAGGGCAACGGCCATGTCATCAAGAACCTCTACTTGTATGACGCCAGCCATAACGGGCTCTTCCACAGAACCCTCAGTGCCGCCGTCATACGCAACGTCGGGGTGGAAGACGTTCTGCTGAACGGTAGCCACCAATACGTGGCCGGTTTGGTCGGACAGAACGGAGGGACGATTATCAACAGCTACACCACGGGCCGTGTGTCGGGCTCGAACGGCGTGGGCGGCCTGGTGGGCGGCAGCTACAACACCAGCATGATCATTGGAAGTTATTCCACTGCCACCGTGACCGGGTCTTCCGATGACGTGGGCGGCCTGGTGGGGGGCAACGAGGGCACCATCATCGCCAGCTACGCCACCGGAAACGTCACCGGCACCGGCGAGGCGGACGACAACTATGTTGCCGGCGGCTGGTCCGGTAGCGGCCATGCCATCGGCGGCCTCGTCGGCCTGAACTATCCGGACCAGAAGATCATCGCCAGCTACGCCACCGGAACAGTGACCGCCCCCAAGGGGCGGAAAGTTGGCGGACTGGCGGGTTTCAACCTGGGGAGGATTACCGCCAGTTACTCCACCGGCACGGTGTCAGGTACCGGTGAGTTGAGCGGACTGACCTACTCCGACAATAGTTGGGAGAATGACCCCTACGCCAGGGACAGCTACTGGGACACCGTCACGTCGGGCCAGGCCACCAGCGTCCAGGGGGTGGGCAAGACCACGGCCGAGCTGCAATCCCCAACGGGTTACGCCGGCATCTACGCCAACTGGAACGTGGACCTGGACGGCGACGGCAGCGACGACGACCCCTGGGACTTCGGAACGTCGTGCCAGTACCCCGTCCTGAAGTACGGCGGCCTCAACCCGGACGACCAGCGCGCGCCGCAGCCCTGTGCGGCGGCCGAGCTGTCGCCGGGCCCCCGCGTCAACCTGGTCGCAACCATGGATACCAAAGCGGCAGGCTACGATGACGCGGTCCTGCGGAGCATGTCGCTGCCCCAGGGCGTGACCATTGACCCCGCGTTCCAATCTGGCGGCCACAGCTACCGGCTGACCGTGCCCAACGACGTGGACCGGCTGACCTTCGCCGGCCGTTTTGACCCGATGAAGAACCCAGGCTCAGACGAGGCTTGGTCCATTCTCGTGGTCGAGCCCGGGGATTTGACGCAGTATGAATCGTTCCAGTCTGGCCGCGGCTATGGGCCGGGGACCCCGTATGACGGGGAATATGCCTACGATTATCGCCAAAGGGCAATTATTGCCAACCTCCGGCTTACCGCCGGCGTGCGCACCATCGCTTTGCCGCCGGATGCAGCCACGGTGATAAAGGTCGCGGTGTACAAGACCAGGATTGGCTACCACAGCGATTTTGCTCCCGCTGACTCGGAAACGCTGGCTCGCAAGACCGTGTACACCCTCACGGTGACGCGAGGTGATCCCAGCGCGGGCGACAGCAGCGTCGGCGCGGCGCAGTCCGCCCCCGCGGTGGCATCGCCCATCGCCGACGTAACCGGCCTGGAGGTAGGATCAACGCGGGACGTCTCCCTGACGGGGGTATTCAGCGACGCCGACGGCGACAGCCTGACCGTCACCGCCGCGTCCTCCGACGAGGCCAAGGCCACCGTATCCGTGGCCGCCGACTACTCCAAGCTGACGGTCACCGGCGTGGCCGTGGGAACGGCGACGATCACGGTCACGGCGGCAGACGGCAACGGCAACCGGGTCAGCGACGCCTTCGACGCGTCAGTGGTGGTCAGGAAGTACGCGGCGCTCATCGCGCAGGTGTACGAATGGCGCAACGACCCCAACGGAGTGAATAACAAGAGCCACACCGACCGCTGGGACCGGGCGCTGCTGGCCTTCGGGGAGACGGTGGCGGACACGTCGCTGACGCCGATGACAGCGGCGGAGGCCAGGCAGATGGCGGGGAAGCACATGGCATCCCGCTGGAACCCCGTGGCCGAGGCGCTGGCGGAGATTGAGGCCGGCGGGTCCGGGTAGTGGCCGCCCGAACCGCAGGCCATCCCACGCGGGCGTCCGGTTTCGGCTGGGCGCCCGCATCTCGCTACGCCAGTCTCGTCAGGGGAACCGGAATGTTGCTCGCGTGAGATTCTTGCCGAACAGTGTGTGGCGCGTCCAAGCCTCCCAAAAACGACCCGCCACGGCGACGCCAGAGCAACGGAGAGCCGTCTGACGCGCATCCGACGACAAAAGGGGCGGCGCAATGCCCTGCGCCCGAACCAGAGGCTGTGGGAGCGTCCGCTGACCGTGTGGCAGGAGCCCCCACTGGTCGCCGTGGCGTCCCGTCGTTCAGTCGTGGCTGTGCCGCCGGCGCAGCCACCGCCAAGCCCCCCAGGTCGCCCACAACCCGATCACCATGACGACGATGCGCCAGACCATGAACGGCCCCCAGCTGTCGTCAACGCCCTCCTGCAGGAACCACACCACCAGCATCACGGCCATCAGGCTTGAGTACAGGAGGGCGAAACCCATCGAAACCAGGCAGCCGGCTCGGGTCAGACGGCCCGCCCACCCTGCGGGCGGACGCCGGAGCGCGGCGTAGATCGTTCCGGCCGGCATGATCAACAGCAGCAGAACTCCCAGGGACGCGGCCAGAACCAGCAGCGGCATCACCAGCAACTCCGCCAGCAGAGGGATCGACATCCACTCCGCCAGCAGCAGGGCGGCCAGCACGACGTAGAAGTACAGGCCGTAGGTCCCCGAGAACACGGCGAACCAGGGCAGGGCGGCGGCAGTCAACAGGGCGGCCCGAGTGAGCGCGCCGGTTGAACGATCCTTCCGCCCGCCGTCTGCGGTGGCCCGAGTTTCTTCCGTGGATGGGCGCATCTCCCTGAACTCCGGATAACGGATGGGCGATGCAGCGAGAGGGCTGCATCGCCCTCTTTTCGGATGACGGCTGACAGGGCGTCAACTATAGCATCGTGGTGCAGTCAGCGATTGCCGAACCCTCTTGCGACGAGTGTCACAACGGCGGAGGTGTCACGGACCGCGTTGCCGTCGCTGTCCTGGGCGTGCACGGTAACGGTCGAGCTGACAGCCTCACTCCCCTCAACGGTCAATGTGAGGCTGTCCGACGAAGGCCAGGCCCAGACGACGCCTGGGTCCGACATCTCGACCTGAGAGACCCACCGGTCGTCACCATCAGGGTCCTTGAACGCGCCCGACAGCGAGATGTCCCGCATCTCCCCTGCGGCCAGGTCCGTAACGTCGCTGATCGCCGTCACCACCACCGGACTGCCTTTGACCGTCACCGTGAAGGTGTCGGAGACCGTTCCGCCGTTGCCGTCGTCCGCCGTCACCGTGATGACCACAGAGCCGCGGGCTCGGGCGGATACCGTGAGCATCGCCTGATCCGACGACACCGACACCGTGACTTTGCTCGTATTGGAAGACCGCGCCGTGGCTGCGTTCTGTTTCTTCCTGCTCAGGTTCAGGTTCAACCTCGCTTCGGCCTTTGCAAATTGGCAATGAAATTGCCCGTCGGCGTACTCAAAAACGCGCAGTGGCCATCCCGGGAGAGGGCGCTAACCGGCCGAAGGCGACGGGGCGTTTCACTAACATCAACCCATCAACCCCCAGACGGCGGGTGTCCGGCGTTGTGCCCGCCGTTGCCGGCCGCAGCGGGACAGCCTGCCGGACCTGCAAGGAGAAACCGTGAATATGAGCATGATGACGAAAAGAATGATCTGGCCGTTGCTGCTGGTGTTGCCGCTGCTGGCGGTTCTGGCCTACGGGTCGTCTGCGCCGGCAGCGGCCCAGGGCGGCGAGACGCTGGCGGCGCCCACGGTGGCGCTCACGGCGGCCTCGGCCTGCAACCCCGAGAATCCGCGCACCTACCTGTTCGCGTCCTACACCGCGGTCGAAGGCGCCGACTCCTACCAGTACCGCGTCAAGTGGGGCCGCGCCGAATCCCTGGGTAGGTGGAACAACCTGCCGCGCCCGCCAGGGCAATACTGGCCGGTGCACCTGAGTCACTACATCGAGCCCGGCGAGGTCTACGCCGTCCAGATACGCGCCGTTGCCGAGGACGGCAGCTCCGGCGCCGTCGGCGTCGAACGCTACTCGTACAGCATCGGGGAGTTCCCGGCTCCAACCGCCGTGGCGGTCTCCTATGCGACTGACAACGAGGGTGAGACCGACTACAGCCGGGCTCGGTTGACCTGGCGAGGCGACAACGGCAGCAGCGGCTGGTTCGCCGTCCAGCAGCGCGCCATCGGGAAGGTGTGGCAATCGGGTTCTTGGTTCCAGGCATCGACCATCGACGGCTCGTCCCGCTCGCCTTACTACCGTGACGTGAGTGGGCTCGATGTTGGCCGAGGCTACGAGTTCCGCGTGACGGGCCACACTCCGCAGTGCGATGCCAGCCCGTGGTCGGAGGTGGTCACCCTGTGGCCAGCGCCGGACCCGCCCACGTTCGAGGCCACCGTCGGTCGCGGCAACGGCAAGAACGGCGCCATGCTGGGTGTCTGGATCACCGACCCGCAGGAGAACGCCGACTACCACACCTTCCGCATGGGCGACGCTGCGCCGGTGAAAATGGCGGCTCCCAAGATGCAGCACCGCTTCGCCGCCCAGATGGGTGACGAAATCCAGCTCTGCGTTTCGGCCGGCAACAAGCGCGGCGGGAGCGCGGCGGAATGCGAGGCAATCGTCATCAGGCCGGACTCGCCCTTTGCCGACCTGTACATGGAGCCCAGCGAGCAGATGCCGGGTTCGCTGACCGTCTATTGGACGCTGAAGCCCGTCGTCAACCCGACGTGGTATGACGACGACGAGGGCAGTACGCACTCACCGCCTAGCTACCGCGTGGCGCTGCGCCGCGTCGGCATCGGCCCGGACGACTGGCCGAACAAGGATACGAAGTTCCGCACCGTGTACCAGGAGGGACAGAAGGGCGGCGTTGTCTTTGACGACCTGGAGGGCAACAAACGCTACGAGGTTGCCGTGCAGAGCAACTACTACGGTGAGACCACCTTCCGGTATGCGCAGGCCGATACGCACATGTACCCGCCCAGCAACCTCGCCATCGGCTTTGACGACGATGACGACGGTCGAGCCATCGTGAGCTGGGGTCCGCCGCGAGGCGGGGAGCAGACCGGCTACACGGCGGTGTTGCGTGAGACCCACACCGGCAAGCGCGTCGGCATCAAGCGCCCCGGACGCGAAGCGGTCAGCGCCGCGTTCGATGGGCTGAAGTCCGGCCGTTGGTATCACGTGACCATGCGGGCCGTTGGCCTGGAGAACATTCGCAGCACGACCACCGTGTGCTACTTCCAGCACGGCGTCGCGGGCTCGCAGAACCACGCCGGAGCGAACACGAACGTGTCAGGTTCTGGTTGCGCGGCAAATTAGTCCGCCGGGCTGCTCCGGCAGCCGGCTTGCGTCAAACGCAGCGCCTGCAGCAAGCGGGTGTCCGGACCGGAGCCGAAGTGTCGGTCAGCCGGAAATCGAAAACACATCCGTCGCTGGCGGCAGCTCCCACTCGGGGGCTGCCGCTATTTGACGAATCGAATCATTCACGAATCCCAGGAGGTTGAATCGTGGAACAAAACACAGAAATGGCGGTGTCGCCAAGCGGCGCCGCGACCTGCGGCAGACGCCGCAGTTTCCCTGGTCGGCCGGCGTTCCTGCTGGCCCTGGCGGCCCTGGCCGTTTTGGCGGTACTGCTGACCGGCGGAGTCGCGCAGGCTCAGGACCCCAAGAAGCCGGCGGCTCCCGTGGTCAAGCTGTCGTCCTGCGACGTAGGCTGCATCACGGTGGGGTTTGAACCGTTCGAATACACGGACGAAACTGCCTTCAACTTCAGGGGCCAGTTGTTCCCAACCTGGTCGACTATCACCGTCGAAGACGAGACCGGCGCATCCCACACCCGCGTCGGCGAAGGCCAGGAATGGAACGGCGACAACGAGGACCCTGGATTCACCAAGCTCGACAAAACGTTGTACACCCGAATGGAAACCCATTGGAAGTACACCGACGACCCCGCCAGCACCTGGAAGGAATGGCCCAGCCAGAGTTGGCCCGGAGAGACCGGTATCAGGTTCCAGTCCCGGACCGGCAGGGGTCTGTTTGAGGTACGCAATCTTGAGAGTGGACGCTCCTACGACGTACGCGTCCGTCTCTGGAACCCGCAGACCAACTACGACGGTTGCTCGGGCCGCGCTTGCAGTCTGACATACGGCGCAGACGACCCCGAGTTCTCGGCGTGGTCGGCGACCGCAACCTTCACGGCAGGCCCACTGCCGGGCGTGAAATGGTTCAGCGCGACTCCCGGACCGGAGGGCGTCACGCTCTCATGGGATGTTCCAGACGGCGTAGAGTTCGACGGCTTCTTCCTCGGCGTAAACGCGAACGGCGTCTGTCATTGCGGCGGTCTCGAAGGATTGAAAGCTCGTGGCTCCGATACCCAGTGGGTCGATTTCATCCGGGATGGCTCTGTCCGTTCCGTGAAGGTCATCGGTTTCCAGGAAGGGCAGACCGTGCAGGCCTGTATCCGCCCTACGATGGGCGGCCTCACCGTTCAGGACACTACCCGGTCCAAGTACGTGACAATTGGTTGGCCGTCCGGCACGGTGGCGAATGCCCCCGGCGCTCCCCACATCACCAGCTTGGATAACGGGCACATTAACGGCAAGATCAAGGCTCCACACCTGGAGCCCTACGTCGGCGACCTGTGGGAGTTCTACACCAAGGGCGTCAACATCTGGCCCACCTGGACTCCCGGCACCCACGGCTTCGACCGCGGCCTCCTGGATTGGGACAAGGTCTACCTGGTGTGGGACAAGGCTCCCTTGAACGGGGACTACATCACGGGCAGCGAATGGCAGTACCGTGAGAAGGGCAATTCAACCTGGCAGCACGGCGGCTCGGCAGCCGCAGGCGATGACCGCTGGGGAGTTCAGGACGACGACTCTCTCCAGGACGACACCCGGTACGAGTTCCGTGTGCGGTCCAAGAGCAGCGCCGGCTGGGGTCCCTGGTCCGAGATCGCCGAGTTCCTGTTCGAGAGGAAGACTGACCTGCCGGACAAACTGGACGACCTGTATGTCAACCAGCCGGCCTCCCACCAGATATCCAACGAATGGGTCATCGGCTGGACGCATCCCGAATGGACTGGCGCCTACTTCAATGACGGCATCGAATGGCGCGAGGCATCGATCAAGGAATACCACGTGCTGATCACCCAGCCCGGCCGTCACGAAAATCCGATCTACGACAGCCACGACGGCACCAACCCCGATTGGGAGAACTTCGCTTTTTCCATGGACCGGGAATGCCGTTCCGACGAATGGAAGCCGCGCCCCCACAATCAGACCAGCAACGGCGACCCTCACAACGATGACCGCTACCTGCGGATTCCGTGCTCAGACCGGCGTACCGGTTTCTCGGTGCGGCTCCAGCAGAGCGAGGTCGACCTCAATCTGCCCCTGCACATCAACGTCAGGGTGATGAACAACTCCCGCAACCAGTGGGTGGACAACGAACTGGTCTACCAGACTGTCAGGCGTCCTGATGCGCCCACCGACGTGACCGGCAACTGGGACGACGAATACGACAACCTCAAACTGGAGTGGACGGCATCCGCCCACGACGGCAACGCCACCATGGATTACGTGATCGAAACAGAGTGCAGAGGCGCTCGTTTTTGGGACGAGGATAAAGGACTAGGATTGGCCTATGGCGCTTGGCCCGTGTATCAGGGCGCCAACGGCACCAGCGCCGTCATTGCGGGACCGGCGCCGGGCAACCCCTTCGTCTGCGATCCCATCAAGGTGTATGGGCGAAACTGGTACGGCCTGAGCGCCCCGACAGTCTTCAACGCCCCTCCCAACCAGGTGCCGCCACAGGTGGCGGACGGAATCCACAATTATGTCGGCGACGCCAAGGATAATCGACTGATGACCGGCGTCACTGAGGAGATCCTGCTGGACGGCGTGTTCCGCGACCCCAACGGCGACGATTTCACCATCAGCGCCCGCACTGATTGGCCGCATTTCCTGGACGTGTCGGTATCCCCTGACAAGTCCAAGATCGTGCTGACGGGCCGGCTGGACGACTCCACCGCCCGGGTCCCGGTCGTGGTAACGGCCGACGACGACAACAATGGCAACGATGTTGGGCGGCTCACCTTCTATGTCCATCTCGAGGCGGAGCCGGTGCCCGTCACGTTCGACCCGATGGTGTACGACGCCAACGGCGACGGACGCATCGACCGCCGTGAGTTCCGGACGGCCGCTCGTGACCTGGCCAAATGCACCAGTGCCAAACCCTACATGGACCCCGACAACCCTCTGGAATGCACAACGGGTGAAACCGGCCATCCCGGCCACAACTACCGGGTAGTCCAGGCCCTGTTCGAGAAGACCAACGTCCAACTCGACCTAGAGTGGGGTCCGGAGGACTCCAGGAAAGCATCCAAGGATGCAAGGGTCGATGAGAACGTGGGTGAGATCACGCTGGATGCGACCCTGTGGATTGCGGCTCCAGCCAGTGGCCTGACTCTGACGATCCAACCCATTTCCAACAACAACGGCGACTTCACGGTCGCGAATACCGTCCTGGAGATCGCGGGCGGCCAGAAAAAGGCCAGCACGACCATCACCGTTGCGGACGACTTTGACAAGGAACCGGACGAGAAGTTTGTGATCTTCGCAACCGGCACGTCGGGTGACCGCACCGTGTGGGGAGACGCCACCCTGCTGGTCAGGGACAACGACGACGCATCCATAACGGTCGATGAGGACACCCCCAACCCGATTCAACTGAACGAGGGAAAGGAGAGTTCTTACACGCTGTCGCTGTCCAGCAAGCCCAGCGCCGACGTGGTGGTCGTTCCGTCATCCAACGATCTGGCCGTGGCGGTGCAGCCCGCCAGCCACACCATCACGTCCGCCAATTGGAAACAGGCCGTCACCTTCCGGGTTCTGGCCGTGAATGACGCCGATACCCTGGACGTGGCAAACGTTGCCATCTCCCACCGGGTGACGAGCACTGATGCCAGGTACAACGGGATCAGTGCGCCCTCAGTGTACGTGAACGTCACCGACACGGGCTCAAACCAGCAGCAGCAGGTCAACCACACCCCAACTGTGGCGTCGCCCATCAGCGACGTGTCGGCCCTGGAAGAGGGGAGCGACCAGTTGGTGCCGCTCTCGGGCGTATTCGCGTACGAGGGACCGGGGGACCTCACTATATTGGCCCGCTCGGCCAATGATGACGTGGCGACCGTTGCGGCCGCCAGTTCAAACCTGACCATAACGGGCGTGTCGGCGGGAACCACAACCATCGCGGTAATCGCTGAGGACACGGACGGGGACCGGGCGACCGATGAATTTTCGGTAACGGTCACTGCCGCGCCGGTCCAGCAGAACAACCCGCCGCAAGAGCAGCAGCAAGCCTCCGGGCCTCCGGCCGTGCCGAACCTGACGTGTGCCATCACGACGGAACAGGTGAGGTTCAAATGGGACATTCCCAGTTGGGCCGATGGGGAGACCAAGTGGTACGACCTGGACATCACCCTACCCAACGGCAGGAATGTGTTCCAACGCCAACACTGGCAAATGCGCAGCCGTACCGAAATGGGCAACTGGAAGCCGGCCACCCAGGCCAGCATCTCGGTGATAGCGCTCTACGACCAGCCGGACGGCGAACGGGTCAAGAGCGCGGCCAGTGAGAAGACCTGCGTGGTGCCAGGCACTCCCAATGCTGTCCCCACGGTCTCCAGCGGCATTGCCGACGCGACCATCACCGACGAGAGCGGGACACACCAGGCATCCCTGTCGGGAGTGTTCAGCGATTCGGACGGCGACGACCTGACCATCACGGCGGCCTCGTCGGACGAGAGCGTGGCGACCGTTGCCGTTGCCAATAACTCCCTGACCGTAACTGCCAAGGCCCGCGGTTCTGCGACCATCACGGTCACGGCTGCCGACGGCAACGGCGGGTCGGTCAACGACACTTTCGACGTTGCCGTGAAGGCAGCGCCGGTTGTGGCATCGGCGATTGACGACATAACCGGACTGGAGGAGGACGACCGCCGGAACGTGTCCCTGTCGTCCGTGTTCAGCGACCCGGATGGCGACGCCGTTACGGTAACCGGAGCCACATCATCCGACACCGACAAGGTGGGGATCACGGTGGCCCTGGACCCGACGACCTCTGCGGTAACGGGTCTGACCGTCATGGCGAAGGCTGAGGGTACTGCCACCGTCACGGTTGCTGCCCAGGACTCCGACGGCAACACGGTGAGCGACACGTTTGACGTAACTGTCAACGCGCCGCAGCAGCAGTTGCAGAAGAAGAACAGCGTGCCCGTGGTTGCGAATGCGATCTCGGATGCCACCATCGTGAACGAGAGCGGCTCCCACAAGGTCTCGCTTTCGAGCGTCTTCAGCGACGCCGACGGCGACGCTCTGACCGTCAAGGCAACATCGTCGTCGACAACGGTTGCGACCGTTGCCGTTGCCAACGACAACGCCTCGCTGGCGGTGAGCGCCAAGGCCCGGGGCACCGCGACCATCACGGTCACGGCTTCCGACGGTTACGGCGGCTCGGTTGAAGACACGTTCGCCGTGAAGGTCAAGGCCGCGCCGGTGGTGGCAACGGCCATCCCGGACGCAACGATGATCGAAGTTTCGAGCCAGGACGTCGACCTATCGAAGGTGTTCAGCGACGCCGACGGCGACACGCTCACCTACACGGTCTCGTCCACCGACCTGGATGCGGTCGCGGTTTTCGAGTTCCACAGCGCGATGACGGTGTTCGCAATCGAGAAGGGCCAGGAGACCGTCACGGTCACAGCCCAGGACTCCGACGGCAACGAGGTCAGCGACTCCTTCACCGTCACGGTGACGGCGCCGGCCAACAACCCGCCCACGGTGGCGTCTGCAATAGATGACGCGACCATCGTGCACGAGACCGGCACGGACCGGGTTGCGCTGTCAGGAGTGTTCAGCGACGCCGACGGCGACGCGCTGACCATCACGGCAGCGTCGTCCGCCGATGGCGTGGCCACCGTCTCCGTTGCTGCCGACCAGTCGGCGTTGACCGTCACCGCCAAGGCCCGAGGCACGGCGACCATCACGGTCACGGCCTCCGACGGCAACGGCGGCTCCGTCGAGG
>MKWU01006105.1_pt1 | contig 12502 bp, 9 predicted proteins | sample 809101 | NCBI WGS metagenome assembly MKWU01 (sample SAMN05860141, study PRJNA318959) | sponge metagenome | host: Aplysina aerophoba | place: Slovenia: Piran, Adriatic Sea, Gulf of Piran | collected 2013-05-07 | reverse complement strand
AGCAGAAACGGACTCGCGAGGCGGACCTTCTCAAGGGTCTCGCCTACGACCCGCGGCTCCAGGGCGTGGATGTAGAGCAGGACATCGGGCAGTTCGGGCATACCGCCTCTCGATGTGGCACGGGCGGGTTTGAAACTTAGCCGTGTAGTGTTTGTCCTACCGCCAGCAGTCCGTAACTAGCTGAAAACAATAAAGTAAAATTCCTCTCGAAAGACCGGATGACTTCGCTCACGAACAAATCAACACATGGTCAACACCGCGTGTCCGCAAACCCGGCATCTCCCGGCGTCCCATGGCGTCGACGCCCTGGTTCAGTGCGATGGCCGATCGCGCAAGGGGACGGCGAAGTTCCATGCCGGGTGGGATTTTCGTCCACCGCAGGCATCGGGCCACGCACGCCGCGACAGCACGCGAGTGGCGACCATCCCGCTCTGTGTCCGAACGACTCAACCGTGCTCCTTTCCCGCCGGCCCAGAGGGCCTACTCCGTCATGCGCTTCAGCCCGCTCAGGGGCTGAACCTTCACCGCTCACGCGGCGGGCTTTGCGGCCACCGTGATCTCCTGGCCGGTGAACGGCGAGATCATCTTGCGCGCCTTTGTCGCAGGCTTGCCTACCACCTTGATCTTCAGCAGGCCGGGAAGCGTGAACGTTCCCACCGCGCCTCTCTCGACGTGACGCTCGATGACCACGCCGAGCTGATCGAGCACCGAGGCCACGTCCTTCCTTTGGAGCCCGGTCGATTCGGACAGGGCTTCCAGGAGTTGGCTCTTGGTCATCGCCGTTGAAACAGCCGGTGGGGAATGGGCGGGCCGAGACGTGGCTCCCCCTCGGTGCCGCCGACGTCCACCTTTCTAAGTCATCTGTCGAAATTCATTTTCGATTAAGACCAAAGAAAGGCATCCCACTATTTTTACGATTTCCCCAGGTCGGCCATCAAGCGCGGCTTGCGCCTCAGCCGCAAAATCAATCTCATCGCTTTGAAGTATTTCGACCAGCTCGAAAACCTCTCTTCGAACTTCTTCGTCAACGCCAACTAGTCCGTGGTTGAGCATTCGTATGTTCTTCTCCAAGCGGCTGGCTAGCTCCCGGCGAATATCGATCTCTTCGTGTGGCCGTCCTTCAAGGCCAAGCCGGAGACGATCCATCGATCCCAGTTCACCAGCCACGCTCAGAACTTCTTCGAACAGATCCGCCGTGCCGGATGCTGAGCTCTTTAGACCGAGATGCGTCAACCAAGAAGCACCGCCTTCGGCGTCCGGCAGAAGCGAAGAATAGCCGGACTTCGCAAATGCCGGGATCGCGATCCCTCTGACAAGCGGCATGACCGTTAAATGCTCCTTGGCATCCACCACCGACCGCAGAGAATCAATAGACTGATCAACCGCAACAATCGCGGTCTCGATATCGTGTGCTGGCAATAGGGCCAGAACGTCGGCGGGCGGCCACGGCACGATGCCCGCAATATCCACCCGTAGATGGAATATCGCTTCGACACCTAAGGCCCGCGCCCCGCGCTCGAACCCGTTCTTGCGTTCGATCAATCGCCTTTCGGCTGCTGCGTTGGCAGCGACCGAAATAAACCGCAGCGCGTTGCCCGCACGCGCAACCTTCCCGCGCGCCCGCCAAGTCACCACTGGGGCCTCCTGCCTTTCGTGGGACTCGCCGGCCAACGATTGCAGTGTTCCAAGTAGTGTCTTCAGCCGCCCAAGCGCCTGCGGAACGCCGTCTGCGATAAGATGCCATGGCTCCTCGGCAACTACCGTATCCACGTCGGATATTAGTTCAGTCAGCCAAGCGATATAGCTACCCGCTTGATCCGGAAGCGCGGCGAACCGCGTGATGAGATTCGTGGTCGTACTGTGAAGCAGGTTCTGAAACTTCGTCACAGATGTGTTCTTGTCGCTAGGTCCCACGCCTGAAGCATCGCGGGACGACATGGAGGGCGGTGTCAGCGCCTCAGTGGCTTCCTTGAGCGAATTGAGAGTTTTGAACAACTCAGCCAGCGCGTCCCTCCCTCTGAGATGAGCATCGAAAATCCGTTCCAGTGCCGGCACAAGCGCATCCAGGATGGCCACTCCGCGAGTGAGATAGTCGCTGTAGCTCGGCGCAGCCACGCGGCGCGCAATTGCATCAATCCAGCGCCGATTCCATGGAGGAATGGACGGAGGAGGAAGATTTGCCCTGGGAATCCGTTTCTCCGCGAGCGGGACATTCTTTATCCCGGCCAGTTGCCCGCTCGAAGTGATCGCCCGCGACCCCGCGATCTCTGCTGCGGGACAGAGAGCCAAGAGTAGTTCACAGAGACTTACCACGGCGTCGTGAGGGTTTCCTTGCTTGGAGCCAGCCACATACCAAAGGTCGCAGCGGACGATCAGGCCCTCATTTCCGTCTTCAGTGGTGACCACACCTGCCCATGCGGTCTCATCCTCAATTCTTGAGAAAAGCGCTTTTTGCCCGACCTTTGAGACCCATTCCTCGGCAATCCCCCGATCTATCGCGGCTAGTGTCCCCAAAACGGAACCCACAATTCTGAGGTCAGCACTCAACAGCGATGGCGGTGCATGGTCCAATGCGGCGAGAACTGCCGGCGCCAAAGGCGTACCGACCAGAGCCGCAAGGATCTCGTTCAAGCTCTTTAGATCGGCCGTTTCGAGTGAGGCAGATAGCGTGTTTGGCGACATCTGATCCATCAACAGATGTCGCGGATCGTCTTGCCGCGAACCTTTGATTTCCGAGAGCCGATTGGCTGCTGCTTGGATCTCCGGGAGAATGGGGAGGCTGCCGAAGTCAATGCCGGAAACCCCTATCATCGCAGCGCTTCCGACCTGCGTAGGCAGCAACGCACGCGCCTCGGACGTGCCTAGCCACTCATCCACTCCCGCGGCAATACGTCCGGAGCCCAAGCCTCGAAGCGCGGATGCTAGCGCTAACGCGTCAGGTTCCTGCTCCAAACGGCTGATCAAGCTATGAACCACCGCCGAAACCGACAGTCGTCGCTGCGATAAAGCGTCGGCAATCAATGGTTCGAGATCCATGGGATGCACGCTCACGACCGTATTCTCGAAACTCGCGTCAAGAGTCGGCAGCGGCAGTTGATGGGTGAGACGCAGCAACTTTTCTGATCGCAACTGGTGCAAACCGGCCAGCGTGCCTGGCTTTGGCGACCGAATCAAATGCTCTTGAATAAGCCGCTGGAGCGCTCGCGACAGATCCCCCTCGCTGACCGAGAGTCTCCGAGCCAATCGCAACGCATCTATTTCCGCTTGTGCGGTTCCCGCCCATGCTCCGGACCGAAGAATGTCAAGTTCGAGCGAACGTGATGGATCCGAAATTCTGGCGGCGACCTGATCGGACAAGAGCTCCTGCATCCGTCGTCCCCGGGTCAGTATATGAACATATTCGAGCAGAAGCCCCTTGCTGAAACGCCAGGGCTCTCGCCAGCCGGCCCAACCCGTTTTCCCTGTGTCCCGCAGTTCACGCCAGAGGCGCTCTGCCAGTTCGTCATCGGGGTCTACGCGCACTTCTGCTGCACGCGCACGTTCGGCAATCAGCGTGACGTCTTCTTCCCGGACAGAACCAAGCATGACAACACTGGGGACCGACATGACTTCTTTCAGCAATGCCCCCCAGCTCTCCGTACCATTTCGTCCAACATCGTCCATGACGAAACCCACGGGGCTGTCCTTTGATGCACGGAATGTCCGCACCAGCCGCCGTACCGTCGGAATGTCGGTTATGTCAAGCCGACGTATTCGGAACCACCGCACTGTGTGGCGAAGCGCATGCGCCGCTTCCCACATGATCGCTGATTTCCCTGCTCCCGAAGGGCCAACGATGAGCGCGGTGCGCCGTGCATCAATGGCTTGGACAACAGCAGACCGTTCTCTCGGGCGCTCTGACACCAGACCTGCAGCTATATGGCCAGGCTCAACGTCGACCCCAAGATAGAAATTCGGGTCGTAAAGTGGTGTCAGGAAATCGACAGGCTCACAAACTCCATCACGGACCGCGCGCTCGATCGCACCGACATCGACGGCGGCCAAAACGTCGCGGATCAATCCTTCCGTGTCACTCACGGACAATCCGCGATAATCTTCCGGCCGAAGTCTTCCGTTGCCGTCGGCCAAGTCACCAACTCGGACTAGCAATTCGGCAAAACACATCTGGGCGACGACGGGGGAACAGTTCAATTGATCGGCGATCACATTGATCGACGCCTCTTGAGGCGAACCAGCGACCGTGATCGACGTTCTTGTGAAGAGATCGCCTGACCCGGAGACATTTACAAGCCTTGCCCTGATCGGTCCATCGATTGCGTGGGTCGTCCAATGGCCTCTTGACGGAGCGAATCCGACAACATCTCGTTCAAGAACCAACTCCATCAAATCAGGTTGTGGGGTGGAACCAATACAGCGGTCCCACAAGTCCCGTACATGTCGAAGGGCAGCGCTTTCCGGGTAGTCGCCCAGATGGTCGCGCCGGCTCTTGATCTGTACAAAGGTTGTCTCCGCGCCGCGCAATTCTACGTCATCGCCACCTTCCGGAATCATGATTGACGGTGGTCTCTGGCCAGCCCATATACACACCGCAAGCCAGCCCGCAACAGCGTCCTGAAACCGGAACCCACGTCCGGCATTTGATCCAGCTCTTGTCGCTGACCTAGCTGACGAATTCTGCTTATTTGGCTTGGAGCCCTTTTTTCTGAAAGGGCGTCTTTTCTTAGCCATCCTCTTGACGGTGAACCTAGTCTTCAGCCCTCGCGTCTACGACTCCGGCAATGTCCGTCAGAAGATCGTTCGGCGACTCAGCGTCACCTTCTAGCGGACTGAAATCCGGATGGGACAGAAACTCGTGGGCTACGGCTTGGGTCAAAGCCAGGGAAATCCGGTAGCCGAGTTCTTCATCCGCGCGCACGTTGCGAGGAACGATCCCCTTTGGCCGCTCGACTCCTGGGAGAGTGACAAAGCAAACGGTGGGCGTCAGCGGCGCGATCAATCGCATGCCGTCCCTCACGCTCGCCCGCATAGCAAAGGTGTCGGGCAAGACGAACACCGGACGCTCGGCACGCACGATCGCCCAAGGACTCCACATCACTGGAGCCGCAATTCGATGATAAAACTCGTTGTTACGGTACAGCGATTCATAAGCCTTGCGAGGCATCTCAGGATCGTCACCATGGCCAAGTTCCGCAATCACGGGCGCAAGGCCCCGTTGAATCGCGGCGATGGTGTAGGGATTGCGCAAGAACTGGATGACAAGGAACCCCACAAGAGCTTCCCGCTGAGGTATGTTTAGAGGGCGCGTCTCGAGCAGCATCTCAATCGGGCGCTTGGCGTCCCCTTCGACAAGGCCGAAATAGGCCTCGAACCGATCGCTGTACATCCTGTGGCGATAGCCCCACTCGCCCAATCCGCGCTGGGACGATGTCCAACCACCGGATGTTCGTCGCCACCGCAGAATCTTGCTGTCTGTTGCCCAGTGGTCACGGATGAACCAGCGCGGAATGAAATGGTTCTTGTTGACCGGCTTGATCGCCAGTTTTGTCAGCTTTGGGTTCGCCTCGCGTTCGAACGCCTTAGCCGATTTCGGCTTCCATCGCTCCTGCATGTGCTTCGACCAGATGTGCTCATGGACCATCCGGGCCGTGCCGCCAATGGCGCCTGCGCCTTCCGAGCCGAGACATTCCTCCTTCTCCTGTTCGGGGTCAATGGATGACAAATCCCGGCCCGCGACCCGCTTCTCGACGACGTGCTCGGCCAACCAAAACTGAAGCGAGACAAGTTCCATGACCATGTCCTCGCGGATGTTGATATGCAGTTCAACATGATCGGCTTCGGCCAGCGTCATCATCTCACTGATGATCCGATCGACGACGTCGTCCCAAACCGCTGTCAAAGCCTTGATCGACCGGTGTTCGACTTCGGGGAACCGTTTCCGGATCACCGTGTCGCAACCCAAACTTTCCTTTGACGAGCGTCTCATCCCTCAGCCATGGCTATACGGTTCGCTACCTATTCGAGTTCGGACACACGCCACCCCGGAGCGCAACCAGACCGGCCGTTCATCGACAAGCGCCGAAACCACGGCCGTCGGCAAGGTCTACGGCCAGCGCGCCGTGGAATCCAAGCGTCGCGTCGTGGCGCCGGCCGCAACCGGTTATCAGACGGCCACCCACGTACCGCTACTCTTCCGTCTGTTCTCGCGGTCCATCGCCTGGACGCGTTCGTCCTTAGAGAGGCAGGTACCTGATGCCTCTTTCTGAATGGCCCTTCGGCAATTCCACGATTTCTGCGCCAATAGAGATTGTCACGTCTTCCGTATCCAGTCCGAATATAATCGGCAAGCGCGACCGCTGCTCTGCCCGCTGTCGGTTCTTATACGCTTCTGCTCCCACCAAGATCGCCTTACCTTGTCCCACAACTCCCTCCTTCCCATCGGCCAGTAGGCTCAACCTTTCTTCGAGGCCAAGGACCTTACAACGGTTACCGATCCTGTTTATTTCCCGGTGAAGAGACTTCATCTCCGCCTCACTCAAGTACCCAATCACATCACCGGTCCGTCGGACTGTCTCCTCGGAGTGACTCGACGCCAAGTCAACTGCATCCGACACAATGCTTTCCTCCGGCAATTCCACCATATCGTCCGCAACCATCGCTCGAACGCCATCTCTTCCGAGGTAGGACTCCCCTTCGCGTTTAATCAAACGGTCCATTTTCTGCCTTGTCTTCTCCCTCACCGCCTCTGGAACGCCGTCGAATACTCCAAGCGTTTTCTGGCCTTGTCCGGCCATGTATTCAAACAGCCCGGGTGGCACCGAGGCCTTCTGGTGTAACCACGTCTCTCCGAGTCCCGGTTCTACCAGGGTGCCAGACCAATGCCCGCATTTGGTCGGCTCCACGACCCCGAACATAGAAAGCTTTGGGATTTTCGTATGGACCATGACTATCGCTTCCTCGGGGCCACCATGTCCGAGAAGATCGAGGTTGAAGCCACGAGTCAAGTAACTGTACAGCCCAGGTACGTGTCGGCCAGGGTAAGTCATACTCCTAGGGTGCACTAGGATATGCTGCTTGAAATCCGCCACATCACTGCGCTTGCCCAGGAGGTACGTTCTCCAGACCTCTTCCGCTTCGCGCAACCGGCCCCCATTTGACGCTCTACTGAACGGTCGCTCCTTGTGCTCGTCAAAGCAGTGCCAAGTACGCCAAGCCATCGACACGAGGAACCTGCGAACACCTTCCTCATCAACCGGGTTCCCCTGACTGCGCTGATGCCACAGTCCGTGGTACACGACTTCAGCAAATTCCTTCTCGCTCACCGATAGGTTCTGCTCGCAGTCTCGGCAGAGCCACGCTCTTTTTGGCAAATCCTGTTCCATTTTGCCGAAGTTCCCACCCTCTCCCGTGTAGTACCTTGGATCCTCCACCACACCCGTACCGCGCAACGTCCTCCGCACAAAGCGCGGCACAATATGGCTCACTTGAAGTTGCTTCTCCCGCTGACACAGCTTGCATTTACCCGCCTTGTCTGTGTTCGGAACCATCGAATGTCCTCCGTCGCTCAAGCTCCCTTTCAATTTATCGCCCTCGTCCATTCTTGCCAATTCCAAGCGCTAGGGCGGGGACAGATTGTACAATACAGAATGAAACGCACCTGCTCTGTGTTCACTCGCGTTGCGGCCCACATGGTCGCCGAGCCGCCCAAGGCGACCCTTTCTCAGCGGAGTGCTTCAGGCCATGTCGTCACATCCACTACCCGCTCCGTTTGCTACCGACTGGAGCGAGTGTTGCCGGGCGGGATTCGCACCCGCTAGGAAATAGCGCCTTTCCACGACGCACGTGTATTCCGGGGTAATGGATCATGCCGCCAGGGTCCTGTTTAACAGGCCTTGCTGTTCCGGAAGAACCAAGAGCGAGGCAGGCGATTTGGCGCTGGGCTGAACTCATGTAGCGGGCAACTGTAAATCTCCCATTAGTGGCAACCGAAAACTGCACACATTGATTGTCCGCTGGAGTGCTCCGGACCAGGCTGTTGGGAAGACCAACAGGTTGCCATTGACACCCTTGGGCGTTTTCCGGCCACATGCGCGGCACCCGCCTGCCCGCGCTAATCCCTGGTGGCGGTCGACCGTGGGGAGACCAGGCTCGAAGACGCCCGCCTGTATGGCTTGCGTTACTCGTTCGCCTCCAGGGCGCTCGCGCTCGGCCTGAGCCTGCCGATGATCGCCAACCTCCTCGGCCACACCCAGGTCCAGACGACCGCCCGCCACGGCCACCTGCGCTGCACTCGTTGAAGAACGTCACCGACTCGGTCGCGGACCGCCTCGCGGGCGACTGGACACGCCGTCGGAGGTTTCCGCCACCCCGTGATCCACGTCACAGCTTCGCTTCGCGGGCCCTCGCCCGGGGTCACAGCCTCACGATGATCGGCAGGCTTTTCGGCAACCATTCGCGAGGCTAAAGAGCCGGCGGAGATGGCCAGTGGGTCTCTTGGTCGGTAGGATAACGAAGGAAACGGCTCACACACACCACGCCGGAACTGAAACGACACCTTGCATAGACTGTTACGACGCCATGCCCCGTACGGTCGGCGGGCATAAAAAGTGTGTCCAACATTCTGGATGTCGCTTGGGCAGGAAAATACCACACGCGGTCTTCGGCATTTGAAATCCGAAGAGGCAACTTGGGATGTGAACGACCACACGGAGCCTCTGGAGGAACGCATAGGCCGAATGGCCCACAGAACATCAGCCGGAGATCCGTGACGGTTGCCGCGCGCTTCCCCGTGTTCGACAACGTGACCGTCAGTGCCGGTTCCGTGAACCCAAGAGAACGCGAAGTGGGGCCACTCTCAATGCCCGCCACACTGACCCGCAAACCCGTCCGCCACGCTCCGTTCCAGGTTCGCCAAAACAACCACGTTGGCCTGCGAACAGCCTTCAGGGCAGCCCACATTACACCCAGAGGAAACGAGAGGGAAATGTCCACCGCGCACCGTACCTCCGTTGCAGTCATCGCCGTGCTGGGGTCAACGTATAGATTGCCGACTACTATAGCAACCCATTGATTTGCACGTAGCAGGCGATTCCGTTCTTCTGTACGGGCGTCCGAGTGTGTGCATCCGGTCGACGCCGGTTGCGGCAGGCGCACCCGCTCCGCCCGCCGTGCCGCGTTCCGGACGGCCCGGTATCACCAGCGCGCCGTGAGCCGGAACCCGACCGAATGCACGGGCGGAGCGCCGTCGTTGGCGCTCTTGCGCCGCCGGGCCTCGAAGGAGAGATCCAGTGAGCCGGTATCGCCCGGTCGCGACCGCCGCACCAAGCGCCAGCCCAGGCTGTAGTCGCGGCCGGCGTCCGACAGGCCCACGCCCGCTTCCGGCGTCCAGGTGAAGCGGTCGCCGAAGGCGGACAGGCCGTAGCCGAGCTTCAGCTCCAGCCGGCGGTTCTTCAGGTTGTCGTCCGATCCGGAGTTGTCGTTGGCCGCGAGGCCGTCCAGCGTCACGCGGGAGAGCAGCGCGTCTGCCCCGCCCGAGTACGCGCCGCCCACCGTCCGGGTCAGCTTCAGCGCGGGCCCGTGGTCCGAGGCCGGCTTCTGCCGCCAGGAGAGCGCGCCGGAGAAGCCGCGCTCGCGGAAGCCCTTCGAGCGGTGGGACAGCAGACCGCGCCCTCTCACCTCCGCCTGCAGGCCGTGTTTCGGGACGGCGAGCGCCAGCCCGCCGCCGAGGTCGAGGCCGGTCTCGGCGTCGCCGCCGTCATGGCGCAGCCTGACCTCCAGGCCCGGCGTCAGCACCACCCCGCCGTCCAATGCGACCGGCCGGCGCGCCTCCAGCCCGAGGCACAGCCGGGTCACCGTCGCCCTGGCCCGCTCGAGCCTGCCCCCGTCGGCGCTGCGCCCCCGGCCCCGAGGAGGTCCGCACGGCCATCGCGTCGGTCTTGCCCGTCAGGGTGAGGCCGTCGCCGCCGCCGTCCGCGAGCGTCCCGCGTAGGCCGAGGGCGCATCCGGAGATCGAGGTCCGCGCGGATCGCCGCGCCGTCCTCGTCCGTCCCCGGTTTCTTCGGCGTCACCGTGAGCGCCCCGCCGCCGTAGCCCGCCGCGCCCCACGCCTCCAGCCGGTCGGCGAGTCCATAGCGCGCCCAGGCGAAGAGCCCGGTCAGCGCCTCCTCGACCCGGCCCGAAATGCCGGGGGCGCCGTCCGGCGTCGTGTGCCCCCCGGACCAGCCGCCCGTGCCCGTGCCGTGCGAGGCGATCAGCCCGGCGGTCCACGAGCGGGCGCCGGAGCCCCGCGACCAGTCGGCGCCGAGCATGCCGGTCACGACCTCGCCGTGGAGCGAGAGGTCGCCCTCGCGGCCGTCGAAGCGGCCGACCGCGGCCCGGCCCCAGAGCGAGACCGGGTCCCGGTCCGCCATTTCCGCGGTCAACGCGAAGGAGGAGCCGGTCAGCAGCTCGGGCGGCGCGACCGTGCGCGACCGGCGCTCTCCGGCGCGTCCGGCCTCGCGCCGCGCTGACCTGCTCCCCTTTTCGTCCTCACCCATAAGTTAGTGGTCTTGGGTAGCGGTCCTCTCGGGACCGGGCTGCAAACTCCATGGGCGTGAGGCCTTCGAGGCTCGTGTGCGGCCTCCTGGCGTTGTAGTCAGCCCTCCATTCTTCGATGAGCTCTCGGGCATGGCGGTAACTGGTGAACACGTGCTCGTTCAAGCGCTCATCGCGCAGCCGGCCGATGAAGCTCTCCACCAGCCCGTTCTGCATGGGCTTGCCCGGAGCGATGTAGTTGCCAATCCACTCCGTGGTCCTGTTGCCATCCGAGCATGGCGTTAGACGTGAACTCGGTGCCGTAGCACATTGGGAAGGGTGATGGCCGGGCGACAGGTCTTTAAGGTAAACGTTCTCAGCACACGTCTTTGGAGGCCAACCATGACCAAGTAGTATCCTACGCCCAGAGGGGAAGCTCTCGTAGCGATCGACATCGCAAAGCACCGCAACGAAGTTCTGATCGAGCGTCCGGGGCACTCTCGCCGCCGGCGCGTCACGGTTCTCAACACGCGTGAGGAGCATGATCGGTTGATCGATGTTCTGCGGTCCTTGGAATGTCCGATCATTGCCGGTTTCGAGACCACGGGCAACTATCATCGGGCTCTGGTCTGGCGCCTGCTTGAGGCCGGTATCGAACTGCGGTTGATCTCGTCGGTGGCGCTGGCCCGAACCCGAGAAGCACTGCACAACGGCTGGGACAAAAACGACCCCAAGGACGCGCAGGTCATCCTGCACATGCTGAGGATCGGCCTGACCCAACACTACCAGGACCCGCTCGCCGAAGGCCTCAACGATATCCAGGATCTGTCGAAGACCCATGAGGTGGTCTCGAAGGCCAAAACAGGCATCCTACACCGACTCCAAACGCATTACCTGCCTCTCTACTTCCCAGAGATCGAACGCTTCCGCCACAACAGCCGCGGCGAATGGTTCTTCGCCTTCCTTGACCGGTTTCCGACACCGGCGAGCATCACCACCCTCGACCATGAAGCCTTCGTCAAGGCTGCCTGGGATGTCGTCGGCAGAAAAGTCTCCAAGGCGCGGCTGCTCGGGGACATCTACCAGACAGCGCGGGCCTCTGTCGGGCTGCCGGTTCCGCTTGATGCGCTAGCGATCGTTATGTTCCGCGTGGTTGTCAACGAGGCCCGCCGTCTGATCCGGCAGCGTGACGAGATCGAATGCTTGGCCCACGAGTTGTTGCAGGACCATCCCGACTACCGACGGCTGCGCCAGATCCCGGGCATTGGACCGATCAATGCTTTGACGATCCTGGCTGAAGCCGGCGACCTTCGCCGTTTCGGCCACCACCGCCAGTTCCTCAAGTTCTGCGGGCTCGATCTCGCGACCCATCAGTCATGACAGTTCCGCGGCCAGGCGCGGCTCTCGAAGTTCGGAAATGCCCGCCTGTGGCGATGCTTGGTTGATCAGATCGCACGAAAGGTGGTAGCGGGTCGTCAAGGGCGAGTTGCAATTGAAACGAAGCGCCCAAGAGAAGTAATAGACAATACGGCCCCGTTCGGAGTGGCCATGCGGCGGCCGATCGCTCCTGATCCAGTTCGACCAGTGACTTGACCAAAGAGACCCTTGGACTTTCCCGACCAGATTCGAATCCGCCACGTGAGGGAAGCGCTCTGGCGCCGAAGCGCCGGCGGCGCCTCCGTGATGGTGGGAAGCGGTTTCAGCCGAAACGCGGAGATGAAGGCGCCGGGAGCCGAAACTCCACCGGATTGGGCGGACGTAGCGAACGCCATGCGCGGCGAACTTAAACCGGCCGCGGCTGACACTGGCGGGGACGGCGTAGACGGCTCTGGGCTGGACGCATTGGGCACGGCGCAACGGTACAGTGACGAGTTCGGAAGGGTGGCGCTGCACGGCTTCCTGCGCGACCAGATCCGCGACGAAGACATGGAACCGGGGGACCTGCATCGCCGGCTCCTCAAGTTGCCTTGGGTGGACGTTTTCACGACCAACT
>MKWU01006103.1_pt1 | contig 12504 bp, 15 predicted proteins | sample 809101 | NCBI WGS metagenome assembly MKWU01 (sample SAMN05860141, study PRJNA318959) | sponge metagenome | host: Aplysina aerophoba | place: Slovenia: Piran, Adriatic Sea, Gulf of Piran | collected 2013-05-07 | reverse complement strand
CCGAAATTCACTTTGTTCACAGTGACATGAACAACATCAACAAACACCCAACTCCTATGATGAAGACAGTTATTGAAGTGAGCATATGTCATTGATGATGGAAAGCCAAGCGTGTGGTTGTAACACAAAGGCTCGTCTTTTAAAAGGTATTGCTGCAGAGTGGTTACATTGACAGGATCTAGGTCAAGAGCATCTTGGAAGATAAAACGCAAGTTACTGATGGTGATGTTGCTGGATGCGACAAACAGGAACATGCATGCTTGCTTCCCTTCACAGTGTATGGTGCATTTGCTAACGCTCTGTTTACACGAGCTACTACCTGTCAGGGTGACATTGTGCACTTTAGAAAATACAACTATAGTGCCGTTCAGAGTGTGCTTGCCTTCCTCAAAAATCCACACCACGTTCGACTGACTGAAAGCTCCTGTCCTTGCGTACTCTTCCAGAGTAGTGCAGTTCTTTCTAGCATGACGCTCCTCGCCAGATGCTGCCACCCAGTACTGGCTCTGTTCAGCTGTAGTGAGTCCAATGGCATAGGAAAGGAGCTGAAGTCCAAAAAGGAGAGGACCTGGTTTGCCCATCTCTGCTGTCAAACTGACTACCACAATTGCTGAACACTATTTATTGATGTTAGCCTTGATCATCACTATTCCAACTCACTGTGTATAAATCTGAAAGCTGTGTGAATAGGAATCACACCTGTCATTTTAGAATGTTTGGAAGAAAGTTTTTCAAGTGTGTGAAATACGTGGTGTAATTGCTCATTAGATCAAGACATTTCATCCCTTTTTGCAAATGCACCACTTATTAATTAGGATTGTTTTTTCATTGATATTTGATCATTTTTTCGTTTAATTTCCTTTCTCATAGCATGGTACCCACTAGTTAACTACTGTACGTAGCACTAACTGCTTGCTCATGCCTCGTCCAAATGACTGTGATACTGGTCATTTCACCAACATGAGCAATGAGTCAATGAGTCAGTCACAGTTTTGAAGAGACATTTAGCTCGCACTTATGAAACTACGTATGAATTTACCCTTATCGTCCAGCATCCACCAGCTCAGCACCAGTTTAAGCAATAACGGTTTGAAAGACGGTATATTAAATGAAGAAAGCAAATATGGCAAAGACATTCTGACAGTAGGCATGTACATGCAGGCATACGTTCATGCGTTCATACCAGCCAGATGGATACACTCCAACTACACATTTGAAGATCAAAGCAACATTCTTGCATGTGCATGCCTCCAGTGTGTTATGTAGCCGCATTCTCAATTGACAAAATAAGCGAAACATAAGCATCGCACATGTAACGGACAATGTAGTACAATCATACATCCGGTGAAATTGTACATATTACATAGCACATGCCTCTCTACAGAGAAGACTGTACATGCTGTAACTACAGTATGCCATTTAAGACCCTGGCTAGTTGGTCCATGTGAAAGGGGTATAGGAGCTGACAACTGAAGTGTCACTAACACTAGAACAGTGACATCTACTGAATACGCAATTGGTTTTGCAGCTAGTGCTGCTGATGTGCTGTATGACTACATAGCTGACATTGGATGATCTGATGACCTTTCATAAAGCTGCCTTCATCAATGATGGATCAACTTCACTTAAAGCAAAAGAGAGGTATACATACATACGTATGGACTTCACTGTACACTCTGGACTTTACCAAAACCATCCATTCACTGCTCTATTGACAACTTTTCATTTCACCTTCCACTTCATGCAAGGACAGTGAAGTAGAAATCTCAAATGAATCTCAAATGAAAGTTGAATAGATGTTGAATAGTCATTTTCAGCACAGATAAACTATTAGGACTAAGCAACTATGTATTGGCTAAATAATAAATATATCTCGTTACCATGGTAAACGTGGGATATCACTGTGGGTTATCCGCTATATACCACAGTTTGAATAAGCAGTGAGACACCTTGGGATTAATCACTATTGCTCACTATCAAACAGGGGCTAGTTTGGGAACTGTTCGGTTGGGACGGGATATATATTATTAGTTGATACCACACTTGAGAGTGGTATAACTAATACCTATCCCATTTATCTGCACAATACTGTGCAGTAGAGACATAGGCTAACCACAGAACCACTAGCATCAAGTACAGATCCATATGCACAACCTACCTATTAGCAGGGCAAATTTCCAGAGCACCCCATCTCACATGCACTGTATATACGTATTACAAGTGTGTGTGCACATTACACGCATCACTAGTCCCTCACCCAGCCAGTCGCGTCAGCTCCCTGCCTGCTAAGACCAGTCTCCCGATTGCCTCCGCCATTCGCACCAACATTCGGCCACTCTTGTAGTAGTGCTACAGTGCATGTGGTTTAGAGATGGGGTGATGATGAAGTTGAAGAAAAGTGTGGAGAGGCAGATGAGAGAGGAAGGTGACTCAACAAAAGAGATTGAAACGTAAGGAAATGGTGAAAGAAGTGTGGCGAGGTATTAAGGAAAGATACCATGTTCAAGGAGGTGGGGTGAGCCAATGGGATTGCACATAGTCACACACAAGCAGAAGGCATGCAGAAATGTAACACAACAGTAAACAATCGATAAGTACACGTACATACATACGGCTTCAGAGCTTCAGAACAATCTTTAAGTACACTGGAATCCTCACCATGACCAGGTCGTGATGGGTGGCACCGAGGAGTGCCGGATGGTTTGGGCTGAAGAAGGGACGGCTGACAACATAGTACCCAACAACAGTGGCAAGGTCTGCATATTGAAGGAAGGGTAAGAAGGGTGTGCACATGAGGGAGGCAGTAAGGAGAACCACATTCATAAATACATAAGTACACATGCATATGTAGGCAGCTGAGACGTCCCACCACACCTCAGCACCAAACCCACACTTGGCTACAATGTTGTCCAAGAAACCCATCGATGATCTGAACTTAATAAACTTCTGCAGGTGGCTTATCTGGGCAAGGACAAGATGGTAGATGGCTGTTATTAACAGATTCAGATAAACAATTACAATTATTACATAATCACATATATCCATGTACAGTATGCGCAGCAGAAAAGTTAACAGTCTTATGCTGTTATGACGGCTACAGTCATACTACGCCTACGGATACCAGCGTGCTACGCCTATGGTTACGGGCACAAGGTTAGGGATGACATGGCTGCGGCTACGTATGAGCGTACGTACTACAGCTACCATTGGCTACTACAGCTACAGAGCCAGGTCTACGTAAGGCAGGAATGTAGTGCCAAAATTAAGACTGTCTCCTGCCCTAGCTAGTGACTTCTTGCAGATACTAGCTACAGTGTCAGGCGACGTTCGTTTCAGAAAGTGCGATCAGTAACAGGTAACAGGCTGCGACTACGTACATGCGCGGTCACTTACTACTGGCACACTATGGGCATACTACGGCTACTGCTACGTCCATACATATGGGTGTAGAAAGTTAACTTTTTTGCTGTGTATACCATATGTGCAATGCATTGAGTGACTTGGATAATATGTGTACATGCATGTCCAAGTGGCCTACCAGCCTCCTGAAGGTGTCCATTAGGGTCAGCTTCTCCCTCTCGGTGCCCTCATAGAAGGCAATCTCCTCGCTGTTGGTGATGATGCGAGAGTTAACGTAGCGTAGCTCCCCTTCTAAGTGCTGCTCCTTCACAGTCATTTGACCAACAGGGGCACGCAGGCTAAAAAGGAACAGTGGCAATGACAGTGGGACTCACGACAGCTAGTCAGTACACAACACTACAACAAACGTAGACGTATGTACGTATGTACTGTATGGTACGGTGCATAGAAAACATGACGGTAACTCCGTTTGCCAGTTAGTGCTTTTCGTCGTTATCGCTCCATTAACTGTGAATATTTTCGATTACCTGTTAGCGTTTAACCGGTAAAGGATAACAGAAAACTGGAAACCGTTATCGGTTGACGTTTTCGTACCTATACTCGGCTCAGATCAGAAAACACTGAATTTGGGGACGCTGTGAGACGCTGCTCTTTCGAGACACTGTTACGCTGCCATATGTGGAGTGCACACCTGTGAAGACGCTACTATTTGGAGCCGTTTGAAAAGACTTGGAGATGCTTGGATCAGCACCCGACCTTTCAGAGAGACTTGCTATTCAGAGCCGAATAAAGCGATATGGACATTATCATCATCGACATACAAGACAGCAGCTCAGTGCGCTACGACGGGAAGGACTACGTAGAAAGTCTCTCCAAGGTACGCAGCTGGAGCACTACAGATCGATGAGAGTGTCACGGTGAAGACGAAGTCACGCGTATAGTTGCACAATCCGCTGCATGCAATACATTGATAAGACCATTATCTTTCGCGAACACTGAAAACTGCTCCTATGCAACTCGCTATTAAACGTTACTAGCTACCGATTAACGGTTCACCGTTCGCGTTTGCTAACGATAATCAACGATAACTGTTACCACTTTTCGGGTAACGTAATGTTTTCTATGCACCGTATCGTACACACCCACATACGTACAGCAGCAACTACAAACAATATGGGCTGTTAAAATTACCTTGTCAAAACCACTCCTGAAACTGCCAAATACAGTACCATTGAGGCAGGGCCCTGAAGTACGTAAGTGGAAGACACAAAAACAGAGCTCTCTAAAATATCCACTAATGCACTGCTAATACATTCTCTACAGTATCGAGCATCAAGTACGTAGTAACTGCTTTCTTCTGCTGCTGCCTTCTCTTCCAGCAAATAAATTCCCTTCAGAATATTTGTCCCACACAGGTAGAATGCAGGGTAGGGATGCCCGCACATTGAGGCTCTCACAGATTATGGCACTACACAGCATTGTACTTGTCTACCTTCTCTCCTCCTTCACTCGTACATACCGTTGGTCCAATACTGGAAGTGAGCTGGTACACGTAGAGGCAGATGTCCAAGACAGGCTGCAGGGAAAGAGAAATGCTCAGTAATTCTGCCTCACTCATATACTGTACCTCACCAATATACATACGTACATATGTATACCACATCACGTAACACATAACGCAAACAAATACAAGCATTGACCTCGCTGAAGGGCTAGCTGCACAGAACATGGCCATACACACACACGCACACACACACGCATACACACATACACGTGCGTACATGCATGTGTGTGTACGTACATGCGCATACACATACACATGTACAAACAATTACATGCACCTTGCTGAGGTTGGAGTACAGATCCGTAAGAGTGCTACAAAACTTCTCCACATCCTGAGTTAAAAGTTGGTCTGCATTTGAAATCCTATTGTCAAGGTTACTCATCTTGTAGAACGTGAAGTTGCTGTCAAAAGACATAACAATGTCAACAAAGTTGCTTAATATTTAGGTTGAGCTTCTGAAAGACAATAATAGCAGATTGGTGTAGCTCACTTCATGTATTTGCCATACAAGTAGACAGAGAGCCTGGTCCTGAATCTCAATTCCAGTGAATTCAGTCCATACTGGAAGTTGGAAAATAACCACATCATAAAACGGCCAAAACAATAGAATTCAAACCCATGCTCTGAAACATGATACCAAAGCAAACAGCTGAGTCAGCATACACAAATACACATGTAACAAAACTCAGCATACCTTCAGTATATTGTTGACTGTTGATATCTGTGTGTGGGTGAGACAACACTAGCTTCTAACACCAAAACAAGCATTTACTAATTATAGGCATTTTAGATATAAAACGCCATAGCACCGTACATTTTATACGTTTTATATTGTACATGAGTTCTGTTGAAACTAACAATTTTGTAAGTAAAATAAAGTATGTATATGTAAGTATTAGAACATTACTTGCCATAATTATATGAATGGCATACCCACATCATCTACTTACAACATACATGTACCCACAGCATACTTCTGTGTGAAAAGATGTGTGCAAACAGTGTTGATGCCAATTGTCCTGCAATTGTACTGCTAGCCCAAAACCATTTAGCAACTTGCACTGCATAAATGGGCACACATCAACATACCAAAGGCATGGCCATGATGAACCGTCCCACATTCTGTTTGAAACCCTCTGCACTTCGACTAATAATAGAGCTGAAATGGAAAGACCAACACTCAATTCAAACTCTCCCTATAAGCCAGATTCACAATATAGACAAAGTTTGATTGGGGATTGAGAACTTTGCTAGCCGAAATTGGAGACCGATGTCAAGAATCAAAGGATTACCAGACATTACGGCCCAATCTACATAGTGGCTTTACCAATGGTAGATCAAATACATACAGACATTTAGGCATGGAGATTTATATACACAGACACAGTGAGAAAAGGTGTGCGGGAAAGTACGTAATTGTGTGTGGAAAAGTACTTTGTGTCTATACGCATATTGTGTATGTATTTGATGTACCATTGATGAAGGTCGTAGATTCGGCCTAAATGTCGGGTAATCTTCTGACGCTCGAAATTGATCCACAATTTTAGCTAGTGAAATTCTCAATATTCAATCATGTCTACACTTAGCCACACAGAGATATTCAGAGATAGACAAACTTCCCTTCTGTATCAACAATCAAGTACCTATTAAACACGTCCTCACTTCCAGACATCCACATTATTACATGTTACAGTATGTATAATTATAATGCATACTACATAGTACGTAGGTCGGAATATAGGTACGTATGAACGTAGGTCCAATGTTACACATAAATAGGGTCTTTTTCTGCCAAAAGGGATATGTATCCTGCACGTACATCATGTACAGCAAACCATTGGGAACCCTTGGGAGAGACAGTGCCCCTGTGAAGCCTCGGCACTTCTTGGACTCCTCTTTCAGGGTACAATGGGTCTTTAATTCAACTAGGCATGGATATCCTACACTAATTTTACTCACTTCAAAGCACCGCAAACACGTACATTTGACACTATACACACAGTCCCTATACACACAGTCCCTATACACACAGTCCCTATACATACAGTCCTTATACACACAGTCCCTATACATACAGTCCCTATACATACAGTCCTTATACACACAGTCCCTATACATACAGTCCTTATACACACAGTCCTTATACACACAGTCCCTATACATACAGTTTCTATACACAAAGTCCCTATACACAGTCCCTTATATGCACAGTCCTTATATACACAGTCCCTATACATACAGTCCCTATACAGTATATGCACAAGTCCCCACTGTTATATATATGTTACGCTATACGCATAGCAGTCAGGGAGCACACACATGTCCGCTCCAGTGACTCACGCCTCCACTGCTGTCCCATTCTGTATCATCCACACATCACAGTAGGTCCTCAACACTAACATGACGGCCACGAGGACCATGTACGCCACCTCGGGACTGAAGACACTGGGAATGAGGATCCTGAGAATCTTGATCAGTCTCCTGCAAGGAGGTGAGCAGGGATAGACAACAGCAATCACAACATGTTAAGGTACATCACTGTCATGCAAGAATTTAGGGCACTATAACATATATTACATATACTTTGTTGTACATATACAGTACGTATGTATGCATACATAAAGTACACCATTTCTTGTGATGTGACGTGATTAAGCTGTGCCATAAAAACTTTGGCATACATCACCAAAGGTCTCTTGTGTCGTTTGTGGCCTCATTGTGTGTGCACACAATGTCAGCTGTCAGCCACACCTGATAAACAGCCCATTGACAGCTGCTTTCTCAGACTTCACTTTGCCCTCCTTCTGAACAGGTAGAAGAGGGAGTGCCAATAGAGCAGAAAAGGCAATATACACAGGTCCTCCCAAAATGATTCATTCAGCTAGTACTATGTGGTCAGGGCTACCATATGACCAGTGGAACAAGGTACAGTCTGTGGTTTTGATGAAGCAATTAATTTATACCTGAACACTGCTATTCATGTCCTAGGATGTCATTAATAGATTGATAAACAAGCACACACACCTGCAAGCACACACAAGTACACATGCACATCTCAGCACATTCACACCCATGCAGACACACACATATTTACACGTACTGTACACATGCACGCACACATGCAAGCAAAAAGACACACACGCATGCAAACAGACACACAGGCACGCACACATGCAAGCACACACGTATGTCATATGGTTTGTCATCACACTGTGAGTACATTGGTCTACCATGCTATGCAGTGCACTTGCCTTATCATGCAACATAGAAGCCAGCACTGCATCTTTCTCCGACCTGCAAGGCAGACAAACAGCTATACTTCACCCCTTCTGCACTTTTACTTCACCTATCAAGGCTGTCATGAGGTAGTCACCGCACAATACAGGTGCCCACATTACACTATCAATGCCCGTCTGTAAATCAAATCATAGTAACAGAATGTTCGTGAGTTTTGCTCTTACAAATCTCTCATATATATATGACTAACAATGATTCAAATTCACTAGCCAAGGACTGATTCAATAAAGCCAAACGTTTCGATAGCTATACAGCTGTCTTAATCAGTGGCATAATACAACACAGGGGGTGTCACATATACGTACATACGTACATACGAGTTATGTGTGCAAGCACTTGTTACATTACCACACCACACCAGCTGGTGTCATGCACTGGCCCATCTCCATGGGCTGGTGAGATGAGATGCACATTTAACAGTTGTCACCAATGAAATTTGACAGCATCATGAAATATTGTGCAAGACTGTCACCACATTGCACAAGCACTATCCAATTCATTCCAGCAGTACAGCAGGCTAATGCTACTTCCACTACCCACACCCTTCCAAGGAGACAGGGGTGGCAGGCAAGACTACCACCTTTCAATAGCTGTAGTTAGTCAACCAGTGTCTGTACACAGAATACGTAACTGATGTGTGCAACTACTGCAACACACTAGCAAACGCACATACAGAGAACGGTTTAAACGCGTATAAAGTCAGAATCAACATACTACACCAGGTATACAACGGGAGAGCAGTGTATGCAGTGATCGCAGCATTAAACCGTGCAATAGCTAGGTACATCTGCGGAGCACGTGTGCGCCCTTGGCACTGCCTTTGTGCTGCGGCCTTCTTTGAGCTCCTCCACATAAGGTAGGCCACCAAACTGGAGGACACGGCAACGACCACTGCAGCGCTTCGTGGATTAGCCTGTGCGCTAGCTAAGAACTTGGACAGTTGACCAGGCATACTTAGTCGACTTTGCTCAGACGGCCATTTTAAGAAACCACGTGACTCAACGCGCCAACCGACTACATTTCGGAGGGTCCAATTATCGCGCAATCGCATGGTGGCGCTCGGGACTTAGTACACTGCACTGTACGTACGTACACAAAATGCCAACACAGGATTACAACAGGCACATGCCACCGAGTGCATAGCAGGCAACACATAGTTCAGAGCTTGTGATTCTGTATCCACTCTTCAAGCCACTGCTTCTCCTCTGGCAGTAACTCCAGCACCTGTACAAACAACAACAGGTTCAGTTGTGCAAGACAGCTCACAACTACAACCTGTACACATATTTACATACACACTCCCAACCAATAATACACATACACATATTCGTACACGCATGCACATGCACACACAAGCACAACTTGACAGGCAAACACAAAAGATGTATGTAAAAGCCTGAAGAGATGTAGAGATGAGCCTGCGTCTCTGACATAATACAGTTTGAACAGGGGTAAACACCTGAGCAACACAGGTACGTAGTTTAATTAAAGTTATGATTGTTTATAAAACCAATTTGCAAGCACTTACATACTGGTGTAAAACAGCAAGGATAGCATATACTTATCAATGCCACGAGGGATGCAAGTTTGATCCAGCAATTCTTGTGTTTTAGGGTTTTCCATTTCCCGTAAGTACTCCTTCCTCTCGCACACACACACACACGCAAGCACGCACGCACGCACGCACACACATACACACACACACACACACACACACTGCTCCCCTCCCCACCTCCACCCCCACTGCACGTTCTTTTCAATGTTCCAGTGTAGCATCCCCCTCCCCACAAATACATGTTTACTGTTTCAACCATGTGGACTAACGTGAGGAGGTGGTGGCATGTTCCTCTCCCACTTGCTGCCCTCCGGTGCCTCAGGAGCTGTGGAGCATGGACAGGAGAACACATAACAATAGCCATAACCAAGAGTATGCTTCCTCTTGAAATGATGTAGCTTCCATCACCACAGGCTTACATACATACGTTCACTTGCACACAAACTCGTTCAACACACTTTGTCTTGCACAGCCACACTAATGTCTCCATTCCTGTAATGATCATCACAGTATTAGCCAACAGAAAAGGTCCTAGTACAATTGGATATCAGTTTCTGTTCTGCTGCCTCACGATCCTTGAACCCACGTCACAAGCTTGAACACACTCACATATGCACATACCACACATGCACACACTCTCACACAAACACACACATGCGCCCACACAAACCTTACTTATCCTGCAGTATACTTAAACATAAATCCTAACTTTCCGTAACTTACAAATGTAAGGGTCAGGGTGCTTGTAAAACTGAAACTCGGCTTCGCCATCTTCCAGCAGTTTTCTTGCCTTTCCCATGTCCTTTAGGTCCTTGTTCGCATCAAAGCGGGCCCTTAACACCACCGCCTCCTCGCGCCACACACCTCGGTCGATAGCCCATGACAGAAGGTGCTTCAAAGAGTTTCTGTACAGCCTAATTACTCGTTGACTGTGGGACAGCAGTTCACTAGAGGCCATTTTGTTTCATAATACAACAAATTTATATTGCTTAGATACTTGTTACTACATATTGTTTTTACTACATATACCACGCCTTCTTAATATATTATTTTGCCCTTGCCCTTTGTCGAAAATTTAGCGCGCCAAATTGTGTTGGCGATGGCTCGTGTTCAAGTCACAAATGTTACCGTTCTGGACAATCCGACACACTTTCTTAACCCCTTTCAGTTCGAGGTCACTTTTGAGTGCTTCGAAGATCTCCCAGAAGGTATGAATGGCCATGTATGTAAGGCACCCCCACGATATAGAAACAGTCCTGTCTTCTACGGCAAATGCAAGCTGTTACAGTGATGCCTGCTTCCATCCTTTGTCTCACTGTACAGATTTAGAATGGAAGATTATCTATGTGGGTTCTGCCGCGACGGAGGACTACGATCAAGTCCTAGACTCTATCCTAGTGGGCCCCGTGCCAGCAGGCAGACACATGTTCGTGTTCCAGGTGCGTCACCACTACCACCACGGTCGTCTCTTGAATGTCACAGTCTGCTTCCATTGTGCGGCACGGGGAGTGCTGCATGACCCTCTCTAACAAGCACCCTTGAGTACAGTGGCTAGAGGAGTGTCTTTTCAGTTTACACTAGCCTTCTTTATGCCGATAGAGATTTGATGAGCACAACACAACTGTTAATAAGACTCGTTAGCAGGATGTTTCAACTCGGAGGACTTTTGTCATCTTGTAAGCGTTTAACAAAGACCTCCAGGTCAAAACGTCCAGCTAGTGAGTATTACCAACACTTGTGTTGTTGCTCATCAATTCGCTATCAGTACCAGTTCAATTCAGCCTCTACAGTATAATTAACTGCCTTAATTCATACTAGCCAAAGAAACTTTAAATTCTAGTGTGATTTAACGCTGCTACTCTACCAGCCACTCAGGCCTCTTCCATTTTTGCTAACTGTGTTTGAGAGATAAGTATGTACGGGATTTCACAGCTAAATAGTCCCACTTTCATTCCAAGTATGAAAATATAGACTGATGCAGGGAATTTCCGCATGCTTTCCACTTGCATAGAAAACAGCAAACCATTGACCATGTGATTCATAGTCACATGGACCAATCACACTGTGTTAACCTGCTGTGCAGTGACAATGACAGACCCTCATCATCCTCAGTGTGACTATTACATGGTCAATTGCGTGCGGTATACCTTGCATTATTGCGGGGTGATGTAGCTTGTCCCACTGACTGGACAGAGTTGAAAATGACTGGCTGTACAAGGCTAATAATGATTGGTTTGGCTCAAGAATTAATGTAGCATGTCCTCGCTCGTGTTTAGTACTTATAATTTATATTGTACATTACCGCATGGATGTAAACACGCGCACGCACACACAAACACCTACACGCACACGCACACACACCTCACCTATTCCCAAAACCCTCCTCCATTTAAGGCGGACTGTCCAGACATTGCTCGACTCCCTTGTGAAGACATCCTTGGTGTAACAGTGGTCCTGTTAACGTGTTCGTACAAAAGCCAGGAGTTTGTCAGGGTTGGCTACTATGTCAACAATGAGTACGACAACCCAGAAATGAATGAGAACCCTCCAGACCAACCTCAGTACGACAAGGTGTGTGAGTTTGTATCAATTTGTAGCCTGGTGAATGCACATACACACACACACGCGCGCGCACACACAATTTTTCACTTCACTTGTGCTCTCCTTTGACCTGCAGTTACTTAGGAACATACTAGCTACAAATCCTCGAGTGACAAAGTTCAAGGTG
>MKWU01006102.1_pt1 | contig 12504 bp, 8 predicted proteins | sample 809101 | NCBI WGS metagenome assembly MKWU01 (sample SAMN05860141, study PRJNA318959) | sponge metagenome | host: Aplysina aerophoba | place: Slovenia: Piran, Adriatic Sea, Gulf of Piran | collected 2013-05-07 | reverse complement strand
TGCCCAGCCAGGCCCGCACCTTCGCGTGCTTGTGCGTGCAATAGTTGTCCGCGACGATGTGAATCTGGAGACCGTTCGGAACCTCCCGGTCGATTTGCTTGAGGAATCGCAGCCACTCCAGATGGGTGTGCCGTGCCTCGGTGCGGTAGATCAGTTTGCCTTCCAGGTAGCTCATCGCCGCGAACAGGCACACCGTGCCGTGCCGAATGTAGTCGTGAGTGCGGGTACGAATGTGTCCGACACCGAGCGGCAGGGCGGGCTGGGTGCGCTCCAGGGCCTGGCACTGGCTCTTTTCGTCGCAGCTGTGGTCGGCGAATCCAACCACGACCTGCTCAAGTTCAATCCATCCGGGAGCCTCCGTGGCATCAAGAGAGCTCTCTACGACGGTGGTATCAGAGTGCCGTTCCTCGCTTGGTGGCCGGGAACGATACAGCCTGGCCGGGTCACTGACCACATTGGCTACTTCGGAGACCTCATGGCCACTACGGCTGAACTAGGCGGTGGGAAGTTGCCGGAAAACACTGACTCGGTAAGCTTTGCGCCAACGCTGACCGGACGGGTCGGAGAGCAGGACGAGCACGAGTACCTGGATTGGGAGTTCTATGAGGGTGGCTCGGCGCAAGCGGTGCGAACGCGCCAGTGGAAGGGCGTGCGCAAGCCGATGCGGCCAGGCCGGATCGAACTGTATGACGTGACGCGTGATGAGGCCGAGAAATACAACATCGCGCGAAATGACCCCGAGGTCGTGAGAGAGATCGAAGGGATGATGGCAGAAGCCCACGTCGCACATCCAAACTGGAAGCCTCCAGCGCAATAGCTGCGGCCGAGTGGAGTGGGCGAGACCGGCACAGTGGTACTCGGATGAAGGACAGCGACTTCTCCAAGAGGATGATTCGCTGCAATTCGATGAGCTGAATTAACTGCACCGGGCTTCCAATTCCTTCTGAGCGTCGCTGACGACGTGCTCCGCCGACTTAGTGCCTCGCCGGAGGTATCCAAGTAGGCGGTTCTCGGTATCATGGCAGGTCTGGATCACCTCTGGATGACGTCGGCCCGGCCCAACAGGATGCACCGTTGAGGCAGTTGGCTGAGCGGCCGCTCGATGACACCTCCGAGTTTGCCCTCGGTAGTCCGCGAATCCTCGTCCGCCATCGACAACTCAAGAAGCACATCGACCACCGGCGGCTAGGATGCTCGATGCTAGAAATTAAGCGTATGACGAATAACCGTGACGCGCTTGAGCCGGGAACCGTCATTAACGGATACGAAATCGACACCATCATCGGCGGTGGCAGGTTTAGTGTTGTATATCGCGCGCGCCACATTTTGCTTAGAGAGTTCGTTGCGATCAAGGAATACTTTCCACTGGAATTAGCAGTCCGTCGAAGCGACGGCGTGTATCCGCACGACTCTGTCGGGTCGCACTTTCACGAGGGCTTACGTCGGTTTGTGGATGAAGCGCGCATTCTAGTCCGGTTCCGAGACGACCCCACCATAGTGTCGTGCCGTGACCAGTTCGAATTGAACGGCACCGCGTACCTCGTAATGGAATGGGGATTATATATTGCGCCAAGCAAAGCTTGGTGAAGGAGGAAGCCATGTAAGGAAACAAGCAGGGCGGAAACCTTCTTAGCGACCCAGCAGGTGCAGGACCTGACCGGCCAAGGCTGGCCACCAGCCGGAACCGAGTGTTGCGTGGTGCGGGGGCGACCCCGGCTGCGAAGCGTACACAGGGAGCCTGTAGGCCGTGTGATTGAGCCTCGAAAGCCCAGACGCGGAGCCGACGTAGTTATATATGCGGAAGGCAACATCGCGCGCATCGGAGAGGCCGGATGCGAGCGGTCCGCCGGGGTCGAAGAGCAGGGCATGCAGGCAGGGGTCGCCCAGGAACTTGGGATACCTCCCCGTCTCCAGCGTAGGCAGGCGGCCCGGGCGCCGCGGTAGAAGTGGCCCAGGCCCCGGAGCAGCGCCCCGGCTCCGGGGAGCGAACGGGGCAACCGGTGGTACCGCCGAGCGAAGGCAACGAAGCGAGGCGGGACGGGCGGGGAGGGGGCGGGGGCAGCGGGTGACGCCGCGGAGCGAAGGCAAGGAGGGGGGGCGGGACGGGCGGGGAGGGGTCGGAGTCCGCTGATAGTACCGACGAGGTCGGGGAACCCGCCCCAGGGGACCCGGCGGAGGGAAGCGGCGGATCGGGCTACGGGGCTTCTTGAGGGACAGATGGCGAGGACATCGGGCCGAGCGGTCATCTCAACACGACAAGAGAAGCTAGCGGAATTGGCTCTTCGGAGCCAGAGGGTGCGCGACGGAATTTACGGACGCGCAGCGACTCCATAGCCTGAGGAGCCGGATGCCCGAATTGGGCATGTCCGGATCTGTGGGAGCCACGGGCGGGAAACTGCCCGTGGCCACCCGGCCGAAACTGCCGGAATCACCGCTTGACTCTGCGGGTTCGGGTGGGCATGGTCAAGCTCAGCGCGTCCCCTCAAACGTTTGGATGTACCCATCCTTGCAGCCTATCCGAAATCTCTCTCCATCATGGTCAAAGATAACCCAGCGATACAGTTTCCCCAAGGCCAGCACCTTCGGAGTGATCCCCGAGTTCCGACTGGATTCCTCGATCAGGTCCAGACAGGCGTAGTACGACATCGGGGCGCAGTCCGGACCAGGACTGCAAGGTGCCCCAGTCTCCACGGCGGACCGCGAACCAGGACCGCACGCTAGAATCAGCGCGGCAGGGATAGCTAGGAACACAAGCGAATGGCGGCAAGAGCCTGGTTAGTCCATCGAATCCGGGTCAACCAGCTCGAATTGCAGCTTGACCAGGCGAGGCTCCGTCCCTGGACAATCTGGCGCGAGTCCGACCGGAAATCGAGATCCTTCACCGTGGCGTTCCAGTTCAATCCTTCAGGGGAGTGGGGACACTCCCCTAGGAACCTTTGCGGTCACCGGCAACAGGCAAGATAACCTCGCACTTGCGCTTGGAGAATCCAATTCGAAGTTCCCGGATATCGCTTAGAGCGAAGAAGATCTTCTTTTCCACGGCGAGCACAGCCTATCACCCGCGGTTGCATGGATAATACGGAAAACGGAGGTCAAGAACCTCGAATCACCGCTTGACCTCGAATAGCACAGCGGCACGCCGGAATCCCGGCGGAGCCAACTTGTCCTGCATTCAGACTCTTCTTGTACCGCTTGAACGTAATCTATGGACACAGAAAACCCCAACCTCCGTTATCCCATAGGGCTATTCTCGCCCGCCGAACCAGTCAAGCCGCAGCAGGTCCACGGCTGGATCGACAACATTGCAGCGCTGCCGGCCGATCTTCGTCGCGTCGTCTCCACGTTGTCGGAGCGTCAGCTTGACACCCCCTATCGCCCGGGCGGTTGGACCGCCCGGCAGGTTGTCCACCACCTGCCCGACAGCCACATGAACAGCCTCGTCCGATTCAAGTGGGCGCTGACCGAGGCCCGACCGGTGATCAAGGCCTATGACGAGAAAGGCTGGGCCGAACTGCCCGACTGCCGGAAACCGATCGCTCCTTCGCTCGACCTGCTCGACGCACTCCATCGTCGCTGGGTGAGCCTGCTGCGTAGCCTGAGCTGGGTGCAACTGCAGCGTGAGTTCGTGCACCCCGAGTCGGGTCCCTCGACGTTGGCGGAGACGGTCGGAGCCTACGCGTGGCACGGTCGACACCATCTGGCCCACATCGAGCGGCTGATGGAGCGCAAGGGCTGGGTCTGAGGGGCCGTCCGGCAAGCCCGTGAGGAACAGGTTCCGAGCATTCGGAATCACGGATACCGGATAAGCCACATGGAGATCCAAGGTCCGCAGGCCTTGCGGCGCTGCTTGGCTGTCGTCATCGGGTCCGTCAGGGGTCTTGTTGCCCCTGACGCAGCGTCTGGGTCGCGTCGCCCGAGCGTGAGCCCCCCCGGGCGACCCGGCGACTCGGAATTGCTTGACTCCAAACAGCGCTCCCCGTAGGCTAGTTGCAGGTCCGCAACCTCGGAGAAGGGGACCAAGCATGTTTCGCCTAGACGCCGACAAGACCGTGAAATTCTGCGATGGAACCCGCCGTCGCGACTTTCTTCATGTGGGTTCGTTGAGCCTGTTGGGGCTCGGGATGTCCGAGTTCCTCCAGATGCGGGCCCGAGCGGCTGTCACGGACACCGGCAAGGACATCAACGTGATCATGCTGATGCTGGTGGGCGGACCCTCTCAGCTCGACACGTTCGACATGAAGCCGGAGGCCCCGATCGAGATCCGCGGGCCTCACAATCCCATCAAGACGAACGTACCGGGTATCGAGATCTGCGAGATCTTCCCGCGCATGGCGCGACACGCCGACAAGTACGCCTTGCTGCGGGGTTGCTATCACAGCGCGGCTGCCCTGCACGCCGTGGGCCACCAACTGTTCCAGACCGGCCGTCTTTCCTTGAGCGGGATGGAACATCCGCACATCGGCTCGGTCTTGGGATACATCAAGGGGGCCAACGGTGACCTGCCGCCGCATGTGGTGCTTCCCAAGATCATCGGCCGGACTGGGGGCAACCTGAAGCCGGGGCAGACCGCGGGGTATCTCGGCAAGGGCCACGACCCGTTCGTCCTCAACGCCGATCCGTCAGTGGCCGATTTCAGAGTCCCGGACATGCTGCCACCGGACTACCTGTCGGCGTTGCGGGTCGATCGGCGGAGGGACTGGCGATCAATGGTGGACAGATCGGTCAGCAAGTTCGAGACGTCGCAAGACGCGCGCCTGCTGGATTCCACATTCCACCAGGCCTACACCCTGATGACCTCGGAAAAGGCGCGGGAGGCCTTCGACCTCCATCGCGAGGACGAGGACACGCGCAACAGGTATGGGCGCAACCGGTTTGGCCAGAGCTGCTTGCTCGCACGCCGCCTGGTGGAATCCGGGGTGCGTTTCGTGACCGTCAACATGTTCGAGACCGTGTTTGACGAGATCACCTGGGACATCCACGGTTCGCCGCCATTCAGCCCCATCAGCGGATATCGGGACTTGGTGGGGCCGATGTTCGACAACGGCTTCACGTCGCTGATCGAGGACTTGAGCAACCGTGGCATGCTCGAGTCGACCATGGTCCTGGCCCTGGGCGAATTCGGCCGGACGCCGAAGGTGAACCCGGCCGGCGGTCGTGATCATTGGCCGCAATCATGGACCGTTGTCGGTTCGGGCGGCGGAATCCAGGGTGGGCAGGTCATCGGCTCGACCGACAAGATTGGCGGAGCGCCCAAGGATCGCCCGGTGCATCCATCGGAGATTGTGGCCACCATCTACCATCGGTTGGGGATCCCCCTGGAGACCGAATTGCCGGCCGCCAACGGCAGGCCGCTGCCAGTGGTGGATCGGGGAGTGGAGCCGGTTCACGAGCTGTTCTCATAGGCCGTCGGCCGGGTCGGCTGCCGCGGAACGCCAGAGTGATGGCCGATTCAAGAAGGAGGATCGATTCGTTGCGATGAGATGGTCTCGTCTTGTGTTGACTTCCGCGGCTGCCTGCTGGGCAGTTCTGGGCCAGTCCGCGACGGATATCGAGATTCTTCCAGCCTCCGTCGAACTGCATGGTCCGGACGCCCGCCAGCAGTTGCTGGCGCAGGCGACGACCGACGGCGTGCAGCGGGACTGGACTTCGAAGGCCGGCTGGGCTTCGGAGAACCCCGAGATCGCCTCGGTCGATGCTGGCGGGCTGGTGCGGCCGGTATCCGACGGCTCGGCGGTGATTCGTGTCGAGGCCGGGGGGCTGGCAGCGACCCGGACGATTCGTGTCACGGGGGCTCGCGACGATTTCTCGTGGAGCTTCCGGCGGCATGTGATCCCCGTACTGACCAAGAAGGGCTGCAATTCCGGAGCGTGTCACGGCTCGGCGGCAGGGAAGAACGGCCTGAAACTGACCTTGCGCGGCTATGACCCCGCGGCCGACCACGACGCCCTGACGCGCGAGGCGACGGCCCGCCGCGTCTCCCTGGCAGACCCCGCTTCGAGCCTGTTCTTGCTCAAGCCGACCATGACGATTCCCCACGGAGGTGGCAAGAAGGTCGCCGTCGATTCGCTCGAGTACAAAGTGCTCTCCGAGTGGATTGCTGCTGGCGCGCCGGGCCCGGCTGAGGACGATCCCGCAGTGGTCGGGCTGGAGGTCTATCCTCGCGCGGCCACGCTGGAGCCGGGCTCGAAACAACGCCTCGTAGTGCGGGCGAAGTACGCCGATGGCCGGGTGGCTGAAGTGAGCCGCTGGGCGAGATACAGCTCCACGGACGGCGCGGTCGCGGAGGTCAGCGACGACGGTGTCGTGACGATGGTGGGCCGCGGCGAAGCGGCGATCACGGTGGCCTATGCGACGAGCGTGCTGTACGCACGCCTCACCGTGCCCCACGACAATGAAGTCAGCCAGCAAGAATTCAACCGGCTGACGGTCAACAATTTCGTTGACGAGCTGGTGCTGAAAAAGCTGCGCAAGTTGCGCATCGCGCCATCGGAGCCGGCCAATGACTCGGCGTTCCTGCGGCGGGCCTTCCTCGACTCCGCAGGTATCCTGCCCACCGCCGAGGAGGTCGAGGACTTTCTCTCCGACACCTCGCCCGACAAGCGCCGCCGCTTGATCGACCGCTTGCTCGAGCGGCCGGAATACGCAGACTACTGGGCCTACAAGTGGTCCGACCTGCTGCTGGTTTCCACGGATCGCGATCACTTGAACCGCACGGCGCTGTGGGACTTCTACAACTGGATTCGCGACAGTGTTGCCGAGAACAAGCCCTGGCACCGGTTCGCGCAGGACATATTCGCCTCCAACGGAAGCAGCCGGGAGAACGGAGCGCTGAACTATTTCGTGCTCCACAAGGAAACGATTGACCTGGTCGAGAACACGACGCAGGCCTTCATGGGCCAGACGCTGACGTGTGCCCGCTGCCACAATCACCCGCTCGAGAAGTGGACCCAGGAGCAGTACTACCGCTTCGCGAACCTGTTCACCCGTATCGGGATCAAGTCAGGGGACGAACCGGGCGATTCGGTCATCTTCGCGAGGGCATTTGGCGACATTTCGCACCCGCGCGCGGGACATCCGTTTCCGCCGACTCCGCTCGACGGCGAGGAATTGGCTCTGGATTCTCAGGACGACCGGAAGCTCCACCTGGCCAAGTGGTTGACGAGCGACGCCAATCCGTACTTCGCGCGCAACATTGTCAGCCGCGTCTGGGCCAACTTCTTCGCCCCCGGCCTGGTTGACCCGCCGGACGACTTGCGAGCCACGAATCCGGCCTCGAACGAGGAATTGTTCGAGGCTCTGGTAGCGGATTTTGTCGAGAGCGGCTACGACGTGAAGCACTTGATCCGGCGAATCATGAACTCGGGGACGTACCAGCTTGCCTCGACACCGAATGCCTCGAACCAACGCGAAGACAAGTACTACTCGAAATACCAGGTGAAGCGCTTGCCAGCCGAGGTGATCCTGGACGCCATGTCCTCGATTACCGGGCAGGAGTCGAAATTCGGAGGCTACCCGGTGGGTACACGCGCTATCCAGCTGCCGGACGTACGGGTGGAATCGCGCTTCCTGGAATCGTTCGGGAGGCCGTTGCGGTTGGTGTGCGACGTCGAGGAGCGCTCGGACGACCCCAGCGTCGCGCAGGCGTTGCACGTGATCAACGGCGAGACGCTGAACGGAAAGCTGCGGGCTGAGGGGAACAACATCGCGGCGTTCCTGAAGCTCGGCTTGTCGGATCGCAAGATCGTCGAACACCTGTTTCTGTCCGCATTCAGCCGCTACCCGACCGAGTCGGAGGAACACAAGATCCTGGAAGAACTCAGGGAAGCGCGCCGTGATCAGCGTTCCGGGAGCATTCAAGACCGCTCCAGACGGGAATCGCTCGAAGATCTGACGTGGGCGTTGCTGACGTCGAGAGAATTCCTTTTCAACCACTAGGCAGAGCAGACTCGGACCGAATCTCAGGCGTCGTCGGCAGCAGACAATGACGGAACAAGCACGAAAGGTGGCCACACGGACTCGCAATCCCTCGGGTGGCTTGCAAGGGCGGGCCGGAGAGCGGCTCCCGCCGAGCGCCGTCGCTGTTCCTGCGCTGCCGGTAGCGGTACTGCTGGCTCTCGCCTGGCTCCCGGCAACCGTTCTGGCCGCCGAACAGGACTCCCCGTCGTACACATCGGATATCGCGCCGATTCTTGCGCGGAACTGCATTGCCTGCCATTCCACGGGTACGACCATGGGGGGACTGGTGCTTGAAACGTTTGGCGGTCTCGAACGAGGGGGAGCACACGGCCGATCGATTGTCCCCGGCAACAGCGCGGAGAGCCGGCTGTACCTCATGGTTGCGGGCAAGATTGAACCGAGAATGCCGTTTTCCGCCAATCCGCTGGGACCCGCCGAGGTGGAGTTGTTGCGGCGTTGGATCGACGCGGGAGCGCCGGGTCCCAATCCGGGCGAGGCATCCGTTCAGGTAGCGCAGGGGCGCCTGCCGAGAATCGAACCGGCCGCCCTGTCCAAGCCGCAGATTTTTTCTCTCGCCTACCACCCCGACGGACGGTTGCTTGCTGCCGGGCGCCATGGCGGCGTCGCCCTGACCCATGCCGAGACCGGGGAACCTGTCGCATTTCTCGACGGACTCGCCGATATCGCTCGATCGGTCGCGTTCTCGCCCGATGGGCGCTTGCTGGCGGCTGGCGGCGGCCACGCGCAGCAAGGTGGTGAGGTCAGGATCTGGCAAGTGTCTGATCATCGCCCGCTACTGGCAATCCAGGGCCACGGCGACACGATCCAGGCGCTGGCGTTTTCGCCGGACGGCAAGGCCCTGGCGACGGCGAGCTACGACAAGGAGATCAAGTTGTGGGATGCTGCTTCCGGCCGTGAACTGCGAACACTGCGGGACCACATCGGCGCCGTCTACGCGCTCGCGTTCACCCCGGACGGGACTCTCCTTTTGTCGGGATCGGCGGACCGTTCGGTCAAGGTCTGGGACCCGCGAACCGGAGAGCGCCTGTACACATTGAGTGATCCGACCGACGGCATCAACTCGATCGCCATCCATCCCTCTGGAACGCAGGTTGCGGCGGGTGGCTACGACTGCACGATTCGGGTGTGGGAGTTGGGCGAGAACGGCGGCAAGGTGGTCAACGTCCTCATCGCTCACCGCCTGCCGATCCTGCGCATCGCCTATTCCCCGGACGGGACGAAGATCGTCACGACGGGAGCGGACCGGACACTCAAGGTCTTCGACGCGGAAACCCTCGCTGAGCTGGCGAGCCCGAAACGGCAATCCGATTGGGTGATGTCGCTGGCCTATTCCCCTGATGGACGCCATCTTGCGGCGGGCCGGTTCGACGGATCACTCAGCATATACGACAGCGAGCACTACCGCGACCAACTGCGGATTATTGAGACTGCGAGGAAATCGCCATGAATCGACCCTTCACCACCGCTTCGATCTTTCTCCTGGCTGCCGGCATGGCCGCAGCCGCGGGTGCGGCCGAGCATCCGACCGGCAGTCGCACGACACCACCGACGATCGAGTCGATTGCACCCCGGGGGGTTCCGCACGGTGCAAGCTCCACCGTATCGGTGGAAGGATACAACCTGGGCGGCACCACCGCAGTGCACTTCAGCGACCCGTCGGTTCGCGGCCGTGTGTTGGAAGTCAGAAGAATTTCGGACGTCTCGGAGGCGCCAAGACTGGGCTTCGCGGGGACGGCTTCCATGATTGACCTGGGACCTCAGCCTCCCCGATATCAGGTGCGAATGGAGTTGACGGCGGATGCGGGATCCGATGTCGGGCCGGTGCGTTTTCGATTGGTGACGGATTTCGGCACCAGCCCCGCGGGCAAGATCCTGATCGAGCCGGATTTCCATGTCCATGCCGAGGACGGCCCAGGTCAAGGGATTGACAACGACTTCGATCACCCGCGGAACGTCGCGCTGCCGGCGATCTTGGCAGGAGTGATTTCCGAACCGGGCGACACGGACTATTTCTCAATCGCGGTCGAGACGGGCCAGGAACTGGTCTTCAAGGAAGGGGGCAGCAGCGTCGGGTCGAGGATCAAGCCGGTCATCGATCTCCTTGCCGCCGATCACACGCCAGTCCACCTTGGAAGCGAACAGCGAGGCCGAGCCGGCCGGGCCTTCGCACATCGATTCGATGCGGCCGGGCGCTACCTCGTCCGCATCAGCGATTACCAAAAGAGCGGCAGCAAGGGCCACTTCTACCGGGTGAAGGTAGGGGAGTACCCGGTGGTCGAGTCAGCCTACCCACTGGGTGTGCGGCGCGGCGAGACAACGACGGTCGCGCTAAAGGGATTCAACCTCGGTGACGGGAAACTCGAGGTCCGGGGCGAGCCTTCGTGGATGGACGACCACCGCGTGGTGGTCCGTCCCGCAACCGAAAAGGGCCGTGCCTTCAATGCCGTGAAGCTGGCCTTGGGCGATCACCCGGAGGTGGAGGCGAGCGGCAAGAACACGACGGTGGCCACGGCCCAGCGAGTGGTTCTTCCCGTGGCCGTCAACGGCCGACTGACAGCCGGCTCGCACTATTTCAGATTCGAGGCGCAGGAGAATCAGGTGCTTCTCGTCGACGTGACAGCGGCCCGGGTGGGCTCAAGGCTCGACTCGGTTATCGATGTGTTGACAGCGGACGGCGAGCCGATCGAGTCGGCTACAGTCCGCGCTGTTGCCGCAACCCACACCGATCTGTTGGACCACACGTCCGAGCATGTCGAGATGCGCGTGGAGCGCACCAACGACTTCGACGCTGGCGACTACCTGATGGTCGGCAGCGAAGTGATGCTCGTGACCCGCATGCCGCGCGGACCGGATGAAGGCGTCGCTCTCGAAGCGTTCCCCCCGGTCATTCCGGGGAGGCTCACGCTCGGCGCCGTCCGGCAGGCCTCGTTCGGAACCAGTCCACAAGCGCACGCCAAGGGCGCGCCGCTGTACAAGGTCCAATTGCATCCACCTGGAGCGCAATTTCCCCCCAACGGGTTGCCGGTCGTGCGTCTGCACTACCGCAACGACGACGGCCGGTTCCCCCACGGCAAGGACTCTTTCCTGGAATTCACGGCGCCGGCAACCGGAGATTACATGGTCCGAATTCGCGACACCCATGGGCGCAGCGGAGAAGACTATGCCTATCGGCTGGCACTGCGCCCACCGCGGGAGGACTTTCAGCTGACGGCCGATCCCCGCGCGCCTAACGTTCCCCAAGGTGAACGCATCCCCGTCCGCGTGACGGCCTTGCGAGAAGACGGGTTTGACGGCCCCATTCACATTTCGGTGGAAGACTTGCCTGCCGGGATTCACGCCGCCGACACGGTCATACCTTCGGGGCAGCTGGTCGCGACGGTGATACTGCGGGCCGATTCGGGCGCCACGATCGGTCAGGCGGTTCCACTGAAGATTCGCGGCACGGCGAAGATCGGCGGACAGCGCGTTTCGAAACAGGCAAACCGGGGTGACAGCCTGCAATTCGTTTCCGTTACACCGCCCGCCGACATTCTCGTCACGACTGACAAGCGCGAGGTTGTGCTCGAGCCTGGACAAGATGCCAAGATCACTGTTTCTGTGAAGCGCAAGAATGGCTTCGGCGGCCGCGTTCCTGTGGAAGTGCTCAACCTGCCTCCCCACACAGACACCCCCGAGGTCGGGCTGAATCGCATCATGGTTACTGAAGAGACAGAGTCGAGGACGTTCTCGATTCGGGCGTTGGCAGGCGCCAAACCCATCGAGCAGTTGATCCACGTTGCGGGCATTGTCGAGACCCGTTCACTGCAACCGACCGTCTTCACGTCCGAGCCAATCGTTCTGAAGATCGTGGAGAATTCGGGAGGCGCGGCGGGCGGCGAATAGCCGTGGGACAGCAACGGATTGCCGAGGTCCGGGCTGGCCTGCAAGACCCGAGCCCTGTGGGACCCCCCGAGCCCCTCAACCCCAAAAACCACCCATTTCGCTAATTTTGCAAAAGGCTCTGGGGCTCGGGACAATGGATTGATCGGGCGGTTCTGTCGCCCTTGAAGTTGCTGACTGCCGCACTACCGTCCGTGCCAGCGCGAAGACGTTGTCGGCTCGTTCGGGCACAGACCTAGCATGACCATCGTGAGAGTTGTCCAGGGGGAGCCGGCGACCGCCGCTCGGGTCTCGCCGAGTCCCGTTCGGCCCGTGAATGTTCCTATCCCGACTTCTTCGGCTATACAGGGTGGCATAGCTTCTGGCGGGCTTGGCGAGAGCCGCTGCTCTTCCAATTCGTCCACGGATGTTTCCAGCTACTGGGCAGGGCTAGCTACCTGACCCGTGAAAGCACCGGGCGATCTATTCAGGCCCGATCCGGATCGGCCAGGAATTCCCTGACACGGGCCAGGAGAGAGGCTGTTCGGGAGGCGGCCTGCGCACGGTCCATGGGTGGCTCCTGAGGCCCGAGCGCCTCGTACCGATGGACGACGGCGAACGGAGTGTAGTCCGAGAGGCTCCTGAAGGCTCGCAGTTCGACACCCCCTT
>MKWU01006098.1_pt1 | contig 12509 bp, 9 predicted proteins | sample 809101 | NCBI WGS metagenome assembly MKWU01 (sample SAMN05860141, study PRJNA318959) | sponge metagenome | host: Aplysina aerophoba | place: Slovenia: Piran, Adriatic Sea, Gulf of Piran | collected 2013-05-07 | reverse complement strand
CGGCCTCCCCCTCCACAGCTTCCCGACCCTTCTCGCCGACCTCGCCACCCTCACCCTCAACGAAGTCACCCTCCCCGGCTCCCCCGACGCCGGCTTCCCACTCGTCGCTCGACCCACTCCCCTGCAACAGCGCGCCTTCCAGCTCCTCGATATCCAACCCGACAACTTTGTTGCCAGTACACTGGCAGGTTGAATCCCATCTATCTCATTGATAATAGGTTTCTTCTACGCTTGAACGCGCGTGAAGTTCAGTCTAGCGGCCGGTAGCGAAACTCACGCGGTAGGCGCGAACAGCGCGGAAGAGAGGCCGGCTGACGCCGTCTTCCATCCCTCGTGCCCGAGGGGTCTACGCGCGGCTCAGCGCCGCACCGAAACGACACCCGCTGAATCCCCGCCGGCTCCCACCGGGAGAAACCGGGCCGCGTGCGTCCTGCCCCCGGGCTGTTGACGCCGGGAGAAATCAGACCCGGACCGGAGGTGCTTGCGGCCGCTGCTGTTCCACGGTAGCCGCCGACCCTCCGCGTACCGAACGCCACCACAGCACGATCGGCGAAGCGATTGCGATCGAGGAATACGTGCCCACGAACACTCCGGCCACCAGCACGAAGGAGAAGGCCCGCAGCACCTCGCCTCCCCAAACGAGCAGTGCCCCTACCGCCAGCAGGGTCAGCCCCGAAGTGAGGACCGTGCGCCGGAGAGTCTGATTGATCGACAGGTTCACGATCTCCCCCAGGTCGAGACGCCGGTGGATATGGCGGTTCTCGCGCACGCGGTCGAAGATGACAATCGTGTCGTTCACCGAATAGCCCACGAGCGTCATGAACGCGGCGATCACGTTCAGGCTGATCTCATGGTTGAAGAGAGACACCAGGGCGAGCGTCACCAGCACATCGTGAATGACCGCTACGGTGGCGCCTACCCCGTACACCGGCTCGAACCGAAAGCCGATGTAGATGAGCATCGCGAAGAGGGCCAACAGGGTGGCGTTGCGGGCGCGCCGCCGGAGTTCCTCACCGACGACCGGTCCTACGATTTCGGTGCTTACGGACTCCAGTTCACCGGCGGCTCCCCCCCGCAGCGCCGCGAGGATCCGGTTCGCCGTCTCATCGATGCCGGCTTCCGGTGTTCCCTGGGCAGTGGTGTCCGGATCCTCGTTTCCCGCCGCCTTCTCGACCCGGATCATGACCTGGTTCATTTCGGGCCGGTCGTAGCTCTGAATCACCGCATTTCCGTAGCCGAGATCCGTGACGACCCCCCGCACCTGATCGATTTCCGGGGCCTCGACGAACTTGGCCACCACCATGGTGCCCTCCGAGAAATCGATCCCGTAGCGAAGCCCGCCCTTCGAAATGACATCGACGGCGCCCGCGACGAGCACGGCGAGAGAGATGCCCGCGAACCACCACCGGTACTTGATCCAGTCGATCCGGGTGTCTCTCAGGATGTCCATCAGGTGCCCTTGGTCAGATGCTCAGTGCGGGGACCTGCCGTCTTCCCGAGAGGACCAGATCGAAGATGTAGCGCGAAACGAACATCGCGGTGAAGACGTTGCTCACCAGCCCGATGCTGAGGGTCACGGCAAACCCCTGGACGGGTCCGGTGCCGAACTGGAACAGGATCGCGGCGGCGACCAGGCTCGTCATGTTGGCGTCCACGATCGTCCAGAAGACCCGCGAGAAACCAACGGAGATCGCGGTCCGGGGGGGCTTCCCGGCTCGCATTTCCTCCTTGATGCGCTCGAAGATGAGCACGTTCGCGTCCACCCCCATACCGATGGTGAGGATGACGCCGGCGATGCCGGGGAGCGTCAGGGTGGCCGCGAAGTAGGCCATCGCGCCCACCAGGATCAGCAGGTTCAGAAGAAGCGCGACGACGGCGTTTATCCCCGACAGGCGGTAATAGAAGATGATGAACAGGAGGACACCGGCCAGGCCCGCCAGTGAGGCCGTCACGCCGCTGCGGATCGAATCGGCGCCGAGGGAGGGGCCGACCGTGCGCTCCTCCTGGTACTCGAGGGACGCCGGCAGCGCCCCGGCGCGCAGGACGAGCGCCAGATCGACGGCTTCCTCCACCGTGAAGTTCCCGGTGATCTGGCCCTGGTCATAAATCGGGCTCTGGATGACGGGAGCGGAGACCGCCAGGTCATCGAGCACGATGGCCATCTGCCGGCCCACGTTCGCGCCGGTGAAGTCGCGGAACCGGGACGCCCCCTCGGCGTGCAGGCTGAACTCCACGTTGGGGGTGTTCGTCTGGAAGTCGATCGCCTGCCGGGCGTTCCGGAGATCGCGGCCGGTGATGGCGGCGACCCGGTTCACCTGGTAGTAGCCGATCGCGCCGGTGGGCAGTTCCGTCGGAATGTTCTCCAGCGAGCTGTTCAGCGGCGGGAGGAGCGCCTGGTCGAGGGCCGGCCCCGCCTGCACGAGCCGGAGCTCGAGTTGCGCCGTGGCCTGGATGATCTCCTTTGCCCGCGCGACATCCTCGTAGCCGGGCAACTGCACCAGGATCTGGTCGCCGGTGTTTCCGTGGGTCGTGATGACCGGCTCCGCGACGCCCAGCTCGTCCACCCGGCGGCGGATGGTCTCCATCGCTTGCGTGACCGTCTGTTCGCGGACGACGATCTCTTCGCTGGGGCGAAGGCTGAACGACCAGTCGCCCCCCCCGACGCTCCGGAGGTCCCACCCCGGCCAACTGAAGGCGATGATGTCCCGCACTTCCCGGAGGCGGGAATCGTCGAGATTCAAGATGGTGAGTTGTCCCAATCCTTCGGTTTCGATGTCCGTGAAGTCGATCTCCTCGTTGTCGAGGCGTTCCGCGAACTGTTCGGCGGTCTCGTCCGTCAGGACCCGTACCGCGTCCTCGGTGTGGACCCGCATGACGAGGTGGATGCCGCCCTGCAGATCGAGACCCAGCGTGATGGTGTCGCGCGGGGGGTTGACCACATAGACAAGCCCCGCAACCAGGAGAAGGAGCAGGACTCCTTTGAGGCGAAGACGTCTGGCCACGGTGTCGCTGCTGGAACTGCCGTCCTGCTGCCGCTCAGTGCTTCTTGTCGATCACGTTGGCGACCGCGCTCTTCGAGATCTGGAGTTTCACCGATTCGGTGACCTTGAGCTGCACGATGTCACCCTGGATGCCGGCGATGGTCCCGTGGATGCCGCCGGTCGTCACCACCCGGGCGCCGCGCTCGAGGCTTTGGAGCATCGCTTCCGTTTCCCGCTGGCGCTTGCGCATGGGACGGAAAACGATGAAATAGAAGATGCCGAAAATGATGGCGAACAGCACGATCTGCATGCCGAACGGGCTGCCGGCCGGGTCCGCCTGGAGCAGGGTGGGAAACATGGTCAGGATTCGGCTCCCCAGAAACTCTGATGTGAAAAAACCCGCATCCCCCTCGGGAGAGCGGGCCGGGCACCGAGTCCGGCAGGATACCACGTCGAGCCACGTTGAGCGGTTCGGGAGCGGGGGCTCAGTAGGGGTTAGCACCGCTGCTGACCGTGAAGGAGTTGAGCCCCCGCTCCCGAACCGCCCGCCGCTTCGCGCCGCGAACCGCAACTCCCTCGCGCGCTTCGGCGAGTTCCAGTTCGTCGTTCCCTTCTGCCGAGCCAGGAACGTCTGGGGTTCGGGCAACGCCGAATCCAGCCGCTCCCGCTCCGGCGTCTCGGCGCGGCGTTCGCCGCGCTGTGACGGTGAAAGGGGGTAACCCTGGGGTAACCCCCGTTCACACCTTCCCCCGAAAACGCCGGCGGCGAACCGGAGGTTCGCTGCCATTTTGTCTCTCGCTCGTTCAGGTAGAGCAACGGCTGGGAGCGCCGGTGTTCAGGACGGCGCCTGGTGGACCCTTCCCGTCAGTTCCTCCAGCGGTTTCGGTTCTCTTCGTGGAACTCGGCGAAGCGATCCGCGGCGATCACCTCGCGGATGCGGGCCATGAGTCCGGCATAGAACATCAGGTTGTGGGCGCTGAGCAGGGTGGCGGCAATCCGCTCCTTCGCGCGGAGCAGATGGTGCAGCCAGGCGCGGCAGTAGTCGCGGCAGGCGAGGCACTCGCACTCCCCGTCGAGCGGGGCCGTGTCGTCCCGGTAGGGGGCCCGGGAAACGTTCAGCCGGCCGGCGGAGGTGAAGACGATGCCACGGCGGGCGAGTCGTGTCGGAAGGACGCTGTCGAAGAGATCCATTCCGAGCCCGGCTGACTCGATCAGGTCCGCCGGCAGACCGGCCCCCATGAGGTACCGGGGTCTTTCCTCGCCGAGAACCTCCGCGGAGAGCGCGGTGATGCGGCGGGTGTCCTCGGTGGGCTCTCCCATCAGCAGGCCGCCGATGCCGAACCCGTCGAACCCCTCTCCCGGCGGACCCAGGGCGAGCAGGGCCCGAGCGTTTTCACGCCTCGTGTCGGGGAGAGTTCCTCCCTGGACGATCCCGAACAGAAGCTGGCCCGGAGCCCGCTCGGGGACCAGGGAGCGTTCGGCCCAGCGGAGGCTGCGGGCGGCGGCGCGGACGACCTCGTCCGGCGCCGCCGGAAGCGCAAGGCATTCGTCGAGCACCATCGCGATGTCCGAACCCAGGTTCCGCTGGATCTCTACGGCTCTCTCCGGAGTCAGGTCGTGGGGTGATCCGTCCCGGTAGGAGCGGAGGTGGACGCCGGTCTCCGAGATCTTCCGGAGCGTCTCGAGACTCGCCACCTGATAGCCGCCGCTGTCGGTGAGGATGGGGCGGTTCCAGGCCATCAGCCGGTGCAGGCCGCCGAGGGCGGCAATCCTCTCGTCTCCGGGTTGCAGCATCAGGTGCCAGGCGTTGCTCAACAGGATGCGCGTCCCGGTGGCGGCGACGCCCGCGCTCGTCAGCCCCCGGATGGCGCCTCCGGTGGCGACCGGCATGAAGGCGGGGGTTTCGACCTGGCCGTGGGCGGTTGCCAGGCGGCCCAGGCGGGCGCGCCCGCTCCTCCCCAGGATCTCGAAGCTCATTCGGAAAGCAGCAGTCGATCAATCGCGGCCGCCACTCCGTCCTCGTCGTGGGACGCGGTGTTCTCGAAGCCTCGGGTCTTGAGCCCCGCTTCCGCATTCCCCATGAGCACCCCGACGCCGGCGGCTTCGAGCATCTCCAGGTCGTTCCAGTTGTCCCCGATCGCCATCGTGGCGCTGAGCGGCAACCCGGCTTCGCCGGCGATCCTCGCGAGTGCCGTGCCCTTGTTGGCCGCGCCCGCCAGGACATCCAGCAGACCGAGACGGGAGGCTGCGTACTCGGTCCTGGCGAGGCTGACGGAGTCCCCGAGCGCCTCCGCAAGCTCGCGTTCCGCCTCGCGGCAGGTCTCGGGGGTGCCGGCGATCACGAGGTGCAGGGGATCCTCGACGAACGTCGGATCCGGGTCGAAGCGGGGCGCCGGCCGAACCGTCCGCAGGTAACGCTGCACCCGGGGAGTGACGGGCGAATGGGCGGTGATGCGCACGCTTCCGTCACGCTCGCTGATCAGCGCGGGAATCTCGAGCCGCAGCGCGGCGCGAGCGGCCCGTTCCGCCGCCGCTTTCGGAAGGGGGAACTCGGCGATCGTCCGGCCGCCCCGCCGGATCAGGGCGCCTCCGTGGCCCACGCGGAAAGCAGCGCCGGAAAGGCCCGCCGTCAGGAGTTCCAGTTCGGCGAAACGCCGGCCGGAGATGAATGCCAGTGCGACGCCGGCCGCCTCCGCGCGGGCGAGCGCCGTCCGATTCCGGTCGGAGATCTCCTTTTGCGAATTCAGCAGGGTGCCGTCGAGGTCCACGGCCACCAGCCCGAAACGGGGCGAGGCCCATTCACCCCTGTTCTTGATCGAACCGCCGCTGGAAGAACTGGTGCGTGCCATGTTGAGGGCGGTCTATGGCCAGGAGGTCGCGAAGCCAGAGTTGAGCGCATGTGCGGCGCGTAGCGCCGCAGCGGTGAGGTGTGGGGAAGGGTTTCCCCTCCCCGCGAACAAGGGTGGTGTGAATCGCGCAGCGATTCGCGGCACTAGCAGCCTGTGGACGGGGTGGCGTGAGCGCCGAGAGTGGCGAGGCGCCCGGCTGACGAGGCGCGCGAGGGAGGAATACCGAGTGTATTGCGACCGAAGTGCAACGACGAGCCACGCGAAGCGGGGCGTTTCAGCCGGGATGCGTCGCCGCTCGAACGCCGCGGGACCCTGTCTACAGGCTGCTCGTCCGGGCGAAAAGTGCCCCGGGTTGGACCGGCGCTTACAGCGTCGCATGTCGGGCGCGGTCAGCGCGATACGGGGCGCTCTTCCCACGGATTAGTCGTCAGGTGGGGTGACGCCGTCCCAGATGCGGATCCGCCGGATCCGGTCGCCCGGCTCGATCTGATCCAGAACGGCGAACCCGTCCCGTACGTGTCCGAACAGGGTGTAGCGGCCGTTGAGGTGCGGCTCGGGAAGCAGCGTGATGAAGAACTGACTGCCCCCGGTGTCCTTGCCGTCGAGCGCCATTCCCACGCTCCCGCGCATGTAGAAACCCTCGCCGATCTCGCAGCGAATCGTGTAACCGGGCCCCCCGGAGGAGTCCCCGCGTGGGTCCCCCGCCTGCAGCACGAAGTTCGGAACCACCCGGTGAAAGCGCAGGCCATCGTAGAAGCCTTCACGAGCGAGTCGCATGAAGTTGGACACGGTGCGCGGCGCGTCGCCGATGAAGAGTTCGATCTCGATGGTTCCCCGGGCGGTCTCGATCCAGGCAAGCGGACTGAAGGGCGCTTCCAGCATGGACCGGTACGCGGCCGGTTCCAGCGTTTCGGCGGGGGCCGGTTCTGCTTCGGCGGCTCCTGAACGGCGGAGGAACTCGTGAGCTTCGCGACGGACGGGCCAGGCCGGGTCGCCAAGCGCCTCGCGTGCAAACTCGATGCGGTCGTTTTCCGGTCCCTGGGCGAGTCCGGCACGGAGCGCGGCCAGCCGGAAATCGGATACTGCGGCAGTGTCCGCCCCGTAGGCTTGCCGCAGACTGTCCCCCCCGGTTTCGAGGCGTCCGAGCGCCGCTGCCGCTGCCGCGCGTTCGTAGGGATCCTCGGCTCCGAGGTGCCGGACCAGAGCCTCGGCCACCTCCGGACTTCCGCTTCCGGCGCTTCGCAGCGCCTCCTCGAGTTCCCCAAGCCCGGTGAGCGCCACCGCGCGCACCCGGGGATCCTCGTCGGTAAGTTGATTCCGGAGCAGGAAATTGCGGATGCGTGGATCCCTGATCCCGGCAAGTCGCCGGGCCATGGCGATCTTGCCCACCGGATCGCGGTCCGACCATCCGGAGAGCAGCAGCAAGAACCCTTCCTCGTCCTGGGGATGAAGGGCCGCCATGGCGCCCGCCCGCACCTCCGGATCGGGAGACTGCATCCGGCGGATCAGCGCGCCGGTTGCTTCCGGGTGCCGGACATTTCCCAGTACGCGAAGCGCCTCCCGCCGGATTGCCGGAACCGCGTCGTCGAGCGCCTCGAACAACCGCTCCCCGGTTGTGGAACCCGCGGGCAACCCGGCCTCCGCGAGCGCGCCGACCGCACGGAACGCCTCGATCCGAACGGTGTCGCTCGGATGGCTCAGGTCGGGCGCGATGTCGTCGGCGAGCGGCAGGCCCGTCAAGCCGAGACCGCGGACCCCGAGTGCGCGGATGACGGGGTCCGGAGAGCCGGCGTAGGCGCGGTGCAGGGACACGATGTCCGGATCCCGGAGCCGGGCCGCGGTCCACGCGGAAACCCACCAGAATGTTCGCGGCGATCCCCCTTGGCCGAGAACCGCGCCGACGTCGCCAGGATCCCCGCCGTCATCCCGGATACGGGCCAGTGCGAACAGTCCCAGTCTGGCCTCGTCCCACGAGGTTCGCCGCCGGAACGCCTCGACATCTTCCCGCCGGTCCGAGTAGCCCGACGCATCCACGAGCTCGGCGAGCCGGCCGGTGACGATCTCCCCGGCGCGTACGCCTCCCCGCCGGCCGATGGCTTCGAGCGCCTTTTCGCGAACGCGGCTCGAGGTGTCCGTAAGCGCCGTCTCGAGTGCCGAGACCGCTTCGGGCGGCAGTGGATCTTCGACGATGCCCAGGGCGAAGGCGGCGGTCGAGCGAACCGCGCCCGCCTCGTCGGCGGTGAGGGCAAAGACCAACGGTTCGACGGCTTCGGGCCGGCCGATGCGGCCGAGGGCGAGCACGGCGCGGCGCCGTACTTCGGGGTCCGGGTCGTACACCCGGTCGCGGAGCCAGCCATCGCCGAAGGACCGCGCATCTTCGAGAGCGAGGATGCGGGCGAGGCGCTCGGGAGTTGGAAGGACCGGCGGGGCAGGCAGTTGCCGGGGACCGGGGCCGCTCTCCGGCGGCTGGGGCTGCGCCGGGACCGGAGCCACGCCGGCAAGAAAACAAGCCGTTACGCACAGGACCGCCAGCCGGAACCGCAACCCCGGAATCCGGTGCGTCAACGGGAGAGCGTGGCTTCGCAAAGGGTGTGGCGGCGGATGACGTCTTCCCGAAGCGCGAAGCCGATTCCCACGCCGTCGGGGATCGGGAGCGAGCCGTCGGGATCCACGGTCACCGGAGGTTCGATGATTTCCTCGGTGAAGTAGCGCTCCGAGGCGGCCACGTCTCCCGGCATCGAGAAGCCGGACAGCGATGAGAGGTGGATGTTGTGAGCCCGGCCGACGCCGCTCTCGAGCATTCCGCCGCACCACACCGGAATCCCATGACTCTCGGCGAGCGCGGCGATGTCGCGGGCGGCCGCGAGGCCTCCGACCCGCCCGGCCTTGATGTTGATGATTCGGCACGCCCGCATCTCGATGGCCCGGCGGGCGTCGGCGACGGAATGCACCGATTCGTCCAGGCAGATCGGAGTCGCAATCTTCCGTTGGAGCGCGGCGTGGTCCCACATGTCGTCGTGTTCGAGCGGTTGCTCGATCATCATCAGCCCGAACTGGTCGAGTTCCCGGAAGAGCGGCTCATCGTCGAGCGTATAGGCGCTGTTGGCGTCCACCATGAGCGGCATGTCCGGATAGCGCTCGCGCACCGTCCGAACCACGTCGACATCCCACCCGGGTTTGATCTTGATCTTGATCCGCCGGTAACCGCGGGAAAGTTCGAGCCCGATCTTGTCCAGAAGCTGTTCCACCGTGTCCTGGATTCCGATGGAGACCCCGGAGACGGTGCGCGAGCGGGTTCCGCCGAGCACTCCCGCGAGCGGTTTGCCCTCGAGACGCGCGAACGCGTCCCACACCGCCATCTCGATGGCGGCCTTGGCCATGTTGTGGCCGCGAACCTGCGCGAAGGACGGGACGACTTCATCCGGATGGGCGTAGTCGCTCCCGGCTGCCAGCGGCCACAGGAAATCGCGGATCAGGTGCTCGGCGGTACGAACCGTCTCGTAGGAATAGCCCGGAGCGACATCGGCGACGCACTCGGCATGTCCGCTCACCCCCCCGATCTCCGCTTCGAGGAGGAGGAACTGCTGTTCGGTGACCCGCGCGAAGCTGGTCTCGAAGGGATACTTGAGGTCGAGCCGGAGTTCCCGGATCGTGAGTCTGTCGATCTTCATGTGGCGGCCACGAATGTTAAGGGTCGGTGGGCAGAGCCGTGTGAGTTCCGAGAGCGGCGAGGCGCCCGGCTGACCAGGTGCGTGAGGGAGGAATACCGAGCGCATTTCGACCGAGGCGCATCGATGAGCGACGCTTCGGGTCGCTGTTCAGCCGGGGGGCAGCTTCGCTCGAACACCGCACGACTCTGTTCGCCGGCCGCCAGGGGCCGGCGGAGTCGGCCGGCGCCCGGCGGGTTCGGGTGGTTCGCGGCTCTACAATCGTCGAGCCGACAAGGAAGCGGGCCTGCCAGAGTGATCAAGAAGCGATGAGTCCGGAAGTCCGCGGTGTTTCCATCCTGGGGGCGACCGGGTCGATCGGTTCCACGACGCTCGAGGTGGTGGACCGCCATCCGGACCGGTTCCGGGTCGTTGCCATTGCCGCCGGCCGCTCCAGCGACCGGCTGTTCTCGCTCTGCGAGCGTTACCGGCCCGAACTCGTGGCCCTTGGCCACGAAGAGGAGGCCACGAAATTCGAGGACACTTACGGGAGACGGCTCTCGGCGCTCGAGATCGCGGGAGGCCCCGGCGGGCTCGAGCGGGTGGCCACCGCGCCGGGCGCGGGATTTGTAATCTCGGGGATCGTGGGCGCGGCGGGACTCCGCCCGACCCTGGCGGCCCTTCGCGCCGGCAAGGTCGTCGGTCTGGCGAACAAGGAATCGCTGGTGGCCGCCGGGGCGGTCATGGCGCGTGCCGCGGCCGCGTCAGGAGCCCGGCTGATCCCGGTGGACAGCGAGCACGCCGCCATTCACCAGTGTCTCGCCGGCCGGCGGGATCCCGTGCGCCGCATCTGGCTGACCGCTTCGGGAGGCCCGTTCCGCACTGCCTCCGCCGCCGAGATCGCCGGCGCCACCCCGGAGCTCGCGCTCCGTCATCCCACCTGGCGGATGGGGCCCAAGATCACGATCGATTCCGCGACGATGATGAACAAGGGCCTCGAGATGATCGAAGCGCGCTGGCTCTTCGATCAGCCGCCGGAAGCGATCCGGGTGGTGGTCCATCCGGAGTCCATCGTCCACTCCATGGTCGAGTTCGAGGACGGCTCGATTCTCGCCCAGCTCGGGGTCACCCACATGCGGACGCCGGTGCAGTACGCCCTCACTTGGCCTGAGCGCCTGCCGACGGGACTGGCCCCGCTGCCGCTCGATCAGCCGATGGGCCTTCGCTTTGAGCCACCCGACCCGGACCGCTTCCCCTGTCTCCGTCTCGCTGCCGAGGCGCTCGGGGCCGGGGGTGACGCCCCGGCAGTGCTGAACGCCGCCAACGAGGTCGCGGTGGCGGCTTTCCTGGACGGCCGGATCCCGTTTCCCGGAATCCCGTCCGTCGTGGGCGAGACGCTGGCAGCCCACTCTCCCGCCGAGCCGCAAGACCTGGAGGCGATCGCCCGCGCCGACGCCTGGGCGCGCGCCCAGGCTCGGGAACTCGTCGAAGATCGCGTTCCCGCCACCACTCGCTGACCATGCTCACCCTCATCGCCTTCGTGCTCGTAGTGGGCACCCTCGTCGTCGTCCACGAGTTCGGCCACTACCTCGCGGCGCGCTTCATCGGTGTGCGAGTCGAGACGTTTTCGATCGGATTCCCCCCGAACATCTATCGGCGGCGGGTCGGTGACACGGAGTGGACGATCGGACTCCTGCCTATCGGGGGCTACGTGAAGATGGCGGGAGACGCGCCCGGGCACGGAGGCGACGATCCCGCCGAACTCCAGAATCGGACCCGGGGTGAGCGGCTGGCCATCCTGTTCGCCGGCCCCGCCATGAACTTCGTGCTGGCGGTGGCGATCCTGGCCGGGCTCTTCTATGTCGGAATGGAGCGGCGGTTGGGGCTGTCCGATCCCCCCGTCATCTCCTACGTGGCCGAAGCGTCCCCGGCGGGAGTCGCGGGCCTGCGGGCGGGAGACCGCATCCTGACGGTCGCCGGAGAACCGGTTTCCGACTGGCGGACGGCGATGGAGCACATCATCCTCCGGCCGGATCAGGCGGTGGAGTTCAGCGTCGAGCGCGACGGCGTCCCGCAACAGTTTTCGGTCGCGGTGGAGGCCGTGGGCGCCGACGACGCCGGGTACGCGGGGATCGCGCCGCCGGCGCCGCCCATCATCGGAGCCGTCGTCCCGGACATGCCCGCCGACACCGCCGGCTTCGCTCCGGGGGACCTGATCGTTCGCGTCGACGGCACGCCGGTGGGGAGCACCTCGGAGGTAGCGGCGCTCGTGCGTTCCGCCGGAGTGCGGGAGATCGCAGTCGCCGTCGAGCGCGGCGAGAGCGAGATTGTCCTGTCGGTCGTTCCCAGACTGCGCGCGGATCCGACCACCGGTGAGACCGTCGCGCAGGTCGGAGTCCAGTTTCAGCCTCCCTTCCGCACGGTAAGAGCGGAGTCGATCCCGGACGCGGTGCGGGAGGCGATGGCCGAGACGGTCCGCTGGAGCAGTCTCACGGTCAGCCAGCTCGGCCGCGTGGTCAGCGGCCAGGGCTCGCCGCGTCAGTTCGCGGGCCCCATCGGAATCGCCCAGGCTTCCGGCGAAGCCCTCCGCCGCGGCCCCGCGGACATGCTGCTCCTGATGGCGCTCCTGAGCCTCAGCCTCGGGGTGCTCAACCTGCTTCCGATTCCGGTTCTCGACGGCGGGCAGATCGCGGTGTTGCTCGTCGAGTCGGCGGCGCGGCGCGATCTCAGCCTCGGGGTGCGGCAGGCGCTCATGGTTGCGGGGGCCGCGTTCATGCTCCTCGTCTTCGTGCTCGTCATCTATCTCGACCTGTCGAAGACCGGCTTCATGGGCTGACGGGCGCGCGGTTCGCGTCCGGTTTCCTGGCCGGAGATCGGGCCCCGGCGATCGGGGACTTCTAACCCGGACTTCTCATACTCCGCGTCACCCCGGCGTTCGCAACGTGGACGCTCTTGAACGTGATTGGCGTGATCCGTTCCGCGGCCCTCTCGGGCGGCGGGTGCCGACTGAAGTCGGCGTTCCAAGCCGTTTT
>MKWU01006097.1_pt1 | contig 12515 bp, 7 predicted proteins | sample 809101 | NCBI WGS metagenome assembly MKWU01 (sample SAMN05860141, study PRJNA318959) | sponge metagenome | host: Aplysina aerophoba | place: Slovenia: Piran, Adriatic Sea, Gulf of Piran | collected 2013-05-07 | reverse complement strand
TGCGGCTCAGGCAGCCCCGCGTCTTGACTGTCCTCAGCCGCACCGTCGCGAACACGCTCTCGATCGGATTCGTCGTCCGCAAGTGCCGCCAGTGCTCGGCCGGGAAGTCGTAAAACGCCAGCAGCTCGTCGCGATCCTTCGCCAGGCACTCCGCCGCCTGCGGGTACTTCGGCCCCCGCGCGCTCTGGAAATGCTGCAAAGCCGACTCCGCCTCCCGCTTGGTGGCCGCCATCCAGATCGCCTGCAGGGCGGCCTTCGCTTTCTTCTGCCAGCCCTTGGGCAGCTTGTCCAGCACGTTGCGCGTCTTGTGCACCCAACAATGCTGCGTGCGGGTTTGCGGGTACACCTTCCGGATGGCCTTCCAGAACCCCAGCGCCCCGTCCCCGATCGCCAGCGCCGGGCCCGCCTCCAGGCCGCGCCGTTTCAGGTCCAGCAGCAGTTCCAGCCAGCTCTGCTCACTTTCCCGGTACCCGTCTGTCAGGCCCACCAGCTGCTTGCGACCCTCGGCGTCCGCCCCGATCGCCACCAGCAGGCATTGCTTCTCCTCCTCCAGCCGCGCCTGGCAGTAAATCCCGTCGATCCACAGGTAGACGAAGCGTTGCCCGCGCAGATCCCTCTGGCTCCACTCCTCGTATTCCTGCGCCCAGACCTGCTTCAGTCGGCAGATCGTGCTCGAGGACAACCCGCGCGCCTGCGGGCCCACCAGCGCTTCCAGGGCCTCGCCGAAATCCCCGTCGAAATGCCCTTCAGGTGCAGCCACGGCAGCAGTTCGTCCATCGCCGCACTGCGGCGCAGATAGGGCGGCAGCAGTGTCGAGCGGAACTGGATCGGACCGCCCGGCCCCTGCGGGTCCTGGTCCCGCGCGTGCCGCACCTGCACCGCGACAGGCCCGACCCCGGTTTGCAGCTCGCGTTGCGGCAGATAGCCGTTGCGCACGATGCGCTGCCGTCCCTGGCTGTCCTTGAGCGGCTCGTAGCTGGCCAGGTGCGCCGCGATCTCCGCTTCCAAGGCCTTTTCCAGCAGCGCTTGCGCGCCGTTGCGCAGAAGCTCCGCGACCGCGTCCCCGGGCCGCGGCACCGCTGCGCGCATCGCGAGGACGTTGCCGCCCGCGGGCGGCATCTGCTCGTTGTCTCTCGTACTCTTGTTCCTGGCGTATCTCTCCTTCCTTTACCGGAAACAAGTTCAACGACTGTCGTCGCTGAGGTACGCCACCTTCCTTCAGCTCATACACAACTTTCGGGCATTACCCCCATTGACATGCCCGCAAGCTGATAGTAGGTTGGGCCTGCCGATCCCGATAGGGCTCGGAATGAACAACCAGGGCCATCGAACCAGGAGGTCACCATGGCACATTCACCAATCTCGGCCGCCCGATTGGGCGCGGCTCTTGTTTTGTTGGGCATGGTCGCGTTCGGACAAACCGAACGCGGAACCCTCCGCGGCACCGTAACGGACACGACAGGCGCCACCGTCGGAGACGTCACCGTAACGGCGACCAACCAAGACACCGGAGTGGTGTCGGAGACAGTATCAACAGCCGCAGGCGTCTACCAGGTCCCGCAGATCCGGCCAGGAACGTATACGGTGCAGGCCGAGTTCAGCGGGTTCAAGACGTTTGTCCGCGAGAACATCCGCGTCCGGGTCGGAGCGATCGTGCCGCTCGACCTGATGTTGGAGGTCGGTGACGTGACCGAGAGCGTCACAGTTTCGGCTGCGGCCATCACCCTGAAGACCGAAAGCACCGAAGTGAGCACCGAAGTCAATCCGAAGTCCTTCGTGGAGTTGCCCTTGCAGGTGGTTGGGGGCAGCGGTCGAGCGGTGGAATCCTTCATTTTCCTCGCCCCCGGGACGAGCGGCGACACGTTCGATGCCCACATCAACGGCAGCCAGACCCTCACCAAAGAGATCCAGATGGACGGGATGAGCATGACGACCGCCGAGGTGGGGGGCGATCCACGGGTGATTCTCTTGCCTCCCGAGGCAGTTCAGGAGTTTTCGCTGCTGACCAACAATTACCCCGCGGAATACGGCAACAGCGGTGGAGGAATTGAGCGACTCGTGGTGCGATCCGGCACGAACGAATTCCACGGGAACGCGTATGAGTTTCTGCGCAACGACAAGCTGGACGCGAGTGGCTTTTTCGCGCCCAAGCGATCAATTCAGCGCAGGAACGAGTTCGGTGCCAGCATCGGTGGCCCCATTGTCAGGAATCGCAGCTTCTTCTTCACGAACTGGCATTGGTACAAGTTCCGATCAGGAGCGCTCAACCAATCCGGGTCTGTTCCGACGCCAATGATGAAACGGGGTGATTTCAGCGAATTGATTCCAGCAGGCGAAGGCATCATCTACGACCCGGGGACAACCAGGGCAGTTGGGACAGGCTTCGAACGCGATCCGTTTCCAGGTAACTTGATACCGTCCAACCTGCACAGCGGGATCTCCAACAAGATCTGGGCCCTGGTGCCGGATCCCGACGGCGCTGGTCTCTTCAACAATATTTTCGCGCAGGGGAACTCGCGTAACGACAACCGCAACAACACGATCAAGCTGGACCACAGCCTCGCCGACGCCCACCGTCTCAGCATCATGTACACCTTCGGCAAGAACACTGACAACGGACCCTTCGCGGTGCTTCCGCAGCCAGTTTCGGACGCGAGACAGGGGGTGCGCGGCCCTGTCGCCAACAACGGGCGCATCAACTACGACTGGATCGTTAGCCCCACTGTTCTGTTTCACATGGGTGCGGGCATCAGCCGCCAGGATCAGCTCCTCGTCAACGAGGAGACCGAGGGGATGGGTTGGAATGATCAGCTCGGGATCCGGGGCACCGAGAACGGCCCGTTCCCCGAGATCATCATCGACCCCTGGAACAGCTACGCCCGTCACCAGCGGGGGCTGTCGACGATCTCGACGACCTACCTGTACAATCCCAGTCTGTCCTGGACCAAGGGCAAGCACAGCATCAAGTTCGGTGCCGAGATTCGCAAGCTGCAAAACAATCTGGCGCTTTCGCCGCATACCGGCAACTTCAGATTCAACCGCAATGAAACTGCGTTACCGGGTATTACAGGTACCGGCAACGTCCTGGCCAGCTTCCTCCTGGGCGATGTGGATAGCGGCTCCTACAACATCCGGGCACGGACGGGTACCCGGCATTCCTACACGGGCCTTTACGTGCAAGACGACTATAAGGTCCTGCCGAACGTAACCCTGAATCTGGGTGTGCGCTGGGACATCTTCACCCCGCTAACGGAGGTCAACGACCAGCATTCGATCATGGATCCCAGTCTGCCGAATCCCGGTGCGGATGGCTTTCCCGGCGCGTTGGTGTTTGCCGGGGATTGCGACGTCTGCACAGGGACGAAGCGATTGGTCGGCAACAACGCGACGGACTTCAACAGCTTCGGCCCTCGCCTGGGCCTAGCCTGGAAGCTGAACGACAAATTGGTCTTCCGTACTGCCTTTGCGGTCAGCTACTTTCCGACCGGCGGATTGGGCGGCAGCAATGCCAAGGCGCCGTCGACCGGATTCACCTCGACCGCCAGGTTCTTCTCCTCTGACCTCGGGGTGACGCCCGGCTTCAACTGGGAGGATGGCTTTCCGCAGGACTTCATTCGTCCGCCGCTCAGGGACCCCGCTTTCGCCAACGGCCAGAGAGCAGACCTTTGGAACACCGGCGCGAACCAGCCGATGTACACCCAGAGCTTCAACGCGGGCTTCCAGTATCAGTTGGCACCCACCTGGCTCTTGGACATCGGATGGGTCGGCAACAAATCGACACGGCTGCCCACGGGAGTTTTCAATCCGATGCAGGTGGACCCGCAATACCTGAGAGTGGGGAATCTGCTGACCCTGCCGATCGACCATCCGGAGGTCGCCGCAGCGGGATTCGGCCGGCCGTACCCGAGCTTCACGGGCACTCTCAACCAGTCCCTGAGGCTCTATCCCCAATTCACCTCCCTGAATTTCACCCAGTCCGCGAACGTGGGCAACTCCTCATACCACTCGCTCCAGGTCAAGGTGGAGAAGGAATTCGAAGAAGGACTGTGGCTTCTGGCCTCGTACACCTGGCAGAAGACCCTGACAGACGCGTCGTCCGCGCTTGGTGCGTTCTTCGGCAGCACTGCCCGCGACCATTACAACCGGGGCCTCGAAAAGGCACTGGCGCGGTTTGATGTTCCTCACCGGTTAGTGACGGCGTTGAATTTCGAACTCCCGTTCGGCAGAGGGAAGGCACTCGGCGGGAACGCCGGGGGTGTCGTCAACGCGATCATCGGGGGATGGCAGTTCAATGCGATCGTCTCCTACCAGAGCGGCACGCCTTCGGAGATCGGGCAGGCCAACAACTCGCCGCTATTCGCGAGCAGGCAGGTCCCGAACATTAGCTCGAGCAACATCGACAGGCGCGGCGGGAACTTCGACCCGGCGACAGACAAGGCGATGAACATTGACGCATTCGAGGAGGTGGGTCCGTTCGAATTCGGCAATGGCACGATCTTCCTGGGCAACTCGCGCAACTTCCCGATTCTGAACGAGGACTTCGGCCTGATGAAACGCGTTTACGCAACGGAGGACTTCAACGTCGAGTTTCGATTCGAGGTCTTCAATGCGTTCAACCGCGTCGTCTTCGGAGGTGCCGCCGGAAATGTCAGTAATCCGGCCGGTTTCGGAAGCGTCGGCGGCCAAGGCAACGCACCACGGAGTGGCCAGATCGCCCTGAAGATCAACTTCTAACGGTAGAACTAGCATCGCCGGCTCCGGAGGTCGCCTCGAGCGGGCAGGGCGGCTTCCGGCTCCTTTCCGTCAGGCTGCGGCCAGACTGGGGCGCTAGGGGCGGGGTATACGAAGCATTGCGGGCCGGCTGACAGTCGCAACGTGTATTCGGCACCGACACCGTGCGTGATGTCGGTTGCGGTTCCAGCCTGCCTCCCAGGCGTGGTCTTGGGGCCGGCGGATCCTGCATTTCAGTTCCTGAGTATTGTCCGCCTCAGGTATGTTCGCACCCTCGACTATATTGCGGTGACCGTGAGGGCCATATATATAGTCTGATTAGGCCATAATGCGGACGGCGAAGGTATCGGAACTGAAGGCGAAGCTGAGCGGGTACCTTGCGCAGGTGCGTAGCGGAGAAACAGTGACAGCTTGTGACCGCAAGACACCCATCGCTCGGCTTGTGCCAATCGACGAGAATGCCGGACGACTTCAAGTGCGGGAGGCACTCGATCCCGACGGGCTGCCGGTAGGGCGGCGCATTCGACTCAAGAAACGGATCGATTTCATTGCGCTGCTGCGTACGGACCGGGCCGACCGGTGACGATTTACGTTGACACCAGCGCGGGGCTTCGAGCACTGGTTGGAGACGGCGACCGGTTGGCGGAATGGGGCATGCGGGACCGCGCGTATTCGAGCGAATTGATGGCCGTTGAGGCACGGCGTGCGATCGACCGCCTGCGTCTGGAGCGCGCGCTTGACGATGAGGGCTTGGCAGAAGCTCACCAGAGGCTTGTGGCCACCGAGCGCGCTATCGGCGTCATTGGCCTGACCTCCAAAGTCTTGCGGAGAGCAGGTCAGCCAATGCCGACCGTCGTCAAGAGGCTTGATGCGATCCACTTGGCTAGTGCCATCCTATTCGCGGAACAATTCGAGAATGATCTCCTGTTCGCTATGCATGATCGGAGCCAAGCTATAGCGGCCCGGTCGCTCGGTTTCGAGGTTGTCGGGACGTCCGCTCGGGCTTGACGCGCCCTCTCCGGAATCGAGCGACATGTCCTTGGTGGCCATGAATCGAGGCTTGCAATGTGGAAGGCGACCGTGGCAATCAAGCCGTCAGCGCCGCAGGTGGCGTAACCCGCATTTCGCCCGTCCTGGGTTCGGCCCTAGTTCGAGTCGGTCCCTGCATACGCCCACTCAATGAAATCCGGGCAGCAAAGGCATGGACGTGGTTTCCAACTGCAAGCCGGCCAAGGCCGGAAAGACGCAGCACTCGCTAGCGTTCACTCGGGCTGCGACCGCTTGCTGCAGCCACTGGTTCATCGGATTCCATGGCACGCTTGGCCTGCCTTGCATAGATGCTGTCCGGCACCAATTCCAAATATCGCTCCCACGTCTGCGCCGCGAGCGCCCTCTTGCCAGCGCTCGCGTAGGTTGTTGCCAGCACGCGGTAGCTCGACTCGATCAAAGGGTCGAACTCGATGGCCCGCTCGAGGGTTGCCACAGCCCCGTTGAAGTTCCCGCTGGCATGGAGGCCGTCCGCTAGGCTCTGCAGCCAGATCGGGTTCCTTGGTTCGACCCTGACAACGTGCTCGAACAGTTCGACCGCGAGTTCGGTCCTCCCACGCCCCAGGAATATCCGGCCCAAGGCATGGGGTATGGCCAGGTCGGTCTCCGGGAACTGCCTCATGGCTGGAACCAGATAGCGAAGCGACTCGCTAGCTTGCTGCGGAGAGCGGCTCCGTTCGGCCAGGCGAGCATAAGCCAGACCGAGATTCCGCTGGGCCAGCGCACCCCGCGGCTCCCGCCACGCCCTTAGCTTCCATAGGTCCTCCGCGGGTCCGGGTTCTTCGGGCCTACGAGCGATCCGGTGGTCAGTGAAGGCGCTATGGCCGCTGTCGTAGGCCTGCCGAGAAGGCATGTGGCAGCCGACGCAGTCTTGCACGGGTTCCGGATGGTCTGCGAGGGCGTCGGGCGGGTGGCATCCTTGACACCGCCGGCGGTAGCCGCTCGCATCGTCGTCAGCCTTCCCGTGTGGGTCGTGACAGGTGCCGCACCACAAGGAATCCCCGCTGACCTGGGCGCAGCGGCTCGCAGCTAGTTGCTCGACATGGCTGACGACCTTGAATTCCGGCACGCGCGTGTTCGTGGTCCCTTGGTCGTAGAGGTAGACCGAGAACACCTCTTCGAGTTCCATGCCCGGCTGAAAGTCTCCAAACGCTCGATTGGGATTCAAGATTCGCGCCTCGCCGCTCAGATGACACTGCTCGCATACGCTGTCTCTTGCGCGAGGGCTCAATTCCGAAGGAGTGAGGATCGTATCGGCTCCCGGGCTGGCAAGATGCTCCCTGGTCGGGCCGTGGCAACGGTCGCACGAGATTGCTTCGGCGTCGAATGTCGGGTCGCTGTACTGGTTCAGCGACCCGCGAATCGGCCGAGGCCGGCCCACATGGCACCACAAGCACTCCGCTGTCACCGGTCGTTCGAATTCCGGGTGCGCGTTGGTCTCGTAGCCAGGTGCGACGTCCCACACACCTCGCCTCGTGTAGTAGGAAATCGGGGACTGAAACAGGTGTCTGCCTCGCGCGATCAAGTATCCAAACGCATGATTGCCGGATCCGATCACGAAGTCGACGGGCCGCTCCGAGTTCCAACCGTCCCGCTCTACTCGCTGGAGCATCCCCTCGGCGCTTGACGTGACAGTGAACCGGGTCCCGGAGAATTCGTGTGTGAACGTTGCGTCGGGCTGGTTCGACGACCGACCCAGAGAGCGTCCCATGCCTGTTTCCCGATACGCTTCTACTTGCTCGGGGTGGCACGTGGTGCAGGTCGAATCATTGGCCCAGACGGATAGACAAAGGAATGGCAGCATGGCGGCTAGCGCGATTCGACTCAGGTGGGCCCTCTCCCCGGCGCGGTCGCTAGATCCATGCTGGCGTTCCAGATTCGTTCGGCTCGCCGATGCCCGCCACGAACGGGGACTAGCCAAATGGATTTCGAGGAGAGTCTGGCATTGCCGTCCGTGATCTTGGCTTCCGTCGCGCAGACAAGTGATCGCTGGGCACAGCGTGCCGACCGTGATCGCCGGTGCCGAAAGCGAACGTTGGTGGTGTCGCATGGCAGCGTTTCCATCCTAAAGGAGGCCGGGGGCGGGAGACGCGTAAGGAGGCTTGGGCGAAACGCGGATTGCAGCGTCGGTTCGATCGGGTCTCAAAGCTGGTTTCCTTCCAGGCTGTTGCCCATGATCGTGGCCTGAGATCGACCTTGTGTGGAAGGGGCCTCGCGGTCTCCTCAGATTTGTGGCGACGGTATCGGTGTTCAACGTTGAGACCCCGCCTGCGCCTGAGCTTGATCGTAGAGTCGCTGGATGTCAGGCGTGGGGACAGGCAGAATCTCCAGCGCTTGGGCCAGGACACGCTTGGCGTCATCCCATCGTCCTTGCCGAGCATGCAGCTCTCCCAACCGTCCAAGCGCCACCGCATGCTCCGGATGATGAACGATCACCTGCCTCAAATGCTCCTCCCCTTGGTCCCAGCGCTTCTGAGCTACGTAAAGCTGGGCGAGTTGAAGCCTGGGGTCCGGCTCGTCCGGTCGCAGCTGCACGGCGGCTTCGAGCAGCGTCGCGGCGCGTGCCGGATCCCCCAGGGTCGCGTGAAGACGGCCGATGCTCTCAGATGTGTGGAAGTCGATGAAATCGTCGGTGGGGGCGAGAGATCGAGCTTCGCGGTATGCCTGGTAGCCCTCTTCGGCCTGGCCGTTTCCAAGTGCGAATGTGCCGCGGAAGAAGTGCCGCATGGCGGATTCGCGACGCTCGATCCGCTCGATGGTTCCATCGCTATCGGCTCCCAGCGAATCCCTGTCGAGTAGCGGCACCACGCTCGTCTTCAATCGGGCCAGATTCTGGATCGTCTCCCATCCGTACCGCCTGTTCGTGTAGTCGTTTCGCGGAGCAGAGAACTCGATCCTAGGCCGGTCGTCCGTGTTCAATGGCGCTCCAGCAGCATATTCCGCGAGTTCCCGTCCTCCCATCAGGTAAGCGCAGAGCAGGGTGATGGCATCGTCCCCAAATGCAACACCGCGCGAGACTTCTATCCTCTGCAGGCGGTGGCGAATGCCAGCGACCTCAATTCGGGCAGGGCCAATCCTCCCGAGCAAGCCCACGACCGGGTACGCCATGTCCGGATCTCCCAGCCACAGCTCCGCCTCGGGGAACACTGCGAGGAATGTAGCGGCTAGTGTCCGGAACTCATCTTCGGTCAGCTGATAGAGCGGAACCCACTGGACCAGCAAGCCTCCGTCCGCCAGTCTCGACTTGGCGAGCCGGTAATTTCCAAGGGAGTACAGGCTTCCTGTTCCGGCACTGGCCGGAAAGAAGATATCGGCTACGATCACGTCGAAGCGCTCGTCCGTGGTGAGCAGGAAGTTGCGGCCGTCCCCGACAGTGAAGCGTGTCCGGCTGTCGCCAAGAACGTCGTAGTTCTGCTGCGAGAAGTACCGCGCTGCCTCCGCCAGGCTGCCGACCAGATCAACGATTCGGACGTTGTCGACCGGATGCCGCGTGACCGCGCCCGCGGTCATGCCTGCACCCATCCCGATAGTCAAGACCCGGCGAGGATCGGGATGGAGAAGCATCGGGATGTGCCCCAGTCCCTGCGAGGACCGTGCTCCCAGCCTTCCAGCCTGAACCTTGTTGTCGATCATTAGCATGACGTTGTCTGAGGTCTGTTCCACGCGCACGTTCGCTACCAAGCCGTCGTTGTAGTAGAGGAGCTTCCTCGCGTCAGCGGACGCGCCGATGCCAACGAAGAGCTCGGTTGCGTGCCCCGCAACGAGCCCGATGACCGCGAGGGATGCCGTCGCGGCCATTGCCGACCGTCTCGCACGGTGGCTGGCACCTGGCGCAAACCCGAGCAAGGCCATGGCAACCGCAATGCTGGCGGCTGAAACGAGCATCATCCCGGACTTCACCCCGATTGTCGGAATGATCACGAATCCTGCAAGGAAGGAGCCGGCGATCGCGCCGATGCAGTTCACTGCGTAAACCCTGCCGACCGTGCTGCCCAGTCCCTCCACGGCGGTCACGCAGATTCGGGTGGCCAAGGGAAACGTGCATCCCAGCAGCAAGGTCGGAATCAGCATGACCAGGAAGCACAGCAGGAGCTGAAGCACGACCATGGCCCCCCAGTCGGCCTCCTTGGGCTGAATGACCGCCGAGGCCAGATCCGGCATCACCCGGAAGAAATGAATCAGTACCAATGCGTAGATGCCGACTGCGGCCTGAATGGCTCCGAACAAGAAGACAGGTCGCCGAGATCGCTGCAGGTACCTTCCGTACAGAAGGCTCCCCAGCCCGATTCCGCCAAGGAATGCCGTAAGGATCAACGTAAAACTGTAGGTCGTCGAATGGAGGGTCACGCCGAGGTTGCGCGTCCAGAGGATTTCGTATGCCAAAGCGGCCGCGCCTGAGATCCCAAACGCGCCCAAGACCAACAGGACAATTCCTCTCGAATACATGGCAGGGGGCGGGTCCGCGAGCGACCCGGGCTGCGCGGCGCGCTTTGAACGGGCAGGACGAGTCCTCTCGCGGCTGCGGCGCGACGGTGTGGCGCGAAGCCGGGAACTGTCTGGCTTCGGGGGATCCACAGGCTCCGACGCAGCGGTTCGATGCAGCACCAGTGCGACGCATCCGACAGCAACGTTGAGAATGATCGCGAGCGTATGGGTTGTCGAGACACCTAGGGTCTCGATCAGGAAGAAGCCCGTGACCAAGCAGCCCAGCGCCGCTCCAATGGTGTTGACGGCGTACAGGTAGCCTAGGTCCCTGCCGATGCGTTCCCGGTTCTCAACCATGAACCGGCTCAAGACCGGTAGCGAGGCACCCATGAGCGTAGTCGGCAGCAGAATCAGCAGGAGGCTGACGGCGAAGCGCACGAGCGAGACGGCGTAGAACGAGTCCGGTGCGTGCTGGCTCAGGTTCGCGGAGATGCCTTGCGCGTGTGAAATCAGAGCGGGGACAAAGGCCGCGTAGAGGCCAATCCCCACCTCCAGCAAGCCGTAGAGGAGCAGGGGCTTGCCGAGCCGATCAACGATTCTTCCGAATGCCCAGCTGCCCAAGGCAAGGCCGGCGAAGAACGCCGCCAGCACCGTGCTGACTGCAAGGACGGTGGCACCGAAAACCAGCGTGAACATGCGAGCCCACAGCAGCTCGTACACCAGCCCCGTGAAGCCCGTTATTAGGAAGAGGCCTAGCAGTGCCGGCTGGAGACGACGCATGTCCCGGGGTGGCTCAGGTTCGTGCGGTAGCGGAACCGTATTTGCGACAAGCTACCGTACCAGTTGCCGCCGAGTCCCCGCAATGTATCCCCCATGCTCTGCGCTACCTCGGTCGTCGCCACAAGATACGTAGCTTCGTACCGCCAAGTAGCAAATCACCCCTGCCACCGACCCTGAAGTCCTCTGGAGATTCTGTAACGTCCTTGCATGGGCGGCAGGCACTGGTTGGAAACAGGGTGAGGCGCCCGCCACGCCGAGCGTCGCGGTTTAGCGCCCATCACGCGCAAAGAGTTCACGAAGCTTCCAGCAAGAGCAGCAGGACCGCAGACTGTGGGACGGGGCGCCGGGGACAATGCGCCGACTTCTCGTCTATGCGAATAGCCCTACCCGGTCAGGAGTTGTTGGATTCCCCGCGGTCTAGACCGAGATTGGAGAGATCATCGCGGCGAAAAGGGCAGGGACTTTGGACCGCAACCGCTCGGCCTAATCCCGGAATCAATCTTATCCTTCCTATCTAATCGACTGCCCTCTAATCAGCAAGGATGATTGAGCGACGCCACCAGCGGGCGATCATGTGCAGCCCTGCGGAAGCACCCGCGGTGGTTCTGCTCGGGCCGAGGCAAGTGGGCGGGACCGCGCTCGCCCGCGAAATCGCCCGAGACGTTCCGTACTGCATGTATCTCGATCTCGAGGATCCCGACCAAGCTGCCCGCTTGGCGAATCCCGAGCTGTATCTTGACGCTCAAAGCGAACGGATGTTGATCCTTGACGAGATTCAGCGAATGCCCAATCTGTTTCAAGTCCTGCGCGGACAGATTGACAAGCGCTGCCGGGGAGGCCAGAGCAGCGGACAGTTCCTGCTTCTCGGCTCCGCATCCAAGGGTTTGTTTCGACAGGCGGCCGAATCTCTGGCTGGGCGTGCGACCGATCACGAGCCATCCGGGCTGGACGCTCTCGAGATTGGAGGCGAGCGCGATCATCTTTGGGTCCGTGGCGGTGCTACTGACTCCTTCCGGGCGAGCGATGACGAAACGAGTGCACGATGGCGCACCAACTTTGTGCGCACCTATTTGGAGCGCGACATTCCGCAGCTGGGTGGTCTCGGAGTCGACGACCGCTGTACCCCTGACGGTTCTGATGGAGCCTCTCGTGGCGATGGGGAAGGGCGTCTTGCCGAAGCCCTCCAGATAGCGCCGACTACCCTTAGCATCGCCATCTGCGACTATTCGCCCGGCACGCAAGCGGGAATGACGCTGGACCCGACGTCGTGGACAACGCAGCAGAGGAGCTGCCAACGGAATCCGTCTTTGCGGCCGTTGCCACTTGTGCCGCCAGGCGGAGCCATGCTTGGATCAGTCGGTCGTCAGCCGCTCCTCGAGCGTGACCCACTGATTCGGCTCGATTTCTTCGAACTCGCTGCGGCCTCCGTGCGGCCAGCGGACTGTTGCACGTCCCGAGGCATCGCAGCTCCCGAGCCCGAAATGCTGGCGCGGGTCATTCCTCGACACGTAGCTGCCCCCGTTTCGAACCGT
>MKWU01006096.1_pt1 | contig 12516 bp, 11 predicted proteins | sample 809101 | NCBI WGS metagenome assembly MKWU01 (sample SAMN05860141, study PRJNA318959) | sponge metagenome | host: Aplysina aerophoba | place: Slovenia: Piran, Adriatic Sea, Gulf of Piran | collected 2013-05-07 | reverse complement strand
CGGCTCGGAGTTCTTCACGCTCAGGGTGAAGGATCTCGCGACCGGGAAGGCCCTCGATGACGTCATCGAGCGGTGCTCGGGCGGGTTCGTGTGGGCCGCGGACGACGAGACGCTGCTCTACACCGTGCTCGACGACAACCACCGCCCGTGCAAGGTCCTCCGCCACCGCATCGGTGCCGATGCCGCGGACGACGTCGTCGTCTACGAAGAGACGGACGCGGGATTCTTCCTCAACGTCGCGATCACCGAGTCGCGGCGGTTCGTGGTGATCGACGCCCACGACCACGTCACGAGCGAGGTGCGGCTGATCGACGCGGCGCGCCCCGACAACCCGCCGGTCCTGGTCGCCGAACGCGACCCGACGACCGAGTACGACGTCTCCCACCACGGGGACCGGCTGATCATCCTCACCAACGCCGGCGGCGCCGAGGACTTCAGGATCGTCGAGACCCCCGTCGCATCGCCGGGACGCGAACACTGGGTCGATCTGGTGCCGCATCGCCCCGGCGTCCTGATCGTCGGCTTCGACGTGTACGCGCGGTGGCTCGTGCGCCTGGAGCGCGAGAACGCCCTCCCCCGCATCGTGGTGCGCGACTGGACGAGCGGCGAGGAGCACGCGATCGCGTTCGAGGAGGAGGCGTACAGCCTGGGGCTCGCCGGCGGCTACGAGTTCGACACCGACACGCTGCGCTTCACGTACTCCTCGATGACCACCCCCGAGCACGTCTACGACTACGACATGCGCACCCGGGAACGGGTGGTGCGCAAGGTGCAGGAGGTGCCGAGCGGCCACGATCCCGCCGACTACGTCACCCGCCGCATCATGGCCGCGTCGCACGACGGCGAGGCGGTGCCGGTCTCGGTGCTGCACCGCGCCGACACCGCCATCGACGGCTCCGCGCCCCTGCTGCTCTACGGGTACGGCTCGTACGGGATGTCGATGCCGGCCTCGTTCTCCACCACGCGCCTGAGCCTCGTCGACCGCGGCTTCGTCTACGCCGTCGCGCACGTGCGCGGCGGCACCGAGCGCGGCTATGCCTGGTACACCGGCGGCAAGCTCGCGAAGAAGACCAACACCTTCCACGACTTCATCGCGGCCGCCCGCGCGCTCGCCGACCAGGACTTCACCCGCCGCGGCCGCATCGCCATCCATGGCGGCAGCGCCGGGGGCCTGCTGGTCGGGGCGTCGGCGAACATGGCACCGGAGCTGTTCCACGCGGTCATCGCCGAGGTGCCGTTCGTCGACGTGCTCAACACCATCTGCGACGACACCCTGCCGCTCACCCCGCCCGAGTGGCCGGAGTGGGGCAACCCGATCCGGAGCGAGGCGGCCTACGACTGCATCGCGGCGTACAGCCCCTACGACAACGTCGAGGCGAAGGCCTACCCGCACATCATCGCCACCGCGGGGCTCACGGACCCCCGCGTCACCTACTGGGAGCCCGCGAAGTGGGTGGCGAAGCTGCGCGCGACGAAGACCGACGACCGCCTCCTCGTGCTGCACACCAACATGGAGGCCGGGCACGGCGGCGCGGCGGGACGGTTCGACCGGCTGAAGGAGACGGCGCTCGTCTACGCGTTCGTGCTGCGGGTGTTCGGCAGGGGAGTCGACACCGCATGACGGACGCTCGTCGAACCGAACACGCCGCACACCGCCGATCGAGACGGCCCGGGCGACAGGACCCTCAAGCGGACCCCAGGAACTGGCCGAGAAACCCGTCGAGCCACCGATCGCTTGCGCCCGCGTGCCGGGCGTAGCCTTCGAGCTGCGCCTCGCGAGCCTGCGCGTTGGGGCGATCCAGCCTCTGCGGTGCATCGTCCGAGCCGCACCACGACTCGATCATCCCGCGGGTCATCTCGGGATGGAACTCGATGCCGTACACCTGCTCCCGGTACCGGAACGCCTGGCCCGGGAACAGCGCGTTCTCGGCAAGATGCACCGCGTCGCGCGGAATCTCGAACGTCTCCTGGTGCCACTGGTAGAACATGGTCGGGACGGTCAGGAACCACGGGCACCTTCCCGTCGGGCGCACCTCGTAGTATCCGATCTCGACCATGCCGTCCGGATGGGGACCGACGCGAGCGCCGAGCACCCGGGCGATCTGCTGAGCGCCGAGGCAGATGCCGAGCAGCGGCTTGCCGCTCGGGAGGGCGGCACGCTCGATCCAGTCGAGCTCGGCGCGGATGCCGAGGTCGTGGTCGTCGTTCGCGCTCTGCGGCCCGCCGAACACGATGGCGGCGGCGTATCCGGACAGGTCCTCGGGCAGCGTGTCTCCGTGGCAGGGCCTGCGTCCGTCGAGCTCGAGGCCCCGGGAGGCGAGATGCTCCGCGACCTTGCCGGGATCGGGTTCCCGGCTGTGGAAGACGGCGATAATCCTCTCCGGCATTGCGTATGCTCCCCGTGGGCGACGGATGCCCCGCCCGCATGACTGGACGAACGGGACCGCCAAGCGAGTGACTTCCCTTGCCGCCGAGACGCCGCCACGCCCCGCCGTGACCGAATCGGACGGACCGGCCGCAGCGTCTGGAGACCGGGTCCCGTGTTCTACCCGCCCGCCGGCCGAACGTCCATCCCGATCCGAGTGACCGATCCGGGTTGATTGCATGCGCCGCCTGCTCGTCGTCGTCTCCGTCTACTACCTCGTCTTCGGCTATGCGCAGATCGCTGGCGCGTGGCTGATGGCGCCCGCGTGGCGTCCGGGCACGCCGGAGCTGCTCGTGCTGCTGGTCGGGCCGGCCGCCGGGTGGCTGGTGCACCAGGCCCGGCGCAACGCATGGACCCGGTGGCTGCAACGGGCCGTCTACCTGTGGGTGGGGCTCGCCTTCGTGCTGCTCTGCGTGGTGGTTCCGGTCCATCTGCTGCGCCTGATCGGGCTGCCGGAAGGCGCGTCGGCGGCGCTGCTCGCGGCCGTCTACGTGCCGCTCGCAACCTGGAGCGTCGTGAACGCGCACCGGATAGTGGTCCGGCGCATCGAGCTTTCCTCACCGAAGCTCGATCGAGCGTTGCGGCTCGTGCAGGTGAGCGACGTCCACGTCGGGTCGCGAGGCCCCCGCTTCCTTCCGCGGATCGTGCGCCGGGTCAACGCGCTCCAGCCGGACGCGGTGCTCGTCACCGGCGATCTGATCGACCTCATGAAGCTTCCCGCCGGCGCGCTCGACCCCGTCGGCGCGCTGGCGGCCCCCGCGTTCTTCGCCATCGGCAACCACGAGCGCTACATCGGCAGCGATGCGGTCTGCGCTCGGCTGGAGACGCTGGGGGTGACCGTGCTGCGCAACGACCGGGTCGACCGGGGATCGGTGCGCATCGTCGGCATCGACGACGCCGAAGCACCGGACCAGGTCGCCCGCGTGCTCGACGGGATGGAATTCGGAAAGGATGCGCAGGCCCGGTTCTCCGTTCTCATGTACCACCGCCCGGACGGGGCCGAGGACGCGGCGCGCGCGAGCGTCGACCTGATGCTCTGCGGCCATACCCACAACGGGCAGATCGTGCCGTTCAACTGGATCGTGAAGCGTTACTTTCCCCGCATCGCCGGCCGATTCGACGTGGACGGAATGGTGCTCTACGTCTCCCCGGGAACCGGGACGTGGGGACCGACGATGCGGCTCGGCTCCTCGAACGAAATCACGGTGTTCGAGCTTTCGCCGGAGGCGGCGGCCCACGCCTCGTGACCGCCTCACGCATTCTCGACCACCACCGCCGGCCTCAGCGCCGCGACGCGATGCCGTCGGCGATGACGCACAGCATCTCGAACATCAGGTTGGCCACGGTGATGCAGGTGATGTCGGTGGGGTCGAAGCACGGCGACACTTCGCTGATGTCGGCGCCGACGATCTCGCGCCCGCGCAGCGAGCGCAGGATGACCTGCGCATCGCGCGGGACGATGCCCCCGATCTCGGGCACGCCGGTGCCGGGGAGAAATGCTGGGTCCAGGCCGTCGATGTCGAGGGAGATGTACATCGGGCCGTCGCCGAGCACCTCGTGGATCCGCCGAATCACCGCGGCACGGCCCATCTCCTCGTACTCGTCCATGGTGACGATGGTGTAGCCGACATCGTAGCCGAACTGGATGTCGTGCTCGTCGAAGCGGCTGCCGCGCATCCCGACCTGGATGACCCGCGACGCATCCACCAGCCCCTCCTCGTGTCCGCGGCGCAGGAACGTCGCGTGATTCACCTTGTCGCCGCACAGCTCGTCGAGGGTGTCCGCGTGCGCATCGAAGTGCAGCACCCCGACCGGGCGGTCGCCGGCGAGCGCGCGCAGGATGGGCAGCGGGATGGTGTGGTCGCCGCCGATCGCGATCGGAGTGATGTCGTGACGCCGGAGCTCGGCGAAGTACTCCTCGATCATCTCGATCGACCGCTCCTTGCTCATGGGGTTGACCGGTGCGTCCCCCAGGTCCGCGACGTTGCAGATCTCGAACGGCCGGATGAGGCTCGACGGGTGCACGCGCCGGATCACCCGCGACGCCTCGCGCACCCCGGCCGGCCCCTGGCGCGCGCCGGAGCGGTAGTTCAGCCCGATGTCGAACGGCACCCCGACGAGGCCGACGTCGACCGCGTCCGAGATCTCGTGGCGGCGGGTGCGCATGAAGGTGGCAATGTCCGCGAAGCGCGGGACGACGGCGGGGTCGATGGGCTGGAAGTCAGGATGTCCCGGCATGAGTCTGCTCGCTGAAATGAACCGTGCGCGGAGTCACGGGACGGACGTGGTCCCGCCCGCACCCCACCACGAGAGCTTGCCATTCAAACCGCACGCAGAGCCAGTGCCGGTCCCGTCAAACGAGAAACGTGCCTGAAGCGCGAGCAGGTCGGGGATGGAGCTCCCCGCTCTCGTGGACGCATCGGGGCTTGCATCACCGGCGCCGCGGCCAGCAATCGCCGGCGGTCGTGAACTTCTTCCCGGGACCGACGGACACGTCTGCCCTCGAATCGGGCGCTCACGGGCGTCGGGGAAGTTGCTGTATGGTCTCGCGCCGACCCGGGGACGCGGCCACCGCACGGTCTTCTCGCGGAACCCGGAGGCATCCGACCGACTGCGATGCGCGGGGCCCGTCCCCGCCGAGGGAGACGACCATGCGTGACGCGAAGGAGAAGCGACGGGCTCTGAGGGAGAAGCTGACCTCGGACCGTCTCGTGGTGGCGCCGGGCGCGCACAACGCTCTGGTGGCGAAGCTGATCGAGGAGGCGGGATTCCCGGCGGTGTACATGACCGGCTCCGGTGTCGTGAACACGCTTCTCGGCCAGCCCGACGTGGGCCTCGTCACGCAGAGCGAGATGACGGCCATGGCGCACTACCTGGCGGAGGCAGTCGACGTGCCCCTGATCTCGGACGCGGACACGGGCTACGGGAACGCGATCAACGTGATGCGCACCGTGCGCGAGTTCGAGAGCGCCGGCGTCGCCGCGATTCACATCGAGGATCAGGTCAACCCGAAACGCTGCGGGCACATCGTCGGCAAGGAGCTCGTTTCCGCCGAAGAGATGATCGGCAAGCTGAAGGCCGCGGTCGACGCGCGGCGCGACCCCGACTTCGTGATCATCTCCAGAACCGACGCGCGCGGACCAGCCGGCCTCGACGAGGCGATCGCACGGGCCAACCGCTACCACGAGGCCGGCGCCGACGTCGTGTTCCCCGACGCGCTCCTTTCCGAGCAGGAGATCCGCCGCTTCGCGGCCGAGGTCCCGTGCCCGAAGATGATGAACATGGGCGGGTACGCGGTGCAGCGGACCACGCCGAAGCTGCCGCTCGAAACCGTCGAGGAGATCGGGTTCAACCTCGTGATCTTCCCCCTGGCGGTGCTGCGGGCCGGGGTGCTGGCGATGCAGGAGTTCCTCTCCGGACTCGCCGCGCGCGGCACCGCGCACGAGATCGACCACATCGCGACGCTTCGTGGCAAGTCGGTGGAGAACTGGTACGAGTTCTCCGGCATCGGCGCCGTGCGCGCGCTCGAGGAGAGGTATCTTCCGAGCGAGGCCGTGGAGCGGAAGTATGCCGGCGGGAAGGGCTACCTTCCGGCCTCGGGCGAGAATCGCTGAGACCGCCGGCCCCGCGACCCGGCCCGGCACCGGAGCGCACCGGACGACTCCGCGCGGCCCCGTCGGTTGCTGATCCGGAGCCTGGACGAAGATACTCTCGTCCTCGCCGGAACCGGGACGCATTCGGTTCCGTTCGGATGACGCACGCGGCACAGTGGACGTACATATCGGCAGCGGAGGAACGTGATGATCGATTTCGTGGTGCACGACGAGGGCGACAGCGTCGGAGTCGTCGTCGTCGAGGGAGTGAAGGCGGGTGCGGAACTCACCGGCTGGATCATGGATCAGGACAGGGACATCGCCTTCAAGGCGGCGAGCGACATTCCCATCGGCCACAAGCTCGCGATCAAGGCGATGCGCACCGGCGACACCGTGGTCAAGTACGGCGTGGACATCGGCCGGGTGGTGGCCGACATCGCGGTGGGCGAGCACGCGCACGTGCACAACATCAAGACCAAGCGCTGGTAGGAGGCGACGACATGGCAATGGATCTGGCAAATGCGACGTTCCGCGGCTACCGCCGCGAGAACGGGCGGGCGGGCGTGCGCAACCACGTGATCATCCTCCCCGTCGACGACCTCTCGAACGCGGCGTGCGAGGCGGTGGCGAACAACATCAAGGGCGCGATGGCGATCCCGCACCCCTACGGACGGCTCCAGTTCGGGGCCGACCTGGAGCTCCACTTCCGCACTCTGATCGGCACCGGCGCGAACCCCAACGTCGCCGCGGTGGTGGTGATCGGCATCGAGGAAGGGTGGACGCAGCGCGTGGTCGAAGGCATCGCCGAGACCGGCAAGCCGGTCACGGGCTACGGCATCGAGCTGCACGGCGACCACGAGACGATCATGAAGGCCTCGAAGACCGCGCGCGAGTACGTGCAGTGGGCGTCGGAGCTCGTGCGCGATGAGATGCCGCTCTCGGACCTGTGGGTGTCCACCAAGTGCGGCGAGTCGGACACCACCTCGGGCTGCGGCTCCAACCCCACCGTGGGCAACGCCTTCGACAAGCTCTACCGGCACGGCACCACCCTGGTCTTCGGCGAGACCACCGAGATCACCGGCGGCGAGCACCTGGTCGCGGACCGGTGTCGCACTCCCGAGGTGCGCGAGCGGTTCATGTACATGTTCAACCGCTACCAGGAGATCGTGGAGCGGCACAAGACGAGCGACCTGTCGGAGTCGCAGCCCACCAAGGGCAACATCGCGGGCGGGCTCACCACCATCGAGGAGAAGGCGCTCGGCAACATCCAGAAGATCGGCCGCGAGTGCATGGTCGACGGGGTGCTCGACAAGGCGGAGACGCCGGACGGCCCGGGGCTGTGGTTCATGGACTCGTCGTCGGCCGCGGCGGAGATGGTGACGCTGTGCGCGGCGGCGGGCTTCGTGGTGCACTTCTTCCCCACCGGCCAGGGCAACATCATCGGCAACCCCATCCTGCCGAACATCAAGATCTGCGCGAACCCGCGCACGGTGCGCACCATGGGCGAGCACGTCGACATCGACGTCTCGGGCCTGCTGCGCAAGGAGATGACCCCGGACGACGCCGGCGACGCGCTGCTGGACATGATGCTTCGCACCGCGAACGGGAGGCTCACCGCGGCGGAGGCGCTGGGGCATCGCGAGTTCGTGCTGACGCGGCTCTACGAGAGCGCCTGAAGGCGCGGGCAAGGAGACAACCCGATGGCAATCACCTCGCCCGAGGTCAAGGCTGCGCTCGAGACCATCTTCGCGGCCGACTCGGAGTTCTACAGGCAACGCGGCTTCCAGCGCCGCATCGGCTACGGCACCCGGCCCGCGCTGCTGGTCATCGACATGGCCAACGCCTGGACCCGGCCGGGCTACGCCTTCACCTGCGACGACATGGAGGTCATCATCCCGGCCACGCAGGCTCTGCTCGCGGCGGCGCGCGAGAAGCGCATTCCGATCGTCTTCACCACCACGGCCTACCAGGACCCCACGGGCCCGCGATCGGACACCGGCCTCTGGCACCTGAAGATTCCGGCCGAGACCCTGCTGGAGGGCTCGGAGGCGGCGAGCGTCGACGACCGCCTGGACCCGCAGCCCGGCGAGCAGGTCATCGTCAAGAAGCGGGCCAGCGCGTTCCACGGCACGTACCTCGCCGGGTACCTGCGCTCGCAACGGGTGGACACGGTCATCATCACCGGGGTGACCATGGCGGGCTGCGTGCGCCACTCCACCGAGGACGCCATCGCCGACGGGTTCCGGCCCATCGTGGTGCGCGAGGCGGTGGGCGACCGTGTGCCCGGGGTGGTGGAGTGGAACCTGTTCGACATCGACGCCAAGTTCGGCGACGTCGAGCCCCTCGCGGACGTGCTCGCCTACCTGAACGGACTGCCGGCACTCGCCAACGACTGAGCGACCCATCCGGCTCTCGCCGTGCCCGACACCGCGCCCGCGGGGCTCGCGTGGGCCGGCGATCCGCGCTGCATCGCGCTCGGGAGACCCGTGGTGTCGGTGAACATGGGGGCGGACGCGACCGGATTGCCCATCGGCGCGCTCCTCGTCGGCGCGCCGGGATGCGACGCGGACTTCACCAGCGCCGCGCGCCGCCTCGCCACCGCGCTGGAGGTCCGAGGCGCATCAAGCTGCGTTGCGGCGGCGCCAGTCTTCGATGTACTCGATGCACTCGTCGGCGTCGGAGATATCGGCGTAGCGCCGGGACATGTCGCGCAGGTTGTCCCGGTGCGGCCCCTCGTCGTGGTCGCCCACGCAGTCCTCGGGGACGATGGTGCGGAAGCGGTGGCTGAAGCTGTCGTTCACGGTGGCGCGGATGCAGCCGCTGGTCACGCAGCCGGTGACGATGACGGTGTCCACCCGCTGCTTGACGAAGTACGAGGCGACGGTGGTGTCGAAGAAGATGGACCCGGCGCTCTTGCAGACCCTGATGTCGTGGTCCGGGTCGTAGATGCGCGGATCCAGCTCCGTGCAGGGGTGGCCGTGGATGAAGGTCTCGCGCACCGCCCTGACCTTCCAGTAGGGCATCTCGTCCTCGTTGTGGTAGGCCGTGTAGCAGTTGGCGACGGGCACGCCGCACTTGCGCGCCTTCTCGAGCAGGCGCTGCGTGTTCTCCACCCCGCGCATGACGAGGGGTGCGCCGCCCAGGGGGTACTGCGAATCGGTGAACCCCACTTGGTAGTCGACCACCACGATTCCCGGCTTGTGGCCGAAGCCGATGGGTACCTGGGCGTAGCTGCGCTCTTCGTACACGTCCGCCATGGCAGTGGCTCCTCTGAGTGGGTGTCGTGGCAGCCACGATCATAGCCTCGATACGCCGGCGCGACAGGTTGCCCAACCCGCCCAATCGACGCCCAATCAGTCGCGTCCACGGCGATCGACGACGGCGGCGTTACGACCAGCTCCGCCGCCCCCCTTTTCCACGGTTGCCGTCCGGGGCTTGCCGGCACCCGAGGGCGAGAGAATGGACCTACCTCTCTCCGTACCGATACCCCGCCGGCATCGCAAATCGCCGGGGTGCGGCACCCATCCCAGTGGAAGCGTCTGACCCGCATATCCATGCTTGGCGAGCCGATGTATGGACACGCGGGGTGGCTGCGCGACGAGTCTCCCGGCTGCGATCCAATGGAAGCCCTCACTCCGGTCGATCTGCCGATGCAGGATCGCCGCCTTGAGCTGCCGCCTCGCGCTCGGTTCACCGACGGTCAAGGACATCGGCGGCGGGAAACGGCAGCATGGGGAGACGTTGTACACTCAGGAGCCTTGTGAACCGCGTCACCGACGCGCGATGGGGAAGGACTGATTGACGTGCCGTGGGGAACGATCCTTGGAGGGAGCTTCGGTCCAGGGTAGCGGGGTCGAGACAGGTCGGCAGCGGGGCTTCGCCGTCGGTGAGTGATTGGGCCTTAGGCAGGTCGGTCAACACTTGGCGCAGGCAGGCGTAGGATTCAAGCTCGTTCACCTTCGCACACTCGACGAAGCGACGCATCCGTACCGCCGAGGCAGAGCCGGTGATGGCAGTACCGAGAGAGGGTTGCCATGAGAAAACAAACCATCCAGTACACATCGCCCATCGACGCGCTGATTGCGGTGACGAAACGGTTAAGCCTCTACGAAAATCAACAGAGGATGGATTCAGAGGAGTTTTTTGACCTGTACAACCGGGGTCGACTGTCCGATGACTCGGTGTTCGTCGATTGGGCGAACGACTATCGTCACTATCTGCAGCTCCGCCAAAAAGCTGGCGAAGAGCCTCCCTGATGTTGCATGAGGCGCTGGCCGCCTACTTGGAAAAGGTGGAACAGCACTCCTCATTTCCCCGGTCTGTCGAGCTTCCCACACCACAAGCACCTGCCTGGAGAGGTGATCGACTCGGACAGACCAGACCTTCCGGCAGTTGTCGAGGAAGCTGAAAGGCACGGCCGTATGAAGACGTGTGACGATGAACGGGCATGTTGAATGGGCATGTTGTCGGAGCATCGCTCAACGTTCGACCATTTGGACCTTCCCCCGGAGTCATCCGTACCTTGCAGTAACTTCCCGATTTGATTCGGTATCGGCTCCGTTCGAGGCAGATTCATGGACGAACACCTGCTCGCGGTCTGCACGAAGACCACGGCGTCGTACGAGAGGGCCCTCAAGGCGTTCGAGCGGGACCAGCGCAGTCTCTCGCGGATTGTCGGGATTGCAGAAGGGCACGGTCAGCGACCGGACGATCATCCGCGAAATGATCCTGTCTCCGGTATATCATCCCCGGACGTCCGTCACGGATTTTCTTACGTCCTCGACTCCCCATCCACCTGTCATCGCGCCGCGGCTCCGTGGAGCCGGCGCGGGAGGGAACCGACATGCGAACACTGCTCCTCACGGCCCTCGGGGCCACACTCGCCGCGACGGCGCTGCCGGCGCTCGCCGACACCACCGACGTGCGCTGGGCGACCACCGTCGTGGTGGCCAAGCAGGGCGATCACTGCGCCGACGATCCGAACTGCATGAACCGCTATCACCCCGCGATTCCCGCGGTGGCGACCGCGAACCCGGGCGACGTCATCGTGCTGCACACCCGCGACGCGCTGGATACGGATCTCACCCTCGATTCCGTCGCCGACGACATGGCGGCCCTCGATCTGAACCTCGTCCATCCCATGACCGGGCCGGTCCACATCAACGGCGCGAAGCGCGGGGATGCGCTGGAGGTCGAGTTGCTCGCCATTGACCCGGACGAGTACGGCTACACCCTGATCGTTCCGGGCTTCGGGTTCCTGCGCGACCTCTACCCCGAGCCCCACATCGTGAACTGGCGCCTGACCGCGCGCGGGGCGGTCTCCGATCAGATGCCCGGTATCACCGTGCCCTACGAGGCGTTTCCCGGCTCCATCGGCGTGCTGCCCGGCGAGCCGGAGGTCCAGGCGTGGAAGGCGCGCGAAGCGGCGCTCGCCGAGGCCGGAGGCATCGCCCTCACACCGCAGCCCACCGGCGCGCAGCCCGCCGCGGTCTGCGGCCCGGAGGGCAGCCACAAGGACGACTGCCTGCGGACCATCCCGCCGCGCGAGAACGGCGGCAACATGGACGTCCAGCAGATGCAGGTCGGCACGAAGATCACCTTCCCCTGCTTCGTGGACGGGTGCGGACTGTTCTCCGGCGACGTGCACTACGCGCAGGGCGACGGCGAGGTGTCCGGCACCGCCATCGAGATCGGCGCCGTGGTCACGGTGCGCACCCGCGTCATTGCGGGCGGGGGCGACGGCATGGTGGCTCCCCACGTCTCGGGCAACGACGAGATCCGGGACATCGAGCCCACGCGGTTCCATCAGACGATCGGGCTGCCGCTCAAGAACGCGGGCGAGGTGCCGGTCTACGTGACCTATCTGGAGTCGGAGAAGATCGGCGCTCTCGAGAACCTGAGCGAGGATCTCACCCTTGCGGCGCGTCACGCGCTCATCCAGATGATCGACTACATCCAGGCGGAGCACGGGCTGACCAGCGAGCAGGCGTACATCCTGGCCAGCGTCGCGGTGGATCTCCGCGTCGGCCAGGTCGTGGACGTCCCGAACTACATCGTGACGGCCGTCCTGAACCTCGACGTGTTCGACAAGTTCCGCAACTGAGCGATCCGTCACACCCCAGGGGGCGCGCCGGCCGGCGCGCCCTTCTCGCCGCGACCCTCCCGGGCCCCGTGGGGCTCGTCGCCCGCCCGGCCGGCCTCCGCCCCCCCCGGGGGGGCCCCCCCGCCCGCGCGCCCTCCTCGCCGCGACCCTCGCGGGCGCGGTGGTGCTCGTCGCCGGCCGGTCCGTCCTCGCCCATACGCCATACCGCCAGTGGCAGGGCCATCGCCACCTCCCCCTCATGAACCGCTCCCCCCGCCCCGCCCCCGCCGGCCCCTCGCGGATCTGCTCGCTACCGATCAGATCCGGATCGCCCTACTCTCGATCGAGGATGCCGTGGCGCTCGGACGGGGCGGACCGCCCTTTCGCAGTTCCGTCGAAGTCCACGCCTTGTGGCG
>MKWU01006095.1_pt1 | contig 12517 bp, 13 predicted proteins | sample 809101 | NCBI WGS metagenome assembly MKWU01 (sample SAMN05860141, study PRJNA318959) | sponge metagenome | host: Aplysina aerophoba | place: Slovenia: Piran, Adriatic Sea, Gulf of Piran | collected 2013-05-07 | reverse complement strand
CAGCTCAGGAAACGGTCGAGCACGTGGCCGGGGGGCGGCACGTCGCGGTAGCCGTCCTCGTCGTAGACGCGGGTGCCGTTGACCCAGACCCGGGGCAACCCGCTCGCGTCCGGAAACAGCCGGCTCTCGCCGCCGGGCAGATCGTCGACCCGCCTGATCGCGCCCCGCCCCACCGTCGCCGGATCGAACAGCAGCAAGTCCGCAAACATGCCGGGCGCGATCTCGCCGCGATCCTGGATGCCGTAGAGCTGTGCCGGCAGGCTGGTGACGCGGCGGATGCCGTCGGCCAGATCGAACACGCCCTTGTCGCGCACCCAGTGGCCGAGCAGGTGCAGGCCGTAGCCGGCATCGCAGAGGTAGCAGAGATGGGCGCCGGCGTCCGAGAGGCTGATGAGGCCGGCATCGTGAAGCAGCAGCTCTTCCACCGCCGCCTCGTCGGCATTGAGCAGGGCCGCGTTGAAGGTGGTGCCCAGCCTCTCGTCCACGACGAGGTCGAACATGACGTCGACCGGATCGCGGCCCTCGCGCCCGGCGATGGTCTCGATGGTCTCGCCCTCCAGCGCCCGGTGCGCCGGCGTCGCCGCCATCGCCACCTCGACGCGCCGCCAATCGCCGTAGAAGATCTTGCCCTGCTTCGGCTTCTCAAGGTCCTCGCGGAACCTGTTGCGGAAATCCTGGCTTGCGACAATCGCGAGGAAATCCTCGTCCGATGCCGTGTGCAGCGGCTCCCAGGCATCGAGGCTCTGCAGCGGGAAGGCGGTCCGCATCGAGAAATCCATGCGCAGCGGCTGGCATGAGACCTGGGCCCACACCCCGTTGCCGCGGCTCTGCGCGGCGGCTGCGCCCTCGAGCATGCCGATGGCGCGGTCGGGGAAGGTCTCGTTGTGGAGGGCGGCGGTCATGAAGATCGGCCGGCCGGTCTCGGCGGCCATGCTCTCAAGACGCTCAACCGTCATGCTCGGGCCGACGGTGAGTTGGAAGATGCCGCGGCCGAGCTCGCCGAGCACGCCCACCAGAGCCCGCAGCTCGTCGTCTTCGGCGAGCCGGGACGGCATGGGCACCCCGCCGTCGCCGTTGTGGTTGATCGAGGTCGAGGTGGCGAAGCCGATGGCGCCGGCATCCATCGCCTCCTTCACGATGCCGCGCATGGCGGCGATCTCGTCCTCGGTGGCCGCGCGGTCCGAGGCCTCGGCGCCGAGCACCGTGGTGCGCACCGCCGAGTGGCCGACGAAGACGCCGGCGTTGGGGTAGCAACCCTTGCGCCGCAGCTGCGCCAGATACTCCGGGAAGCTCTCGAAGCCCCAGTCGATACCGGCCTCCAGCGCGGCGATGGACATGCCCTCGACCTCGGCCAGGTTGCGCGCCATTTGCTCGCGCCGATCCGGCGGGCAGGGCGCGATGCTGAAGCCGCAGTTACCCATGACGACGGTGGTGACGCCGAGCGAGGGCGAAGGCGTGACCTGGCTCTCCCAGGTGACCTGGGCGTCGTAGTGGGTGTGGACGTCGACGATGCCGGGCGCCAGCACGAGGCCGTCGGCGTCGACCGTCTCCCGCGCGCTCTCGGTCACGTCGCCGACTTCGACGATGCGCTCGCCGCTGACGGCGACATCTGTCTGGATCAATGGGTTGCCCACGCCGTCGGCGACCATGGCGCCGCGAATCACGAGATCATGCATAGCTCTAACCAATGCCTCCCAATGAGAAATTGCGCTCCCAGCCGGAGCGCTGCCGGGCTCAGGGGTTATTCGGAACCGTCACGCCGATCATGCAGTCCCGGGTCACGAGCGCAGCAAGGCGCTCGGGCACCCAGCCCTCGGTGCCGTCGGGCCGCCGGGGCACGACAATATAGCGCATGTCGGCGGTGGAATCGTGTACCCGCACGGTCACGTCGTCGGGCACCTCGGTGCCGAACTCGCGCAGCACGGCGCGGGGCTCGCGCACCACCCGCGAGCGGTAGGCCCGCGCCTTGTACCAGTCGGGCGGGAGGCCCAGGAGGTTGCGCGGATAGCAGGAGCAGAGGGTGCAGACGATCACGTTGTGCACGCTCGCGGTGTTCTCGACCGCGATGAGTCGCATTGGCCCGAGCTCGATCCCTAAGCTGGCGCAGGCTGCACTGCCGTCGGCCAACAGTGCGTCCTTAAAGGCCGGGTCGGTCCAGGCGCGGGCCACCACGTCGGCCCCCTTCGCGGGACTGCGAGCATCCATCGCCTCGATCGCCGCGCGCACGTCGTCGGCGCCGAAGACCCCCTTCTCGATCAGGAGCTCGCGCACGGCGATCTCCATGGTCTCGTAATAGCCGAGCGGGCCGTCCTCGTCGGGCGGCGGCCGGTGGTCGTGGTCGTGCTGGTGTTCGTGGCTATCGGTCGCCATCGCTCACTCCTTCGCGGGCTCGAGCCAGTGCTCGTAGAGCTCGATGTCGATGGTATCGCCGGCCGGCCCGTCGTAGTCGGGCCAGAGCGTGGTCTGGGCGACGCGCACGCGATAGAGCGTCTGCTTGGGGCGGTCCCTGCGCCCGAACGCAAGCTCCTCGGGATTGCCGAAGGCGCCGCAGATGCGCTCCACGTCGCCGGCCGCGCCCCGCGCATAATAAGGCGTGCGGATGTGACCGAGCGGGAAGGCCCGGCGCACCGCCACCCGGTCTCCCACGGCGAAGCGGGCCGCCATCAGCCGGCGCCCTCCTCGCGTTTCTCGACCTCGGCCATGCGGCGGCCTAGCTCGTCCGAGGAGATGACCCCCTCGGCGAGCAGGGTATTGGTGATCGAGGCCATCCAGCGCTCGTAGTAGCTCATCGCCTCGTACGCCTCGGTGCCGAGCTGTTCGATGCCGCGGCGGAGTTGGTCCACGGTGATGACGCGCCGTTCGGGGCTTCCGAGCAGCACCATGAGTGCGTCCACCCGCTTCTCCCAAAGCGCGTGCGCGTGCTCCGCCCGCTCGATGGAACCGGCAGGCAGACCGCCCATGTCGTGCACACCGCGCCCCGGATCGTCGCTCACGCCGGCAACTCCCCTCGCTTGGTCAGGCAGCCACGATAGGGTCGGGCCGAGCCTGGGGCAAGGCGGCGCGGCACGGGGCCGGAACCAGGGATTCCTCGACGCGTTGTCGCTGAACGTGTCGGCTGATAGCGTACGGCGACCGCTGACATCGTCCGGGAAAATGGCTGATGACGTTCGATCTTCTGATCCGCAACGGAACCCTGGTGGACGGTTCGGGCATGCCCCGCTTCCGGGCGGATGTCGGGGTCAAGCAGGGGCGAATCGCGGAAATTGGCCGAATTTCCGGCCCCGCCGACGAGACGATCGACGCCGAGGGCATGATCGTTGCACCCGGCTTCATCGACGGCCACACCCACATGGATGCGCAGGTGGCATGGGACCCGGCAGGCACATGCTCCTGCTGGCACGGCGTGACCAGCGTGGTCATGGGCAATTGCGGGTTCGCGCTGGCGCCCTGCAAACCGGAGGCAAGGGAGTGGTTTGCCGAGTGCCTGGAGGCCGTCGAGGACATCCCCAAGGAAGCCATGGTGTCGGGGATCGACTGGCGCTGGGAGACCTTTCCCGAGTATCTGGCGGCCGTCGAATCGTTCCCGAAGGCCATCAACTACGCCGCCTACATCGGGCACTCGGCTCTCAGGATGTACGCGATGGGCGATCGCGCCCTGGACGAGGAGGCCAACGAGGACGATCTCAAGCTCATGGCGAACCTGGTGCAGGAGGCGCTCCGCGCCGGCGCCATGGGCCTGTCTTCGTCCAGGGCGACCACTCATATCCGCCCGGACGGCGGTCCGGTGGCAAGCCGCATCGGCAACTGGGAAGAAATCGCGCACCTGGTGCACGCGATGGCCGAGCTGAACGCCGGCATCTTCCAGGTTGGGCCCGATGTCTCGGGTGGCGAGGCGCAGCGCGCATGCCTGGACGAGCTGGCCGAGATCGCGGTCTCAAGCGGCCGCCCTCTGATGCTGGGAGTCCTCGCAACGCGCCAAGGCGATCAACCCAACCCTCTCGAGTTCCAGTTCGAGTGGATGGACAGGGTTGCGGCCGAAGGGGGCCGGGTCCTGGGACAGGCCACCACGAAATCGATCAACGCCGTGTTCTCGCTGAAGTCCTACCTTCCGTTCGATGCCCTGCCGGTCTGGCGCGATATCCGCGGCCTCTCGATGGAGGAACAGCAGGCCCGCTTCCGCGACCCGGAGACCCGCACCGGCCTCGTCGCGGCCGAAGCGGGGATGCAACCCCGAAGTACCGAATTCCAGGGCGGCGGCGCTGCCACGACAAATCCGTACAAGCCCGACTACGCCAATCTATTTCCGATGTTCGACGTGAACTGGGATGACCCCAGCATCGAGGCGCTTGCGCAATCCTCCGGACGGCACCCTGTCGAGGTCATGCTTGACCTGATGGCGGAGAACGAGGACCTGGTCTTCGTCCAGCCATTGGTGAACGAGACACCGGACGAGGTTCGCCGGATGCTGAAGAGCCCCCACTCGCTCGCCACTTTTTCGGACTCCGGCGCTCACGTGTGCCAGGAGATGGGCTCGTCGCTCCAGACGCACTTGCTGAGTTACTGGGTGCGGACCAAGCAGGCGTTTACCCTGGAAGAAGCGGTACGGATGCTGACGTTCCAGAATGCGTCTGCCTGGGGCATGCACGACCGGGGCCTGCTGCGCCCCGGCTTCACCGCCGACATCGTGGTCTTCGACGAGACGACGGTCCGGCCGCGCCTGCCCACGGTTCAACACGACCTGCCCGGTGGCGCGCGCAGGCTCGTACAAAAGGCCGATGGCATTGCCGCCACGGTCGTCAATGGCGCCATCACGCTGAGGGACGGGAATCCCACTGGCGCGCATCCCGGCCAACTCATCCGTGGTGGAGCTGCCACCCACTAACCCGCAGTTCTTGCCAGGGTCGCGGCCTATCTGCCCTTGAAGGCGGCCGGGCGCTTCTCGCGGAAGGCATCGGTGCCTTCCTTGAGGTCCTGGGTCTGGCCGAGGTCGTGGAACGAGCGGGATTCGAGGCGGAGCGCGTCTGCAAGCGGCATGTCGAAGGCGCGCATCATCACGTCCTTGGCGAAACGCTGGGCGAGCGGCGCCCGGCTCGCCATGAGCTGAGCGAACTCCATGGTCTCCGCCACGAGGTCGGCGGCCGGCACGATGCGGTTGACGAGGCCGATGCGGAGCGCGTGCTCGGCGTCGACACGCCTCCCCGAGAGGATGATCTCCATGGCGTTGCCGAGGCCCACGATCTGCGGCAGCCGCACGCAGCCGCCGTCGCAGGGGTGGAAGCCCCAGTTCACGTCCTGATGGGCGAACTCGGCGTTGGGCGAGCAGAAGCGGATGTCGCAGGCCTCGGCGAGCTCCAGGCCGCCCGAGATGGCGTAGCCGTTGACCGCCGCGATGATCGGCTTGTCGATCTCGAGCCCGCGCGTGATGCCGCCGAAGCCTGGCCCGTCGGTAAAGCGCGTTCGGAACTCGGGCGCAGGCCGCCCGGCGTAGTTCATCGTGTAGGTCTTGAGGTCGGCCCCGGCGCAGAACGCCTTGCCGCCCGCGCCGGTGATGACCGCGACCCGCGCCTCGTCGTCCGCCGCGAATTCGTGCCAGCGCTCGATCAGCCTGTCGTTGGCCGCGAAATCGAGGGAGTTCATCTTGTCGGCGCGGTCGATGGTGATGAGCCGCACGTGGCCGTGCGCCTCGTAGCGGATGTCGTTCGTCATGGGTTGTTCGGCTCCCGCGCCGCTACCAGGCGGCCCAGCCGTTGTCCACCAGAAGGTCCGCGCCGTGGACCGAGTCCGAATCGGCCGACGCGAGGAAGACGGCGGCGCCGGTGAGCTGCTCCGGGTCCATGTGGCCAATGCCGGCGGGCGTGAGCTCCGCCTGCCGCGAATCGTAGCCGTCGGTCGCGCGGAGCGCCGCGTTCATGTCGGTGACGATGTTGCCGGGCGAGAGCGCGTTGACGTTGATGCCGTCGGCCGCGAGCTCCAGGCAGAGCGCCTTGGTCATGTTGGTGAGGCCGCCCTTCGACGCGCAATAGGCGGCCGACTGCGGGAAGCCGCCGCAGCCTGCGATGGAGGAGATGTTGATGATCTTGCCGGCGCCCTTGGCCTTCATGGTGGGCACGACCGCCTTGGTCATGAAGAACGCACCCTTGAGGTTGAGCGCCTGCTGGGCATCCCAGTTCTCCTCGGTGACCTCTTCGATCGGCATCGGCGTGAAGATGCCGGCGTTGTTCACCAGAATGTCCACCGTGCCGAAAGCATCGATCACCTCCCGCCCCAGGCGCTCGCAGTCGGCGACCACGCCGACGTCGGCCATGAACGCTGCGGCCTTGCCGCCGGCGGCCTCGATCTCGGCCACCACCGCCTCGGCGCGCTCGCGCCTGGTGTTGCCGACCACGGCGACGGCGGCACCCTCACGCCCGTAGCGCTGCGCGATGCAGGCGCCGATGCCGCGCGATGAGCCGGTGACGATCGCGACCTTGCCTTCGAGCTTCATGGCTCCCCGTCCCTTGTTCCGGCGCCGATCTTAGCCCGGTCCATGGTGCGCTGCACGGCGCGCGCCGCGCGCATCAGCATCGCATCATGAAGCACAGGCGCGAACGGATGGCGGCGGACGAAACGCGGGCGCTCTCTCTGCGGGCTTGCGGGATCGCACCCCGCAAAATCCTACTTGTCCCGGGTAATCCCGGCGAATCCCGGACAAATTTTGTGCTGCGCCCGCATCGTCCGCTCGCGCCCAAGGACGAAAGTCGCGCCGGACGCGCTGCTGGCTTGCATCGCGGCGGGAGGCGTCCGCCTCAGGCCCGGGCAGCGCCTGGATCGGCGTCCGTCGGCTCGCTCAGGGCGGCGGCGATGTCCATGAGGCTCGCGATGTTGTGGACCGGCCGGAACTCGTCGATGTGCGGCAGGATCGTGCGCACGCCGCCGGCCTCGGGCTTGAAGCCCTCGTAGCGGAGCAGCGGGTTGAGCCAGATCAGGCGGCGGCAGGACTTGTGCAGCCGCTCCACCTCGGCATGCAGGATGCCGAGATCGTCGCGGTCGAGCCCGTCGGTGATCAGCAGCACCAGCGCGCCCTGGGCCAGCACGCGCCGCGACCAGAAATGGTTGAAGTCCTTGAGGCAGGGGCCGATCCGGGTGCCGCCGGACCAGTCGCGCACGGCGCGGCTCGCGCGGCTCATGGCGACGTCCACGTCACGGTGCCTGAGATGGCGCGTGATGTTGGTGAGCCGGGTGCCGAAGAGAAAGCTGTGCACCCGGTCGCGGTCGTTCGTCACGGCGTGGACGAAGTGCAGGAACATGCGTGAGTAGCGGCTCATGGAGCCCGACACGTCGCACAGCACCACCAGCGCCGGCAGCCGCTCGGCGCGGGAGCGGCGCTTGAGCGGCATCATGTCGCCGCTGGAGCGCAGGCTCGCGCGGAGCGTGGCACGCATGTCGATGCGCCGGCCCAGCGGATCGGGCCGGAAGCGCCGCGTCGGCACCGGCCTGATCGGCAACCGGAGCGCCGCGATCGCCCGCTTCGCCTGGGCCAGCTCGTCCGCCGACATGTCCTCGAAGTCCATCTCCTGCAGCACTTCCTGGGGGGAAAAGGTGAGCACCGCGTCGAGCTCGATCTCGACGTTCTCCTCTTTTTCCTCCTCCTCCGGCAGGCGGGGGGCGATGGCCTCGCTGGCCCGGCGGCTCGCCGGCGGCGCCTCCGGCTGGGGCAGCCTGTCGGTCCCCATGACCGGCCCCGGGACCGCGCTCTCCATTCGGATTTCGCGCCAGAACAGCCGGAACGCCTGGTCGAAGAGGTCGTGCTGATCGCGGCGCTCGACGAGCACCGCGTGGAGCGCCCAGTAGAGATCGCTGCGGCGGATGGGATCGACCGCCTCGACGGCGCGCACCGCCTCGATGGTCTTGCCGGGCCCGGCCGGCAAGCCAGCGCCGCGCAGGCCCCGCACGAAGTGCATGACGTTATAGGCGAGCGTGCCGCCCGCCTCGTGCTCGAACTCTTGCTGCCAGACCGTCACGGCCGCTGCCCGGGCCGGGGCGGCCCCGCCGGGGCGCGGCCGCTGGCCTCAGCGAGGCCTCGTTGGTAGGCGAGCAGGCGCTCGAGGTTGGCCTGGATGGTCTCGGGGTCGAGCTCGATCTGATCGAGCTGGACCACGGCGCTGGACCACGCGATTACCTCGCCGAGCGCCGGTACCGTGGAGAGATCGGCCTTCTGCATGCGCTCGATGAAGGCGGCGATGTTGTCGCTCAGCCGCTGCTCGACCCCCGGCAGGCGCGCGCGCAGGATCGCCTTCTCCTGCGCGGCGTCGGGATAGTCGACCCAGTGGTAGAGGCAGCGCCGCTTGAGCGCGTCGTGCACCTCGCGCGTGCGGTTCGAGGTGATGACGACGATGGGCCGCTCGGCGGCGGTCACCGTGCCGACCTCGGGCACGCTCACCTGAAACTCGGAGAGCACCTCCAGCAGGTAGGCCTCGAACGGCGCATCGGCCCGGTCGATCTCGTCGATCAGCAGCACTGGCGGGCCGAGGGGATCGGGCTCGAGCGCCGTAAGCAAGGGACGCTTGACCAGGAAGCGCTCGCCGAAAATGTCCTCCGCCAGGGCGTCGCGCCCGGTGCCGCCGCGCTCGGCCAGCCGAATCGCGAGCATCTGGGCGGCGTAGTTCCACTCGTAGACGGCAGCGGCCGAGTCGAGGCCCTCGTGGCACTGCAGGCGCAACAGACGCCGGCCCAAGGTCTCCGCGAGGGTCGCGGCGAGCTGGGTCTTGCCGCAGCCGGCCTCGCCCTCCAGCAGCAGCGGGCGGCCGAGGGCGAAGCTCAGGTAGAGGGTCTTGACCAGCGCGTCGTCCGCGACATAGCGCCCCTCCTCGAGGAGCGCCCGCGTCTCGATTTCGCTGCCTGGCAGCGCGCGCACGTGGTCGGCCATGCGCCGTTTCTTACCCGGATCAGGCAGGGATCGAAAGGCGGCGCGCTTTCCGGCTCCACTCAGAGTTTCGCGTGCCTTCCAGCAGCTCGCATGAATCCGCGCGCCTTGCGGCGCGACCCCTTGCCCAAGCGCGCGATGTCCGCTTGCATGGCGCCGGCAGGAAAACGGCTGAGGACGGTGCAGAAGATGACGGAAGGATATGCAAAAGGCTTTCCCGTATCGTGGGATCAACTTCATCGAGACGCCCGCGCGCTCGCCTGGCGGCTGGCGGAGCTCGGCCCCTGGCGGAGTATCGTCGCGGTCACCCGGGGCGGGCTGGTGCCGGCGACGATCGTCGCCCGCGAACTGGACATTCGCATGATCGACACCGTCTGCATCTCCTCCTACGACCACCAGGACCAGCGCTCAGCGCGGGTCTTGAAGCCGGTCGAAGGTGACGGCGAGGGCGTCCTGATCATCGACGATCTCGCCGATACCGGGGCCACCGCCCGAATCGTCCGCGAGATGCTGCCGAAGGCCCACTTCGCCTGCGTCTACACCAAGCCGGCCGGCCGGGGTGAGGCGCATACCTTCGTGACCGAGGTGAGCCAGGACACCTGGATCTTCTTCCCCTGGGACACCGACCTGCAATTCGTGCCGCCGATTGCCGAGCGCGAGACGGTCGGCGGGGAGCGGGGAGCGGCATGACCGCAAGCCGCCTGCCGCTGCCCAGCGCGGACGAGCTGTCGGCGGACCAGCGCCGCGTCTGCGACGCGATTCGGAGCGGGCCGCGCGGCACTGTGCCCGACCTCTTCATGGCGCTCCTGCACAATGCGGAGCTCGCGGATCGCGTGCAGGCGCTGGGCGCGCTGCTGCGCTACCAGACCAGCCTGGAGCCGCGCTTGAGCGAGCTCGCGATCCTCGCGGTCGCCCGCCACTGGTCGTGCCAGTACGAATGGCACTGGCACGCGCCCGAGGCCGCGCGCGCGGGCCTGCCGGACGCGGTGATCGATGCGATCAAGCACCGGCGCCCGCCGCCGCTCTCGGCAAAGGACGAGGTGACCGTCTACGACTTCACCTGCGAGCTGCAAATGAACCGCGCCGTGAGCGACGAGACCTATGACAACGCGCTCCGCCTGTTTGGCCCTGCCGGCGTGGTCGAGCTCACGGCGCTCAACGGCTACTACGCGATGATCGCGATGACGCTCAACGAACACCGCGTACCCCTCCCTGGCGGAGCTGCGCCGCAGCTTCCGGTCTAGGTCGCCGGCACCACTGAAAACGCCCAAAACGCAACATTTTGGGATTTTCTCTCTCGGCATCACACCTTATTGTGGTTGGCATCACATGTGGTAGGCGACGGCGCCTGCTGCATGTGTTGGTACTACGACGGGGCGATGAGATGGCGGTGTCGCTTGTGGAATCGGGGCGGCTTTCGAGCGACGCGCTCGACGCGGTCGGGCGGGGGATGATGGCGAGCCGGCTCTCGTTCGAGCGCCTGGGCGAGGAGGACATCCCGGGCTCGCTCGCCGGCGGCTGGTGCGATTACCAGCTCTGGTTCGCCTACCGCGCCGACCTCGATGTCCTGCACTTTGCCAGCGGATTCGACATGGGGATCCCGGATGACCGCCGGCCGGCGGTCGGCGCCCTGGTCAATCTGATCAACGAGAGCCTGTGGATCGGCCACTTCGACCTCTGGGCCGAGGAGGGCCGGCCGACGTGGCGCCACGCGCTCCTGCTGCGCGGCACCCAGGCTGTGGAGGACTCCCAGATCGTCGAGGTGGTGACCGTGGGCGTAGGCGAGTGCGAGCGCTTCTATCCGGCCTTCCAGCAGGTGATCCAGACGGGCCTCGCGCCCGAGGATGCGTTCGGGGCGGCGCTCATGGAGCCGCGCGGGAGCGCCTGATGGCAGCTCCTGGCCCGATCGTCCTGGTCGGCGGCGGCAGGATGGGCGGCGCGCTCGCGGCCGGATGGCTGCGCGGACCACTGGACGCCGCGCAGCTCAGAATCGTCGAGCCGGACGACGACGTGGCCGCGCGCCTCGCCCCGCTCGGGGTGGAACGCGTGACCGAGCCCGCCGCCCTCCCCGCCCCGCTCAATCCCGCAGCGATCGTCTTCGCGGTCAAGCCGCAAGTCATGGCGGAGGTCGTGCCTCAGTACGCGGGCTTCGGCGGCGCGGACTGCGTGCATCTATCCATCGCCGCCGGATGGCCGTCCTCCCAGCTGGCGCGGGATCTCGGCGAGGTTGCGATCGTCCGCGCCATGCCCAACACGCCGGCCGCCATCGGCGAGGGCATGACCGTCGCCTGGGCCAATCCGGCCGCAGACCGCGACCAGCAGGCGCTCTGCGAGGGATTGCTGGAGGCGGTGGGCGCCGTCGCCTGGATCGACGACGAATACCACATGGATGCGGTGACGGCGGTCTCCGGCAGCGGGCCGGCTTACGTCTTCCTGCTTGCGGAATGCCTGGCCGAGGCCGCCGTCGACGCCGGGCTGCCTGCGGACCTCGCGCGCCTGCTCGCCGAGCGCACGGTGAGCGGCGCCGGTGCCTTGCTGGCTCAGGCGGAAGACGACGCGGCCCAGCTTCGCCGCAACGTGACAAGCCCCGGCGGAACCACCGAAGCCGCGCTCTCGGTCCTGATGGCGGCGGACGGGCTTAGACCTCTCATGAGTCGCGCGGTGCGCGCCGCCACCGAGCGAGGCCGCGCCCTCGCCCCGTCGTAGCCGGCCCGTCGCGGGCGCGTTGACCCCCGGATTTCGCGCGGCCTACACTTCAGGCTCTGGCGACGGCGACGAGGCCCAGGATCATGCCGAGGAAAACTGCATCGGGGGCCGGCAGGCGCAAGGACGTGCCCCAGACCATCATCGAGAGTGCCCTGACGCTGGCCGCGAGCCGGGGCTGGGCGCGGGTCGGGCTCGGCGACATTGCCGAGGCGGCCGGAGTCTCGCTCGCGGAGCTGCGCGCGGAGTTCCCCTCCAAGCACGCCATCGTCGCGGCCTACTCTGCCAACATCGACCGCGAAGTGCTGGCCGCGCGGGACCCGGAGATGGCGGGACGCCCGGCCACCGAGCGCTTGTTCGACGTTCTGATGAAGCGCTTCGATCTGTTGAATGCCCGCAGGGAGGGGGTCGTCGCGATCGTGCGGAGCGCCCCGTCGAACCCGGAAGGTGTCCTGTGCGGGTCGCTCACGATGCGGCGCTCGATGCGCTGGATGCTCGAAGCCGCCGATCTGAGCAGCGCCGGTCTGCGAGGCCAGCTGCGAGTCAAGGCGCTGTGCGCGCTCTATCTCTCCGTGATCCGGGTCTGGCTCCACGACGACAGCGAGGACATGACGCGCACCATGGCGGTGCTCGACAGGCGGCTCAGGCGTCTCGACCGGCTCACGCGCTCCCTCTGCAGTCTCGCGCCGCGGCGCGACTGGCGAGAGAGCCAGCCTGCGGAGGAAGCCGGATAGGGTCCGGCACGCCGACCGCCGAAGGGTTCTAGCCCGCACTTCTCACCAGGGTCATGGTCTGCGCGGTGGTCTCCGGCCGACAGGGTAGGAGCGGCGCGCAGCGCGATGCGGGGACATCGGGCAAGCGTCGCGACGCACACTGTCGGCCGGAGAGCGCCGCCCTTCGGGTCGCGCCCAG
>MKWU01006094.1_pt1 | contig 12524 bp, 5 predicted proteins | sample 809101 | NCBI WGS metagenome assembly MKWU01 (sample SAMN05860141, study PRJNA318959) | sponge metagenome | host: Aplysina aerophoba | place: Slovenia: Piran, Adriatic Sea, Gulf of Piran | collected 2013-05-07 | reverse complement strand
GCCTACGAGGCGACGTTCGGTCTGCTCAACCGCGCCTACCGCGGCATGCTCGCCTACGGCCTGCGGCGACGGCTCGACGTGGTGCTGGCGCTGGTGGCGGCACTGGCGCTGACCCAGTTCGCGGCGCAGGGCAGGTTGGAAGTCGTTGCCATGTCGGAGGACGACCAGGCGTTCTTCAACATCGAGGTCCGGTTGCCGCGCAACATGTCGTTCGACGAGACGATCGAGTACTTCGCGCGTGCCGAGGAGAAGATCGACGGCCTGCGCGACGAGCTTGGCCTCGAGTACCTCGTGTTCTTTCACGAGCGGACCTGGGGTCAGATCCAGGGGATCATCGCTACCGACGCGGACACCGGGCTGAAGCCGCGCGAGGTCACGCAACAGGTGCTCGACCTGATGCCCGAGATGCCCGGCATCCGCTTCCATACCGGCTTCGCGTCGGAGCAGGAAACGACGGACAAGGCAATCGAGACGCTGACTCTGTTCGGCGAGGACGCCGACGTCCTGGAGGAGGTCGCCAGCGGGATCGAGGACCGTCTGGTCCGGGTTCCGGGCGTGCTGGCGGTGAAGAAGTCGGCCGACGAAGCGCCCAACGAACTCGCTCTGGTCCTCGACCGGGACCGGGCCATGCGCCAGCAGGTGAATCCGCGGACCCTGGCGGTGATGGTCGGCTATGCCCTGCGCGGCCAGGCGCTGCCGCGGATTTACTACGGCGGCCAGGACATCCCGGTGCGGATCCGCTTCGAGGAGCAGGACCGCCAGAGTCTCGCCGAGCTGCGCGACTTCTCGGTGCCGGCCGAGAGCGGCGAGACGCTTGCCATCGGCACGCTCGTCGACGTTCGTCAGCAACCGGCCGCGACTCGCATCTCGCGGCGCGACAAGCAGACCGCGCGCCGGATCACGGTGGAACTCGAAGAAGGGCAGGAAAGTGAGGCCCGCCGGGCTGTGCGGGCGGTCGCGGCGCAGACGGAACTGCCCGAGGGCGTCGCCTGGGCGCGGCTCGTGCGCAACGTAGCCGCCGAGGAGACGCGGAACCTGATGATCGCGGCGCTCATGTCGATCGCCTTCGTCTACCTGCTGATGGGTTTCCTGTTCGAGAGCTTCCTGCTGCCGCTGGCGATCCTGATCACGATCCCGCTGGCGAGCATGGGGGTGACCTGGATCCACCTGCTTGCCGGGCGCGACCTGGACTTCCTGGGCCTGGTGGGGCTGATCATTCTGATCGGCGTCGTCGTGAACAACGGCATCGTGCTGCTCGACTCGGTGAATCGCCTCCGCGCGGGCGGCATGGAGCGGGGCAAGGCCCTGCTCGAAGCGGCCAACCGGCGTTTCCGGCCGATCATGATGACCGCGCTGACCACGATCGGCGGCATGGTGCCTCTGCTGTTCGGACAACCGACCCAGATGGGCCTTAGCTACAAGAGCTTCGCGTTGACCCTGATCGGGGGCATGGCCGCGGCGACCCTGCTGACGCTACTCGCGGTGCCGGTGTTCTACACCCTGATCGAGGACGGGCGGGCCGCGGTGAGCCGCACGCTCGCCGGCGCCCTGGCGCCGCGGCGGCGATCGCCGGTCGGCTCCGCCGGCGCGTAGAGCGCAACCGGGTGCGCCGGCCTGCCGGCCGGCATCCGCCACTGGGTGCGCCGGCCCTCTGGCCGGCATCCGCCACTGGGTGCGCCGGCCTTCTGGCCGGCATCCGCCACTGGGTGCGCCGGCCTTCTGGCCGGCATCCGCCACCCGGGTTCTGGCCGGCATCCGTCGCAGGCGGATCCGAGCGCTTGGATCCTGGCCCCTAGTTCTTGGAGCCCGCTGTAACACTGTTATAAGGTGCGCGCTCAGTTTAGTGACAGGTAGCAGTCTCCGATCGTGGCAGCCGGGCTCGGGTGGTCCTGAGAAGCACGGGTGGTCCTGAGAAGCATCCGTTGCACTGAGTCTCCGATTCCTCCGGCTGACGCGCCCCGGGGAATCGCATGAACTCCCACTCTTAGTGGCTGGCTAGCCAGAAATGGAGGATCGGATCATGAAGCGCGTCTTGACACTACTCGGCTGCACCCTGCTACTCGTCTTCGCTGCGACTGCCGCGGCGGATAGCCCCGAAACCGGGGTGGTCCTGGGACGGGCGGTCGACGCAAACGGAGACCCGATGCCTGGGGTCACGGTGACCATTAGCGGTGACCGGGGCGACAAGGTCGCGATCACAAGTGCCGAGGGCGGCTATCGTTTCGCGCTCCTTACCCCAGGGCAGTACGTGGTCCGCGGGAGCCTGGACAGCTACCGCACGGCGGAGGCGGCGGTCAACGTGACACCCGGCGCCCGTTCCGAGATCAACCTGGTCATGGGCCTGGAGGCAGCCGGTGAGATTACGGTTACGGCGGAGGCCCCCGTGATCAACCGCTTCGAGTCGACCTCGGCCGGCACGGTGACGTCCGACGTGGCGACGAACGTCATGTCCGTAAACACGAATTACTACAGCTCCCTGGCCCTGTTGCCCGGCGTGACATCGGACGGCGACTTGGCCGACGAGTATCCAGGATCAAACGGTTCGCGTTGGATGGAGGGGGCCGTCTTCGTGGACGGAGTGGACACTACCTACACTCGTCGCGGAGGCTCACGGATGTACCTGCCGCACATCGCGGTCTCTTCGACCACGCTTCAGTCGACGACGGGAGGCGCCGAGTACGGTCGTGCGGTCGGCGGCGTGACCAACGTAGTGACCAAGTCGGGCACGAATCGGCTTCACGGTGAGTACTTCGTGCATCGTCAGCAGGGCGATTGGGTTTCGGAGTACAAGTCGCACCCGGAGTTGGCCGAACGATGGAACTGCAGGCGACGGGCAGTTGTGCAACCCCAAAACGACTTTCTCCGACCGTCCTGCCAGCCTGACTTCTTCCATCGGAACGAACGGGAGAAGGACTATTCGGATCTCACCTTGCAGGGCTCGCTCGGCGGCCCCATCGTCCGCAACAAGGCCTGGTTCTTCGCCGCCGCGGCCGATACGAACACGTTCAGCAGCCAGGAGACGTTCAGCGGCGACATCGTGGACAACAGCGCTTACGTGGGTAGCCGGATCGCGAAGCTGAATTTCCAGCCCAGTCCGTCTCACTCCCTGGCCGCCTACTACACGACCTCGCCGCTCGACGTCATCTTTGTGCTCGGCGATGTCCCGTCCGACCGCTACACGGCTACGCCGCACGAGTTTGGTGGGGAACTCCTGACAGGAAGCTGGAACTGGAGTGCAACCTCGGACCTGTTCCTAGAGTTCAAACTCGCCTTCCACGACTCCAGCGAGCACAAGGCTCTCAACGCGGGCGACGGCTACGATCTGGAGTCCGCGCTCGCGGAGAAACAGCAGGATCCGCGCTACCCGCCCAACAACCTGGGGCCCCACAGTCCTGGCAACAACTTCCACGGCTACGTCGGATATCGAGGCGGTGAAAACCACTGGTGGAACGGTTGGATTCTGGACAACGGTTTCGGGCGCAACGACTATCCGCGTGATCAGGCCAATGCCCGTGTGACCTGGTTTGCCAGCGAGGCGCACGAGGCCCTCTTCGGTTTCGACTGGCAGGATGTCGCTTGGGAACAGAACCTGCAGCGAAACAACCTCTACGTGGGCAACGTGTTCGACACCTCGAGCCCGTCCGGTTTCGATAGTTGCAGCATTATCCGGATTGGGTACCGGCTCTGCTATCTGCAGGACTACAGCCCCGCCGATCTTGAAGGAGAGCCGATACTCCACGGTACGAAGTCGTCTAACACGGCCTTCTTTGCCCAGGACCGGTTCTCCGCCGGAGACCATTGGACGTTCAACCTCGGGCTCCGGTACGAAGACCAGGTCCACTTGAACGACGTGAGGCGCACTGTCATCGATTCCCAGGACGTCTCGCCGAGGATCTTCGGTGCGTACGACTTCCGAGGCGATGGCAGGACTCTGCTAAGCCTGAGTCTCGGCCGGGCGTACCAGCATCTGCCTCAGGATCTCTCCAACAACCACCTGCTCGAAGGTTGGAACGGTACGAATGCCTTCGACCGGTTCATCTACTGCGACGATCTCGCGGCGTTCTTCCTCAGGCATGTGTGCAGGGGAGTGGGCTATACCGGGCTGATCGGCAAGCTGCGTCCCGGCACGATGTGGCGCCAGATTGATGCGGGCGTCATTCCCCAAGTGGATATCGACCCCTACTTCAAGGATGAGATCGACCTGAGTCTCCGGTGGGCGCTGAACCCCAGGTGGTACTTCCAGGCCAGCGCGATCTACTGGACCTTCCAGAACTCCATTGGCACCACGGAGCAGAGATTGCCGGACGGAAACTACTTCCGGTTCACGGAGAACTACAAGGACTACGAGAAGGTCCTCGGCCCACTGGGCGTAGTTGATCCGGAGGTGCTGGCGAACTTCGACGAAGGGAAGCGCACCTACAGGTCGCTGCAGCTTCAGCTCAACCGGAACTTCAGGAACAACTGGGCGCTCTTCAACAACCTGACGTACGCCGATGCCCGGGGTCACTTCTGGGGCGGCCTGTTCAACAACACCAACTCGGACTACGGACGGAACCTGGATGTCGTCCTCACGCAGGGGCATATCGATGGTTGCGCGGCGGACCAACTCGTTCTGGAGGGCGGCCAGCCGGTCATCGACGCGAACGGCAACCAGATCGTCAAGCCGTATCCACTGGATTGCCAGGCCATTCTGGAGCCGTTCCTGGGTCAGCCGGTATCCACGATCTACCGGTACGGCACGGCACACGAGAACAACGAATACGTGTGGAACAGCTTCGGCTGGAAGACCTGGAATCTCGGCAACACGGGCCATTCGTTGACCCTGGGCGGTTCCTTCTCGTGGCGTTCCGGCAAACCCTGGCAGCGCCAGAGCGGTGCTTTCCTCGGAGGTTGCAACAGCACGTTTGAAGGCTGCGATCCGGAGCAGGCGGTCGTGGGTCGGGGCACGGCGCTTTACCTGGAACCGCGCGGTGCCCGGGACCCGTTCAACCCCATCTGGAATCTCAATCTCACCGGCATTTGGAGCTTCCGTATACGGGGAGACTTCGTCGGGAATCTGCGCATGGATGCGACGAATGTGACGAACAACCAGGATGGCCAGCGCGTCAATGCCCAGGGTGAGTTCGGCTCGTCACGCTACATCGACTGGCAGCGTCCGCGGCGGTTCTCCTTGTCGGCGACGTTCAACTTCTAACACGGCCGACCGCGGTTCGACGCGGCCTCACCGGTCGCAGGCGACAGGTCTTGATGGGAGCCCGGCCCGGGCCGGGCTCTTCGTGGTACTGCCTAAGGGGGCTTGCGCGACCTAGTCTGGGTGAGCCGGCGTGTCATCCTTGCGTCCGATGACGGACGCAAGGACTGTTTCGCGGGTGGCGCGGGGTCGCGCCACCCGGGTTCCCGCCGGCATCCGGCGCGAAGTGCCGGCCTTTCTGTAGTTCTGCCGCGCTAGCCTAAGGTCCCACAGTTCCATTGGCTGAGAGGATCGCGCCGGTCAGTGGATCGTAGACGGCGGCCACGAAGCGGTGCTCGCGGCGGCGGAGCATCAGGTTCGTCTCGTAGTAGAAGACATCTCCAGGATTCGGCTTGCTCGCACCCGAGATGAGAATCTTCTCGACCGGCGTTTCGGAGCGGTCGCCGTCCTCGTCGATGACTGTGACGCGGAACTCCAGTTCGTTCGTCCACCGGCCGGCGATTGGCAGCAACTGCACGTGGTCGAGCGGGATGGCTATCTCCATCGGGACCAGGACTTTCCTGGATCGAGCGCGCTCGGGGCTGCCGAGGCGCACGGCGAGAAGTTCGGCGCCGGGCGAACCGCCGAAGAGCAGAGCGCCCTCGACGAGCATCGTGACTTCGGTGCTTCTCGACATGTCGAGGTAGCTTCGGCGCGACCGGACGCGCAGCTCGGGGCGCCCGTCGACCCGGACCTCGACCTTGTGGTCTTCGTCGTTTTCGTTGCGCGGCGGCTCGAACCCGAGCCAGTAGTAGGCGCGCGTGTCCGCGGCGGCCTGTGCCAACGCCGTCTTCCTCTGCGCGTTGATCATGGCCAACCCGCCAGTCTCGTCCGCCAGGTAGCGGAGACTGTCGTGGTCCAGCCACTCCTCCCCCGGGCCTGGCCCTTCCGGGGTACCGCGGTCGGCATCGCTCTCCTCGGAGTACCCCACGGAGGCGTCGTTGGACGACATGGCTCGAAAGCCTGGAACGTCCACCGGATACAGGGTGTAGCCCACGAGGTTCGCGGTATCCACGAGAGGCCCCAGGACGTTGTCCACGTTGATGTCAAGCATGGTCGGCTGGCGGTCCTCGAGAGTTGGCTGCGGCAAACCCCAGCCGCCGGCGAGAACCAGCATCACCTTGCGGCCCTCTCGACCGGCGAAACTCCGTAGTGTGGCCACCGCGGCCAATGCGGATCGCTTGACCTGTTCCGCCTGGTATCGCTTGGCCTGTTGGACCTCCTGCTCGTTCGAGGACTGGGCGATCGCCCGTTGGTCGACCCTCCGCATCAGACCGAGCGCCGGAAGCTCCCGCGCCTGGCGTAGCGCTTCCCGGATCTCACTGGCGGAGTTCGTCCAGCCCGTCAGCAGCGCCACGTTGGCGCCGTCCGAGGCGACTGCCGCCACGCGGTCGGCGGGGCCCAACTGCGCCAGATCCCCTTCCAGCCGTCGGAGCACGTCATCGCGGTGTTGCCGGATGGAGAAGAAGTTGTCGATGAACACCAGAAAGTTCGTGCCGACCGGTTCGCCGGCGTTCAGGGCAGGCATGGCCTCCGCGATCTCTACGCCCCCACCGGGCGCCGCCTGGACGATGCCCTCGTCGATCTCCGTGAAGTAGGCGATTGGCGCCTGCACGCCGTCGACCAGTAGCTCGAAGTCGCCTGCCTGAAGGCCGCGAATTCGATTCCCCTTCCTGTCGGTGACTACGGCTTCGACGTTCACGACGCGGACGTCGATGACGTCGGAGAAGAGTTCGGGAAGCGGGCTGTCCTGGCCTACAGCGGGGAGGGCGGCCAGAAGGGAGAGGGCCGCTCCGGTGACGAAACGCTCGATCGATCGTCGCATCGTCGTCCCTCGGGGTGTCAGTGACCGACGTCCCCGCTCGTCGACATGATTGCTCCCGTGAGGGGGTCGAAGAAGGCTGCGACGTAACGGTGCGCGCCCTTGGTGATCCGCAGTTCGGTCTCGTAGACGAACACCTCGCCGGCGGCCGGTTCGCGGACCGCGACGACCGGGATCTTCCGGGCCGGAGGACTGGACAGGTCTCCAAATTCGTTCATCAGGGTGATCTGGAACTCCAGCTCATTCCTCCAGCGGCCATCCAGTGGCAGCAACTCCAGGTCTTCCAGCGGAACGGTCACTTCCATCGGCACGAAGAGCTTCCGGAATCCGGCCTTGCGCGGCGATCCGAAGCGCACCTCGACGGACTGGGCGCCGGGGGAGCCGCCGAACAGGAGGGAGCCTTCGACCAGCATCGTGGTCTCGGTTGCTTTCGACATGTCGAGGTAGTGCTCCCGGGCACGGGCCTGGAGACCTTGCCGCCCGGCGACGCGGACCTCGATGTCGTGCAGTTGGTCGTCCTCGTTCCGGGGAGGATCGAAGCCGAGCCAGTAGTAGGACCGCGTGTCCTCTGCCGTCTCGGCCAGGGCCTTGTTGCTGAAGGAGTTGATCATCGGCAATCCACCCGTCTCGTCGGCAAGGTACTGGAGGACGTCGTGCCATCTCCGCTCCGACGGGGGGAGCCCCTCCGGTGTGCCCGCGAAGGTGTCGAACTCCGCGTCCTGTTGGCAGCCAGTCCCCTGGTTGACGCTCGGCTCGTTCGCCAGGACGGCGTCTTCCCGTGGCGACCGCAGCCCTGATCGGTCTCGAAGAGAATCCGATCGGCGAATGGGGCCGAGGCGGTTCGCACAACCGGGACGGGGCCCGGCGACATCGATCGGGTAGAGGCTGTAGCCGACCAGGTTCGCGGCGTGGACGAGGGGCGCGTACAGGTCGGACAGGCCCGTCGCGATGTCGCCCTGGAACCGCGTGACCCAGAGGGACCGCGGGTTCCATAGATCGATCAGCGTGTCCCATCCATCCGCCAGCAGCAGCATGACCTTCCGGCCGGGCGCGTCGGCGAAGCTGCGCAGGGTGCCGGCGGCCGCCATCACGGAGCGTCGCGTATGAAGCCCCAGCCCGAACTTGTTCTCCAGGCCGAGCGCCTTCCGCTCCCTGGCCCGCACCAACGCGTCTTCGATCTCGTCGCGGGAGTTCGTCCAGTCCGTGAGGCGGTCGAGCTCCCGTCCGTCAAAAGCTACCACCGCCACGCGGTCCGCTGGCCCGAGGCGGTCCAGGTCCTGCGCCAGGTGATCCAGCACGCGGTTGCGGCGCTGCGCGATCGCGAACAGGTCGTCGACGAAGATGAGGTAGTTCGTGCCCACCGGCTCCTCCGCCGCCAGCGCCGGGACGCTGCCGATCGCGTCGTCGGACGGGGCTCGCGCGAGCCCGTCGTCGACCTCGGTGAAGTAGGAGATAGGCGTTGGCGTGCCGTCCACCAGAAGTTCGAAGTCACCGGGCTCGAGGCCCTGGATGCGGTTCCCCTTCCTGTCGGTGACGACGACCTCCACGTTGACGACCCGGACATCGATCACGTCCGAGAACAGGTCCGGCAGGGGGCTCTCCTGGGCGAAAGCGGGAAGGGCCACCAGGAGCCACAGGGCCGCGGCAGTCTGCAGGAATGAGCGAATGGGACGTTCTTTCGTCATGTGGTCTATGACCCTCGCTACTTCGTTTTGACGTCGCCTCTCGACGACAGGAGTTCGCCGGTGAGCGGGTCGTAGACCGCCGCTACATACCGGTGCTTGCGCTTGCGGATCCGCAGATCCGTCTCGAAGACGAAGTGGTCGCCCGGCATCGGCTCGTTGGGGATGACGACCTTGAGCTCCGTGACCGGGGGCACCGCCATCTCCCCGAACCTGTCCATCAGTCGCATCCGGAACTCCAGCTCGTTCATCCACTGGCCGTTCACCTGGAGCAACTCCACGTCGTCGAGAGGAACCGTCACCTTCATCGGGACGAAGAGCTTGCGGAAGCCGGCCTTGCGCGGTGTGCCGAAGCTCACCTCGAGGGAATCGGTCCCGGGTGAGCCGCCGAGCAGGAGGGCGCCCTCGACCAGCATGGAGACCTCGGTCGCCCTGGACATGTCCAGGTAGTTCTCCCGGGTGCGCACCCGGAGGTCGCGGTGTCCGGGCAGGCGGACTCTGATGTCGTGAAGTGTGTCGTTTTCGCCGCGGGGAGGCTCGAATCCGAGCCAGTAGTAGGAGCGCGTGTCCTCCACGGTTTCGGCGAGAGCCTTGTTGCTGAAGGAGTTGATCATCGGGAGGCCTCCGGTCTCGTCGGCCAGGAACCTGAGGACGTCGTGGAACCGGCGCTCGGGCGACCCCATCCACATTGCGTACCCTCCAATGGGCCCCGCGAAGGGTGGCACCGCGCCTACCGTGCCGAAGCCGCTGATGCGAAGATCCGGGCCGCGGAGGCCGGGCAGGTCGACCGGGTAGAGGCTGTAGCCGACCAGGTTCGCGGCGTTGACCAGAGGCCCATAGAGTCGGTCCAGCGTTACGCCGGCAGACGCCGCCGCGAACGACGACCTGAAGTCCCAGGAGTCGGACACGGTGGCCCACCCTTCGATCAGCAGCAGCATGACCTTCCGGCCGGGTGCGTTGGCGAAACTGCGTACGGCGCCCGCGGCGGCCATGACCGATCGTCGGGTCTTGTCACTCCTGTCGGTGCCCATGCCGTACGCGTACAGGTGGCCGCGCGGCTTGCGCCTCCTGGCCTGGCGCACCGCGTCTTCAATCCGGTCAGGCGAACCGGTCCAGTCCGTGATCAGTGTGAGGTCGCGGCCGTCGTAAGCCACGAGCGCCACGCGATCGGCCGGTCCGAGCTGGTCCAGATCCTGTTCGAGGCGCTTCAGCACCCGGTTACGGCGTTGCTGGATGGCGAACAGATCGTCGACGAAGATCAGGTAGTTCGTGCCGGCCGGTTCGTCGGCCGTCAGCGAGGGCACGTGGTCGACCCCAGCGTCGGTCGGGGCCAGCGCCCGCCCGTCGTCGATCTCGGTGAAGTAGTCGATCCGCACCGGTTCGCGGTCGACGAGGAGTTCGAAGTCACCAGGTTGCAGACCGCGAATCCTGTTCCCCTGTCTGTCGGTGACGACGACTTCGACGTTCACTACGCGGACGTCGATCACGTCGGAGAACAGGTCCGGCAGGGGGCTGTCCTGGGCGGCGGCCGGAATGACGGTGAGGCCTAGAACAGCGATGGCCAGTGTGCAGATCTTCATTGGGATTCCCTCTGTTCTGTGTCGCCTTCTACTGCGGCCCAACGGCCCCGCTGGCCGAGAGGATCGCGCCGCTCACCGGGTCGTAGACGGCCGCCACGAAGCGATGGTCGCGCTTGCGCAGCACCAGTCCCGTGTCGTAGGTGTAGTGCTGGCCGGGCTGTGGCTCCGCCGGGCCCGCGATGGGGATCGTCTGGACCGGTGTTTCGGAGCGGTCGCCGGATTCGTTGATCACGGTGATGCGCAACTCGAGTTCGTTCATCCACAGGTCGCCCATCGGAAGCAGTGCGATGTCGTCGAGGGGGATAACGACCTTCATCGGCACCTGGATCTTCCTGAACCGGGCCTTCCGCGGCGATCCCAGGACGATCTCCAGGGATTCGGTCCCCGGGGATCCGCCGAACAGCAGGGCGCCCTCGACCAGCATCGTGACCTCGGTGCCCTTCGACATGTCCAGGTAGTGCCTGCGCGACCGCACCCGCAGGTCGTCGCGTCCCGCCAGCCGCACGTCGATCCTGTGGAGCGCGTCGTCCTCGTCGCGGGGTGGCGAGAAGCCCAGCCAGTAGAACGACCGCGTGTCCGCGGCCGCCGTGGAGAACGCGACGTCGCGCCGGGAGTTGATCATCGGCAGTCCGCCGGTCTCGCGGGCAAGAAACTCGAGAACCGAATGATCCGCCCACTCTCCTGCGTTCGATTGGAACAGGATCCCGTCGGCGTACAGGCGTCCGGCACCGCGTGCGGTCAGGTACTCGTCGTAGAGGTTGTGGCTCCAGGGGAAACTCCTGTAGAAGCGGTAACCTGGGACATCGGCTCCTGGGATCGACGCAAACGAGGGGCGAAAGCCGGGAACGTCGACCGGATACAGCGTGTAGCCGACCAGGTTCGCGGAGTGGACCAGGGGTCCGTACAGGTCGTCCACCCTCAAGCGGGAGAGGTCGGCCGGTCGGCGGAACCTGTTTTCGAGAAGAGACGATGGGGTTCGCCACCCCTGGGCGAGAAGGAGCATCACCTTGCGGCCGGGAACAGCCGCGAAGCTGCGCACGGCAGCCGTTGCGGCCATGACAGCTCTCTGGATCTGGGCGGACCGGCTGCCGAGCGCCGGCATCAGTCCGAGAGCTTTCCGGTCCCTCGCCTGCCTTAGTGCGGCTTCGATCTCGTCACGGGATCCCGTCCAGTCCGTCAAGCGGGTGACGTTGTAGCCGTCGAACACGACGATCGCCACGCGGTCCGCCGGCCCAAGCTGGGCGAGGTCGGTGTGCAGACCGTCCAGTACGCGGTCGCGGTCGCGCCGAATCGTGGACAGTTCGTCGATGAAGATGAGGTAGTTCGTGCCCACCGGTTCGTCGACCGCCAGGGAGGGCACATTGCCGACGCCGTCGCCTGACGACGCCTTCGCGAGCCCGTCGTCGATCTCCGTGAAGTAGTCGATCTCCACCGGTTCGCCGTCGACGTGGAGCTCGAAGTCGCTCGCCTGGAGTCCCCGGATCCGGGTTCCCTTCTTGTCCGTGACGACGACCTCGACGTTGACGACGCGCACGTCGATCACGTCGGAGAACAGGTCCGGCAGTGGCGTTTCCTGCGCTACGGCGGGAAACGCGGCCAGGATCAGCGCGCTGGTGACGGCAGTGCCGAATCTCATTGGGAGACCTCCGTGACCATGCCTACTTCGGTCCGATCGTGCCGTTGGACGTCAGAATCGTGCCGCTCACCGGGTCATGGACGGCTACGATGATCCGATGCTCGCGACTGCGGAGCACCAGTTCCGTGGTGTACCAGTAGTGCTGGCCGGGCTCCGGTGCCGCCGGTCCCGCTATGCGGATTGTCTCGACCGGTGTCTCGGAGCGGTCGCCGGAGTCGTTGATCACGGTGACGCGCAACTCGACTTCGTTGGTCCACAAGCCGCCCACAGGCAGCAGGGTGATGTCGTCGAGCGGAATGAGTATCTTCATCGGCACCAGGATCTTCCGGCCCCGGGCGGGTTGCGGGGCGCCGAACTCGACCGCCAGCGTTTCCTTTCCCGCTACGCCGCCGAACAGCAGGGATCCCTCGACCATCATCGTGACTTCAGTGCTCTTCGACAGATCGAGATAGCTCCGGCGCGACCTGACGCGGAGACCGGGACGGCCGACCAGTTGCACTTCGATGTCGTGGAGCTCGTCGTCCTCGTTGCGAGGCGGCTCGAATCCGAGCCAGTAGTAGGAGCGAGTGTCGGT
>MKWU01006092.1_pt1 | contig 12525 bp, 8 predicted proteins | sample 809101 | NCBI WGS metagenome assembly MKWU01 (sample SAMN05860141, study PRJNA318959) | sponge metagenome | host: Aplysina aerophoba | place: Slovenia: Piran, Adriatic Sea, Gulf of Piran | collected 2013-05-07 | reverse complement strand
CGTGTCCGTCCGGTGTTGTCGCCGACGGCGCCCCGGCAGCCGCGGCCGGAGCGCCGCCCGTCTGACGGGCCACGGCGGCCAGCAGCATCGTAGCCGTCGGAAACGCCCGGCACATCAGATCCACAACAGCGCCACGAGTGGTAGCCACCATCCCGAGCGACACGGACAGGTTCTTGAGATGCTCGTTGGCGCGCCGGGAAATCCGCGTGGAGATCGTGCCCTCGTTCATGCTGGGTAGCATCGCAAGCCCGGTGACAGGCTGTCAACAGATTGCCGCTTGTTTGTGGTCAGCCGCCAGACTGCCCCAAAACCACGACTTGTCAACAGATTGTCGCAGTGAGGAAGGTGATCGAGTTCACTGCAGGGGCCACCAAGGCGGCGAGTAACGATCTGGCCGATCTGGGGGTACCGAGTAGTACGTACTGCTCTGTGCCAGCGATTCTAATCATACCCCGAAATCGTTGATTTTTCCTCCAGACAGACAACAGGAGTGCGCAATCGCACCAGAGACCGGATACCTGAAGGGTGAGCGACCCCGGTTCCGGGGTCGCTCACCCAGCATTTTTCCCTGCGGGAAGGCCGTTTCGGCGATCACGCTGTCACGGTGAAGTGCAGTGGCACTGATCGGCCGAAAGCATGGCCCCAGTGCGCTGCGACGCCATGGCCCCAGTTCGGTCCGTTCGATGGCCCCAGTTCTCGATTCCGGCGAGTGAAGCGCCTGAGATCACAACTCACCGGCACGAATCACCACCGAACGAACGGTCCCGAGCGATTGACAATTGACGAGAACACGGCTGAAGCGTCAACACAGCGACCAACGAAGTCGCCCGCGGCGCGACCTAGGAGTAACCTGCGGGGCACCGATCGCGAGCCGTGGGAGGTGGTCGTGGAGGCGACGTTGCAGAAGTACTGATGATCCGCGATGTCCCGCGGAGAGGGCTGGCCGGTTCAGGCGCGGCAGAGACACTGAAGATGTGGAGGAAATCACGCAGAATCAGGCGGACACGGAGGGAGAACCGGCCAGGAGCACCTGCGCACGGAGAATCCGAACGTCGGCCCCGACGAACTCGAACACGAGGCTACGGTGTACGCCGCCGTGGGCGTCGTGAACATGCCCCGCGCAGGAGCGAGACGCAGTTGATCCTCGACCTCGACCGGGACACGCTGGGCGCGATAGCCGATGCGGCCGACCACCCCAACTGCGAGACCGGATGGGTCCTCGTGCGCGCGCTCAACTCGGAGAGCAACGAGTTGCGCCAGGGCTCCGTCCGCGCGCCGACTCCGGGAGGCGCGCCCGGGTTCTCGAACCGGTGGGCGTGTCGGTGGGTGCGGCCGCAGGCCGCCGCCGGGGCCCGAGGAGTTACTTACGGCCACCGCGGTCGCCGTGTGAGCGCTGTCTGGAGTTCGGTTGCCGCTGACGGAGCTATGCCGGTAGCCGTAGCTGTCCGTAGAACGCCAAGCCGATCCGCATCTGTCGTGTGCGGCCGGCGTCGCCGACACGCTCGCTTCCAAGCTTTCTGAGGCCGGTCGTTCAACTCCTCGGGCAGGACGCGCATCGAGGCGTTCAGCGGGCCGAGCGCGACGCAGATCGGGTAACGGAACCGGGTCGGGATCCACCGCCGGGCCAACAGCACGCGCGCTCGCCACCCGCTTCCGTGTCTTATGCCTTGACAATCGACAATCCGGTCTGTATTGTCGATTGTCAAGGTATCGAATGCCAACGCCGACTCGACCTCGTCCAGCGCTCCTCGGGCACGTCCCGCTGATCCGCAGTGACGTGCATGGCGGACGCCTGCGCGGGATTTCTCACGGGACACGGCTCTCCGGGAGTGCGGGCAACAGCCGCACCGCCACGACGGTATCGAGACGACCGACGGAACGCGCTGAGCACTTTCTTCACACCACACCGGCGTGCCAGGAGAGGACCGTTGCGACCAGCGGGCCCTCCGGCATGCGACACGAGCTGGGCTGCGGGGAAGACGTCGATTCGCTTACTTCTCAATCGTTGAGGAAGGAGACTGGAATGGAAGACGTCAACAAACCGGCCGCACACGACCCCTTGTTCATCGACCTCGGTGACATCGACGTTTCCGAAGTCGAGGTCCTGACGACCGGCGGCAAGCTGGGCATGGAGCCTTTCGCCGCCTCCACCGGCAACTGCGGCAATTGTGGCGGATGCAACGAAGGGGGTTGCTCCTGCAGCGCAGCCGTAGTCGAAGCCGATCACGAACCTGAACTGTAGTCAATTATTGCGATGACTTCCTCGCCGCCCAGCTTTGGTAGTCTCGCCCGCCTGATTGCGCCCGTGCACGCCCGCTACACCGGAGGGATCCCGATATGCGCCTGCTAGCCGTCCGTCTCGCCGGCGCGGCCTTCAACGATCGTTCCCGGTTGTGCAGTCCGGCCTTCGAACAGGTCGTCGCGAAGCACGAGAAGCTGCAGCGCGAGAGCGCCGCACTCCGGAGCCGGGTACTTTCCCGTCTCTTCGAGCTGATTCCCCACATCGCGGAGTCACGTGCGCGACGCATCGCCCTCGACATCAAGCGCGCCGTCTTCAATGGCCGCGTCACCCCGCGGGTACCGAGCGCCCTGCCTCCCGATGTCCGGCAGGCACTGTCCCGCCTCAACGCTCTGGTCCACCGGGACCGGGAGCTGTTCGAGAGCACGCACGCCGCCATCCTGTGCGAACTCCGGATGCGACTGCGCGACGCGCTGGCCGATTCACGCTTCCGGCTCGCTTGCCGCTATACGAGCCCGTCCCTCGCCGCGAAGATCGATTCGGCAGGAATGGCTCGTAGCGGCGACCTGACGCCGCTCGAGCGAGGAATCTATTCGTACGCCGCGAGGTTCATGAGCAAGGCCAATCCGTACCACCTGTTCGGCGCGATCTCGCTGGCCGGCCATGTCGTCTCTCCACCGCATGAAATCGTCCTCGATGCCCGCTATATCCTGAAGCTCGAAGCCCTGCTTCTCCCGCATGCCGCTCCGCACCGGGTGTGGATGTGCCTGGCGCCCGTGTACCGGCGGGGTTCCAAGCTCGAGTTCTGGATCGAGTCCCAGCGCCAACTCCGCCTCGCGGTGTACGACAGCAACGACAACCGCGCCCGGGCCATCGAGTTCTTTCGCGACCGACGACGCGCTACGGGCGTCGCCGCCGGCACGCGCCGCGACTGGCGCCGGTATGTCGACCACACCGCATCCGAGCAGGACGCCTCCGGGCTCGACGCGGCGCTTCTCGATCTGATCGGGGCCGGAGTCGTCCAGCAGTACCTGATAACGGACTTCCGCAGGGCCAGCCACATGCCGACCGCATGTTGCGCCGCGTCCGATCGTCGTGCCGCAGGGGCCCTCGGCCATCACCTTCACTACCGGAAAACCACGGAACTGGCAGATGTCCACGACGATCTGGAGCAATGCCGACAAGCCGCGGGGGGGCAGACGCAGGACGGTCCCGGGTTCTTCGTGAACACGTACGCCGCCGTCGATACGCGACCGCTGCACGAGATTCTCGCGCCGGTTCTGGAGCAGCTTGCACATCTGAAGCCGCTATTCGGAAGCTCCGCTCACAATTTCAGGCACAGCGACCATGTCATGCGGTCGTACATTTCGGCATACTTCCGTCACTTGGGTGCGAATCAAGCCCCCTACCTGGACATTCTTCGGCAGTTCCTGCGCCATCGCGAGGAGTTCATCCGGCGGTACCGACCCGATCCGCCCGCATCCAGCGGAGGGCATCGTACTTGGCGCGAGTCCCTAGCCGCGATGGAGGGGGATCTGGGCCGCAAGGACGTCGACGCATTCAACGGGCGCCTGCGCACCTCGGGCTCGCGACGCAGCCTTTGCTTCGTGGGAACGTTCGATGCTCTTCGCCGCCTGTTCTTCGTGAGCAACATCTTCGCCGGGAACGGTCGGTACGTCGGTCGGTACCTGCTCAATAGAACCCGGCAAGAGCGGGAGGCCGTTTCGCTGGAGCGAACGGACGAAGACGTGCTCGACGTCGACGTGGCGGTTCCGCCACACCCCAACATCAACTATGTCGTCCCGACGTTCGCCGTCGGTTGCGGATTCCACGCGCGGTGGGCGCACCGTTACGACCGATGGATTTCTCCCTGTGAGGTAGTGCTGCGCGAAGAGGGCCGCCGCGTCGTCTATCTGCTCGACCGCACCGGCGAGGTCATGCGCCCGCACTACCGAGGGTTTCAACTCGCTCAACAGCTTCCAACGCAGTACCAGTTCTTGCTGCTGGACCACGCCGACGCCTACGAGAATCCGTTTCTGCGCGCGCCCGCGAAGACGCCGGCGCAAGATGTCGTCCACCACCCCGAGCTCAAATACGGCCACGTCTGCCTGCGCAGGGAGGCCTGGGAAGTCAGCCGGGACTTCCTCAACTCGTTGGCGGCGGAACGGGATTCGATCCGGTTCGCCGTGAACCTTCGGGACGCCTTGCACCGCCGACTCGATCGGCGATCCGACTATTGGTACTACGCCTTTCGTGACGAGCCGCACGGAGGCCTGGGCAAGCCACGGTTTCTCGATCTCAAGAACCCTCTCAGCGCAATGACGTTTCGACACGGGTTCCACGCAGTGGATGGCGCCTGCACCTTCACGGAGATGGCGCCCGGACCGGCGGCGATGCTGAAACCCGGCGGCGAGCCTCGGGTCAGCGAGCTGATGCTCGAGGTGTGATGTGGCAGGTCGCCAGGGGGGCGCGGCGGCGCCGTGGCGCTCGTATCACATCTTCCTGGACGGCCCGTTGGAGCCCTATCTTGTGGAACACTTCGAGGCCCGCCTGCGCTCCGAGATCACGGCACGCAGGGTGCGACGGTTCTTCTTTCTGCGATTCGGCAAGGGGAAGGGCGCCCATCTTCGACTCAGGTTCCTGCCCGGGGAGGGTTTCGCCGAGCGACGGCTGGAGGACGCCATCCGGGGTGCGGCGCGGCAGTACGCGGGCCGTCGCGGGGTCGTGCGCCCTGGTTTCGTCCTGGAGCGGCATCCTTACTGTAGGTCGTGTCTGTACTTCGGCGACAACAATCTGTCCGTCTATTCGGAACTGCTGAACGAGGCCACCTCCTGGCTTGCGCTCGGGTTGATGCACTCGCTCGGTCCGGAACGCCGCGCCGAGAGATGGGTCGTGGCGGCCTGCCTCTCGGCGTCGATCGTCCACAGGGCGGTGCGCGACCGTGGCGCGGCGGATCGCTTGCTGCAACGAGCGGCGTCGTTCGCTCGGCGGGCGGCCGCCGAGTACGGCTTTGGCCCGACACGACAAAGCGCGGGCGGCCCCCCGCAGCGCGCCCGGACGCCGTGCGGCGCCGAACGGGGGGGCGGGGGGGCGCCCGCCGGCAGCGCGCCGGAACGCTGTGCGTCGCAGAACGGCGGGTCGCGGCCGCGTTCGACGGGGATGCCGCTCTGGCGCGAGTCGTGCGCGTGGCCCGGCGCATCGTCGTGGCTCGGATGGGCGCTCGCTTCGTGCTCGTACATGGGATCCATCTCCTGTGGAACAAGCTGGGCTTCGACCTGTCCCAGGAATACGAGGCGTTTGCAGCGGTGCTGATGCGTCGCACGCGTGAACCGGCGGAAACGACACAGCGTTCGGTGTCGGTGCCGGTGGCCGCCGAACCGGTAGTCGGCCGTCAAGGCGGCCGAGGTGGAGGTGATGGTGAACAGGAATGCCGCACACGCCGGACCGCCCGTCGAGAGAGACGCAGCCCTTCTCCTGGAGAGGTTCAACTCGAGGTCGACGGCATTGGTGACCCGGATCCGGAAGGAACGAAGGCCGCGAAGGGAGGTGGCGCTGCGGCTGTTCTTCCTGCATGCCCTCGTTGTGAGCGGGAGCTTGCCGGGAGGTAGCGTTTCCTGGAGGTCGCATTGGAGCGGATTTGCGTCCACGTGTCGTTCGGAGGAGATTGTTCGGCGCATTACGGGCACATACCGGACGCAACGTGCGTATATTCAGCGCCACATGCTTGAGGTCAAGGAGCTGCATGAACGGACCTGGTGGTCGAAGGACCGGCCACTGGCTGGATGGCGGGAACTACTTCTGGAATTTCGTGCGGAGGTCGCCGGAATGCTCGCCGAAGGGCGGGTTGTGACAAGCCAACCTCTCGACCGGGCCGCGGCGCGGCGGTTTCGGGAGGTCATGACGAAGCGTCGGATCCGGCACAGCGAATTCCTGGACGTGTTCTGTTCGGATGAGAGGTTTCTGGTCGGAATTCAGCATTCGACCGCGATGCTCGTATCCAGGGCTCTGGTCAATCTCTTCTACGTGCTCCTGGCGAGGATCGGTCTCGCTCCAATCGACAAATTCCTTCTTTGCTACTTTGCGTTTCGATCCGTCGAGGAATGGTTTCATTGCGACCTGTTGGATGTGCTGAGAGTGACCATGGAAGAAGTGGCAACAGGGGCAGGTGGAGAGGCGGTGGGAAGCGGGCGTCATGAAGGTGCTGAACTTGACACTCGAGGACGGCACGGGGCGTCTTCAGAGGAGAGGTTGCCATGAATGCTCGCCCGGGCCACGGTGAAGAAGGAGGGGTGTCAAATGCTGCATGAGTTTTGCGCGGCCGTGCATGTCAGCCTGCGGAGGTTCAGGTCGACCGGTCCCGTCGTTCTGGTTCTGGGTCTCGGAATCGGACTCAATGTGGTCAGCTTCTCCGTCGTGTACGGCGTTCTTTTCCAGCCTCCGCCCTATCCGGACGGCGAGCGCCTAGTCAATCTGTCCGAGAGCAACACGGAAGAGAGCATCGTCGAGATGCCCGTGGCGCCAGTACGGATTGCGGACTGGAATCGCCTCAACGGGACATTCGCCGGCATAGCGGGCAGCTATTTCGAGAACACTACCGACACGACTGGCCCGATACCCAGGAACGTGGCGGCAATGCGCGTGTCGCCGGGGTTCTTCGAGGTGCTCGGCGTGAGCGCCGCGCTGGGCCGGGTTCCCAGGCTTCAAGAGGAGGTGTATGGCGGTCCCGGCGCGGTCGTCCTGAGCGATTCACTATGGCGCGGCCGTTTCGGATCCGACCCGGAGGTCATCGGCCGGCCCATGATGCTGAACGGAGAAGCGAAATCCATCGTCGGCGTGATGCCGGCGACGTTCGACTATCCGAGCCCATCCACCGAGGCGTGGATTCCGGCGCAGTTGGACCGCAGTTGGACGAGCCGTCGGCAGGCGAGATTCATGACGACCGTGGGGCGGCTGCACGAGGGCGTGACACTGCTACAGGCGCAGCAGAACCTGGAGGCAATTCAGGAGGCTCTGGGCGAAGAGTTTCCCGACACGGACAGGGGCTGGACACCGGTCGTCGTGCCGCTGGCGGACGTGCGCGTGGACGAGGAGACGCGGCGGACCATTTGGATTGTCTTCGGCGCCACCATGCTGCTTCTCGCCGCTGCGTGCGGAAACGTTGTGTGCGTCCTGCTGGCCGACCGCGAGCGTCGGAGACGGGAAATGAGCTTGCGCAGCGCGCTCGGCGGAAGGCCCGGTCAGATTGTCCGGGGGCTCTTGTGGGAAGCGTCCGTGCTGGCGATTGGCGGGGGCCTGGTGGGACTCGGCATCGGGTACATCGGGGTTGGGGTCGTGGATCGGATGGCGGTGTCCCTGGGAATGGCGGACGGTATCGGCCTGAATGTGCAGGTCGTTGGCTTCGTCGGCGGGATTGGGGTGCTCACCGTGCTGCTAATGGGTCTCGAGCCCGCGCTGCACCTCGGCCGTCTGGAGGGAGCGGGCTTTCGGCTTGCGGCGCGTGGCAGCGTGGGAGGCGGCCATCGACTTCAGAGTTGGGCCGTGGCGGCGCAGGTGGCGGTGGCGGTCGTCGTCATTTTCGGAACCGGACTGCTGATCCGAAGCGTCGTGCGTCTGCACCAGCTCTCGCCGGGTTTCGAACTGGAGAACGTCGTAGCCTTTCGCATGAGTGCGAGTTGGGGCGAAGATCCGGCCGGCGTGTCCAACCGGCAGGCTCGGACGTTGAGTGCGCTGGCGAGGATTCCGGGAGTGGCCTCCGCGGCGTTGAGCTCGACGTTGCCGGGGGGCACGGACACGCCGTTGACCGAGTTCACGGTCGTTGGGCGCGAGTCGGGCGAGGGGTCGTTGAGCATATTCAGGGAGACCAGCGCCGGCTACTTTCGCACCCTGGGCATCCCGCTGTTGCACGGGAGGGAATGCGCGGACGACGTGCGTCCCGAGACACGGCGCGAGCTGCTCGTCAACAGGACGTTCGGCGATCGTTTTGCGGATGGTGAACCGCTTGGCGAGTACATTGCCGCGGCGCGCTTCGGGGGCGAGAGACAGATCGTCGGCGTGGTCGGCGACACGTTCGAAACCGGACCGGGGGAACAGGTGCATCCGATTGTGTACGAATGCGGGCTGACGCCGTACTGGCCGGATCCGTACTTCATCGTGAGGACCGCCGCGTCGTCGTCGATGAGCATGAGGGTGCTGCGGACCGCAATGAGCGAAGTGGAGCCGAATCGCGCGGTGCACTCCGACGTCAGGCTGGGAGCGGTGTGGGCTTCCGGAACCCTGGGCGCGCGCGTGGTGGCGTTGATTACGTCGGTGTTCGGACTCATGGCGCTGGCTCTGGTGGTTGTGGGACTGTACGGGACGTGCGACAGGCTGGTGTGGGAGCGACGACGGGAAATAGCTCTGCGGATCGCACTCGGCGGGAAGGAATGGAAGGTGGCGGCCGCGGTGTTGCGAAGGCCGGTGTCGTGCGTAGCCGTCGGTGTCGCCATCGGACTCGGTGGTTGCGTGGCGGCCGGGAGAGTCCTGGAGTCGGTGGTTTTCGGCATACCCGCGCATGACGCGGCGACCGTAATTGCGAGTGTCCTGGTGACTGCCGGCTGCGCGGTGATCGCGATCCTTGTTCCGGGGAAGCGGGCTACAAGAGCGCAGGGCAGGAACATTCTGCGGGCGGAGTGATTACGGAGCTCGAGTGGAATCCGCAGCTTCCGCGCTCGTACCCTATCTGCGTCGCCATGGAGCGCAGTTCGGAGTCGGGGCGTTGTTCCTTGTCGCCGGCACCGGAATTCAGTTGCTGCTGCCCTGGGTGCTGAAGCACGCCATCGACCACGCCACGGCGGCGAACGGGCGGGAGCCGGCCGGCGCCGACAGTTCGTCGCCGGAAACGTACGCGGCCGTGGTTGTCGTCCTTGCGGCAGCCAGAGCGGCTGCCCGCTTCATGACGCAGCGCCTCATCATGGGCGCCGCGCGCGAGGTCGAAACCGACGTGCGAAGCGAGGTCTTCCGGCAATTGCAGCGCTTGCCGCCGGCTTGGTTCCGGGTGCATCGAACCGGCGACCTCATGTCGCGTGCGACCAATGATCTGGCCGCCGTCGGAACGATGGCGGGGCCCGTGATCATGTACGTGGCGGGGACCTCCCTCACCTTCATCCTGGCCGTGGTCCTGATGGTGTCTCTATCGCCGACGCTCGCGGCCCTCGCGCTCCTGCCGCTAATGGCCGTATCCCTTGTCGCCAAGCGTATCGGCGGCGCGGTCTACGTGCGGTCCGACCGCATCCAGGAACAGTTGGCGCACATGAGCGCGGTGGCGCAAGAAGCGCTGGCGGGCGTGCGGCTCGTCCGCGCCTACCGCTGCGAGGACGTGAAGGTCGGCCTCTTCCGGGCCGCGAACCGGGAGTACGTGGCCCGTAGCCGCGCGATGATACGGCTCCAGGCGGTCTTTCATCCGGCGCTGGCGTTCTTCCTCGGTCTGTCGGCGCTCATCGTGCTCTGGATTGGCAGCGGCCACGTCATCGACGGGCGCCTGTCGGTCGGCGAGTTCGTTGCGTTCAATGCCTACGTCGCGATGTTGAGCTGGCCGATGATCGCCTTCGGCTGGGTGACCAACATGCTTCAGCGCGGCTTGGCCGCCTGGCAGCGGATTCTCGACATCCTGCGGGTGGATCCGGCAATCCGGGATCCGGAGAGGCCGGTCACGCCGCAGCGGATACGGGGCGTCGTCGAGTTTCGCGATCTCAGCTTCGCGTACAACGGACAAATGGTCCTGTCCGGGGTGTCCGCGCGGGTGGGACCGGGGCAGGTGCTGGCCCTGGTCGGTCCGACCGGCTCCGGGAAGTCGACGCTGCTCGATCTGGTGCCGCGTCTGTTCGATCCGCCCCCCGGGACCGTGTTCGTCGACGGGGTCGACGTTCGCCAACTGCCGCTCGACACGCTTCGCGGCGCCATTGGTTACGTGTCTCAAGAGCCGCTGCTCTTTTCGGAAACGATTGCCGGCAACGTCGCGTTCGGCACCCGCGCGGAGGCGGACGGAAACGCAAGGACAGTGGCCGACGCGGTAGCGCTCGCGCAACTTGACGCCGACATTGCCGAGTTACCACGCGGGCTCGACACGGAGGTCGGCGAACGGGGCATCACGCTGTCGGGAGGGCAGAAGCAGCGCGCGGCGCTCGCGCGCGCCATTCTGACCGACCCTCGCATTCTGATCCTCGACGATGCCCTGTCGGCGGTCGACACGCGCACCGAGGGGGCGATACTCGCGCGGCTGCGGGGGTTGATGCGGCAGCGCACGACCATTCTCGTCGCCCACCGCATCTCGACCGTGCGCGACGCCGACCTGATCCTGGTGCTCGATGACGGGCGCGTCGTGGAGCGCGGAACCCATGCCGAGCTGGTGGCCCAGGGCGGTCTCTACGCAGGACTGCACCGGAAGCAGTTGCTGGAGGAAGCGCTCGAGGAATCGTAGTGGTGTCCCTTCGCGAACCGGACGCGGCGGACAAGGCGTACGATGCGCGGCTCATGCGGCGCTTGCTCGGCTATCTGCGTCCGCACGGGAAAGCCGTGGGAGTTGCCCTGGCCACGATCCTGGCCGGGTCCGCGCTCCAGCTCGTACAACCCTGGTTGACGATGGTTGCCATCGACAACCATATCGCACTGGGCGAGTTCGACGGCCTCGAGCGCATCGCCCTGGCGTTCCTGCTCGTTCTCGCCGGCGCGTTCGTGCTCGAATACTTGCAGACGTGGACGATGCAGATGACGGGGCAGCGCATCATGTTCGATCTGCGGATGGAGATCTACGGCCATCTGCAGCGCCTCGACCTCCGTTTCCACGACCGCAATCCTGTGGGCGCGCTGATGACCCGCGTCACCTCCGACGTCGATAACCTCAACGAGCTGTTCACGTCCGGGGTCGTAACGATCTTTCGCGACGTCTTCATGCTCGCCGGCATCGCAATCGTCCTGCTCTGGATGGACTGGCGCCTGGCGCTGGTGACCTTCGCCGTCCTGCCAGCCATCGCTTGGGTGACGCACTGGTTCCGCAGGAACGCGCGCGACGCGTACCGCCGCGTACGGATTCAGATCACCCGCATCAACGTGTTCCTGCAGGAGAACATCAGCGGCATGGCCACCGTGCAGCTCTTTCGCAGGGAGGCACGCAACTTCGAGCGGTTCGCGCGGATCAACCGCGCGCACCGCGACGCCAGCGTCGAATCCATCTTCTACTACGCTACGTTCTACCCGGCCATCGAGGCGTTGGGCGCGGTTGCCACGGCCCTCATCCTGTGGCACGGCGGCGGGCGGGCCGAGCAGGACACGGTCGAGCTTGGCGTGCTGGTCGCGTGCCTGCAGTACTCGCAACGCTTCTTCAAGCCGATCAGCGACTTGTCGGAGAAGTTCAACATCCTGCAGTCGGCGATGGCTTCTTCCGAGCGCGTCTTCGGACTGCTCGATACGCCGGTGGAGATCACGTCGCCCCCGCCGTCCGGGCCGGCAGCGAAGCCCGGCGGCACCATCCGGTTCGAGCACGTCTGGTTCGCCTACCGCGACGACGCGTTCGTACTGCGCGACGTCTCGTTCGAGGTTGCCGCCGGCGAGCGAGTCGGCGTGGTCGGCGCGACCGGCGCGGGCAAGACCACGCTCATCAACTTGCTGATGCGCTTCTACGACGTCGACCGCGGACGGATCACTATCGACGGCGTCGACATTCGGGAGATGCCTCTGGCCGATCTGCGGCGCCGTTTCGGGTTAGTGCCGCAAGACGTCCATCTCTTCTCAGGCAGCGTCAGCACGACTTCCGCTGTAAGTGACTGAAGTGTCATGGGCTTATACGGATGTCAGGATAGACCATCCCACGATGTACCCCACAACGTCGGGAAGGCTCTGGCGGCGTTCTGCGAGTCGCTGCCCAGTAACCGTTCGGTCGTCCCGGTATGGACATGCGGCCGGGCCGACCGGACGCTGGCGTTGTCGACGGCCAGCACCGGTCGATGTCCCCTGTGCACGCAGGGCGCCCGGACCGGATCGGCTCGCTGTTGGACGATGCTTGTCCGACTGCCGGAACGCCGGATACCGGCTTGACCGAACGCTTACGCTGCCCATTTCTACCCATACGGCTCATGATACGCCGGGTCCCACGGTCGCGATGCCTCGGGTTGAACCCGAGCGGGTCAGCGGTCTGCCATGACGCGTCTTCCGTCCGCCGGTACCCGGCAAGCGCGCGGGCCGTCCGCTCGCGTTGCGCCTCAGTGACGGGCCCATCCACCGTGCGCTCTGCTCGTTGGGCAGCGCCATCGCCG
>MKWU01006089.1_pt1 | contig 12532 bp, 6 predicted proteins | sample 809101 | NCBI WGS metagenome assembly MKWU01 (sample SAMN05860141, study PRJNA318959) | sponge metagenome | host: Aplysina aerophoba | place: Slovenia: Piran, Adriatic Sea, Gulf of Piran | collected 2013-05-07 | reverse complement strand
GAAAGCGGGTGGCTGGCGGAAAGGCGTCATCGGAGTCGAGGGGCTCCGCGCGGACCACGCAAGTCGTGGATTCGCCGGGAGCAAAGGTAGTAGAAGACGCGCCGGGGGCGTTGGTCGTGCAGGGCGACGTACATGTGCACGGGTACACGGGGGCGGATATCGGGAGGATCGTCGACGAGCGGATGGCGCGGACCCGCAAGGAGATGGAACGCACGCACGCGAAGAAAGTCGAAGCGTTGCGCGAGGAAATCGCAGCCCAGATGGACTCGACATGGGACGGGCAATCGTTGAGGGAAGTGCAAGCGGCGCTGTCGGCCGGAGATCTGGATCGTGCAGAGACAATGCTGGAGAAGATAGAGGAACGCCAACTCGCACGGACATCGATACCGGCGGCACAGGAACATGTGCGGATTCTGAACTGGCGAATAGCGGCGGCCATGCTTAACGGTCGGGCCGAGAAGGCGAGGCAGCACGTCGAAGAGGCGGTGGCAGTGATCGCGTCGGTGGATCCCGGTAGTGAACTTGAGTTCCGGAATGCGTCGGCGCTGGGAATTCAGGAGTTCGGTGGTCAAGGCATTATCGAGGCTATCGCGCTGTACAAGCTTAATCTGGAACAGCTCGATCGCGATGAGCTGCCGGGGGAGTGGGCCGAAACGCAGTACAATCTGGGCAATGCACTGCTTCAGCATGGTATGCACCTGGCGGACGGTCTTGCTTGCATAGACGAGGCGATCATGGCGTTGCGCAAGGCGTTAGAAGTCGCTACACGCGCAACGGACCCGTACAACTGGGTTCAGGCCCAGGTTAGCTTGAGTGGCGCGCTGATCGCAGCAGCTCTCCGCCGTGGCGGCAATGCCAGCCTTCGGCATCTGGCCGAAGCTGTCGACACGTGTCAGGAAGCCCTGACCGAAGTGATCCGAGAAGAGGATCCCGAGGGATGGGCGGGAGTTCAGAGTAACCTCGTGGTGGCATTGGCCACTCAGGGCGACCGGCGTGGCGGCGAGGAAGGCGCGGAGCTGCTTGGCAAAGCGGTAGAGGTCTGCCGGGAATTGGTGGACGCGCGGACCCGGGAGGGTAACCGGCTGGAATGGGCCCAGGCGCAATCGAAATTGGCCGCTACGCTTGGGCAGCGCGCGAGACATGTGCCGAAACGCGAAGCGGTGAAGTGCATTGAGTTAGCTGTAAGGGTCAGTGCAGATGCGCTAGCCGTGTACAGTCGGCGGCGAACGCCCCTGGAGTGGGCACGGACGCAGAGAAACCTCGGGACGGTCTTAAAGGATCTGGGCGAGTTGCTGGGTGGGGCCCCTGGGCTTGACTGTGCCGTAAAGGCGTTGGCGGCGCTTCGGTCTGCGTTGGAGGTTTACGACCGCAGCGAGGCGCCGTTACAGCGGGCGGGGATACAACAAGGGCTGGGAGCCGCCTTACTCTTGGAGGCTCAATTGCGAGGGCGTGAGGACGGGTTGGACGCGCTGTCGGATGCGGCGACGGCCTGCCGGGAAGGGTTGGTGTTGGCACACGGGTCGGGAGAACGCTGGTTAACCGCTGGGCTGCACCACAACTCAGGCGCGATTTGGGCGCAAATGGCAGCCTGGAACGGCGACTTAGAGGCGGCAACGAAGGCGGTCTCGTCGTTTCGCGACGAAATTGACGCGTATGACCGCAGCACGGAGCCAGCCCTTTGGGCTGAAGCGCAGCGAAGCGTGGCCGTGGCGCTGAAACTTGAAGGCGACCTCGATCAGGCAAACGCGTTGGAGAAGTACCGTGATGCCTTGCAGCATGTTGATGCCGCGATTCAAAAGCTTGGGGAAGAGACCCTTCGGGGGCGCGGCGCAAGGACGCGTCAGCTAAGGCAGAAACTGATAGCGAAATTGAATCGAGCTACGGGCTAGGATTGGAACAGGCTGATGGACAGGGATGGCGGGAGAAGCGACGTCGAGCAGCAACTTGTCGGTACTTGCTACGGCTTTGCAAAGGAAAATTGCCGACTGTTTGGGCAGTGGCAGAACGCTTATCGATGCCTGAATCGGCGAGTCGGGTGATTGAATCTCACCGTGGCGCTTGGTCTTGCATAGTCTCTGGCTGACCGTGTGAATTAACGTGGGAAAAAACAAATCAATATATAACAAATACTTAAAATACAGTTAGTTATAAATAGTCAGTGGCGGAGGGAGTGTCCGTAACAACGTGTGTGATTACAAAGGGTTATGACAAATAAACTAGAAATACCCCCATTGATACCCCCACTCGTGCCTTGATGAACTGGTGACGTCGCAATTCCCAAGTAACCGTTCTGGCGCCGGGGGATGAACTGGAAATTGGGGCTCGCAACGCAAGGCATGAAGCCAAATTTCCGCTGACACCGCGTCGCCATCCCCCTATGACGGAACGATTACGTTGGCAGGGTGTTGATTCGAGGAAAAGGTGAACGTCTTCTCAAGTACTTGGATAGGAAAAGTTTGTATTTTTCAGATAGATAAACTCTTCCAGACAAGCTTGCGAAATCTTGACGTAAATTCTTGGTTCTCGGCGAGTCCGCGAACGGTCATGTCGTTGAGCATGCGTTGACGAAGCGGTGTCATGAGGAGTCTCCCTTGGTGTTGGAATGGATACGACGACACCGTCGGGTGCGCCCACCGGCGAGTGGGTCGACCATTCTTGCAGCCAGGGAGTGGATCGGAGTCCAACGTGGCTCCACTGATCCTCAGGCAGGTGAAACTCCTCAGTACTTCAGGGGCAGGACAATCGCGATGCGCGTGCGGCGGGCACAGCGTCCCGCCGCGGAACGCGGCTCAATTCAAATGTCGGTACCGAGAGAAAACCGTAGTCCGAACACCGGACCGCTCACGGCGCGTCCGGGTACAAGGAGATCGTGACAATGGCTGAAGTGGTCATGTAGTCTCGTTTCATGAAGCGCCGATTGTTACTTTCATTCGACAATTGCGCTATGAACGGGCATGAAATACGATTCGCGTCCCGATAATGAATATAGTCCTTAACTATGCACATCGCGGTGCAAGGGCTCGGCAAAATCCCTGTATTGGGGCCAACAACCAGATGTGCGAGTGGGATTGACTTAGCGAGAGATAACTAGCTCATCGTCATCTTGAGATCGCGACTAAAGCCATCAGGCAAATGCTAAGAGAAACAATCAACGGCGCGACCATAGACGAACCCCCTCGCCGCTGGAGACTGAACCGCGCGGGCATTGTCAACGTATATCAGTACGAGAACGACGTGCTGCACTTCGGGGGTGGGCGATTATTGCTGCGGGGTGTAAACGGGTCCGGCAAGTCAACCGCAATGAACATGCTGCTGCCTTTCTTGTTGACGGCGCGGCAAACCCGAATCGATGCTGCCGGCGAGCAGAGTCGTGTCTTGAAATCCTGGATGCTTGATGGACGCGACGATTCTCAGCCTGTCGGTTACCTTTGGGTTGAGTTCCAACTGCAGGACGAATTCCTGGTCTGCGGATGCGGTATCCGCGCCAATAGGCACTCGGATACGGTCAGGACCTGGTGGTTTGTGACGGACAAGCGCCCGGGAATTGACATCGATCTGGTCAATGACGGCGTGCCTCTGTCGAGGGAAACGCTACGTGCGGCACTCGACGGGGACGAGGTTTTTACCCATCGTCGCCGGGCCGAGTATCGGCGCAGGGTGGAACAGCGGTTGTTTGGCGGTTCATCGATTGACGAGCACATCAAGCTGATAAACGTCGTACGCCATCCACGGGTCGGCGACCGCATCGAGGTAGACCTTGACGAACACTTGGTGAATGCGCTGCCGCAGTTGTCGGAACAGGCATTGGCTGAGGCGGCTCAGCCTCTGGAGGATCTGGAGGAGCATCGCCGCAGTGTGGAGGCGCTCAAACAAACCCGCGACGCGGTGTCCGGTTTGCTCCGCGTTTATAGCTCGTATTGCGAAAATGACTTGCGGCAACGAATCAAGTCCGCCCAGGGTCGGTTGGCCGCGTTTCGCGCGAGCGAGGGCGAGGAGCGTCGCCAGCGGCAATCGGCGCAATCGGCCCAAGCCGAGTTGCGGCGGCTCGACCGAGGGCTCGATGAACTGGACGCGCGAATCGAGCGGCTGCGGCGCGAAATCGCGGCGCTCGAGGAGTCGAGAGCTTACCGGGATGGTCAGCAGCTCGAACCGCTTCGCCAACTTGTCGAGGACCTCGCCAAGCAAGCCGCGGATGCAAAGAGGCGAATTGAGGTCGCGAAGCACCGCACCAGCAGCGCATACGAGGACGTCGAACGGGCGCAACGGCGTGGCCGTAGCGACCTCAAAAATCTTAACGCGAAGCTCGCCTCCGCACGCGAACTCGGTGCGCACTGTCGGACCACCAGCCGGCCGCCTGGGCCTGCCGCGGTGGACGAGGTCCCAATCGATGGTGTCGACGCGGCGTTACCTGGGGAATTGGATGAGGCGGGGATTCGCAGCAAACTCTTGAGCGCTCTTTCCTCGGTAACGCGTAGACGGGACGACGTTTCCAAAGTCGAGGAGGCGCTGCAACGTCTTGATGAATCAGAGCGTTCGCTCCGCCGGGCGGAGTTGGCGCTTGAGCATCGAACCAAGGCGGCGCAGGCAGCAACCGACGAACTGGCAAGCTACCAACGACATCTGGCTGAGGTCAAGCGAGATTGGTTGGATTCCACGCGGGATTGGGCCGCGACCGTGCACGAACACCTGCAGGTGGCGGAACTGGACGGGCCGCGCGCTGCGGGGCTGGCATCAGGCGCTGTCGAAGAGGCTACGGAACTTTCCCATGCCAAATTGCGCGGGGACTTGTTGGAGGAGGTCCAGGGGCTTGCGGATCATCGGCAGCATGCTGTTAGCGAGGTCAAGGCCAGACTGTCGCGTAATCTTGAAGCCGAAGCGTTGGCGCAGGCCCGCGTGGACGAACTTGCCGAGATGGCTGAGCCCGAACCCCCCCGGCTGGAGTGGCAGTCGAGCGCCGAGCACTGCCTGGCGGACTTGGTGGACTTCGCCCCGAGTCTCACGGAAACGGATCGGGCCGGCCTGGAAGGGGCGTTGCAGGCGTCGGGTCTGCTTGGCGCGCGCCTCACCGGCGCTAGTGTCGTTGAATTGGCGAGCGGCGAACTTATTGCCGTCCCCGGCGAGCGCGTTCAGAGGCCATTGAGCGAATGTCTGGTCGTCGACGTTCCGGACCGGCTTGCCGACGTGATCGACGACGAGGCTGTGGCAAGCTTGTTGCGGTCGATTTCAACCGACGTATCAAGCAGCGCTCGGCATGCTGTCGATGTGTCTGGCAAATTCAGACTCGGCCTGCTACGGGGCCGTCACATCAAGGAGCAGGCGGAATTTGTCGGCATGACCGCGCGGCGAGCCGCGCTCGTCCGCGCCCGCGCCGAAGCGGCGGAACAGCTGAAGAAAGCTGGCGATGTCGTCACTCGTCGTCGAACGGAACTTTCCGAGTGCCTGCAATTGCAGGCCAACGCATACACGCTGCGCGCCGAGCTGCCGCCGATTGAACTCATACAACACGCTCGTGCGGACGTGAGGGCCGCCACAAAAGCACATAGCCGCGAGGAAACAGAACGAAAAAAGGCGGAGGTTGCTGCGGGGGAAGCGGAACGACGGGTACGGGAGGCGGACGATGCGCTGTATGGGGTGGCATCCACACTTGTCCTACCTCGGGATGCCCAGGGACTGGATGCCGTGAGCAAGGACCTGATTGAACTTTTTTCCTTGCTGGATCAGTGCAAGGCAAACTTGCAGGCATTGCACCGCTCACTGGCGCAATGGCGCAACGCCGTCGAACGGTGGAGGTGCGCCCGTGAAGAGCACGGCCAAGAGCGGTCGGTCCTTATTGACGTCTTGGCCAGGCACGAGGCTGAAGTGGCGAGACTGCGGATCATTGAGGAGCGCATAGGCGAGGAGTTCGCGAAGATTGTCGCCGATCGGGACAATCTCAAGAAGGACGCTCAAGAGGCAGACGTGCGACTGCGTGCATTGCGCAAGGACCGCGATGCAGCATTCAAGGCGCATGCCCGTGCGGAGGCGGAGGCGAGGACCGCCACGGAAAAGCGCGAGCAGGTGAGCGAGGCGTGCGAAGTGGCACGGGGAACGCTGCAGGCTGTTGTCGATGCACCGGGATACCTCGATGCGATTCGAGGTAGCGATGAACTGTCAGGCGCAGAGAAAGCGAACAACGGGCTGATCGTCACGGGATCAAAGGGAGCGAATGGACTTCGCGAACTGCTAGCCATAATAGGCGAGCTTCTGCCTTCGGAGGATTCGCCCTCAGTAGGCGGCGCGGTTTCGGCAGACGGTGTCCGTCAATCCCTGTTCCGTCGCCGCGATGCCATGGGCGCAGGCTACGACGCCGAGGCGCTTCAGCCAGACCCGGAGCTGCCTCTCACCGTCGAACTAACCGGACCGTTCGGTCGAGCCACGCTGGCGAGCGCAATGCGTACGGTAACACTGCAGCATCGGCAGAATGCCGGCCTGCTCGACCGCAAGCAGGCTGACGCACTGCGCGAACTCCTTCAAGGCATGGTGGCCAGGGAAATGGCGACGAAGGTGACAGGCGCCGCGCGTTTGATTGAGCTAATGAATCAGCGCCTTGGTGGCGTGACAACGGCGCATCTTGTGGGCGTCAGTTTGCGCTGGCGGCGACGGCGCGACCTCGATCAAGCGACGGCGCGAATGGTCGATTTGCTCGCCAGTGTACCCGATCTGCGCAGCGAAGAGGACGAACGAGTTTTGCGTCGAATGCTTTCGCAACGGCTCGACGAGGCGCGTGCAGAGGAGCCCGATGCCCCATACCGTCAGGTTATCGCGCAGACATTGGACTACAAGCAATGGCACGAATTGGCGATCATGTTGAACCGTGACGGAAAGCAAGCAAAACTCAGTCGCCGCACACCGCTGTCAGAGGGCGAAAAGAAGCTGGTTACGTACCTGCCGTTATTTGCGGCGGTGGCTGCTTCGAGCGATGCGCTCTGCGAGCAACAGCGGGCGATGTGCGGTGGAGAGAGATCGGACAGTGCCCGTTTCATTCTCTTGGACGATGCGTTCGCCAAGGTGTCCGAGGACAATCACGATCGGTTGTTCGGTCTGCTCGTGGAACTCGATCTTGACCTGATCGCTACAAGCGAACGGCTTTGGGGCACACACCGCAGCGTACCCGCGCTCTCGATCACAGAGGTCGTTCGCGACGCGACACTCGGCGCTATCCTGCTAGAGCACTACAACTGGAACGGTCGAACCCTGGAGCGACGTGGGGAGATGTCATGAATACGAAAGCCCATGCCCAGCTCGTGGCGCCTCAGGACGATTCGAACCACGCCCGGCGATTGTTTCGATATCTCGGCGGGGAGGAATGGCGGGAGTATCGCGCGATTCTCAAGGTCTTTTCCGGCACGTACTTCGCCGAATTCACGCCACAGGAGGTTGCGGCCAGGATCGCACCGACCGAGGTCGATCCTGACGTTATCGAAGACCGGCTGGAGAGCCTGCGCCGCTGGGGCAACCTGGCCGTGTCGTCATCCGTGGGTAATCCAGTCAGCCTCGAGGACTACTACCGTCGCCGAAATCGCTACCTGATCACTCGCGCAGGCCAGGAGGTATATGAACTGGTCGAACGAGTAATCGCTGGCGCGGCGGAAATCGGCGACGTGCATGCGAGCCGCCTGCGGCAGCTGCATCGCGCACTCGCCCACTTGCTTGAGTTGGCCGAGTCGGAACGTGAGCGCACCGACGACGGCGACCTGGCAGCCGCCGCACGCACCGTTTTCGATCATCACGAGCAGTTCGCCAACGAACTCACGCAGTTCTTCGCGCAATTGAACCAGTGGCAGAGCCGCTACGACCTTGAGGCGGAGGAGGTGCAGTTCTTCGCCGGTGTGCTCGTGAGCTATGTGAGCGAACAGCTCACCGAAATCGAACGCATGGTACGACCGATTGCCCGCACACTGGAACGCCTTGGCCCCCATGTGCACGGGTTGCTGCCAAGCTTGCGATCGGGACTGGCCGCGCGCGTTGAAGAGGCGGGTCTGGACGAACATGTTGCCGTGCGCCGGTCACGCGGCACCGAACGGGCCGACTGGGAGCATCTTGCCGCCTGGTTCGTAGCGGCGGATGGCCGGGCAGCGCGTCTCGACCAGCTTGCCAGCCAGGCTCTTGCTGCCGTGCGCACGCTGACCGCGAACGTAAGCCGCCTGTCGCGCGTGGGTCTGGGCGCCGTCTCGCGTCGGGCCGACTTCGTGCGACTTGCGGGCTTCTTCGACGGAGCCGCGACAGTCGAGGAAGCGCATCGAATCGCCGCATCCGCATTTGGACTCGGCTCTTGCCGCCGCCTGGGGCACCTGTCCGCAGATGCCGACGATCCCGTTGCCGTTAGTAAGTCGTGGCGGGCCGCGCCCAGGGCGGTCGTGCCGGTGTCGCTTCGGGAGCGCGGCGAGATTCATCAACGCGGCAACACGACCCCCATCCGGGACCGAAGCAAGGAACGGCAGTACATCGAAGGTCGTCGTGCAGACGAGCGTGAGTCGCGAAGTATCGCGGCTGCTGAGTTGCTTTCGAGCGCTGGGGAGGACGGTTCGATCAATGAGGTTCGTCTGTCGGTGGCCGCTTTTGTGTTGCTGCGGGATCTGATTGGCCGTTCGGGGAATCGGCGCAAGCACGGAGAGGACTTGCGAGTGGCGAGGGCCGCCGGGGTGTGTTGCGAGGTTCGGCGCGTGAAATCGGGGAACACGGTGGTCCATTGTCCGGAAGGCAGGCTGGAATTGCGAGAATTGAGCGTAAAGGTGGCTGCCGTGGATTCGACCGTGGAACCTCCAGAAGAAAGAGCGGCCGTCCGGACTCGGCCGTTGGGTAGCCGCCCGCCGAAACAGGCCAGGGCCACAAGTCATCTATAGCTTGGCCGTGACTGTTCAAGAAATTGTTGCACATGGAGCGCATCGACAGTGCGGGCCTTCAGTCTTCATCGGGTTCGTTGGTGAGATAATTTCGGCGTGGTGAGAGCGCAATGAATGCATCGTCCTCGCCGGCGGCAGCCCCCGAACTGCGCGAAGCTGCGCGCCACCTGGTCGTGCATCCACTCGTGGTCGCGGAGCGCGACCCGGAGAAGTTTCGGCTGATCCGTCGTCACGAACAACAGCTCGACCGTTGGTTCACCCAGCGTTTTGGCTACCGCCTTCAGGTAACGGCTGACGCGGCGCGGCTTTTCAAGTCCACCGTTGTCGGCAGTCGACGACCATTGCGTGCGACGGCCAGAAGGCGGGCGTTCTCCAGACGCGAGTACACGCTGCTGGCGCTCGCGTTGGCGGCCGTGGCCGCCGGTCCCAACGTCATCAGCTTGCGCGACCTCGTCCACCGTATCCGTTCCGCGGCGGCCGAAGCCGGCATCGTGCTGGCCGAGACGTTCGCAGAGCGTCGGGCGCTCGTAACGGCTCTGCGCTGGATGATCGCCCACGGCGTTGTGAGCGAACTGCATAATCGCATTGCAGGTTACGTCGCTGACGAGGGTACGGACGCCGTGTTGAGTATTCGCCCGGGCCGGGTGGTGCTGCTGCCGCTGCCGGCGCTGGCGCGGGCGTCAACGGCTGACGAGCTGGTCGATTGGTCCGATCAGCGCGCTTCGTTTCGTGCGTGGGTCCGATCGAAGCTTCTCGAGGAGCCGGTGCTGTATCGCGAGGACATCAGCGAGTCGGAATGGATGGAATTGCGCAAGCGCATCGGCGAGGAGGCCGCCATCTTCCACGAGATGTTCGGTGCACGCATCGAAGTGCGCGCCGAAGGCGTGCTGGTGGTCGACCCCGACAGTGAAATGACCGACACGCGGTTCCCGGCCACGGGAACGTGCGGCCATGCGGGGCTCCTGCTGATTGAACGATTGGTAGAGATTGAAAAGAAATCAATTCCTCGTATCGAGGTGGTTGCTGCGGTTTCGGAATTGGCGGGAAAATATCGTCGCTACTGGTCGAATCTCGCCGAGGACGCTGCGAGCCTGACCCGTGATGTCCTGGAACTCTTGACGGACCATCGTTTGGTCGAGATCATTGATGACGAGGTGCGCCTGCTGCCGGCGGCTTGGCGCTACGCCGTGGATGTGAAATACGAACAATCGTCGCTACTGTGACTGGACAGGTTCCGGATTCTTTGCTGACTCCGGGTCTGCGACCGGTTTGGGCCAGCGTGCGCCGTCAGCTCGACCGGTTCGGCTTGAGTCATCGCGGGACGGTCGCGCGGCCCGCATTGGACGCGTATAGCTCGCATGTTCTGGAATCGCTGTTGGGGCGAAAACCAACCAGTCGAGTCGATTTGACGTCACTGGAGCGAGCCCTCGTGGCGCGGGACATTGCCGCCGATCTTGACGGGGCATTGACTCGGCTTGGCTTCCCGCCGTCCGAGGAGGCGAGGGAGCGGCGTGCCAAGCGCGAGCGTTTGAACGCCGCCCGCCGCGCGCTCGCCGAAGAAGTCCGATCCTGGCGCGAGCCTTGGGCTCGCGAGTGGGCGAGAGACGTTCGCAAGTCCGGGCTGCTCAGCGGTCTCGACGCCCGCAAGACAACCAGCTTGATTGCGAATGTACGTCGGCTGCTCGATCGTCTTGATCGGTCAAGTTCGAGCTGCGAAAGCCGGACTGAACTGGCCGCAGGCTTGTTCGGCTCTTCCCACGCACTTGACCTGGGAACGCCGCTCGCGACCCTGGTAACGCATGCACTACGCTATCGCGTCGGCGACAGGAAATCCTCCGAGCGCGCGCTTTGGGAGAAGGCGGGAATCTTGGCGGACCGGGTTTCGGCTCCGGCGCTGGCCTGGTCAGTTCCAGCTAAGGGAGACTCTCCGCTTGCTCGGCAGATGCGAGGTGCAACCGAAAGTAAACTGCCCTTGCACGCCAGCCTGTTTGCCCTGCGCATGCATCCCGTGGCTTTGCAGCCGCGCACTTTCGTGCTGGTGGTCGAGAACCCACGTCTAGTCGAAGCTGCGGCGGAACGTGCCTTGCCCGGCTGCGTTGTGGCGGGCAACGGAAATCCATCGGCAGCGGTCATGGAGTTGCTGGCGCAAATGCGACAATCCGGTGCCTCGATCCTCTACCACGGCGACTTCGACGCGCCCGGCATCGCCATCTGTCGCCGCATGTTCGATTTTGGACTGACTCCATGGATGATGGATGCGTGCGACTACGAGCGCGGGATTCTCCTAGCCAAGCGTAAACGCGTGCGGCTGCAACGCGGAAGCGGTGACTGCGGCCCAACGCCATGGGACAATTCATTGCAAACGGTTTTTGAGAAAAGACGAATGGTGATTCACGAAGAATTCGTCGTTGACGATGTGCTCGGAACGTATTGCGAAATTGCGGCCAGACGGCGCGAGGGATCAGGGCAAGGAATCGACTGATGGACACAGTGCCGAGCAGTTGATGGGCGAGATAGAATCAGCGGTATATCGGACAAACACATGGGAGCGGCATGGACATCGCAATGTTGCTGCCGACGACCGATTACCGACCGTTCATCCTCAGCTTTGTGCCTCTGTGGCAGGTGGGTGTCAAGTATTGTACGCTGCGCACCGCTGCGCGGAGGAGATTGGCCTTTTCGGACCCCGATGAGGGTTTCGTGTGCGGGATTCTGCGCGGACTCACCGGATTTACTGAATCTGGTTAAGTCTGCTTTGGAGCAGTCCAGAACGATCCAGTTTTTTTGGAGCAGCTTCAGCAAGACAGGATGAGTGCCGTCATTGCGTAAAGGCCAGTGTGATGGTTAGCGGCCTGAGTAGGTGAGACACTGAAGGTGCACAGAAACAAGGAAAAACAGCTACGCGAAGCGTCTGAATGGGCGGATTTTGTGGAGGATGTCGCTAGAAACCACCGGCCCCACGCTGGCCATTTTTCCTGGGAGACAAATCGAGCGATAGCGGAGTGGGGGGTCGTGCAGGAATTTGAGTGTGCGTTTGATCGGGATGGGAAACATTTCTTCAGAGATGTCTTCCATCGAGGCGAAGGCAATGATCCACCAGATTGTGAAGCAATCGGAACTCAACGCCAACGGATCGGAATCGAAATTACGGAACTCGTTGATGCCGAGTCAGCGGCAGCGGCTAGACATGAGAGTCCATACGGGTGGAAAGATTGGAAGGGCGCGTTGATTCCCGAGCTGGAGAGAATATTGACGAAAAAGAATGCACCCTCAATTGTGAAGGGTGGGCCGTACGATTAGTACGCATTACTGGTATAGAGCTGAGCCGCGTTCCGCGGCGGGACGCTGTGCCCGCCGCACGCGCATCGCGATGGTCCTGCCTCTGACGTACTGAGGAGTTCCACCTGCCTGAGGATCAGCGGAGCCACGTTGGGCTCCGATCCACTCCCTGGCTGCAAGAATGGTCGACCCACTCACCGGTGGGCGCACCCGCCGGTGTCGTCGTATCCATTCCAACACCAAGGGAGACTCCTCATGACACCGCTTCGTCAACGCATGCTCAACGACATGACCGTTCGCGGACTCGCCGAGAACACCAAGAAGTCCTATCTCAGCTCCGTCACCGGACTGGCGCGTCATTACCGGCGCAG
>MKWU01006087.1_pt1 | contig 12534 bp, 9 predicted proteins | sample 809101 | NCBI WGS metagenome assembly MKWU01 (sample SAMN05860141, study PRJNA318959) | sponge metagenome | host: Aplysina aerophoba | place: Slovenia: Piran, Adriatic Sea, Gulf of Piran | collected 2013-05-07 | reverse complement strand
GCATCGAGGACTATGGGGCGCGCTACCTCGATGCCGGCGCCGAGGAATTGGCGTACGAGTACGACATCGCCGGCGCGAACGAGCTGGGCCTCGGCCTGTTTATCGGTCGCGGCCAGGCGACGCAGGCGTTCGGGCTTGCGGAAGCGCAGAACATTCGCGCGCACGCCACGAAGATGGCGATCCCTCGCAACAGCCAGAACTTCGCCCTTCTCGATCCTCTGGAAATCGCGCAGGTCAGCGCGGATATCCAGGACATCGACATGCCGGAAATGGTCGGCCAGAACATCAGGGAGTCCTACCGCGGGATGCTGGCCGGCTGGCGGGTGCTCGAGTCCGTTCATGTTCCGCCGATGCAGACCGCGGCGCTGGCGGGGGTGCCGGCTGTGAATGGCGCCAACCAACTGGGCAGCACACTCGAGTGCGACAGCTTCGGCGTCAACAACACGAAGGTGCTTCTGAAGGGGCAGTTGATCCAGATCGCAGGCGTCTACGAGGTCCAGCCGCGTGGCGACCGGCGCTCGACGGGCAATCTCGCGACGTTCCTCGTCACCGATGACGTGACGACGAGTGGCGCCGGGGCAGCGACGATCCCGATCTACCCCGAGATCAATGACGGCACGGCAATGAACCAGGCCGTGAACCCGTCCGATGCTGCCGATCCGATCGACACCTCGGCCTTCCAGACCGTCACGGCTGTCCCTGCGGACAACGCGGTTGTCACCGTGCTCGGCAAGGCGGCGACGGCGAAGAGCTATCGGCAGGGGATCTTCTTCTGTGGCGACGCGCTCGAGTATGTGAACGTGTCGCTGGCGCGGCCCAAGAGCGCCGTCTATGCCGGCGTCGAGCGCGACACCGAGACCGGCGTTTCGATCTCCTACCTGGCGGACTTCGACATCAACGATGTGACCGAAGTCGAGCGGCTGGATATCTTCTTCGGGGCCAAGACCATCTATCCCGAGATCGGCATCCGCTGGTGGGGGCCGGAAATCGGCGGATAAGAACCATAGCCTCCGCCCCGCCGTTCTTGGCGGGGCGGGCCTGACCGGGAGAGGAAACGATGTCGCAGCGCACCATCATGTACCACAAGGAATACGCCCCGACCGGGCGAGAGCACGACCTCGAAAGGGTCTCGCTCAATGCCCTGGTCCAGGAAGGTTGGGTCGACCATCCGGCGAAGATCGGCGTCAATATGTGGGGCGACGAGTCGCAAGATCAGGTGAACCGCATTCGCGATGCGTTCGAGAATCAGGAAGTCGGCCCGCTCGATACGATCGTGCAGCACCCGCAGACCAGCGCCGAGGAAGCGTTGATGCGGGAGAACAATCTTCTGCATCAGGGCCATCGCGAGCGCGACCAGGAAATCGAGGCCCTCAAGCGCGAGCTGCGGGAGTCCAAGGAGAAGCTGGGCGATCATCGCTCGGACGCGGCGAAGATCGAGGAGCGCAAACCGACAGGCCCGGCCATTCCGGGCGCTGATCTCCCTGCGGGGGGCGACGGCACAGGGGCAGTCGGCACGACCGGCGCCGAGGAGCCTGCCGACGACCCGGACCCGGACGACGCGGCGGTGAAAGACGACCCGAACGCCGGGACGGCGGACCCCAAGGACGACACCACGCTCTGAGGTGACGTATGGCCGACACATGGTCGCTCGTTATCCGCGACGCGCTGCTGGAGATCGGCGTCAAGGAGCCGGGCGAAGCCCTGGAGGCCGACGAGGAGGCTGACGGGTTTCGCCGGCTCAAGGGGATGTTCGACGAGTGGGGACTCGAGGGCCTGCTCGTTCCGGGCCTTCAGACGATCACGCACACCTTCACCGCAGGGAGTGCCGGGCCGTCGTTCACCTTCGGCCCGGCCGCGACGCCGCCGGCGAGCGACCCCGACATCGTGACTTCCGTCGAGATGGAGGAGATCGCGTCGTTCAACTTCCGGCGCTACGGGCAGGAACGGTCGCGGCCGCTCGACCCGACCTCCTATGCGGTGATTTCGGAGCTTCGCGCGTCGTATCGCTACTGGCCGACGCACTACTATTTCGACGCGGCGCACCCTGTCTCGAAGATATGGTTCGACGGCGAGTCGGAGCCGCGCGATTTCGTCGAGATATCGGGGCGCGGCCATTTCAGCGGGAACATCGAGCTGACTGACAATCCGGGCGTGATGCTGCCGCGCGGCTATCGGGAGCCGGTGCTGTTGAACCTGGCGTTGAAGCTGGGCCCGTCCTATGGAGCGAAGGGCGGCCGCGACGCGGCGATTTCCGACGATACCCGCCGCGGCGCCTACAAGGGCAAGGTGCTCATCCAGACCCGCAACCTCCAGGTCGTGGAAGCGAAGATCGACCCCGCGCTGCGCAACCACTCGACCTCGCTGTTGAGCCGGCGCGAGCGCATGTCGGGCTGGTGAGCCGATGCCGTTCCGTCCGATCCAGTGGGCGCGCCAGACGATCGAGGGCCGGCAGATCGAGGCGGACGGCTCGCGCCTTCTGAACTTCTACGCCGTCCAGCTCGCGGCGCCGGACGAATCGAAGGTGCCGGTGATGATCTACTCGTCGCCGGGGCAGCGGCGGTGGATGCGCACGAACGGCGGAGAGGCCCGCGCCGGCGACAGGCCGGGCGTCCATGCGCTGCTGGAACTGGATTCCGTGATCTACGGGCACTGGCTGTTCGGGATCACGCACCAATCCGTGTTCTTCGCGATCAGGGCGGACCCGGAGAATAGCGGCTCGCACAATATCGACAGGGCTTACAACCCGTTCGGCGGGGCGGTCTACCAGATCCCCGAAGAGAGCACCTGGCGCTTCACTTCGGAGACGCAAGAGATCACGCCCAGGGACCAGCCGCGCAAGCTGGTGACGGACGGGCGGCGCGTTCTGTTCGTGAGCCCGAGCGAAGTCTATGCGTTCGATCTGAAGCGCCTGCGCGACGGCGAGAGCAACCCGTTCGCGCAAGTGGTCGCCCCTGTGCCGGCGGACCTCTCGACCCTGGCGGACCTTCAGGAACAGGACTGGGTCGATTGCCTGTGGATCGACGGCTATTTCCTTCTGGCGGCGAAGTCCGGGCAGTTCTTCCACTCGAACCTCGACAGCCTCCAGTTCGACCAGCTCGACTTTGCCGAGGCGGGGGCAAACCCGGACTCCATCGTGGGGATCGAGACCCTGCATCGCCGCGTCTACATCTTCGGCGACCGGTCAATCGAGGGCTGGTACAACGCCGGCTTGGCGGATTTCGCGTTCGCCCGCGACAACTCCTCGACCCTGAATGTCGGCTGCGCAGCGCGCGCGACGATTGCGGCGGACCAGTTTTCGATCAGCTTCCTCGGCAATGACGGCATCGTGTATGCGCTTCTGGGCGGCGCGCCGATCCGCATTTCCAGCGAGTCGGTGGAGTACGACATTTCCGAGTCCAACCCGAGCCTTGCGCGGGGCGTCGTCTACACCGAGGAGGGGCACCGGTTCTATCTTCTGACCCTCATCTACGACAACGGGAACCGGAAGGCCTGGGGCTACGACTTTTCGACCGGCGTCTGGCATGAGCGGTCGCAGACGAACATCCTGTGCATGGCCCGGTGGCGGAAGCGCCAGAACCTCGTTGGCCGCGAGGGGGCGGCGCACATTTTCGACATGCGTCTCAACTGGGGCACGATGGAGAACGACCAGGCCGGGGAGGCGCCGATTTTCCGCGAAGCGGTGTCGCCTTTGGTCTTTGCGAATTTGCAACGCTTCAAGATGCGCCAGTTCCTGATCGACATACCGGTGCGTAGCGACGGCCTCGACGAAGACGAAATACTGATCGAGTGGTCGGACGACGGAAAGAATATCTGGAAGGGCGGCTACTCTTGGGTAAGGGACGAAAACGGCAACCGGAAAAAGAATTCCAAGAAGCTGAAGGCTGGCCAGCGGCATCGGGTGCACCGCATGGGGCAAGCGTATGTAGGGCGCCACATCCGCATCACGACCGACGCGAAACGGCGCGTTGATATTCTCGGGGCTTACGTCGAAACTGACGTGGCGCCCGACTGACCAGGAGGAGACCGCGTCATGGCGACGATGGGGAACACGAACCGCGAAGGCTTCGGCAATGTCGCGGACGGGCAGATCACGATTTCGCACTACGCGATCGTGTTCCGTTATGGGACGGGCGCGGCAATCGTGTTCATCAGCCAGGCTCTGGAAACGCCGCGGACACTGGCGGTCGGCGAGCCGATGGAGTTTCCGGTGAACTCGTTCGTGTACACGCTGCCGTCCGGCGACGGGACATCGGCGGGGGCGAAGGCGTTGATCGATGCGATGATCGCGCAGCATGGCAATCCGACGATCCTTCTGGGCACGGGCGCGATGGGGGACCTTGCGAACGCGAACGAGGTTACGGACAGCGGCTATGCGCGTCAGATCATGGAGATGACGACGGCGCTGTAGGCGGGGTTCCGATATGGCATACCCGGCAGGCTATTGGGCGGAACTGGTCCGCTCGTCTTCGCAGTCGGTTTTCACGCCCGCTGCGGACGGGGGTTTCGTTTGGCTTCGGACCAACGACGGCCTGCCGCTGGAGCAGGAGATAAGGGCCGGCGGGAGTTCGTGGGTAGCCGTCGCAGACGACACGGGCGAACCAGATTACCTCGCGGACATCCGTAACGGATTACAGTTTCGATTTCGTAAGACGGGAGAGGCGTGGCTACCGTCCGACGATGGTATCGAGGATCTCAATACCATCGACTGGCCCGGTCGGGGCATCTATCGGTTTGTTACGGTCGGTGCTCCGAGTTTTGGCGTTAGAGTCGGCGCTGCCCTAACCGGCGTAGCGGGTGTCGCGATTGCAGATGTCCTGGTCCCTGCCGCCGAAAACTTTCCGGTTCCTGCCTATACGGCTTCCGGCCTGCCCGCCGGACTCCAGTTTGATGCGAACACGCGCACGATAAGCGGAACGCCTTCGGCGGAAGGCTCCGGCACGATCACCATTACCGCCCGAAACGTGCACGGCACTTCAACCCGAACCTACGAATACGCTTTCCAAGCGGCGGGCAGCGTCGCGCCGACTGTCGAGATTGCGTCACAATTCGGCGGCGCTCTTTCGGCCAACTACGCCGAGGCCGCCGGCAGCATCTTCCTCTCTGCCGTCCTCACCGGCGGCAACTATGTCGGCTCGCCGTCCCTTGCCTGGACCCTGGAGGCAGGCTCCGGGCGCGTCGTGCCGTTCGGCTCCAATCGTGCCATCTACGCCATCACGAACATCCTCGAAGCGGACAGCCCCGAGACCGTCCGCATCCGCTGCACGGCCACGGTTACGAACTCGGAAGGCGTGCAAGCGGTATCGTTCGGCGAGGCGACTTTCACCGTCACGGCGTCCACCGCCCCGCCCCGCGTCGTCATCAACACGGCAGCGCAACGCATCCTCGCCGGCGCGACCCTGCAACTGCAAGCCACGGTCACCGATCCGCAGGGCTTCATTGCTGGTCGCGCGTGGACGGCGGCAGACGCCGACTCCGGCTCAACGGCGGATATCGGCGGTTTCGCCAATGCTGCGGTCGAGGATGCACGGTGGACGGCCCCGCGCGCGGACGGGGTGCTCATATCGAACTACGCGCTGACGCTGACGGCGACAGACGACGACGGGCGCACGGCCGCCGCGACGGTCCTGATCGAGGTGCTGAATGTCCAGCCGCTGGAGGGCCGGCCCGTCGCCGGGGACCCCACGGCGCGGGCGCAGCTCGGCGGGCCTCTCACCTTCGCGGCGCGCGCGGCAGCAGAAGACCCCACGGCGGAGGCCGAGCTTGGCGGGCCTCTCACCTTCTCTGCCCGGCCCAGCGCAGGCGCTCCGAGCGCACGGGGGCGCTCTCTGGCCCCGTTCAGCGCCAAGCCTGCCGCAGGCGCGCCCACGGCACGCGCGGCCATCCTCTACGGCTTCCGCGACAATCCTTCGGCGGGCGTCCCAACGGCGCGCGCGCAGCTTGCAACGCCTCTCGACTTCGCCGCCACGGCCAGCGCCGGCGCCCCGACAGCCTTCGCCCGAATCCTGGCGCCTCTCACCGGGAAGGCGCGGTCCGGCGCCCCAGCCGCCCGCGCCCGGCTTTTCGGCCCGCTTCGCGCGCGCCCGTTCGCCGGCATCCCGAAGGCGATCTTCGGCGGCTTCTACGCCCGGCCTTTCGCCGGTATCCCGACCGCCCGCGCCCAGCTCGCGGGGACGCTGTCGCTTGCCGCCCGTGCGCGCGCCGGCATCCCGGTTGCTGCAGCTCGACTTCTTGCGCCGCTTCTGGCTCGCGCGGCCGCCGGCAGGCCGACCGCTCTTGCTCGAGTCCTCGCGCCGTTCCTCGCCCGCGCGGCTGCCAGGGAACCGGCCGCTGCCGCCCGCGTGCTTGCGCCCCTGGCCGGGGAAGCAAATGCCGACGCGCCAGCCGCCCGCGCCCGGTTCCCGGCCCCGGTCACATTCGCGGCCCGCCCGTCCGCCGGCGTTCCCATGGCGCGGGGCATCCTCACGCAACCGCTGGAAGGCTACCCCCGCGCCGGGAGACCAACGGCGCGCGCGGGCCTCGATGCGCCGATTACCTTCCGGGCGCACCCGTTCGGCGCCGCGCCGACTGCGATCTTCTCCGAGGAGATGCAGGAACTGCCGGTGGAACCGCCCGACGAAACCGGGGGCATCATGCTGCCGGACAATCTCACCAGGCAGTACCAGCCGCTCAGCCGGCCTGACCTGGCGCATGTCTTGCGCACCATCGCCGGGGCGGCAAGAATGTAGGTATGCCGCTCGACGCCCCGACATCCGATGCCGATCTGGCACAGGCGGTCCAGCAGCTCTCGACCTATCTCTACCAGCTAGGCGAAAACCAACCGGCGCTGGAAGAGCGCATCCAGAGGCTGGAAGGCGCTGTCGAGGGCGTCACCGGCGTCGGGGGCGTCAAGGCGATCACGCAACAGGGCGACGTGCTCCAGGTCGACTATGAGGACGGGCGCACGGCGTTCCTCCAGGTCGCGCTGGACCTCCCCGAGCGGGAAGAGGTGTTCTACCCGTGGACCTTCGGCCTGGTCTACGACAACCGGAACGAGTTTTCGGCAGTCACCTCGGGCGGCGGCGCGTGGACGATCCACAAGGGCGCGAACCGCAATGTGCGCATCGCCAACGAGGACCCGATTCCATGGGATGAGGTGACGCTTCTGACGGTATCGGCGCGCGACGGGACGGGCGTCAACCGGCGCAAGATGTTCGAGAGCGCGACCTTCGACAACGGCGAACTGGTGATCGCTCTCAGGCGCGAGACGGGCCGGGAGAAGGGCGACTTCCTCCAGGTCGGGTTCCAGCTCACCGGCGACGTGATCGACAACGAGGACACGACATACAGCTTTCCGGTGACGCGCTCGGTCCTGGCGCAGAGCTACGACCAGGGCCAGGGAGAGCTTATCCGCCCGCCTTTGGGCGGCGACTATGACTTGCTTCTGCTGCTGCCGGACCTTCCCGATATCCGCGACTTCCCGTCCGGGCGGCTGGCGGGCTGGTACTGGGTCGATGTCGAGGCGGACGTGGCGACGCTGCTGGAGCGGCTGGGAGAGAGGGACCCGTGGCCGCAGGCGGCTATCGACGCTGCCGAGGCCGGCACGCCCGGCGACAACGTCCCCGGCGATATCGTCACGCTGGTCCGCGGCGACGTGTCGAGCACGCGAGGATGGGACGGCGCGCGTCTCGCCTGGGTCGTTCCGGGCACCATCTTCGACGGCAACCTCTTCGTCCACGGCACGATCAACACGGATGCGCTGGCCGCGCTGGCCGTCACGGCGCCGAAGATCTTCCTCGGCAACGGGCTGATCGCGGGGAACGCGGACCGGCTGACGCTCCAGATCGCCAACAACGGGGGGATCGCGCTGACGGCGAACGGGATTTCGGTCCTCGTCGACGGCAACGGGCTCCGCGTGGGGCCGAACGGCGTCCAGCTCGTCGGGGCCGACAACTCGATCACCATCGACAGCAACGGCATCGCGTTCAACATCAACGGCGGCAATGGCGGGCTGACCCTGGGGCCGAACGGCGTTGGAATCGACGTAGCCGGCAACAGCCTTCTGGTCGGGCCGACCGGCATCTACCTCAACCGCGCGGGCGGCGGGGGCGTGTTCCTGGGGCCTGACGGCATCGGGGTTTCGGTCAACGAGAGCACCGGGCTCTCGGTCGGGCCGAATGGGGTCAGCCTCCGCTACAAGACGAACAGCGGCCTCGTCGCGGACAGTACCGGCGTGGCAGTCGGCATCAATAGCGTCGGGGGGTTGCAGGTAAACTCGTCCGGTATCGGGCTGCGGCTGCGGTCCGGCGGCGGGCTGACGATCAACTCGAGCGGCGTCTCCATCGATCTGGCGGGCAGCAGCCTCGGCATCAACGCGAACGGCATCTATCTGAATTACGCGGCGGGCGGCGGCATCACCCTTGGCCCCGCCGGCATTGCGATCCTTCTCGGGAGCGGGTCGGGGTTGCTGGTCGGGCCGACCGGGATTTCCCTGGACCTCGATGGCAACAGCCTTGAGATCAATGCGCTGGGCCTGTCTCTCAACCGCGCGGCCGGCGGGGGGATAACCCTGGGGGCGGCCGGTGTCGGCATCGACGTGGACGGGAACAGCATTTCGGTCGGGCCGAGCGGCATCAGCTTGAAGACGAGGTTCGGCGGGGGCCTCTCAATCAACAGCCTGGGCGTCGCCATAGCCGTGGCCGGGAACGGGCTGCGGCTCACTTCGACCGGCATTGATCTGCGTCTGGCGTCCGGGAGCGGGCTGAGCGTGGGGCCGACCGGGATTTCGCTGAATGTCAGCAGATTCGGCGGGCTGACAATCGGGGCATTGGGGATCGGCCTGTTGACCGCGGCGGGCGGCGGGCTGACCGTGGGATCGGCGGGTATCTCTCTGCGGACACCGTTCAACAGCGGTCTGACGGTGAATTCGGCGGGGATTTCCCTCGACCTTCAGGGCAACTCGGGCCTGTTCATCAACAGTTCCGGTGTGGCGTTGCGGACGGCGCCGGGGCGCCGGCTTCAGATTACCTCGGCGGGTCTTGGGATTGACGTTGACGGCAGCAGCCTGAAGCTCGGCGCGTCCGGGATTTCTCTGAATCCCGCGACTGGCGGCGGTCTTCGCCTTACTAGCGCCGGCGTTGAGATTCGCGCGAAGACCGGCGGCGGGATCATCGTGGACTCGACCGGCGTGAGCTTCGACGGCTCAAGCGTGCCGAGGGTGTGGACGCGGTTGAGCACTAGAAGCCAGACGATTTCAGCAACGCCGGATAGCCCAGTAACTTATAGTCTGAATTCCGGCGCCAACGCTTTTTCATACGACCTGCTGGCGCTTTTTATTGCGGACGCCACTGACCCGGTCGCGGGCGGAACAACCATCAGAAACTTCGGGTTCGTGGAGCCATCAAGCGCTTTTCAGACCACAGCGATCGCTGCGACCGCCGGGTCCGGGTTTCAGCACGATGTGTCGATTGCCGTAAATGCAGGCGGGGGGTCACTGCGATGCCACAGGGGAAACCTTGACAATGTGGTCATTAAGGAAGTGTGGGGGATCAACAACTAGTGCCAAAGGAGGAAACGATGTCTTCAGAAGTGCCAACGGTGAATGCGAGGCTGGCATCCCAATGGCTGCTACGCCAAGGGCACAGGCTCCCATACCACCGCGAGTTTTCCCGTTTAGAAAGAACGGGCCCTGGGCGCCATGACTTTGTCGAGCATGACGATTTTACCGAACAGCAATGGGAGGACTTTCCATACGAAACTGCTGGCGGTGAGTTTCAAGAGCCCGACCCAGACGCGGACCCCAAGCCGACATGGGAGACCATCCTCAGAGCCGCGCGGTTGCAGTATCTGCAAAATACGGGGGAGACTTATTTCGATTTGTCTCCCTATGTCGCGGTGTCTGCCAACGCGGCGGTCTCGCATCGGCACGCGGGCGCCCCGGTGGATGTCGGCGGCGGCATGGACCATCTCACCGCCATCCTGCACCACGCGCAGGAAGCCAAGGCCGCTGGCCGGAAATGGCCGCTCGTCATCATGCGCGATACCAGCGGCGAACTGCTGACGCTGCACACCGAGCGCGAAGGCTCCGAAGTCCTCAACCCCACGGCAGCCCAGAAGAACCGCGCATCCAACGCCGGCAACATGGTCCGCGCCGAGCTTGAGAAGCTCCGCGCGGTCGCGCTCGACCCCAACGGCAAGCTCCGCCCCGACGCGCCCGAAGAGGCAAAGCTCGGCGCCCGTGAGGTCGCTGCCGAAAAGTTTCAGGCGATGCTCAAGGACCTGACGCCGCATTTCGAGACGGCGCTCGCGCGGGTGGACCGGCTGGACGCCTCGCCCGAAGCCCTGCCCGCCACCTATCCGCTCGAACGGGTCAAGGAGATACTGACCGACGAGTGGGAAGATGCGGTGAACGACAAGCTCGCCGACATCCTCAACATCGCGGCGCAGAAGGGCATGGACTTGCCCGGTTCCTGCGATGACCAGAGCGCCGCCCTTACCGCAGTCTCCCGCACGAAGCAGGAACACCAAATCCTCATCGCGCGCGCCGACGACCATGACGACGCCAAGCTCAAGCTGCGGGAGGCGCTCGCCGCCCTGAAGGCGATCACGCCCGGCAACACGCCGCACTGGTACGGCGATGGCGGCGGGCGCATCACCGATGGAACGCTCGCCATCGCCGGCTCGTCCGGCTTCATCCAGGCCCGCTCCCCGCTCGAAGGCAAGGTGTCGGGGACCGCGACCGTCATTGCGTTCGACGACGCCACTCCCGCCAACCCGAACGCCGTGGCGAGGCTGGCGAAGACTGGCGACAATTTATCGTTTTTCCTCGGCGTCACCGAAGGCACGGCGCCGGCCAAGTTCGAGATCGAGGCGCGGTCGATCTGCGGCCCGTCGCGCATCATCGTCACGCTCACGCCGCCAACCAGCTAAAGGAGACCGCCCATGTGGCGCCCGTCGAAAATCCCCGCGCACGCCGAACTGGAGGCGCTTTCGGTCCAGACAAACCGCGACGGCGTCTTTGTCGACGCGGGATGGACGTGGACCGATGGAGGCACGGACGCGAGCGACCCCCCGATCACCAGCCGAGGCACGGCGCGGTGGCAGCTTCCGCCCGGCACCGACCTCGCCCCGGTACTCGAGGCGCTCAAGCCGAAAGCCTCGGCATGACGCTCGACGACGAGACGATCGCGCGTTTCGTCGAGGCGTTGCAGCCCGGCATCGAGAAGATCATCGACCGCAGGATGGAGGCGCACCAAGCCGCGAACCGGCTCAAGCACGGTTTCGGCTTGCAGCCCGGCCTGGTCGCGCCCGAGGACTGCGACCGGGTATCGGAGATCATGCAGAAGACGCTGGCCGCCCAGGGCGAGGACGCCACGATGAAGGGCCAGTCCGAACAGCAGGAAGGCCGGATTGCGCGAGCGTGCGCCGTCAATCCGTACTCGCCGCCGGACTCCTGGACCGACGCCGAAAAATGGCTGATGCAAAGCGTCTTCATCCGCATGATCGGCTTCGGGCATATCAGCCAGGCGTCCGTTCTGGCCGGCGAGGTTCCGATTCTGGCGCCCTACCCGCGCGAGGCGATGCAGTTCATGGAGTATGCCGAGGGCGGGCATTACGGCTTCCACGCCGACGACGACGAGGGCAACGCCGAAGGCCGCGCCCTGTCGATGGGCCTTCTGGTCGACGGCGCGGAAGAAGGCGGCGAGTTCCAGTTCCGCGAGGTTCCGTTCACCGCGCCTTTCGATACCCAGATCGCGGCCCGCGGCAACGCCATCGCGTTCCGGCCCGCGGCGCTCCATGGGGTGACGACGGTGACGGCTGGCGTGCGGCGCTCCATCGTGCTGTGGATGGACTCTCTGGCGGCTCGGCAGGCTGCCGTTGCCGCCCAGCAGGCTGCCGCGCCAGCCGGGGATTGACAGGCGCGCGTCTTCGACCGAACATCATTGCCTTCCTCCCAGCGTCACCGTCCCCCCGGTCCGCTCGGAGCGACCCCTAGGAAGTCCTGCCGTGTCCGACGCGCGGCAGGGCTTCCGCACTTTCGGGAAGCTGTGTTATCGTCACGGCGTGAGGGGGCCGGGCAATCGGTGTCGGGTCGTCCGTTGGGCAGAGGCACCGTGTACTCCCATCGGCCCCGGCCCGGTCCCCTCGCACAGGACCGGGAGGCCCGATGAACTCCAAGCCCACGCGCGATGAACAGATGCACGGCTTGATCGCCCGCCATCTGGCGGACCCGGCCGCTCAGATGTTCGTTCTCAACGTGCTCGGGCTCGCCCAGTTCTGCGACGACGTGATCGACGGCGATGCAGAATGGAGCGAAAGCGACCGCTGGACCTTCATCACCCTGGCGCTCATCGACTTCCCCGGCAATCCGTTCTACCTGCGAAACAGTGTGACCCTGGGCGCGTCTATGCGCCAAGCCATGCACCAGTACCGGGCCGCAACGGAAGTCGAGAGGCAGGCGAAGGCTTGCGCCGAGGAAGGCGCGTTCGAGCCGAACGACGATTGCCTGCCCTACCGGATGCTCCGGCACTCGTACGAATTGCGAAACACCTTCTTCGA
>MKWU01006086.1_pt1 | contig 12536 bp, 10 predicted proteins | sample 809101 | NCBI WGS metagenome assembly MKWU01 (sample SAMN05860141, study PRJNA318959) | sponge metagenome | host: Aplysina aerophoba | place: Slovenia: Piran, Adriatic Sea, Gulf of Piran | collected 2013-05-07 | reverse complement strand
CAATGGGGCAGACATTCACCTCTATCCTGGTTTTTTCGTTATGTATGATTCTCCATCCAGGATGGGAATCCTGGACATGACTGAACTGGAGGTGGACTACAAAGCCAACCACTTCATCGAGCGAGAGATCATCCCCCAAGACAGCAAAAGATTTGGCAATGTCTGGGAAAAGTCAAATAAGGACGGAAGCAGGGATAAACGTTACTCGGAGAACCAACTCCTACCTGTTATGGAGTATGGAGAAGTCACCTTCAGATCCGAATCAGGTATCCATGAGAAATACATGTTCAGCGATGCTGAGGCAGCAGAGAACTTTGTCGGTTTACTTCTAGAGTTTAAGAATCTGATTTAGAATCCTCTTGTCGTATCGCATCGCTAAAAGCTGATGATATAATACCAATAGGTACTGCGACGACCGCAATACCAAACAGGGCGGTGATTGAGCCGACCAACTTGCCCGCTGGGGTTACTGGATAGACATCCCCGTATCCGATCGTGGTCACCGTAATCAAAGACCACCACAAGCATCTTAAGATTGACCCAAACTGATCCTTCTGAATCCCTCCCTCAGCGAGATACATCAAAACACTGCTAATGAAGAGAATTGCTCCTGTATAAATGGCAGAGATTGTGAGTTCGTTTTTCCTGGACGTGATTGCGTAGTGAAATAGCTGAATGCTCTTCCTGAATGTATTTGATCTTCCCAATCTGACAATGCGGATCAGTCGGATGATTCGAACCACATAGAGTTCGGGGGAGATCATCCCGATGAAGGTTGGGACAATGGCGATCAAGTCCAGAATTGCCATTGGAGAGAGGGCATATTTGATGACGCCCGAGATACCTCTACTGTTGCCAGGTTTTAGGGGGGCGATCCAAAGGCGTGCTACATATTCAATCAGAAAGAAAACCGAAATGATAATGTCCAGAGTCCTGAGTAAAGACAGGTGCTGAGACCGAATCACTGGTTCCGTCGCCAATACGGCAAGGGCGATTGAGACAACGATCAACAAGCCTATTGCTTTGACCAGGATTGTCGACTCTCCTTGCGGATTGTCTTCTCCCAGCAGAATGAAAATCTTCCGCCGAATGACACCCATTGATCATCTTTAGGAAAAGCTGGACTCTATCGCCGGTTGGTCCATATGGCAACCATCCTTTTGAGCTGGGTCAATCAACAATACTTCAGCGTTCGTCTTGAGGGCAATGGGAGACCTGCCCTTTTCGGCAGGCTGCCACGCAAGGCCGTTTGAGGTTGGCAAGGGTAGCCTGTGTCAACCAGGTGGATCAGGCCAGGGTTTCCATGCCTTGAACCATGTAATCGAAGTAGGGTGCTGCGAGATCGGCGTCCTGGGTGGAGAGAAGAGACAAGGATGCCTCCCGCAACGTCACCATGGCATCCACCATGCCCGCCATGGGAACCTGGAGAGCGTTGTACATTTCCCGGGCGCCAATCAGGCCGACCTGCTCGATGTAGTCGGTGCTGGCAGCCAGGATCCCGTAGGTGACCAGGCGCAGATACCAACTGTAGTCGCGTAGACACTGGGCGCGCTGCCTCTGGCCGAAGGCATTGCCCCCTGGCGATACGTACTCCGGGCGCTGCTTGAACAGTTGTCGCGAGGCTTTATCAACGATCTTGCGCTCGTTGCTGGTGAGAACGTCCGCCACCCTGGCCCGATCGGCACCTTGATTGAGGTAGGCCACAATGGAAGTGAGTTCGCCACCGGTGGGGTAGCGCAACTCATCATCGGCCGTCAGGATCACATCCCGAACAAGGCTCATCGCACCCATATGGAAGGACCATCACGCTATCCCCACCGGACCTGACGTTGGGGGCGCCACGCCAAGGTGTATGCAAGGTGTAATACACAGAGGCGCTCTGCTCAGGCACGCCGTTGCGCCTTGAAACGCTCTTCCAGCGCGGACATGACGGTGGTAAGAGCTGCTTCCACCTGGGCATCGGTGAGGGTCTGATCACCACGAAACACCAACCGGAACGCATGGCTGCAGGCGCCGGGCGCCAGGTCACCACCGTCAAAACGGCTCAGGTAGTGGACAGCCTCAAGGAGGGGTTGACCTGCAGTCCGGATGGTTGCCATCAAGGCGCCGCTGCCGATGGCCTGGTTCACCACCACGGCCAGATCCCTCTCCGCGGCAGGCATCAAGGAGAACGGTTGGAAGCGGATTACCGGGCCATGCTGCTGCTCGGCGGCGACCAGCAGCGGCATGAGCTCCGCTTCCAACAGGAACACGTCCTCCGGTAAGTCCCAAGCCCTGGTCACACGGGGATGAACCTGACCGAACCAGCCCGCAAAGGCTCCCCCTTGTAGCGTCAGGCCCACCGAACGGCCAGGGTGAAGCAAGGGCTCAACTCCCTCGGTTGCAGCCATGGGCTGGCGCTGCAGTTGGATCCCCAGGCTCACGAGAACCCGCTCCATCACCCCCAAAGCCTGGTGAAAGTCCAGGGGGACCGCCTTGCCGCCGTCACGCCAGAGGGAATGCTGTTGTTGGCCGCAGAGCACTGCACCAAGACGTTGCTGCTCCCTTTGGGGGCCGACGGTGGAGAACACCTTGCCCACCTCGAATCCCCACAGTCCCCCGTTCCCCTGCTGGGCATTCCTCTGTGCTGCCCGCAGCAGGCCGGTATACAACACGGTTCTCAAGCAACTGTGGTCGCTGACCAGTGGATTGGCCAGGGCCATGGCTGTAGCACTGCCCTGGTCGAGGCTCATGTGGCAGAGTTCTTGAAGCCCTGTGGCAATCAGCCGTTGGCGTAGTTGGTGGAGAAGACTCTGCTGGCGGTTGCGCCCACCGGGAACCAGGGCCGTGGGCAGCACCGCACTGAAACGGTCATAGCCCACAAGACGAGCCACCTCCTCAACGAGGTCCACCTCCCGGCACAGATCCTGGCAGCGACTGTGGGGAACGGTCACCGACCAGCCCTCGTCCGTGGTGGCAAGACCACAGCCCAGGGCGCGGAGACACTCCTCGACCGTGGCATCCTGCACAGGCGTGCCGTCGGCCATGACCCCGAGAAGACGATGGATCGCCTGACGGCGCAGAGGCACCTGCCGCTCCTCCAGCACACCTGGATGACAGGCCACCTGTCGCTCAACGCACCTGCCTCCACAGATCTGCTCCAGCAGGGCCACGGCACGGTCGGCTGCCGCCAGCGTTGCCTGGGGAGCAACACCTCGCTCGAAGCGGGAAGAGGACTCACTGCGCAGACCCGCCAGACGGGCCGAGCGCCGCACAGCGGTGGGGTCGAACACCGCCGCTTCAAGGAGGACCTGACGGGTTCGGGACGTGATCCGGGTCGGGGAGCCACCCATCACCCCAGCCAGCGCCACGGGTCCTGCGGCATCAGCCACCACCAAATGGCCCGTTGCCAGTGAACGCTGCTGACCGTCCAGGGTATGAAGACCTTCCCCTGACTGGGCAAAGCGCACGTGAAGGGCGGAGGCGCCACCGGTCACCCGTTCCCCGTCAAAGGCGTGCATGGGCTGACCTGTCTCCAGCATCACCAGATTGGTGATGTCCACGGCAGCGTCGATGCTGCGCAACCCAGCCCGTTCCAGACGCCGCCGGAGCCACAGGGGAGAGGGGCCGACGGTGACGTTCTCAACGATACTCAAGGAAAAAAGGCGGCAGCCCCGGGCAAAGCGGTTGAGGTCCATGGCGGATGCCGTCTGCGGCGGCGCCGTGGGGGGACTGACCGCTTCACCACACAGGGCTGCCACCTCGCGGGCAATGCCCAGCATGGACAGGCCGTCCGGTCGGTTGGCGGTGACCGCCACATCCAGAACCACATCATCCAGCCCCAGGAGCGGGGCCACTGCCGCACCTGGCGTGAGCGCATCCATGGACGGCTGGTCCTCCAGAACGCAGATGCCGGCGCCGTTGTCCTCCTGCCCCAGCTCGGAGAGGGAGCAGATCATGCCCTCACTGTCCACACCCCGCAGCCTGGTCCGCCTGATGGTCAGGTCAACGGCGGGCAGACGGCAACCAACCGGGGCAACCGGCACATGGACGTGGGCACGCACATTCGACGCGCCACAGACGATTTGCAGAGGCTGGGGACCACCCACGTCCACCCGACACAGACTGAGTTTGTTGGCGTTGGGGTGAGGTACGCAGTCCAATACCTTGCCGACAACAACGCCAGCCAGGGGCTTGCCCAGCTCCAGGACGTCCTCCACCTCAAGGCCGGCAATACTCAGGCGCTCAGCCAACAGGGCCACAGGCCAGGGGCAGGGAACCAGCTCCTGAAGCCACTGCAGCGAAACTCGCATTGTCCAATTTCCAGACCCGCAGCGCCGATCCTACGCAGCCATACTCATTCCCACCTGCTGCAGGGCCTGCTTGCAGGGTAGGCGGGTTGTCACAGTCCATGGGCGGAGCAAGGTAGGATAAGAGGTTTGTGCAGCTACTGCTCAGCAGTGGAGTAACGTCCTCCCCATGGCCAAAAACAAGGGCGTCCGGATCGTGATCACCCTGGAGTGCACGGAATGCCGGTCCAATCCCACGAAACGCTCCAACGGCGTATCCCGCTACACGTCACAGAAGAACCGCCGCAACACATCGGAGCGGCTTGAGGTGAAAAAGTTCTGTCGCCACTGCAACAAGCACACGGTCCACAAGGAAACCAAGTGAGGGCACGAAGCGTCTCCTCGCATCTCCTTTCTTTTCCTGAACATCATTCCCTCCTGCCGCCATGGCTCCCCGCTACCGCAAGCGTCTTTCTCCCATCAGACCCGGTGATCCCATCGACTACAAAGATGTGGACCTCCTGAAAAAGTTCCTCACCGAGCAGGGCAAGATCCTGCCACGGCGCATGACAGGACTCACCTCTCGTCAGCAGAGGGATCTCACCACGGCTGTGAAGCGGGCACGTATTATGGCGCTGCTTCCCTTTATCAACACAGACGGCTGAGGCAACCGAGACCATCCCGACCCGCACGGCAACAACCGTCCAGGGGCTTTCCACCAGCCCTGCGGGCGCCCATGCAGCATTTACGTTCCCTGGCAAACCGGGAATGCCCTGGTGACGACGATCGCCAGGACCTGACCGGCCTCGCCAGTGTCAGCATCGACGATGCCGGCGCCATCGAGGTGGACGACGCTCTGGCGTTGGAGCCCCGGGACACGGGGGTCTGGCGCCTGTGGATTCATGTGGCCGATCCCACGGCATTGCTCTCCCTCGCCAATCCCCTCACCCTTGAAGCCTGCCGTCGGGGGTGCAGCACCTATCTCAGCCATGGCGCCACACCCATGTTCCCCGAGTCCCTGGCGCTGGGGGTGTTCAGCCTGCAGCCGGGGCAGCGCTGTCGCGCCCTCAGCTTCCGGGTGGACGTGGACGACGCAGGCCATGTCCTGGCCGAGGGCTGGACCCCCAGTTGGGTGCGGCTATCGACAGCCGTCACCTACAACGACGTGGATGACCTGCTGAGCATGGCTCCACCGGAAGAAGACAACCTCCTGGAGTTGCACCGCATCACCCGGCAACTGAATCAGGAGCGCTGCGCTGCCGGCGCCTTGTGCCTGGAGCAGCCCGAAGCCCGCTTCCGTCCCGTGGCGGGTGGAGGCATTGCCCTTGACGTGCTGGAGCCCACACCGGCCCGCCGGATGGTGGCGGAGTGCATGGTGTTGGCTGGGCAAATTGCCGGCCGCTACGGTCAACGCCATGGCTTGCCTCTGCCCTATCGGGGTCAGGTGGCCAGCAACGTGCCGTCTTCACAGGAGTTGGCGGCCCTTTCCCCTGGAGCAGTGCGCAACGGTGCTCTGAAGGCCTGTCTACAGCGGAGCAGCACCGGCACCCGCCCCCAGCGCCACTTTGCCCTGGGGGCTGCAGTGTATGTGCAGGTGACCTCACCCATTCGGCGTTTTACGGACTTCCTGGCCCATCTTCAACTGAGGGCTCACCGCCGTCAGGAGTCCGTGCTGACGGAACCGGACTTGCAGCATTGGCTGGATCAGGCCCTGGCAGGCGCCCAGGAAGCAGGACAGCGGGCCAGACAGGATCGCATCTACCGGCTCCACAGTTGGCTGCAGCAGGAGCGCGGTCCATGGTCAGGCTGTTTTGTGCGTTGGCTACGGGAGTCCGAGGGGCTGGGCCTGGCGTGGTGTGAAGACATGGCCCTGGAACTGGCGTGCAACTGTCCCCCCCGGAGTCGCCCTGACGACCCGCTCGTTATCAGCCTGCTGGAGGTGAACCCCGAGCGGGGTCTGCTGCGTCTCAAAGCCCAAGCCGCTTAAGAGGATCTCCTGGTTGGGGTCAGGGGCCGCGCCACCCAGCACCTGCTCCACCCGGAACCAGGGGCCACTGCCATTGAGACAGCCCCACAGCTCCACCTGTTGCCCGTCCCGCCAGCGCCGGAATTGCCCCTGAACGTGGGGCTCCAGGGTGATCAGGGGCATGGGACCGTCGTCCCAATCCCCACACCAGCCCTGACCTTGCCGTGTCACCCGTCCCCGCCAGTGGCGCCCATGGACACTGCGGCAGCCCTCGGGCAGGGGCAGGGGCTCAACGGCAGGCAGGGGATCGCCACCATGTAAAGCCCTGAGGCCCCGCTGTTGGTGTTGCCGCCACCGGGGGTGATGCCAGGCCAGGTGGGGATTGGGGAGAAGTCCGGCAGGGGCCAGGGGGTCGTTCAGCAGGGCCTGCTGCAGGGTGGTGACGTCCAGGGCATGGGGAGGGCAACGGTCCTGCACGGACAAGGCCGCCGCCAGCCCGGCCACCTGACCCAGATTCATGACCATGGGCTGGAGACGGGTGGCGCCGTTGGCCATATGGCTGGTGCTGAAGGCCTTGTCCGCAGCCAGTAGATTGCTGCAGTGGGACGAGAGCAGGACGCCGTAGGGCAAGGCAAAAGGGGTGCCGCTACGACGTCCCCCCCAGACCATCTGCTTGGGCGCCAGAGGCCATGGGGGACCGGGGTAATGGTGATCGTTGGGATAGTTGCCGACGACAACCGTTGCGCAGCTCCCCTGTGGTTGGCGCGGGACAGGTCCATGGCCTGTGGTCTTGTTCGGGAGCAGATCTCCTTCGGTGACCACAGCCATCCCTTTCATCCGCCGCCCTTCCCGCCAATAGGGCATCAAGGCCACGCAACTGCGCCCGCCCGCGGCTGTGGGGAAATGGGCGGCGGGGGTGAGGACACCACCTGTGGCTGTCTCCAGGGCCTGCAAAAAGGCCAGGCTGTGGGCTTGCATCTCCATGGTCAAGGCCTGCTGCCGCTCCTTGCCGGCAACGGCCCGCTCCAGGTGGTGGTGGAAATCGTTGCCCTGCCGGGGCCAGTTGAGCATCACCAACCGGTCCGGAAGCTGGCCGTAGCGCAGAAGGCGCTCCAGACCATGGCCGTCCGGAGCGTCGGTAAAGGGTTGAGGCAGGGGCTGACGCTGTTGAACGACAGCACGGGCATCCAGCCGCCCCAGAACCACCCAGGTGGGGGACTGCACCGGCTGCTGGCGAAACCATGGCTCCTCCCGCAGGCGAGACGCAGGAGGGGCGCTGGGTTCCTGCCAACGCTCCTGCGCCTCCCAACCCCAACGGAAGGGAACCCCGGCCACCGGCAGCAGATCCCCCAGATCGGAGCCGTCAATCACCACCCCGGCCTGGATGCGCAGGGCCTGAGTTCCATGGCTCACCTCCAGCGCCTGGATGCGGTCACCACACCGTTGCACTGCTTCCAGTTGCGCCCCCCGCAACACCTGCAGCCGTGTACGTTCCGCCGCCAGCCAGCCCTGCAGCAGCGCCTCGGCCCGGTCCGGCCGCCAACTGAAACAACTCACCCAGCCATGATCCAGTCCGCTGGGCTCCGCCGCGGCCATCCCCCGCAAAAACGCTCCCCAAAGACCCGTCTGCCAAGCGCTGAGTTCATGCCCGTCCCCGGCACTGACCCCAGCAGCGCTGACCATGCCGCCACACCACGGACCAGGCAGCAGGAGGATGGTGTGGGCGCCGGATCGAGCCGCCTGGAGGGCGGCACAGGTGCCCCCCAGTCCTCCACCCCAGACCACGACGTCACTGCGGCATTGCTCCATGGGGTCACCGGTGCCTGTCCCATCATGCACTCGCTAAAGTTCAGAACTGCACAGGCGCCTCCGGGGCGCGTCGGCTCGCGTGGTTCATCGTTTTACCCTGACAACACCGCTTTACTACGTCAACGACAAGCCCCATATCGGCAGCGTCTACACCACACTGGCGGCAGATGCCATGGCCCGATGGCACCGGCTCCAGGGCGATCAGGTGTGTCTGATCACCGGCTGTGACGAGCATGGCCTCAAGATCCAGCGTAGCGCCACAGCCGCCGGTGTCCCCACCAAGGACTACGTGGATTGCATGGCGGGTCACTTTGCGGCGCTCTGGCAACGCATCGGCATCAGCCATGACCGCTTTGTACGCACCAGCACCCCCCGGCACCAACAGTTGGTTCACGAGTTTTACGAACGGGTGCATGGCAATGGGCACATTCGCCCGGGTCAGCAACGGGGCTGGTATTGCGTCGCCTGTGAAGAGTTCAAGGACGGGAATAGCGAGGACGGTGGAACGCCCCACTGCGCCATTCACGATCGCCCTCTGGAGTGGCGCGACGAGGAGAACCTGTTTTTCTGCCTCTCCCATTTCCAGGAACCCATCGCCCAACTTGTTGCGCAGGAATCCTTCATTGGTCCTGCCAGCCGACGGCGGGAGGTGCAGCGGTTCGTGGAGGCGGGTCTGCGGGACTTCTCCATCTCCCGGGTGGACCTGCCCTGGGGTATTCCCGTACCTCGTCAGCCAGGGCATACCTTTTACGTGTGGTTTGATGCGCTGCTGGGCTACGTCACCGCCCTACCCGATCCCGACGGTCCCCAGGATCTGGCCACAGCCCTGACCAGCGGCTGGCCGGCCCAACTCCACCTCATCGGCAAGGACATCCTGCGGTTCCATGCGGTCTACTGGCCAGCCATGCTGATGGCAGCGGATCTGCCCTTGCCGGAGCGGGTGTTTGGCCATGGCTTTCTCACCCGCGAAGGCCGCAAGATGGGCAAGACCCTGGGCAATACCCTGGATCCCGAGGCGTTGTTTGCCAAGGTGGGGGTGGAGCCGGTGCGCTGGTATCTGCTGCGGGATATCCAGTTCGGGGAAGACGGAGACATCCAGCAGAAGCGCTTTCTGGACCTGGTCAACAACGACCTGGCCAACACCGTCGGCAATTTGGTGAACCGCACCGTCTCCATGTCACGCCGCTGGTTTGCGGACTGTGTTCCGCCACGGGGGGAGAACGACGACGCCCCCCCCCATCCCCTCGCCGCCGTAGCTGCGACCACGACGGCCCGGGTAAGCCGGTGCTTCGCCCGACAAGATCTCCAGGGCGCTGCCATGGCAACCCTGGCCCTTGCCGAGACCGTCAACGGCTATTTGAGTGAGCAGGCCCCATGGCGCGCCATCAAGGACTCCAGCCGCAAGGATGTGGTAGCGGCTGTTCTCTATGGCGTGCTGGAAGCAACCCGTCTGGTGGGGGTCTGCCTTCAGCCACTGGTTCCGGAGTTCTCCAACCGTCTGCTGGTTCAGTTGGGCTGTGACCCCCTGGATAGTCGCCATGGCTTGTCCCCAGGGGCATGGGAACAACTGGTGTATTGGGGAGGCCTCCCCCACGGCCAGCCGCTCCCCCAGGCCACACCGCTCCTGGCTCGCCTGGAGCTGGAAGGTGACCTTTGAACTCTTGCATCCCCAGCGGTTCCACCGTCACCGGCCTGCTGTGTGCGGCTGCATGTCCACTGCTGGCGGGCTGCGGCTCACCCGCCCTGGTGACGGCGTTGAGGGAGGGGACGCCCCACGAATTGAAGTCGTTCACGTTACAGCACCATCCCTCCGACGGTCGGTTGAGCTTGTCCCTCAGCAGTCCCGGGGCTCGTCACGACCGGACCCGCAAAACTTCCGTCGTGACCACACCGCAAGCACTGATCCACCGTGACGGGGTACCCGTCTATACGATCCGGGCCCAGCGAGGTCTGTTTCTGGGCAATAACCGACTGGTGCAACTGGACGGGACGGTGGAGTTGGTGCATCTAGGGGAACCGTCCACGGTGGTCAGGGGTGAGCGGTTGCGTTGGGATACACACCGAGGCCACATGACCGTCACCGTCAACCTGGAGGTGATTCGCCAGGACGTGCGGATGACCGCTGGCCGGGCCGAGTTCGATTTTGCCGGCAGGGATCTCACCCTCCATGACCAGGTGGTTGTGCTGGACCGGTCTCCCCAGGCCGACGATCTGCACCTCGAGGCCACAACGCTCCACTGGAACCTGGCCAGTGGTGATCTGAGGGCGCCTGGCCTGGTGAAGGGTCGGCAGAATGCCCCGGGTGGGGCAGTGCAATCCGTACAAGGTATCAACCTGACAGGCAACAGCCAGCAGAGATGGCTGGAGCTGCAGGCGCCTGTCCAGTTGCAGACGCGGCAAGCCGGACAATGGCAAGCCCGGGATTCCGTGCTCTGGTGGCTGGACCGGCAACGACTGGAAAGCCCGGGTCTCCTGGAAGCTCAGGTAGGAGACCTGCAAATCTCCGGCCGCGCCGCGGCGCTGGATCTCAAGCAGGGCGTGCTCACCGTTGCCGAGGATTGCCGATTCCGCCAGCCGGATGAAACCTTGAACGCACAACAGTGCCGCTGGGATCGGCAGGAAGGAACGATTTCAGCCCGTGGTGGGGTGACGTTCAGCGGGATAGTACCGGAGACGGAGTGAGATGGACAGGAATCCCTCTATCAGGCACAGATCGTTCCTGGGACGACTCCACATGAACGAGCAGGACTCCATGATCCTGGGCGAGAACGCGATAAGGAAAATCCAGCTCTGTTACGTCGGACTCACGAATCCAGGCCAGCTCACTTCCCTGCGCCTTGAATTCGTCAAACGATGCCCAGGATCGACCCATGATCGGGCTATACGCTCTAAGCAGAACTGCAATGGTCGTACCATCCATATTCACCAGATCTGCAGGAGTCGTTGACAGAACATTCTGCAGGTGGGGTTGCTTGAGGAATGCTTTTACTTCAGGAGAATAGTTACCCACAAAACCCAGGTGGACCGCTCCAAAAATTACTAGCCAAGCACTAAGGATATGATACATTATCCATGGTTTCAGCTTTTGCCGGAGGGTTCTACGAGGCCAATAGACCATCAAGCCTCCCAACAGCCATGCACTGCTTATCAGGATTAAGAGCAGGCCCAGGTTTTCCATGTCAAGTGTCGTATCGGAACGTTCAGCAATCTTGAGCAAACCACCGCTAAAATAAAAGACCAGGACAATGCTGGCCAAGCAACAGTAGACTGCCACAATGGCTGGCAAAGACCGCCATCGCGTACTATAATTTCTCTCACGAAAAAGTTTGGCAGTGTGGGTATCTGCCAAACGATGCTCCAAATCTGCGGCAATCAGTAGGGCCATAAATGGATAGATCGGTAGTGCATACTGGTCGTGTTGAGAGGATGTGAAAGCAAGCAATAAAAACATGGTTGCGGGTGCTGCCAAAAGAAGCCAGCGCCGATGAACCATGAGCTGACGACGAAATATCTTGTCCTGATTATCCCATAAGCTTAGGCTGGCGACAGCAAAAGGGAGCAAGGGTGACCAGGGCAAAAAACCCGCGAAGACAGCGACACAATAAAAAGGAAAACCACTGAGTGGAAAGCCCGTTTCCGTGGCTTTTCCCAAGGGGAACCTGAGTAGTGTTGTAAATCCTGTGGTCCCGTAGGCGGCCATACTCTTCCACACCCAGATCAGGGTTGGCAGAGCACCGCACACCAGGCCAAGCCAGAGCCATGGGCTCATCAGGATCTTCCGGCCACGCGCCTGCTTGAAGAGCCAGGGCATCAGCCCCATCAGCGGCAAGAAAGCCAGGGCGCTACGCAGGAAAACGGTCAAAGCAAATAGAACGCCTGCAAAATAGAGGCGCCAGCGGCAGAGCTGCCCCGAAGATTGTGCAGGTTTGACCAACTCTTGCGTAAGCAGCAAGACGCCGCCCAGGAAACAACTGATATAGGCCATGTCAGGGCTAACCGTACGGCTGTGGACAGCCCAGAGGTATGAAGTTCCCAGAACGAAGCTGGCCATGGCTCCAGCGCGACGGTTCAGAATCAGGGAACCAATCTCGTAAACAAGCCAGGCCGAGAGTAAGGCCAGCAAGACAAAAGGAAGCCTGGCAGCACTATCGCTCACACCCAAAAGCCGCATGGATAGCGCCACAATCCAATAGTGGCCTGGTGTTTTGTGATGTGCCTGGGCAAATGGCGCCCATGCTTCGTTCTGATCAAGAAAGAGACGGGCTCGCCACATATACAAGCCTTCATCCCAGGGACGGAGACTTTGCTGATCAACATCAAAGAACTTCCAAAGCAACAGGGGGAAAAGCAGCAAAGGCGTAAATGGCAGTAGCTGTTGGAGGCGACTGTGCATGAAACCCGGCTTGACTGTCTCACCCCTACAGTACGTCTCAGGACTGGCTGAGGGTCCTCAAGGCTTGGCCCGATTCATCCAGCGGAATTGGCCATCCTGC
>MKWU01006085.1_pt1 | contig 12536 bp, 7 predicted proteins | sample 809101 | NCBI WGS metagenome assembly MKWU01 (sample SAMN05860141, study PRJNA318959) | sponge metagenome | host: Aplysina aerophoba | place: Slovenia: Piran, Adriatic Sea, Gulf of Piran | collected 2013-05-07 | reverse complement strand
CTGGAAGCTGGAACGAACGCTCGGTGTCTCCATTCGGGACATTGCCCGGACGATGCGTGAGGGCAATGTTCGTGCCTCATATCCGTGCATATGGATCAACCGGCACGCTTGGGTGGATCGTCGCTGAGCCGGGACGCTCAATCGCTGCCTACAACGTGTTTGTGCACAGCAGACGCGCTTGTCCTTGGATTGGATGGCTTTGCCGCTAGGCATCGCGTTTGCATTGGCATTTCGATAATGGGCCAAGTCTAGATCAATCGCGTATGGTCGCAAGCTTTTGGGCAACTCGGCAACGTGCTGCCTGCGTTCGTTTGACGTCCTCGACATTTTCGAGCGTGACCAGAACCTCCAAGGCTTGTTCGAAAGCTGAAATTGAGTTCTTGTAGTTCTGCACTCTGGTATCTGGGTCAAGATCCCCTAGAGTTTCCAGCGAATATCCCACGTTGCAATGAAGGCTACTCCAAGCCCACGGTTGGACATCTCGGTCAACGATGATTAGGGCATTTTGAAATGACTCTAACGCTTGCCTCAAAACCGGTATATTCTCCGATCCGCCTATCAAATTGGACAATTTGACCAACGCAACTCCTAGACGATAGTGTGCGTCGGCCCAATGAGACGGGTCACCGTCTCTGGTCACGGCCGTGAGCGCCATTCGAAGCGATTCAATTGCCCGTTGAAGCAGTTGAGTTCGTTGTTCTTCGCTTGCCAGTTCTGCAGCTTTCTCTAGGGCAGAAGCAAGTCTTACCTGCGTTGAAAACCAGTCAGCGGGACTCGATTCCATTGTGAAAATTTGTAGAGCGTTCTGTAGCACTCCAATTGCTTCGTTTACATACGAAACGCCTGTCTGATTTCCACACCATGTGCCGAGAAGCGAAAGTGCGCTGGCAAGGTTGTGTTGATTCTTAGCCCAACCTATCGGATCTGTCTCGCGCGTGCGCACTTGCGATATATTTCGGAAGATAGCGATGGCTTCATGCAAGAGGGGAGAACCTCGTTCGGCGCCCTCGAGTTGTGCTTGGCCCCCAAGTACGGAACCGAGATTGCTCTGAGTAACGGCCCACTTGGCAGAATCACTCTCCGGAGTGCGAACTTGAAGGGCAGCACGAAAAGCGCATTTGGCGTCCTCGAATGCCTGAATGGCTGCCTGGCCGCCCCCGACTAGTTTGCCTTGCTCGGCCAAGGCGGCGCCGAGATTGTGCTGCGCAAAAGCCCAGCGGACTGGATTATCCACTTGGCTCAGCGTTTGCAAGGCTGCGCGAAATGCCTCAACCGCATCGTCGAGCAATCGCGCCATTTGTTCTCCGCCCATTCGTCGGGCAAGTACCACAAGAGCGGCGCCCAGATTGAATTGTGTCGCGGCCCAATCGTCCGGATGCGTTACCCGAGTACGTACTTTCAAGGCCGCCCGAAAAGCGATGGTTGCCTCTGAAAGATGGTGAAGTGCTCTGTTGCCCGTTTCCCGGGAGCTGAGACGGACGTGCGCGTTCCCAAGGTTGTTTTGCGTGCCGGCCCACTCATCGGGGTTGTCGTCCTGCGACCAGTGTTGGAGGTTGATGCGATAGAGAGTCGTGGCCCTCTCTATTCCATCTCCACCGAATCTCATTGAATATTCGACAAGGCGTTGGGCCGCATCATTGCGAAAGTGTGGCCCCTGACCCGGCTCGATCGATTCGTGGAGGTTCGCTGCTTCTTCGAAATGTTCAACTGCCATGCTGGTATCGCCGCTAAGCAGCGCGGCGTCCGCACGAAGTGTTCGGATCGTAGCCTGCGTGGAAAGGGCTGGGCGGACAATGCCTTGGATTTGAGTTTCTTCCATGGCGGCCAAGAGATCCTGGGCGCGCCTGTAGTCCTTCGCAGAAAGAGCGGCATGAACCGCCCGGACCGCATCAACGCCAACGTCCGTTTCTGATGAAAGCGCGTCGATTTTCCGCTGCAGCGCATCGACTTCGGATTGGTGAGCACGTTCCAAATCCTCGCGAGTTTGGGCGACGCGTTCGTTTACTATCCGTTCGTGATCTTCAATGGAATAGCCCAATACGGATTTGATTACGTCACCATGGACAATCGTTGCTCCAGGCGAGTTCGAAAGCACGGTCGCATTAGGTGATCCGGCCACGACCGCCGCCTTTGGTGAGGCCTTGGTTGACGCGCGTGTCTGCGAGTCTGACTTGGTAGTTCGCCGAAACCGAGAGTAGATGCTGAGCAAGAGGCCGACAATGCCTGCCACGGCAGCAACGGCAGTCAGCCAATCCAGAACACTCCAATCAATCATCAGAATCGTTCAAAGTCGAAAAAACAGGGTTGCTGGCGATCATCTCACCGTGTCTCTAGCCGAACTGAACCGCCCCGACTTTCCCGGAGCCTCCGCCTTCTGAGTGGACCATGACACCAGCGTCGCGCTACCGCGACGGCAACTGGAAAAACAGGCTTTGGTCCTGCTGCTCCGTAAAGGGATGGAGCGACCCGATGTTGCCGTCTTCCGGTGTCGGGCCTATTGAATCGGCGGCGCTCCCAAGATTCGCGTATACCTTGTGATCGAACGAAGCTGTCCCGTTTTGTCTCACGCTTTGACTGGTAGTCCGTGAGAAATACCGTGGGAAAATATAAGATATAATAGCAAAAGGTACGTAAAAACAGATAGTTATACATAGGTAGTGGCGGATGGAATAATAGATGCACAATCAGGCCGTTTCACTGACGCTCGCTAAGCCGTTCGAGCGCATGGGCAAGATTGTTTTGCGCAGCGGCATGATTCTCGGGCGACCTTTCAACAGCAAAAACTTGGAGCGCGGCGCGATATGAGGCCACGGCGTTTTCCATGTGCTTGGTGTTTGTCTCGAGGGTCCCCAGTGACAACAGGGCATTGCCGAGGTTGTGCTGCGTAAATGCCCACTGAAATGGTACGCGGTCGCGGGTACGTTCCTCAAGGCTAGTTTGGAAGGCATTGACGGCTTTTTGCAAGTACTGAGCGGAGTTTTCCTGCGTTCCCAACGAATGAAGCGCAGCGCCCAGGTTGTTCAGCGTCGAGGCCCAATCGAGCGGCATGCTCTCGCGTGTACGTTCCTCCAGAGCGGCGAGGTAGGCCTGGACGGCCTGGTGCAAACGCTTGGTGCCGGTTTCCCGAGTCCCCAGTCTCCAAAGGGCGGTGCCGAGGTTGTGGTGGATAAGCGCCCATTTAAGCGGGTCGCGCTCGCGGGTGACTTGCTCGAGAGCGGCCAGAAAGGCGCTCACGGACTCTTCTAGGCATCGTGTGTCTGCGTCTCGCTCACCCAGGATTCGAAGAGCATTGCCTAGGTTGTTCTGCGTCATGGCCCACTTTAGGGGCACGCGCTTGAAAGTGTATTCTTCGAGGGCCGTGCGAAACGCGTGAACCGCTTGTTCTAGCCGCTCGGTGTCGTTCTCTCGGTCACCCAGAGCTCCAAGGGCATTACCTAGATTGTTCTGCGTCATGGCCCACTGGAGCGGCGCGCGCTCACGAGTGTATTCCTTGAGCGCGGCCAGGAAGGCGTTGACCGCCAGTTGCAGTCGCTCGCTATCGCTCTCCCGGTCACCGAGGATACGAAGCACGGCGCCGAGGCTGTTCTGCGTCGCAGCCCATTCGAGCGGCACGCGCTCGCGGGTCCGTTCCTCAAGGGCAGCGTGATATGTTTCCACGGCTTGTTCCAGGCGCTCGGTCCCGCTCTCCCGATCACCCAAAAGCTGAAGGGCATTGCCGAGGCCGTGCTTGGTTCTGGCCCATTCCAGCGGCGTTCGTTCCTGCGTGTATTCTTTGAGCGCGGCGTGATAGCTGTCCACCGCTTGTTCCAAGCGCCAAGTGCCGGTTTCTCGTTCCCCCAAAGTCTGAAGGGCATTGCCAAGTGATAGCTGCAAGGACGCGCGCCGACCAGGCTCGACTGCGGCGGGTCCGTTCAGCAGGGCGGTGAGCTTGTCTGCCGCTTGCGTGAGTCCTTTCTGCAGTATTCGCCCGCGTGTTTCGGGGTCGGCAAGTGGGGCTACGGCAACCAGCGCCAAGGCGGTGAGCTCAGCACCCAAGTTTTCGTGAAAATCCGGCCCAAGAGTCGCTTTGTGTAGTTCGTAGGGTTTGTCACCTCGACTGAGCGAACCTTCGCCCGACTGCGGCAAGAACCACAGGCTCAACGCTTCTCCGGGCTTCTTGACCAAGCCGACAACGGCCAAATCGGCGTTCCAGTGTTGCAGCACTGAACGTGCTTTCTTTTGCATGGCTTCGCGCCAGTCGTCCGAGGCACCCGAAGCCGAAACGATGCGGGCAGAACGAACCAGCGCGGCTCCCTCGACGCTCGTGAAGGCCTGTTCAACGTATCTTGTGTTGTCCCCATTGGGGTCGTTTTCCAACCAACACAACACGATGCGAAAACGGTCATCACCGGCTTGCGATTTCCTTGTTGCTAGCAACAGCGTGAAGTTGCACTAGATTCGTCATTTTGAAGTTGTAGGTATTCGCGAGCGTATTGGCGGCTTGGATCACGAGTCGGTGTTGGCTTCTTTCATTCGGAAGCTCTTGCCCTCGATGACGACGGTTTCGGCGTGGTGCAGCAGGCGGTCGAGCACGGCGGAGGTGAGGGTGGCGTCGTTGTTGAAGATTTCGGGCCATTTGCGGTACACGCGATTGGTGGTGATGACGGTGGAGCCGCGCTCGTAGCGCTGGCTGAGGATCTGGAACAGCAGGTCGGCGCCGGTTTTGTCGATGGGCAGGTACCCCAGTTCGTCCAATATGAGAACGCGGGGTTTGAGGAAGCGGTTGAGCGCCGGCTTGAGCGGGCCTGTGGCCTGGGCGGCGGCGAGCGTGTTGACCGCGTCGATGGCGCTGGCGAACAGCACCGGGTAGCGCGCTTGGCAGGCGCGCAGGCCCAGCGCGATGGCCAGATGCGTCTTGCCCAAGCCGACGCCGCCGATGAGCACGACATTGCTGGCCTTCTCCACGAACCGCAACCGGAACAGGTGCATGATCTGTTCGCGGTTGATTTTTTTGGGCCAGGTCCAGTCGAACCCGTCGAGTGTTTTTTTCACCGGGAAGCGAGCCAGTCGGATGCGCCGGGCGATGGAGCGCTCGCGGCGCAGCGCGGCTTCGCCTTGGATGAGGCGTGCCAGCAGCGCCTGGTGATCCCACTGCTGTTTGGCGGCGCGCTTTATGAAGTCCTCGTGGTGTTCGCGGATGAACGCCAGGCGCAGCGTATCCAGATCGTTGTGGAAGGCGTCGAGGTCGACTTTGGGGGGTCGTTTCATGTGTCGGTCTCCTCATCGAGGTGGCGGTCGTAGTCGGACAGATCGGGGTCGGGCAGCTCCAGTTCCAGCGCATCGCCGGAGCGGGTCAGATGCAACGGGCCGGGTTCGTCCAGACGCCGGGCGCGGCTTTCCAGCAGATTGGCGATGTACTCGCTGCCCAGGGCGTGGAAGTGCAACGCGTCGGCGAGCGCGCGGGCGGTGGCCTGCTCGCCGTGGATCTCGCTCAGGGCGAGGATCTTGCGGATGTGGTGGGTGGGGTTGAGGCGGCGCTGGCGCAGCTCGGCGTAGTACCGCTCGGCGCACGGCGCAAGCGCCAGGAAGCGCTGCAGGCGGCGCTGTTGGCGGGCGCTGCGGCGCTGTGCGAGCAGGGCCTTGGGGTGGTCCGGGTTCTCGAAGTCGCGGTGCCGATCGTAACTGCGCGGATGCCGGGCGACGAGGCGCTCTTCGCGGTAGATGCAGATGTGCTCGGGATGCGCCTTCAGGGTGAGGTGCCGGGAGGCGTATTCGGCCGGCACCGAGTAGCGGTTGGTCTCGAAGGTGACGCGGAAGCGGTTGCAGGCGCGCACGCCATGCACGCTGGCGAAGTCGTGGACCGTGTCGGGCAGCGGTTGCAGGTGGGGGCGTTCCTCCTCGAACATCTCCGCCGGGCGGCGGCGCGTCTCCCCGTGCACGCGCACGTTGGCGATCTCCTCCAGCCATTGCCGGGCGATGGGATTGAGCTGGCTGAAGTCGGTGATCCCGAGCCCGGCCAGGAGGTTCTTCTTCACGTACCCGACGGCGGATTCCACGCGGCCCTTCTCGTGCCCGGCGCCGACGTTGCAGGCGGCGATCTCGAACCCGTAATGGCGGGCGAAGTCCACGTACCGGGGGTTGAACACCGGCGCCTGCCCGCTGAGGCGCTGCAGCACGGCGGACTTGAGGTTGTCCACCATGACCCTTTGCGGCACCGCAGCGCCCAGCGCCTCGAACGCGTTCACGTGACAGCCCAGGAAGTGCTCCATGGTCTGCGAGACGGTGAACTCCACGTACATCATGCGGCTGTAGCACAGCACCATGACGAAGAAGCTCAACCGCCGCCGGGTGTTGCCCACGGGGATGGAGCCGTATTGGCCCCAGTCCACCTGGGCGCACTCGCCGGGCTCGAAGTGCAGCGTCAAGAACGCCGGCGCCTTGCTCGGGCGCACCCGTCGCACGTACTGGCGCACGATGCCCACGCCGCCCTCGTAGCCGTTCTCGCGCAGCCGCTGGAAGACCTGCTGGGCGCTGTACGGGTACTGCTCCAGCCACCGGCGGATGGCGGGCTTGTACCCGTCCAGCTTGCTGGGCCGGGGCGTGAGCTTGCGCGGGCGGAACGCCGGTTCATCGAGCCAGAAGCGCACGGTGCGCGCGTCCACGGCCAGCTCGCGGGCGATCTGCGCCGCCTTCAGCCCCTCGGTGCGGTGAAGGTGGTGGATGCGCCGGTAGGTGTCGTAGTCGATCACGAGTCGGCCCCGGCCTCGCGCAGCAGCTCCGAGAGACGGCGCGGTCCGCGGTCCGGGCGGATCGAGTCGCTCGGCGGCGGCGCCGGGTCCAGCGACAGCACCTGGTACAGCGGCGCCTCGTAGGCGAGGAGATCGGCATCGATCAGCCCCCGGCGGGCGGCCCGAAGTTGCCGATCCGACCAACCGAGACGCTCGCGCACCGAAGCGTCGCCGTAATAGCTCAGGCCCTTCGCGTCGGCCACCGTGACCAGGAACAGGTACAGCGCCAGCGCTTCGCTCGTGCAGCGCTCAAGATGCCGTTCCCGTACCAGCCGATGATCCACCCAGCTGAACCGGCTCGGCACGGCGCGCAGGCGCTCGGGTCGTAGCAGGCGTTTGTGCACCATGAGGCGGTTCTCCCCGAAAGATGTCCAGGGCCAATTGTTGATAACGCCGCCGGCTGCGCGCTATGTCCTCTTGTAACGCACTGCCGGTCAACGTGGCGATAAGTCCCGTCAAAACAAGCCCTTGCGCACGGCAGCCCTCTTGTAACGCAGGCTCCGTTAAGAAGCCTGTTTTCCCCGCAGGTGCGCGCTGTTGCGGCGAGGAGCTTTCTTGAACCGCCCGCCCCCCCCGGGGGCTGTGGCGGGGATGGCCCCCCCGCCACGCCCGCACCCGCTCGGTATGCGCCGGGCCGCGGAAGTAGTCCCGGTTCTGCGGTTTGGCCAGCCAGCGTGCCTGGCTGGCCGCCTTGCTGGCCTTGCGGCACGGCGGTTCCGAGCAGTACTTCTGACGGTGCACATTGCGCGGGTCCGGGCGAAACAACCGCCCGCAGTTCAAACACTTGCGTCGTCTTCGTCTGGTCATCGATCGGCATCCTCCGACCCCCGATGATGCGGCCAACGACACTGCATCGGGACGCCGAAGACGAACGGACCGAAGAAAACGAAGAAACGATTATTGGAAGGTTTTCGAAGAAGAAGACGCCGAAGAAGACGACAATTTCAAAATGATGGATTTACTGCACTTTCACATTGTTGGTGGCACTTGTTACAGCGTTCTTGAGAGAAAGAAGCACGCGTCTGGGGCTGGGAAGAAATTCGTTAAGAAATCCCTTCAACCACGCGGCCACACCTGTGCCTGCAATGACCGACAATAGGAGTTTTCCAGCGGAAGTTTGGAGCCATTCCATTCGTTGGGGCCTCGCTATCGCGCGGTGAAAATACGCGGGTCAAGGTCCATTTTGCGCCGCTGCGACGATTTTGTGAATGCAGAAGTGAATGCACGGCACGCGGCCGTTAACTCAACTGCAGACCTAATGCCGGAGCCTCCCATCGCCCCTTGGGGAGTTACGAGTCTGGCAGGCAAGTCTCGTTCATGACTGGTAGCATTGCACGCGATTTCTGGCCCAAGCACTCCTGATCTTGGCGCCGGGCAAGGAGTATCCGCTTCGGGAGGTAGTATGGATGATCAGCTTACATGGATTGGGGCGGCCATTATTGCCATAGTCGCGTGGTTTGTCGCTCAGGCGCAAATCAAGGCACGGCACGTTACGGAAGAACGGGCCAGATGGCGAAGGCAAATCCGCGAAACGGCTTCAAAGACGCACGTGGCATTCTTAGCCGGGAATGTGCCGGAAACCATCCGTCTCCAGAAAGAGTTCAGGGCGCTATTGAATCCGTTCGACCCTGAGGATCGAGAGATATTGAACTGCCTAGAGAACAATAGGCCGAACGAGTTCGATACTCGTATCAGCCTCTTGCTTAAGCATGATTGGGAGCGGGGGAAGCTGGAAGCCAGTTTCTTCTCGCTTCGCAGAGCGAAGCGTATATCGTACGAATTACACGAAAGCGCCGATGACAGAAAGCTCGGTTTCTTCGAAGAGTACCAGATCAGATGGCTAAGAGTAGGTTGTTTGGCGATAGCTCTTTGCGTCGCAGCCGCCGTGTTCATCTGCTCCGATTAGGGGCCGATCGGCACTTTCGTTCATCAGGCCCATAAGTCTCCCGACCGGCAAGCATCGGTGGCCGTGGAAACGCGTCAGTAAATCGGGGGCGAGGTCCGGGTCGGTACTGTTGGTACCCGCTCTGGATTCCATACCGGAAGCTAGAAAATCGAAAGGTTTGTAAGCGGTATCTCTACACGACGTAGACTTCAGTTTCTAGCTGGTATATAGGCTCAAGGCATCAGCGCATCGATATCGGCCACCGAGTGGCGTAGCGATTTCGCTTGCGAATCGACGCGAGGAAATCCGCGGCAAGCGGGTTGTACCGGTCGCCGCGATCGAAGATGTGCTCCTCGGCGCGTTCTGCAAACTGATTGATGTTGCCGACCGTCACTTGAAACTCACCCTGCCTCTGCACGCTTGGGTCCGCCTGACCGGAATCTCTGATTTTCAGCTCGCGGTGGACCCAAGCATGCACGGCCGCGACACTCTCGGTCCCATGGTCAGCGGCCAGGTCGCTCGCGAGTTCCCCATCGCGTCCTTTGATGAATATCCCGACACGCTCCTTGGACCGCTGTTCGATGACGTTTACGACTAGGCCGGCGGATTCGCGCGACCGGCTAAGGGCTGAGAACGACACTCCCATTATGCGCATACTGTGCCACCCGCCTGGCGAGCGCATACCGCGAATCCACCGGAATAAGACGTTTACCGCTAGAGTGCTCGACGCGTTGTAATCGTACAAAGCTGTCCCGCCTAGTCTCACGCAGTCCCTGATTGTTCGTGAGAAAAAACGTGGGAAAATTTTTTAGAAAAAGAAAATATATAATAATAACAGCTAGTTGTATTTCTCGAGTGGCGGAGAGGGAGTCAGCGAGCGAATGGAGGGCGCACCGCTTGAGCTGAGGTCCAGCGAGCGAATCCTTGCCGCATCATTACTCTATGCGGATTCAAACTTCGAGCTGCTCTGCCGCTAAGACTGGAAGAATCTTCTTTGAACAAATCCTCGCTGTTCGGACTACTCCGAGTCACTGTCGGGAGTGTTGTCATTGTGTTCGCTGTTGTCATCACCTTGCAGTGGCTCGCCATATTGAAGCTTCCGCATCGCGATGGCCTCCTGAGCGCGGCGATTCTCCACGGCAAGCATGTTTTGAAAATTTCTTATCTCACGAGCAGCGAATTCTTTGACCCGCTCGTTCCTGTCGTTGAGCCAGGGCTTCAGGAGTTCCACCTTTTCCTGATACGTGTCGGCTGCGCCAAATTCGCCCCTCATCACACCGGACTCCAACAGCACTTGCGAAACATGGCCCTCGGTGTCGTCATTGGCCGCGTCCGAAGCGAGGATGGCCCGGCAGATGGGAAACACTTCTTGTCGGCCGTTGAAGCCCCGCAGGACGGACGCAACGAGCGCTAGGTCTTCCGCATTCGCGGTGCACACCAATTCCAGCAAGGTGCTGGGTAACGGCTCCTGAACTTCCGGATAGACCTTGCTAAGAAAGTGGGTTGCGTCCAATGTCGCTGCGTAGTCGTCTGGATCAGACCACTGGCGAATGGATGCCAGGACGTCTCGGGGGTGTGGCTGCAACGCCTCGTGTAGACACTGGAACGAGTAAGGAATCGAATCGAACCCCGAGCTTGGTTCCTGACGCGCGATCTTGATCCGTTGGCCCAACCAATCCAAAACGATCTGGTGGCGGGTCAACGCGATGGAGTTGAGAATCTGCTCGGCCGGGTAGTCGATGTAACGCACGTTGACCATCGCTGCCAGCACGGCGCAGCTCTGATCGGTGGTCAGGTTGGCGAAAAGGTCGTTTTCGCCGGATTCGTGCCACGATTGGGCGATCCAGTCGTGATTGCCGGCTCGATGCAAGACATCGAGGCACGGAAAGTAGATGTCATCTCTCCAGAACGGCCGGTTTTCCGCGAAACGTCTAATCGCCTCGAGGAGCAGGACGGTGCAGGTCTTTTCGTCGGTATCATGCACGGCCCGCGACGCGACATTTGAGACGAGTGCGGGGACAGTCTCAACGGTAGAGGCCGCCACTGTTGCAACTTCAAAGAGGAAGCGGCCCTCATCGATCCACTGTGAAAGCTGGTGCTCCACCTCTGTACGCAACTCCCCTTCAAGAAGAGCGCAGGCGATTGGCCGAATCGTCCATTCCGGCAGGATGCTTCGCTCAACGAGCAAATCGAATGCGAGGCAGGGTTTTTGGGCCGCGATGGCCGCCAAGAACCGAGTGTAGGGTGGAAATGTTGCCGCGTCGTTCGACCTTACTTGCGCGGCGGTTGCCAGCCGTGTTTTCCAGACGGGCCAGTTCTCAGCTGTGATGCTGTCGACGAGATCGTCTTGTCGGCGATGTCGAATGTCTTCATCGCGCCTCAATTCGCCGCTCTCCTCGTTCCATTGATGCGGGAAGACGGACTTGTAGCCCACGATCGTCTTGAAGACAACAAACTCCTCGTCGGCATTCAGCGCGTCCCGAAGAGCTGTCATGTGTCCAATCAGCCGCTCGTGGGCTTCTACAACGTCGGGTTCCGAGGCAAGGTGTTTCGGAAGCGATCTATGAGAGCGCCAATGCTGAAAGAGCATCGACTCGAAGTCCTGGCGGGTATTAAGACTCGCCTGAGGCGCGATCTCGGTGATGCACTCTACGGCTTGGGCGAGATCGGCGAGAATCATGATCGTGATCTCCGGTCGAAGGGCACCGCGCTGTGGCCAGCGACCGGAGTCGAACAGCGTGGTGGTCGCACTTCGTAGGGCATTGTCGTCCTTGACGGCGCTCTGTGCATATTTTGAAAAAACATCGACGACGGTAGTGCGGGCGGCTTGCAGTGCTTCGCTGTATGGAACGGTACCGCGGGAAAGCGTCACCGCGGAGGAACTCCACGTCGCTCCGGTTATGTCGGGACAAAGTATCTCGCCGGCGATGGCGGTCGCCAGTGGCGCTATTGAGGCAATGTCCGGTTCAATGGACAGGGCCTTGGCCAATCGCACCTGGACGTACGGACCGACTTGTTCCCAGACCTGGATCGTAGGGCGTGCAAGGCGATTCGCCAGGTTGAGGAGCTGTTCCCGAGATTCCGGGTTCGACGTTTGAGCAATCAGGTCGCGTATGAACGTGTAGGACTTGTCCGGGTCAATGTGGAGGAGTGGTTGCATGATCTCGGAGATTCGAGCGGTGACCCGATGAGGCTCCCATCCGGGGTAGTTGCCGAACGGAGTCTCGTGAGGCACGGTTTCTGTGGTGACCGCGGCCAACCAGGTCTGCTCGAGTTTGTCCCGGATTTCAGGGAAAACCTCTAGAAGGTCATCGTAATGCGGCAGAACATTGTCCTTGAGCTTCACCAGCGCATCGTAGCGGTCATTGTTGTTCGCCGCTTCCAGGGCTGCATCCAAGACGCGCTCATCGAAGAGCGTCTTGCCTTCAGCGAGTCGGTCCACGTCCGTGGCGATTTGTTGGAACAGATAGCCGGCGGGGAGAAGATGCTTGCGCATCGCGTCTTCCAGCCTCGCTTGAATGAGTTCCAGTTGTCGGTTACCGAATCCACGCAGGTCAGGTCGCTTGTAGATGCTGTCGTGAGCCATTTCGGCCCACGCCTGGTTGAGACTCGTCTGGACCTGGACTTCGCAATGGAGGCCCTCGAATTCACGATACGCAGGCAGCGCCGTCCGATCGGACTTGAGCTTCAACACGTAGTTGTTGGACTGAAAAAGTTGGTCCGCCGAGCGTTCGGCCGGCCCGGGTTGATGGAACTTCGAGCGTTCCCAATCGATGTCGAAAAGGTCGCTCAGCAGGCCCGAGTTTACGAATCGATTGACATCGTTGTTTGTGTAAAAGACGATCCGGCAGCCGGCCAGATCCTTGCGGTGCGCTTCAATCTCG
>MKWU01006084.1_pt1 | contig 12536 bp, 7 predicted proteins | sample 809101 | NCBI WGS metagenome assembly MKWU01 (sample SAMN05860141, study PRJNA318959) | sponge metagenome | host: Aplysina aerophoba | place: Slovenia: Piran, Adriatic Sea, Gulf of Piran | collected 2013-05-07 | reverse complement strand
CGTGAAACGGCGGACGCATTCGTTGTTTCGGCAGGGGTTGATGCTGTACCACCATCTTCCCAATTGGCCCGAGGATCGGATTCGTCCGTTGATGGAGACGTTCGGGAGCATGCTGGTGGAACAGCGGGTGTATCGAGAGGTCTTCGGCGTGATCTGACGCCCTGCAGAATGAGGGGATGCATGAGGGCCGGACGCGCACTCTTTCTTCTGGACCAGACCGGATTCTCGCAGGTCGAGTTGAGGCTCGTGGCCCGGCTACTCCGAGAGTTGCCGGCCGCGGAGGTCATTCTGACGTTCGCCGCCGATGCACTCATCAATCATCTCGCGGCGACGCCGGAGTACGTCAAGGCGGTTTCGCCTCTCGACCTGACGGAAACACGGGTACGCGAATTGATCCGGCTCAAGAACGACGCCGGGGGAAGAGCGCTCGCGCAGAGAGTGCTGCGCAATCACATTCGCAACACGACGGGAGCGACGTACGACACGCCTTTCTTCATTCGACCGGAACAGTCGCGTCGTGCGCTCTGGTTTCTCCACCTGTCGAGACACCCGACGGCGCGCGACGTGATGATCCAGCGCCATTGGGACGTCTCCGGCACGTTCGAACACTACGGCTCCGGCGACTTCGAGATGCTGGGGTGGGATGCTCTGCGATCCTCCGAGACGTTGCGACTGTTCCGTTTCGAGGAGCTCGAAGCCAGACAGATGCGCGACCAGCTTCTGGGTGCCATGCCGGCCGAGCTGCATGCCCTTGTCGGCGAGGAACCCGTCACCGTGCAGACGATGCGGCACGAGCTTGCGAACAGGACCGCGGCCCGATTCGCCGATCTCGACGATACGGTGCTCGAACTCGCCCGCGCGAAGGAGATCGACATCTTGAACGCCGACGGCAAGCCGAGATCGCGCACCCTGCAGAGACTCCGGGCGGATGATCGGATCGCGATGCCCCGGAAGCCTCTGCTGCCCGGGCTGTCCCTCAGAGGGTGAAGTCGTCTCCCGGTACAGGTTCGCTGAGCACGCGGAATGGCGTATTCTCAAGATTCTCGAGCAACGGCGCTCGACACTGGTGATGCCGGGAAGTTGACCGTGCCCTGATCACGATTGCATCAAGACAGCGCCAGCATCATAATGACAGCATGGCGGTTCAAATAACGGTGCGCAACGTGCCGGAAACCGTGCGCGACGAGCTTGCCGCCCGCGCGGCCCTTGCCCGCATGTCGATGCAGGAGTACCTGCGAGGCGAGCTCGAACGCCTGGCGTCGAAACCGTCCATCGATCGATGGCTCGAACGAGTGCGCGCGCGCCAGAACGCGACCCGGACACGCCTGCCGGCCAGCGAGATTCTTCGCCATCTCGATGCCGGCCGGCGCTGAGACGCGATGGCGTGGGTCGTCGTCGATGCGTCGGTGCTCGTTGCGGCCGTGCTCGATACTGGACCAGATGGTGACTGGGCCCGCGGCGTGACCACCGAGCGACACCTGATCGCACCTCAGTTGGCGCCTGTGGAGGCCGGTAACGTGCTGCGACGCGCCGAGTTGGCGCGTGAGATTTCCAGTTTGGAGGCGACGGCGGGCTATCGGGACATCGTTGGTCTGCAGATCGAACTGCTGCGCGTCGAACCGTTCGCCGAGCGGATCTGGGAGCTGCGTTTCAACCTGACCACGTACGACGCCTGGTACGTCGCCTGCGCCGAGGCGTTGACCGTGCCCCTGGCCACGCTCGATGCACGCCTGAGCCAGGCGCCCGGTCCCACCTGCGAATTCCTGCTGCCCGGCCCGGGCCCGGCGTCGTCGGAGCAGCCGTCATGACGAGATGGCTCGGCGCCGCGGAGATCATCGCCGCCCCCGGGTCGGCTCGCGCGCCGAGGGCGCCTGCATGCCGCTGATCCGCGACCTGATCGACATCCCGGAGCAGATCCACCGCGACGACTTCGTCCTCCGGCTCGCCGAGGGCGTGGCGCGGCCCGCGGAGACGTTGCGGACCTACGTCGTGACGCCGCAGCTCGCCGGCGCCTTCGACCGGGCGCTCGATCTCATTAAGGGCGCGGTCGCGTCCGGCTCCAGCAAGGCGGCCTACCTGCACGGCAGTTTCGGCAGCGGCAAGAGCCACTTCATGGCCGTGCTCCATCTGCTGCTGCAGCACGACGCGGCGGCCCGCGCCACGGAGGGTCTTGAAGGCGTCGTCACCCGGCACGACGACTGGCTCGCCGGCAAGCGGTTCCTCCTGGTGCCCTACCACATGATCGGCAAGCCGAGCCTGGAGGCCGCTGTGCTGGGCGGCTACGCGGCGCGCGTCGCCGATGGGCACCCGGACGCGCCAACGCCGGGGGTCTACCGCACCGAGGGACTCTTCGAGGATGCGCGCCGACTGCGGGCGCAAATTGGCGACGAGACGTTCTTCGCCCGCCTTAACGAGACCGCGTCGAGTATCGGCGAGGGAGCCGCCGGCTGGGGAGACCTGTCGGCGCAGTGGGACGCAGCGAGTTTCGAGGCGGCGCTCGGCGCGCCGGCGGGGGCCGAGGAGCGCAGCCGGTTGGTCGGCGCGCTGATCGACTCCTTCTTCCGCGGCTATCGCGACGTGGCGCGAGGCAGCGATGAGGCGTTCGTCCCGCTCGACGAGGGGCTGGCCGTAATATCGCGTCACGCCAGCGACCTGGGCTACGACGCGCTGGTGCTCTTTCTCGACGAGCTGATCCTGTGGCTTGCGACCCACGCCGCCGATCTCTCGTTCCTCAACGAGGAGGGTCCCAAGGTCTCGAAACTCGTGGAGGCGGAGGCAGCTGGCCGGCCGATCCCCATCGTCAGCTTCGTGGCACGGCAACGCGACCTGCGCGAGCTGGTCGGCGAGCAGGTGACCGGGGCGCTGCAGCTCGGCTTCGCGGACGTCCTGCAATGGTGGGAGGCGCGTTTCGAGCGGATCACGCTGGAGGACCGCAACCTCCCGGAGATCGCCGCCCGGCGTCTGCTGCGCCCGCGCGATCAGGCGGCGGGCCGGCAGATCGACAGCGCCTACGCGGAAACGGAGAAGGTCCGCCGGGAGGTGTTCGAGACGCTGCTGACCCCGCGCGCCGACCGCGCGATGTTCCGCAAGGTCTACCCCTTCAGCCCCGCGCTGGTCGAGACCCTGGTCGCCGTCTCGTCGCTGCTCCAGCGCGAGCGGACCGCGTTGAAGGTGATGCTGCAGATCCTGGTCGACGGGCGCGAGACGCTCGACCTGGGCGAGATCGTCCCTGTCGGCGACCTGTTCGACGCCATCGCCGAGGGTGACGAGCCGTTCACCGAGGGTACGCGCCATCACTTCGAGACCGCGCGGAACCTCTACCGCCGGAAGCTGCTGCCGCTCATCGAGCGCCGGCACGGAATCTCCAAGGAGGACGCGGAGACGCGTCCGAAGAGCGACCGCGAGGCGCGCGCCCTGCGCGCGGAGGATCGGCTCGCCAAGACGCTGCTGCTGTCGGCCCTGGCGCCCGAGGTGGAGGTGCTGAAGAATCTGACCGCGGCACGACTCGCGGCGCTCAACCACGGGTCGATCCGGACGCCGATCGAGGGACGCGAGGGCCAGGAGGTGCTGCGGCGCTGCCGCGCCTGGGCTGCCGAGATCGGGGAGGTCCGGATCGGTGACGATCCGGCCAACCCGACCATCGCCGTCCAGCTCTCGGCCGTGGATACCGAGAGCATCCTGGCCGACGCCGGCCGGCACGACAACACCGGCAACCGGCGCCGCCTGATCCGGGACGTCCTGTTCAGCGAACTGGGGATCGAGGATCGCGACGAGCTGATGCTCTACCACGACGTCACGTGGCGCGGCACGCAACGCCGCTTCGAGGTCATCTTCGCCAACGTGCGGGAGCTGCCGGACGAGTCGCTCTCGACGCGGGGGGACGAGCGCAAGGTGATTGTCGATTTTCCCTTCGACGAGCCGGGCCACACGCCGGCCGACGACCGGGCGCGCCTCGACGACTTCCGCGGGCGTGACGCGCGGGCGCGGACGCTGGTCTGGCTGCCGTCCTTCCTGAGCGCCTCGGCCCAACGCGATCTTGGCACGCTCGTCCGAATCGACCACGTCCTGCGCGGCGACCGGCTGCGCGACTTCGCGACGCATCTGTCGCCGGTCGACCAGGCGTCGGCGCGCGAGCTCCTGCGGAATCAGCGGAGCCAGCTCCGACAGCGCCTGATCCACTATCTGGAGGGCGCCTACGGCGTGGAGAATCCGTCTCCGGGATCGGTCGTCGAGCCGCACCCGCCGGCGGAGCACTTCCAGTCGCTCGATCCCGCCTTCGAGCCGCGGCCGCCGGCGCGGGCGAACCTGCGGGGTGCGCTGGAGGGCCTGTTCGATCAGATGTGCGCCAGCCAGTACCCGGCGCACCCGGACTTCGGTGCGCCGGTCAGGACGGCGGTGCTGCGCCGCGTGCACGAGCAGGTGTCGCGCGCGGTCCAGGAGCAGGAGGGACGCGTCGCCGTCGAGAAGCCGCTCCGTCCGTCGATGACGCAGATCGCCGTGCCCCTGCGACTCGGGGAGATGGGTGAGACGCACTTCGTCCTCGGCCGCCACTGGTTCAGCCGCTTCGAGCGGCTGGCCAGGCCGCTGACCGTCACGAAGTTGCGGGAAGCGCTGGATCAGCCCCGGCGCATGGGGCTGCCGGACGCCGCCGCGAACCTCGTCATCCTGGTGTACGCGGACCAGGCGAATCTCGCGTTCCGGCGGCACGGTGGTCCGTGGACGGCGGCCCTCGACGATCTGCCCGGCGACGTGGAGCTGCGGGAAGAGGAGCTGCCGTCCCAGGAAGCGTGGAGGACGGCCGGTGATCGTGCGGGGAAGGTGTTCGGCCTGACCGTCTCCCCGCTGCTCAACGCGAGCAACGTCAGCGATGTCGCCGAACGGCTTGGGGCGACCGCTGCGGAAGAGGCCGCCGCCTGTGGCGAGCTGGTGGAGCGGTTGGCAGCCGTCGGCGCGGACTTCTCCCTCGCGGAGGACGGCGCCAAGCGCCTGCGCACCGCGCGTGCGACCCGCGCGCTCGTCCAGTCCCTCGTTGCGCTCCGCGGCAAGGCGCGGATCGAGAAGCTCGCCGGCGTCCAGCCGGATACCTCGCTCGAAGCGATGGGGACGAGCTTCCGCAAGGCGGGCGAGGTCCTGGAGGTTCTGGAGCGCACCCATTGGACGCTGTTCACATCGCTCAAGGGGTTGCAGGACGACCGAGCGGACACCGCGCAGCGTCTTCTGCGGGAGCTGACGGAAGCACTGGCCGCCGACGAGTACGCCGTGGCGCTCGGTCACCGGCTGCCCGACATCGAGAACCGGGCCGTCGATCTTCTGGCCCGCCCGGTCCCGGTGGAGCCGCCATCCCCGCCGCTCCCGACACCGCCCACACCGCCCCCGACACCGCCCCGCGGCAACGGCGGCGGCTCCGTACGCGAGGGCGACGTCCTCGACCACGGGGAGCGCGGCGATCTGAATCGCGAACAGCTGCGCGAGGTCATGGCGACGCTCGAAGCGTTGCTGCAGCAGGACCCGGCCGCGCGACTGGAGATCACCTGGAAGCTCCTGCGTGACCGGAAGGACGGCGCATGAGCGGCATGCCGTCGTTCGCGCAGATACGCGCCCAGGTGGCGTCGATCCACGGCCGCTATCCGGCCGCGCGCGCTATCGGGATCGGCCTGCCGGCGCTGGATGCGGCGACGCCGGCGCCGTCCGTGCTGGAGATCGGTTCCGAGGCGTTCCCCGTCGTCCGGTGCGGCTCCGTGCTGGCCTTGCGCGAACGCCTCGTCGATCTCCCCGCCGCCGGCCCGCCGCTGGTGGTGCTGACCGATCTTTCGCAGAAGGAGCTGGGCGACGACCTGCGCGTGCGGTTCGCACACCGCAAGCTGTTCTCGATCGAGGAATGGCAGCTCGTGAAGGAACGGTTCAAGGTCCTCAACGTCGACCCGCGCCTGGTCGGACGGCATCCGTGGGCGGCGCGCGCGCTCCTCGACGCAGAGCCCGGGGACGGATATCCGCCGGTCCCGAGCGGTTTTCTGGATGCCGAGACAGCCTGGCGGCATCTGTTCGAGACGCTCGCCGGCATTCCGCGCGGCGAGCGGGATCCGGAGGCGCTCCTCGCCTGGGCGCTGGACGGGGCGCCCGCGGAGAAACTGAACGCGCTGTCGGAGGCGGTGCGCACCGGCATGGCGTTGGCCGCGGAGGCCAGTGCGGGTCGCACGGCGCGGGCGATCTTCGAGTGCGCGGGACGCCTCGGGCGCCGGACGGTCTCGGTCGGACTCGCGGCGCGGGTCCTGTTCAGTACCGACGCGCAGGGCGACCAACGGGCGGCCAAGGCGAGAGGCAAGCTCGAAGCGCTGCTCGGCCTGCACGATCTGGACGCGGCGCTCGCCCGCGGGTGGATCGATGCCGCCGAGCGCGTGATGCGCCGGCGCCTCGCCCGTCGCGCAGACGCCGGGACGGCCACGCCGCCGGCCGCGGAGTCCGTCGGAACAGTCATGGCGGTGGTTGCCGACGCCGACGTCCTGCTGCAGGAGCTGGGCGCCGCGGACCTTGCGTGGCGGAGCGGGATCCTGCGGGGGGCGCTCGATCAGCGGCTCGCCGTCCTCGCGCGGGAGCTGATCGCGTTCGTCGACGGCGACGCGCACGAGATGCCGGCGGCGTTGCGGGACGCCGCCGGCGACGTGCTCGACCACGCACTCTCGGCGGACGAATCGCACCGTCCGCAGGGCGTCGAGATGGCCCTGCGCCTGGCCGGCTGGCTCGCGGCGCGCCGCCGCGGCGCTGCGGCAGGCCGGCAGTCGTTCGGCGAGGCCGCGCGCGCGTATCGATCCGCGGGCGGCTTCGTGGACCGGGCGCGCACGCGCCTCTGGGACGGCGACTCGTCACCGCGGCTCGGGGAGGCGTACGCCGCCCTGGCGCGGCAGGCCGACAAGGCGCGACAGCAGGAGAACCGGGAGTTCGGCAAGCTCCTGGCGGGCTGGCCCGGCTCCGGACCGCACGACCGGAGCCTGCTGGGCGTCGAGGCGGTGCTCGACCGCTGGATTGCACCCCTCGCCCGCGTGCAACCGGTGCTGGTCCTGGTCGTCGACGCGATGAGCATGGCGGTGTTCCGGGAGCTGGAGCGCGATCTGGTGTGGCGCGGCTGGGTCGAGCTGGTGGCGGAAGACGGGCCGGTGCGCCCCGTGGTCGTTGCCGCCCTGCCCACGGTGACCGAGGTGTCGCGCACGAGCCTGCTGTGCGGCGAGCTCCGGTCCGGCAATGCATCGACGGAGAAGAACGGGTTCGCCGGACACGCCGGGCTGCGCTCGGCCTGCGCGCCGGCTGCGCCGCCGGTGCTGTTTCACAAGGGCGACCTCCGGGAGGCCGGCGCGGCGGGGGTCCCTCGCGGGGTGGCCGAATCGATAGCTGATCCCGGCCGCCGGGTCGTGGGCGTCGTGATCAACGCGGTCGACGACCACCTCGCGAAGGGCGAGCAGGTGCCTGTCTCGTGGACCGCGCGGCAAATCCGGCCGGTCGAGGAACTGCTCGAAGCCTGTCGCTCCAGCGGGCGCTTCGTCGTGCTTGCGAGCGACCACGGTCACGTGCTCGAACGCGAGACCGAGCTCCGCGACGTCGACGGTGCGGAACGCTGGCGCCCCGCGGCGGGAGCACCCGCGGACGACGAGGTCCTGTTGCAGGGACCGCGCGTCGTCACCGAGGACCGCCGCCTGCTCGCGCCGTGGAGCGAGCGGGTCCGCTTCGGGATGAAGAAGAACGGCTATCACGGGGGCGCGACGCTGCAGGAGGTGGTGCTCCCGTTCGGCGTCTTCGCTCTGCCGGAGACCGCGGCGCATGTTGCAGGCTGGCGCGAAGCCGCTCAAGAGGCCCCCGGCTGGTGGCAGTGGCGGGCCGAGACGGACCCGGCGGCCGAGTCCGGACCCGCGGTGCTGGATGCCGACCGGCAGACGTCGGCGCCGGTGCGCCGCACTCCGCGTCCGGGTGAAACCGGTGACCTGTTCGCGCAGGTCGGGATCGAGGCACCTCGCCCGGCGGAGACCTGGATCGACCGACTCATGGAGACGGATCTGTTCGCGGCGCAGCGCAAGCAGGCGGCGCGAACCGCGCTTCCCGAAGCGCGGATCCGGGCCGTCCTGACCGCGCTCGACGCCCGCGGCGGCAGGCTCACCGGTCCTGCGCTGGCCGAGCGCCTCGGTGTTCCGCAGTTTCGGCTCGGCGGCATCGTGTCCGCATTGCGGCGGATCCTGAACGTCGAAGGGTACGATGTCCTGTCCGTCGACGACGCGTCGGAGACCATCCAGTTGAACCGCGAGCTGCTCGACACGCAATTCGGTCTCGTGAGTCACCAGAAGTAGCTTGCCAGGGCCGGCCGGTGATCAGCTCCCAGCGGCGTAACGAGATCGTCGACGCGCTACGGCGCGGCACCGTTCCCAGGCGCAGTCTGGATGCGTTCGCGGTCGGTCTGGATGCGTTCGAGTCCGTGGTCGCGGAAGAACTGGCATCCGTCGCCGCTGGTAGCGCGAAGTTCAAGGCGGTTCGTGGCGAGTACGGCAGCGGGAAGACCTTCTTCGTGCGGTGGTTGCAGGAGCGGGCGAAGCGCGAGGGATTCGCCACGGCCGAAGTGCAGATATCGGAAACGGAAACGCCGCTGCACCGCCTCGAAACGGTATACCGCCGGCTGACCGAACGCCTTTCGACGGCTGACACCCGGCAGGGCGCTCTCCGGACCATCCTCGACAACTGGTTCTATGCACTGGAGGAAGACGTCCTGGCCGAGGGTGGCGTTGCGGAGGGCGACGCTGAAGCACTCCTGGGCCAAACGACGGATCTCATGGAACGGCGCCTCGCAGCGGTCGCGCGCTACGCGCCGGCGTTCGCCACGGCGCTCCGCGCCTGGCGCCGGGCGGTGGCCGGGAACGAGCGCGCCACCGCCGAAGCGCTCCTGGCCTGGATCGGCGGGCAACCGCACGTTGGCACCGCGGCCAAACGGTACGCCGGCGTGAAGGGAGATCTCGATCACTTCGGTGCCCTCAGCTTCCTCCAGGGCCTGCTCGTCATCCTCCGCGACTCCGGCTTCTCGGGGCTGGTGGTAGTGCTTGATGAGGTTGAAACGCTCCAGAGGGTGCGTAGCGACGTGCGTGAGAAGAGCCTGAACGCCCTTCGACAGGTGCTCGACGAGATCGATTCCGGCCGTTTTCCGGGCCTGTATCTGGTGATCACGGGGACCCCCGCGTTTTTCGAGGGCCCGCAAGGGGTGCAGCGCCTGCCGCCGCTCGCCCAGCGCCTCGCGGTGGACTTTTCCGGCGCGCACCGGTTCGACAATCCGCGGGCGCCGCAGGTGCGATTGCAGAACTTCGACCTCGCCCGCCTGCAGTGCGTCGGCCGGAGGATTCGTGATCTCTACGCCGATGGCGCCGCCGCCCCGGAGCGCATTCTGGAGCGTGCGAACGATTCATACCTGAACAGTCTGGCCAGCGCCGTTACCGGCGGCCTGGGGGGCCGGGTCGGTATCGCGCCGCGCGTCTTCCTCAAGAAGCTGGTCCAGGACGTGCTCGATCGGATCGACCTGCACCCGGACTTCGATCCCCGCCGCGACTACGCTCTCACTTTGACCGACGGCGAGCTCACCGATGTCGAGCGCAACGCCCGCACGGTGACGAGTCCGGACGATATCGAGCTGGAACCGTGAGTCACGAATCCGGGTTCCAGCGTCTGCATCCCGCCCTTCGACATCACATCGTCAACTCGCTCGGGTGGACGTCGCTCCGTCCGCTCCAGGAGCAGGCCATCGGACCCGTGCTGGATGGCGACCACGTGCTGCTGCTGGCGCCCACCGCGGGCGGCAAGACCGAGGCAGCGGTGTTTCCGCTTCTGTCGCGGATGCTCACCGAACAATGGGGCGGGTTGAGCGTGCTCTATGTGTGTCCGCTCAAGGCCCTCCTGAACAACATCGAATCGCGTCTCCGGGCCTACGGTGTCCTGGTCGGACGGCGCGTGGATCTGTGGCACGGCGATGTCGGTGCCGCTCGGCGGCGGGCGATCATGCGCGAGCGTCCGGATCTGCTGCTGACCACGCCCGAGTCGATCGAGGTGATGCTCGTGTCGAGCCGCTCCGATCCGCGAGTGCTTTTCCGGGATGTCCAGGCCGTTGTCGTCGACGAGTTGCATGCATTCGCCGGCGACGATCGCGGCTGGCATCTGCTCGCGGTCCTGGAGCGCGTGCGCCGATTGGCCGGCCGCGACATGCAGCGCCTCGGTCTGTCTGCGACCATCGGGAATCCCGAGGCGTTGCTCGAATGGCTCGCGCCCGCTTCATCCTGGCCAAGGCGGGTTGTCGCCTCACCCGGCGACGCGGCGAAGTCCGCGACGGTGCAACTGGACTACGTGGGCGGTATCCGAAACGCCGGAAAGGTGATCTCCGCGCTATACCGGGGCGAGAAGCGGCTCGTGTTCTGCGATAGCCGGTCCCGCGTCGAAGCCCTGGCCGCCGAGCTGCGGCAGTCCGGTACAGAGACGTTCGTCTCCCACAGCTCCCTCGGACTGGACGAACGCCGACGTTCGGAGGAGGCGTTCTCGCAGAGTCGCGACTGCGTCATAGTCGCCACGAGCACGCTGGAGCTGGGAATCGACGTCGGCGACCTCGACCGCGTGATCCAGATTGACGCGCCGGCGACCGTCGCCTCTTTTCTGCAGCGCCTCGGCCGCACCGGCCGCCGGTCCGGAACGGATCGAAACTGCCTCTTCCTGGCAACGTCGGACGACGGATTCCTGAGAGCGTCCGGTCTGCTGCGACTCTGGCTCGACGGCCATGTCGAACCCGTCGTACCGCCGCCGGAACCATTTCACATCTTCGCGCAGCAGCTCCTGGCCCTGGCCGTGCAGGAAGGACGCATCGGGCGCCGAACCTGGCGCGAATGGTTGGGCGGGATGCCGGCGTTCGGCGCGATGGCGCAGGAGCACCTCGATGGCATCATCGGGTTCATGCTGACCCGTGGGATGCTGTACGAAGACGGCGGGATGCTGTCGATGGGCGTCGAGGGAGAGCGCACCTTCGGCCGCCGGCATTTCATGGATCTGATGTCGGTGTTCATCAGCGAGCCGCTCTTCTCCGTGCAGCACGGACGGACGGAGCTCGGTCTCGTGCATCCGCTCTCGTTTCTGGTCCGCCGCGACGGTCCGGTCGTGCTCCTGCTGGCTGGTAGGAGCTGGGAAGTGACGCACGTGGACTGGGACCGGCGCGCAGCCTACGTGAAGGCGACCACCGGGAAGGGACGTTCACGCTGGATCGGACAGGGAATCCCACTCAGCTTCGATCTCTGCAGGGCGATTCGGAGGATCCTCGACGAAGGCACCCTCGAAGTCCGGCTCAGCAGGCGCGCTCGAACGAAGCTCGACGAGATCCGTGGAAGCTTCTCCTGGATCGACGCCGCCGGCACCGTCATCGTTCGTGACACCACGGGCGCCGGCCGCTGGTGGACGTTCGCAGGACTTCGCGCGAACACGACGCTCGGGAACGTGATCGGCACGCTTCGTCTCCCGACCACCCGCGAGGACAATCTCTCGATTCGACTTCGGGACGGCGTCGGCGTCGAGGAACTGAGGAGACGACTCGATGCGGCGACGGTGGAGGCGACGCAGGGAGCTCTCCCTGTCACCGACGAAGCTGTCGATTCGCTGAAGTTCTCGGCATGCCTGCCAAGGGAACTCGCGGTTCGAACCCTTCGCGTACGCGGCTCCGACCCGGGCGCAGTACGCACCTGCCTTCAGGAACCGATTCGGCAGGTTAAGTTGGCGTGACCGTCAACCTGTCGTCGCGGCCGACGGGGCGGCCTTGAAGACGACTGGACGCTGGGCACGGCGATCCGCATCGAGCACTTCGATGACTTCGGCAGCACGATGAACAGGGGGTGCGAACCGATTTCTTCGGATTTTACGTCGGGATCGGGGAAACCTTTGCTCGCGGCGAGCGTCCAACCGGTCTTGCCGGCACAGAAAAGTACACTCTTTGAGACCGCGGCCATTTCGGGCGATAACGCGTAGATCGGGCCGACCGTTCACTGGGGGTGTACCGTTCACCCAGCGACGCCGGATCCAGCCTTCCCGCAGGGAAAATACTGGGTGAAGCGACCCCGGAACCGGGGTCGCTCACCCTCTTACTTCCTCCTCGTGGTGTTGTTAGACCGAATGCGCGGTGGGGTGCACTGGTGCGAGAACCCCCCAGTGTTTGCGGGCGCTTAGGGCGTGTTCATGGTGAACAATCCACGCACTTTCGCACAGGCGGACCGACGGTCGCGATCGGTTGCAGTCCCCTGCAATGAAGTTGTTTACCTTGCCCAGATACGACTCATGCCGCTACTGTGTGGACATTGCGCAGCAAGGCGTGGTGGGGGGAGGCATGAGGAAAGCGACGGTGACTATTCGTCTCTCGGCGGGCCTGGTGGAACGGCTCGACAAGCTCGCTGTCGGGCTCGGCACGTTCGGCCTGAGTCGGCCGCGGGTCATAGAGGCTCTGGTTCAAGGCTGTCCTACCGGTGCAGATGCTCTGGAGAGGATGCTACGGC
>MKWU01006081.1_pt1 | contig 12539 bp, 12 predicted proteins | sample 809101 | NCBI WGS metagenome assembly MKWU01 (sample SAMN05860141, study PRJNA318959) | sponge metagenome | host: Aplysina aerophoba | place: Slovenia: Piran, Adriatic Sea, Gulf of Piran | collected 2013-05-07 | reverse complement strand
TGGTGCTTACAAAAGTAGCAATAGTGAGGCTTTAGTTCAAAAAGAATACGAAACAATCCACGGAGAGGCAGCTGTGATTTTGGTGATATGTTGTGTGCTTGTGTTCGTGCACCGCCCACTGCTTAGTAGCAGTAGTGGATCACTGCCAAGCAGATGTGTTGCCAACCCAGTGTATGTAAATATTTCAGAGGATTAGACTTCAGCAGTACTAGAAGCCTGGTATACAAGAACACTGGTGACTCTGAACATACATAAAATTAATACATAAAACATACACGCTAGCATCAACAGAACACTTACGTGTCAGTTTGCACTTTACAGCCCTTTCACTGCCCGGTGCACAAGCCTTGAAGTCACTTGGATGAAAGAAGTCGTATGCATGACTTCCCAACAACTCCTCAGGATCATATCCTATCAGCATCTTCACCCTGTGTGGGGAGGGACAAGGGTCTATGCTCACACAGCCTCCAGTACCAGTATGATTGAGCTTTGTTCACACTAGCCAATGGTTCAGAATTTGCAGACGTTTTGGTAGCTTTTAGCTATGTACGTAACTTGATCAGTGATACCAGTACAAAGTAGCACTTCAGTTACTGAAGGCTACCGAAACGTCTGCAAATTGTGAATCGTTTGGCAAGTGTGAATGAACCTCATCAATCATGTCAGATTTACCATGCCACTCAGGACTGCAAACAATACCAGTATGCAGTACAAAATGCAGCAGTGACATTGTCCTAACACAACCAGTACTAGCCTAATCAACTGTGACTTCTACAGCAATACCTGTTGGCTAAATGTCTGCCTCTCGAAGGAAGAGAGTAACTGCTCCAAACCTCAGCTGTACATCTTTATCGCTTAACCCTCTACACAAGACGTTCCATATTGTATATGGACAGCATGTAGTTGGATGAAAGGCTTCCGGTACGATATCATAGTACATGCATATTATGAGTACGTGCATTAGTTGATAAGAATCGGTTTTTGCATACAAATGTTCAACCAATTAGCTGAGTGCCCTAAGAGCCCTTGTACAAAGGCAAAATCTTAATGCACCACTCAGGCATGTTATACTTGGAAGCTCGTCAAAATGGCCACCATTTTGCACTCTCACTACATTACTTCTTGTGCAAGTTTGACGTGCAAAGCAGTTGACTAACAAAGTACAACCTATTCTCCGTGATATAAACCAATGAAAATACCAACAGACAATGGACAAAAATAACCACCAATGAAAATGGTATAGTCGCTTATGTTTAACGTACAACTGGCACGTCTTAAAGTCCTTTGAGGGACACTCAAATGCAATGGTAAGGTGGAGAAAAATGTGAAGTTTCCAAATCACGCAAGCACTAACCCAACGTATGCATTATGGAGAATAAAAAGAAAAACACCTTTTTGTCCAAAATTTGAGTGCAAATTTAAGCGTTATATTATCTGCAATGGCTATTGTTACAAACTGTCGCTTACGCAATTATGAAACTATAATGATGCATAAGTCACTTATTCAGAAATGTGACAGCATACCACACACACACACACACACGCGCGCGCGCATACACACACACACACACATACACACACACACACACCACAGACACACACACCACACATAGATGCACGCACGCGTGCACACATACACACACACACACACACACACACAAAGATGCAGTCCCTGTTCATCTAGTCACTGCAAAAATGTTACTTGTGTACGTAAGTCGATTACTCTATGCAACTACTGTTCACACTGAAAAAGATCCTTAACTGCCTGTGACAAGCAATCACAGAATTCTACAGAACCTGTGACATCCTTATTACATGGAGCCCCACACAAGTCCGTGCCTGATGTTGGTGTGCATTGGTGGTAGCTGCATGTACACATGCTGCAGAAATACAAGGGCAATGATTGTGACTCACCGTGACTCAACTGCAATGAATTTCAGGTCCAGGGTGGTTGTGCTTGTGAAACTACTCCTCTCAATGGTCATCTCAACAATGGACATGGACTCTATAGGTTTGCATTCACCAATGAAACCCATTGCCTTTGGGTGCTCTTTGTCCTCTGCTGCAATGCACTTGAGAAAACCAGACATCTGCATCATCTGTAGTGAAAGATTTAACAACTGTTCCACACGGCACACAGCAGTGATTTGACCCTAAAAAGAATGGTAACTGCTGCCCACTTGATTTGCTAATTTCTTCTAGTTCCTGCTCCTGTAACATAGGCATGTGGTCTGTTAGATAACCAAGTTCATGGCAGCAGAAAGCCGCCGTTAGGGCCTACCTACATTGTATGTATGCATGTTGAGAGCTGACCACAATGATTTTACATAATGAATGTATCTAACCTCTATCTATACCTATCTGACCTCAACTCGTGCACAGCAGTAAAAATAAAATGCGCTTGCATGTGCATCTCATGGTATGCCGCATAGAGTTCATTAGGGCCAGTAATAGAGAGTTTTAGGTGAATTTCCAGGCTTAGTTCAATATCTCTAGTATTCGAATATGAAGCCAGAGCTTCCAAGTAATCTTCCTCGCTGCAGGACGAATTCGAATGGCTGTCGTGGTCAAACAACAGCAGCATAGCCCCGACCATGTCCAGATCATTCATATCAGTTCTAGAATATACGGCATCACCATCAAGAGCACTTACCAGCAGAGGAACACGCAGCTACCCAACCCTAGGAAACAAGCGTTCTCTGAAACGCCATTTTGTCAAGCATTTACGCTGATCTAAAATATATCCAGCCACCTTTCATGGTAAACATTGACGTCACATCTCAAAAATCATTCAATGTTCACTGTAAGTGCTGATCTAAAACTCTCTAAAAACACATTTTTGTTATGTAAATTAATGTAGCATGAGCTGGATATGGCTGTACGGTACAAAATAACGTTATCGTATCATTTTTACAAAACGAAACGAAAACGGAACGAACTTTTCCGTTGTACGAAACACCCACCCGTTAAGACAAAATGGACATACAGTTCTAAAACTATTCATCGCTGAATAAAACGACCACAAAACGATTCGTCACTGAATAAAACGATGAAGAACGATTCACACCCTGTTGCTGCTACTCCTTTGCTGAGATGCTCCTGTGCCCACTGGAGACGCTTCACTTTATTTTGCTGGCGAATCAACTGGCAATAGGCACTGCCTCTGAACGTCCAGCCCAGAGCAACGCAACACCTGAGGACTGTCTTCAGAGTCATGGTGTGGCCATGGCGTAAAAGTAGAGCGTGCAACTGAACCGCAGTTGTTTCATCGTCGTCCCTTATCTGCCGCTCAACGAGTCACCGTCATCTTCTTTGGTCAGCCTGAACTGGGTCTTCTCTCGATGTTGTTCGTCTCCCTGTGCTTCTGTAGAAACTTGTCTATCCTCATTCGCTTAGCTATCAACCCCTCTTCTCATAACATACGGCAGATAGTCGGCGGCTTGTAGCCCATTCGCGCAAAGTAAAGAATTCGTTGTCTCTTGTACCTGCTGTGCATCTCTTGCCGCTTGTGAAAGACAGAAACAACAAATCCTCCCCAAAGCTACCCTTTTATACACCATGCCTAATCGTATATGCAGACCGCACAATTGTTTCGTTTCTACGTGATCGTTTCTCCTCCGTTCTGCCAGAAGGCAGTTACACAAATAGAAACGGATCGTCCGTTTAAACTATTCAAAATTTCAGTATAAATGAAACGGAAACGAAACGAAACGATAACGTTATATTGTCACATACCGTATTTGCCAACCACAGATGCATGCCACGAAACAATACGAGTATTACCAAGAATAATTAAATAAGAGACACATACGTAAGAGGTTATCCTCATCTGCAACAGCATTTTTCTAAGACACAGGAACACATAATACATTGTCATGGTGGTGATGTATTAATATTCTGACATAAAGGTGAGAGTAGGGCAGCTACACAGAGAATGGGGTTAAAGTGAAATCAACTGCAGGATGCCTTCCACCAAAGTATATAATATACACCAGCTCAGAACATGCTGCGTAATCACTGTGAATCTCCAATGAGACAGTGGCATAGTGGATGGCAGCAATGGTCCCAATGGACCAAATCCACATTCACTATCCTGAGTTTTCTTTGCAATTGTTACTAGGGTCTTCTAAACATCCCTGCAAACCCTGACTAAATAGCGCACCAAAGAGCTGCACAATGTGTATGCTAAATTATTGAAAATCCGGAGGTACGTATTACCGTATGTTTATTACTGCATTCAAACACATTTTCACTCAAAGAATAGGACCTCCAAACCGTGCCATGCAGAAGGTTTGCATCTGTACATGCAGCCATGTGTACATACGAACATGTCAGCACAACAGCCCCAGATCCACTAAAAAGTGAAGTTTCCTTCAACAAGTACTGTTGCTACCTCTGTAGTCATAACATGAAGCCATTGCATACAATGCAAGTGAGTGCAAATGCAGTGGTGAGAGCCACAGGAGACGACTTTGACAGGCTTGGAATCCACATGGCAGCATCACAAGAAACAACTGTCCAAAGCACAAGTGCAATTGATTGTGCCTTGGTGCTACTTGAGTGTGTGTACTACGGCTCGCTCCAGCTTGCACCCCTTAGGCCCTCCTCATGCCTGCAACTTGATTACAGTGGTGATTGCTATCAACCACTCCACCCATTCAACACCCACACCACTCCAGTGCAAATGGGTGCTACAAATGTACGTAAATGAGGTGCAGCTTACAACATTACATATTTCAGAAAGTGAAATGTCATCATACGCTGCAAGTACGTACCTTGTGTCCACTGAACTTTGAGAGAGGTGACTTTGGGGTATTCAGCGATGTACGAAACCTGGCACAAAACTGGCGCCACTGCCGCAAGCTGCCATCTACAGCATCAAAGCAACTTGATAAGCAGCTTGATCATACATACGTACGTACGTACATACGTACACACAGAACTAGCACGATATGAGAGGAATCATGCCATCGACATGCAAAGTGGATTTGTCACTTTGTGATAGTTTCAAGCAACTCCAAATGAAATCATTGGGTAGTGTGTGTGAAACAATCGTGAACATTTTCCCAAGCCACTCAGGTCTTACTAACAGTTTTACTGTTTCTGCATTTCATCAAAAGGTGTTCTTTTCACAAGCATCACACCTCTGACTGAAGCTTCCACGTAATGCACCTAAGCTAGTCAAGCCTTAATTAAGTTTGTAGGATCACTTCTACCATCAATGTGTTCCATGCTACACCTTGTCTGTACTTGTAGGAGCTGCATATGGGCATTCTCCCACAAATGGGAGAAAGACATGACCCAGCATCCCACACCACAGACACGTGGCCCAACAATTGTCACAACTGAATCCATACAGGGAATGCATGTATCAACTATCTCATACCACACCCTGGACACATGCTAGGACTGTTGCAGGATGCAGCCATACATTAGAGGAATGTGCGAGTCCTATAATATTTATTGTCTACCTTTCCAATGGTTAGCATACATACGCTTGGCATGCAATGCAATCAACTATTGGATTCTTGATGTGATAGAGGCTCATTGCTGTGTGTGATAATAATAAACTTGATTTCAGCTTTAGTTATTATTACATAGCGGTAAACAATGAATTACAGGACATTTCGGCCTCTCCTCTATGTGGAAGCCACATAGAGGAGAGATACTGTCTTCCCCCATCCATCTCTACACCTCTTCAACAGTCCTTTTGCCAAATAAACGTCATAGTTACTTCCAGGGATCAGGTATGCTGCCGAAATACATGGCCAACATAGGGGGCAAGGCCAGTCAGAACTAGTACACATTCTGTGCAGCATATTTGAGAAACTATCATGGTACCATCTCTGCACATAATCCAACCGTGAGGTTGTTCTTGTCTTGTGGATACATCAGGGGACAGCTTGCTGTGGCCTCATATATTCCGGTTAAGCTCCTCACATAACTCACTAGCACATAACTTACTATTTACTCAATGGAATGAGGAGAAACTCACCACTTGGGTCAAAGATTAGGTTCCTCTCCACTGTTTTATAGTCATCTTCATGTACCACCTCATACATGGTCTGACCAATCAGTTCCAGTTGTGTCAATCCAACATATTCTGTCACATGGTCGGGAACATAGAGGATGGTGGCATCCGCCGCAATGACTATCAGAAAACCATCCATGATCTACACAGCATTAAAAAGAAACACATGGTACAAGATTGATTACATCTGGTGTCAGTAGCAAATTGGTAACCAAATTTGCTGGATACATTGAAATGTCTTTCAGCGCCAGATTAGTCAACAATAGTTGCACATAACTCAGGAATGTTGTGGTTATGGCAATAATGGTTTTACGCCATGACACCATCACTGGTGGCACTGTTATGCACTGAAAAGATGGGGGAAAAGGTTATTGCAACCTGAACAGAGAACTAGGTACACTGCCCCACATCTATAGACCCTCATTAAGCACTCATAGTTCCTAAGTCACCCACAGACTGTTAATTGACAAACATCCATGTAATATTCACTTTTATCTTCACCTCACATCATCAGCTGTCACCCTCACACATTGAACACATACACACTCTGTAAGCCACTACCACTGATGAAGGCAGCAACAAGCTGCCAAAATGTCTGGTATTTCAAAGAAAATCTTTGGTTGGTGATTTCCGCAAGAGAACATTTGAGTGATGCAACCCAGCCAGACAAGCTTCTTCAACAAGGTTTTGCTGCATTCTGAGCCGGATTCTCTCATTTGAATGGCTAGGCAAATGATTCTAACATATATGCACCTGTCGACAATTGATTAGGGTCACTAAGCCTAAAGAGCACCGACATTGAGCACCATGATGAAGGATTTGTCAACATAAGCGACAAGGCCAAGGAGATAGAAAGTGCTGAACACCATTTCCGCAAAGGGACCAAGGTGGGTCTGATACAGAGTCCTTGAAAGTCAGATTGTCATGAAGGATTGAAAAGAGGATTTCTGAGCCAATTCTCCAACAGATATACCCCATGCAAGGCAGACCTCTACTACGCTTTATGAGCTATCCTAACATCTACACACTTCTCCCGTTCCTTTTCATTCAGTGACTCTGTACTTAGTCGATTTCAGCGATTGTATAGTATTTCGAGTTCAATCAATGTCCGTCAATCGCATCTTCATGCAAACGTACCAGCTCTCCCTTTTCACAGGGCTATCTATGTAGCACAGAACACCCTTGGTGAAGAATCAAACGCACAATGAGTTGGCTTTGATGTGAATTCTTCACACCTCTAGACCACATTAGGCAAAACTAAAGGCCAGTCACATAGCTCATGCACCCACTGGAGGGCAGCAGCAGCAAGAATGCCAACTGGTTGTACGGCACACAACAAAAGCAGAACACACGCAATGAAATGGAAACCCCATGAGCAATGAGAAAGAGCACATCAGTATCAAAGTTTGCTGACACAAAAATTACAAACATTAATATAAACAGTCTCATCTCAAAAGGGCGGATGACCTGGGTGGCTGACTGAGAATCCACACTGCTGCAGCACCGACTAGCACAGCCTGCAGCAACATCTGTGGTACAGTTAGGCATCCTGTGTACAATGGACTTGGCCACAACACCTGACACGATGTAGCCACAGTGGACTAGACTGTTGTCTTATTACAAAATGCACAAATAAGTAAACATAAACACGATTGCCAAGTGCACACGAACACAAAGCACATCCTAAAGCACCATCTACAGCACCAAAAGTCCTGTGCTTTTCATCATAACCGAATCTTGAAATACAGGTTCTAAGTACTGTGCTATTTAATTCACAGCTTAATGTGTTCTCTTCTGACTGCTCATCATTCAACACTTGATTGTTGCCCTTTCAACTTTCTTCACACATTACTGATCAGTGCAGTTCACATGAGCAAGGAGTTTGAGGCACACTTATATTCTAATAGGCAAAAACATATTTAAATGCTGGAAAACATTCAAATATACGAATATTAGTCCCACCTCCAGTCTTCATGTGTGCTGGAACTACAACAGCACACACACGTGGGGGATATGTCCTTGAAAATGCATAGCTGTTGCGTTAACACATCAGTCGTGTAAATACTCAGTGTGACATCACCAGTCATAAAATGCCCACAATTGGGGAAGTGCTAAAAGGTGCAAATTGGTCAACTCTTTATATGTACATTTGAACAAATAGCTATCTTCCTCACACACTCAAGGTGGGCCGACACCAATAGAATGCATAACATGAGAGCTACAGAGTACATACACATACTGTAGTCCAACTAATTCGGATCTGTCAACTGAGATTGACTATCGTAACAGGCCCAGTGCACTTTCACTATCTTCATAGCAAATTGATCATCATGATAATCACAAAATCTACACTATCGCTCAACATTAGCAAAAACCTCGTCAAGATAAGTAAAGATCTGTATAATCTTCTTGAGGTGCGACACAATGTACGAAAGTCAAATACAAACTGCACAGAAACGCTACAGTAGATAATTGTCTATCAATCTATACTCTCTAATTGCTATGCAGGGTCTCCATGTTTACTGCAATATTTCAGGATTCGGTTACAGTGGAAATACTCAGCAAGAGAGGCTGGCTTTAGTAAATGTTATCACGTAATGTACAAGGCTGCAGGTTCTCCTTACACTAAGCACAAGGTAAAATGTAGAGGTATAATTTTAGCCACTGCAGAAGTGATATTGATACTAAAAAGACATATCCCACACAATACACTGCAAACGCTGCACATGCACAAAAGTAGGGTGGAGGGTGAATGCAACATGTGTGGGTGGCATGTGGGTGCGTGACAAAGGTACAGACAGGGTGTATCATGTATGGACTTGAATACAATGACAATATAACAAAGAACAATCCACTTCATAGAACAAATGGTACGACTGTTTTTGAGAATGGAGGAGACAACATATACGCTCCAGTCGGTTCAATCAGATACAGATAAAATGAAGTGGCACCTGCCTAACGTCAACACTGCCTAACTATCACAAACAAGCGCAAACTAACTGTTCACTGACCGATTGACTGTTCATGTGTGTGTTGCTCGTGTCTGTATGTTGTAATATGTAAGCATTCACTGGGTGCCTGTAAGAGTAGCCTTCAAGCTAAAGGCCTTCCCCAGTTAAAAGTAAGACAATCAATCAATAATACTGAATATAACAGCTGTGCATGTAGGCATACGCATACGTATGTGGACCTGCAAGGAGCACTCGATACAGTCCTTTAGAATTACACAGATATACATTCAGGGATATTGTGTCAACAGAGCTGACTATGTATATATAAACTTACAGTGGGAGTTGGGGGAGTCGGAGTGGGAGTTGGGGGAGTCGGAGGGGGAGTTGGGGGAGTCGGAGGGGGAGTTGGGGGAGTTGGAGTGGTTGGCGTTCCAATGGTTGGTGTTCCCTATGGATTGAGAGAAGATTGCATTTGGCTGATGTTATCCAATTCAATGAGATTTCAAGATTTGGCATGACTGTGTAAATATAAATGCATTAGGTATTGCCAGCTAATTGCAATTGCAATTAAATAGTAGGCCTACATATGACAATTTGTGATTCTATCTCTATTTATAATAATCCAATTCAATTTATATTGCAGAGTTCTAAAATTGTGTGGAGCAAAGCCTACCGTTCCATTACAATAGCCAGGGTCTTCGAATCCACAAACACCCCACAAGCCTTTGAATAGATTTGCACTGCATTAAAAACCAGTAAAACATCCAAGGCATCAGCATATGTATGCATACAGATTAGATAGCAAACAAACAAACAGGATGCATTAAGGCCAAACGAAAAGGCCTACCAGTTGTTAATTAAAGATATGGGCAGCACGGGTACAATATAATAACTTGTGTGTATTGAAATACACTGACAGTTAGTACCATATTTACTCTATAATTTGGTCATTTGAAAAATTGTTACCTGAAAGAAATCAAGCCAAGTCTATTCTAACAGATGACGAATTATCAGTTTTCTAATATTTGTCACAGTATTCTAGTCGTTTGCCAGAAGGGAAGTGTATTACAATATTTTGTCACAAATGCGAGATACCCTTTTTAAACTCCGATCATACTGTGCGGAAGAACGCTAGCTCCAAGAAGTTATCAATGCACAAAATGTCCCTTCAAGCTAAATGACAAATTATCTGGACATTTAGGTGACAAACGTTTAGAGAGAATATGGTGGGAGTATTGCTGTAACTTCCACACAGATCCACTGTAGTAGTAATATAGACACCAGTTTAACTGTACATATTTTACTGTCATTGTGAACAAAGAATAACCACTTAGTAAGGATGAATCTTCTCTCCTAAGATATCGGTTTAAAACTCCCTAAAGGTCTTGCAAACCTCTATGCAATCAAATTGACTCACCACAAAGAAATTATTCATAGATAATGATATAGCTTGTGACAGGCCTAAAGTAGACTTTAGATTCTTGTCTTATGGGATTTGAACTGCATGCCTGTAGTCGCGTATATATATATAATTATTTATGATTATGATATATGATTTCTTAATTATCCTAATACCAGGGACCCAAAGCATTAAGCAAGTCTACAGTTTTTCTTGGGTTTCAGCTAAGCATTAGGAGTTAGTCATCAGAGCTGGGCATTAGCCTTGCACTTACCAGAAGCCTTCATCAGTTCTACTAAACATTATCACAATCTCTACCAGTTGACTATTATGCATAGTATGTGTACAGTACAAAATTGCACATTATAATCATAATGATGTATGTACATAATATAGACATACATTATATATAATATACATATACTCACATGTTTATGTCGATGGCTTCTAAACGTCTAAAGTATTCATTGGTGCAACACCCAAAAGAAGCCAATTTCGTCAGTTCCTGTGTAAGGTATGATGAGCATTGGATGGTCTTCAGTAAAGTAGTGCATTTGTAGTATACTACATATAATCACATATACAACATACTGCACTGTGTTTATATAATCTAGGTGATTACAAAGCATGACAATGCATGAAAGCCTTATTGTTTGTGCACTGTCTATACTAAGTATGTATGCACGCATTATGCGATTATGTTTGCGCAAACATATTATTTTCATCAATTCTCATTGTGTATAGTTCTATACTCATCTTTTCTGTGCATAGCAGACACAATGACTATATATAATAATACATGCATACATTTGCACTAATGGTGCACTTACCTGAAAGCATTCCTCAGTACAATTTCCAAGGAAACAGGAGGCAATGCTCGTTGCATTGAGTATTTCCTGCACAAGAAGCATGTACGTACATAACAATATCAGGCTAATACGCATGCATGCCTATGCAAATTCAGTTTTAATTATGTATACCTGAAGCAGTAGCAATGATGCAATGGCAACAGGAAGCAACCGTGTGTCCCTTACCTGTAAGTTTGTGCCAGAATTGAAGAACACTTCATAGCAAAATGTACCATTGTCATTCACTTGGCACCAGGGATTGAATGCCGCGTTCATTATTGAAACTGGATCACGCTGGAAAGACAATACAAATCATGCACCACTGGTTGCTCAGAGAATGTAGCTAAGCAATAATATGCACTTATAGCTAGATAGCTAACTAGCCAAGCACATAAGGTTAAATTATTCTCTCCCTCACCTCACTTTCAGCGCATTCGACATAGAAGTTCAGAAAAGCCTTCTGGCAATCATCATCAACGCAGTAGAACTCAATTAATTCAAACAACAAGGCAGAAGTATTGGAAGGGCTGGTAGTAGCTAGAACAGATGGGTCCACTCCTTGGTCCACAAAACATATCTGCACATAGTTCTGCAAGGCAAGCTGACAAGCAGGCTGCTCAAATAAATTGGTAGGAGTCGTTGGAGTGGTTGGGATGGGAGGCATGGTAACCTGTCGAGTGAAGCGATGATGATGCACCTGAAGCAGAGTGGCTACAGTCTTCATCTGCTCTGCAATTGAAGCTACAGGAACTTCAGCACTAGCAGTGAGGGCCACACACAGGATTAGAATCAGGTTCTTCATCTGTGTGGCTAGTCTCTAAAGATTGCTCACAATACCTACATGTCTTTGGCAAATATATATAGCCCTGCCAGCCAGTGGGGTGACCCTTCAGTTACATGGGTGCATATTATGTCAGAGTCTCAATATCATGTGTACACTGCTACTAAAAATAGCCACTGTAAGAACTTTGTCATTATAACTGTGCCTTCTTTGCATATGATTCAGTGACGACATCAAGCTGGTGGTTAGACACCAGCTGATGACCTTTGTACTTTCATGGTCTAATGATGTAATCATGTCCACCTGCATCTGCAGCAAATATATATAGCCCTGCCAGCCAGTGGGGTGACCCTTCAGTTACATGGGTGCATATTATGTCAGAGTCTCAATATCATGTGTACGCTGCTACTAAAAATAGCCACTGTAAGAACTTTGTCATTATAACTGTGCCTTCTTTGCATATGATTCAGTGACGACATCAAGCTGGTGGTTAGACACCAGCTGATGACCTTTGTACTTTCATGGTCTA
>MKWU01006080.1_pt1 | contig 12540 bp, 14 predicted proteins | sample 809101 | NCBI WGS metagenome assembly MKWU01 (sample SAMN05860141, study PRJNA318959) | sponge metagenome | host: Aplysina aerophoba | place: Slovenia: Piran, Adriatic Sea, Gulf of Piran | collected 2013-05-07 | reverse complement strand
CCCGTGACGGTGACGGCGACGCTTTCGAAGGCGCTGTCGAACGCCGTGACGATTCCGGTGACGGTGTGTTGGGGATCGTTTAGAAACCCCCGCCATTATCGAAATAACGGGTGGTCAAGGCGCAATAGGAATGCGGGACAAATCGGGATACGACCGGGATTCGGCGGGACGCCGGTGGGATATAGGCGGATGCCGGTGGGACTCGACGGGATCGGTTGGGACGTAGCGGTCCAGGTATCGGCGGAGGGGCGATGAGCCCGGCCAACCGCGCGGAACGATACCGCGCCTATTTTCGACGAATCGACGCGACGATGTGGTCGTGGAGCGCCTCGACGATGTCGGTCCGGTCCGCGTCCGAGATGCCGAAGACGGGCCTGGCGGGGATGTCGCCCCAGGGAATGGACAGTCCTCGCCTGGACGTGCCGTAGGCGCCCTTCGCCGCGCCGAAGTGAAACGTGCCGGCGTAGATCCTCGGGCTGCCGATCACCACGCTATCCGGGCCGGCGTCGTAAGCGAGTGTTGCGCGCAGGTGACCGCGCAAGGTGCCGATCTTGTCGCGGTTGCGTCGCTTGCGCGCCTTGTACGTCGGCGACAGCTTCGCCCAGTCGGAGCCGTCTGGCGCGGTCTGTGTGCCGAAGCGCTCGCCGGTGGAGTTGAGCAGCGACTCGCCGATGTCGCGCATGACGGGGCTCAAGTCGCGGGCCGCGCCCAGGGCGCGGTTCATGGCATCGACGATGGCGCGGTCGTCGAGCTCGACGGAGACGCGCATGCTAGGCGGCTTCCCGGCTGGCTCCCGGCGCGTAACCGAACCCGGCGTCGACGCCGGCGGGCACGCGCACGGTGCGTCGGCTGTCGGCGGGACCGACAGTGACGTCGTGCCAACCCATCGGCGGCGGCTCGCTCACAGCGAGGTCGTGGCGCTCCATGTCCCGCATCGAGAGCGTCTCCACCCAGCACTGGCAGCCCCAGCCGTTGGGGGGCCAGTGCGTGAGCCACCACGGATCGTCGGCGCGCAGGATCAACCCGTCCCACGTCTCGTGGTCCGGTCGAGGCACCTCGGAGGCGGGGGAGTGGCGATATCGCCAGTAGGGCCGTTGGTCGGTGACGGCGTTGGCCTGGGTCCACCGCCCCGCCGAATACGACGTGGCGATGTTGGTGTTGTAGATCACGCGCGTGCGCCACAGGCGGTCGCCCTTGTACGCCCAGCCGTGGCGCTCGACGATCTCATCGAATCGCGCGCGGAAGGTCTCCAGCGTCTCACCGTCGGAGATCGCAGCCTCCACCGCGCCCTTGAGATCCGCCACGAGGTCGTCGCGGGCGGCGCCGGCGACGACGAAGGATCGATCGTGCTGGGCCTCCCATATGTCGGTCCAGGCGTTGGTGCCGAGATTCAGTTTCTCCCGGAAGAACGCGATCTGCTCGGCAAACCCCAATCGCACGCCGTCCACGTCGGCGAAGCTCGTGTCTTCCTCGGCCTCCGTCCAGACGTCGTACATGCCGGCCAGCCGCGCGGCGGCCAGCGCCTCGGCCAGCGCCTCGGCGGCGGGGGCGATGTCGACGCCTTGCCCGGCCCCGGTCAGCCCGTCGCGCCATTCGGCGAGCGTGGCGGCGGCAGCCAGCGGCCGGCTCAGTTCGGCCGGCCACCGGGCGATCAGAGGATCCACGGCGTCGGCCGCCTGCTGGGCCAGGGGGCGCTCAGCCGGCCCCTCCGCGGCGAAGTCCGTCGATTCGCCCGGGCCGCCGGGCCCCGGCGCCGCAGGATCGATGCGTCGCGGTGTCACTTCGATATCGTAGGTGTCGCCGATGTAGTCCCCGGTCGGCGCCCACCCCATTCGCCAGATCCGCAGGTCGCGCTCCGACAGCGCATGCGTGTCCGGCGGATCGTCGAGCACGCGCCGGATTCTCGGCACCGCCGCGCCGGGATAGTTCCACTCGATGAGCCAGCTCAGCACCTGCGCGCGCAGCGTGTCGGCCAGCAGGTCGTCGTCGGCCTGGACGATGTCCCGGCGCACCTGCCAGTGGACCTCCGCCTGGCTGCGGCTCGACCCGTCCTCAGTGGTCATCGTCTGGCCTATCAGCGTCAGCGTGATCGCGCGGTTCCAGACGTCCAGCCAATCCCTGTAGTCCGTTCGGCCGGACTTCAGCGCCTCCAGCAGATCGATGGAGGCGGACGCGGGTATGGCCGCGCCGCGGCCGTCCCGAACCGCCTCCACCGCCTGGTACACGGCGTCGATGTCGGCCTCCCGCTGGTAATGCCCGACCGGGATCGGTCGGGCGAAACGGTCCAGCAGGTCCGCCCATTGCGTCACGCCCTGGCGCTTGAGGAACACCGGCCAGTAGGTTTCCCATCCGAGGCCCAGGCCGTAGGGTTCGTCGTCGTGGTCGCCGCCGCTGGCGACCACCCAGAACTTGCGCTCGGGCATCGTCTCGCCGCGGACCGTGGCGCCCGGCGTGACGAGGCGCAGTTCGGAGCCGTCGGCGCCGCCGAAGGCGAAGCGACCCCGGTCCCTGACGAGGATTTTCTCGGGCACGACGTGGGCGCCGTCGCGCATCCAGACGCACTCGGCAACGGACAACCCGTAGAACGTGCCGAACAGCATGAGATTGCAGATGCGGTCCCAGGGCAGCGCCTCGACGACGGCGTCGCGCACGAAGTCGGCGGCCTTGCGGTCGATCGTGGCATCGCCGCCCGGGCGGACTTCGGTGCTGCGCCCGATCAGCGCCGAGCGCCGCTGTCGGAAGGACGTGCCCACACGATCGTCCTGCAACAGCGAACGGTAGGCCCGGTACCGGGTCACCGGCGGGCGGCCGCCGGACAGATCGTCCTGGGGTTGCAGCAGATTGCGTTCGTCGAGGTAGCCGCGGGTGATGTCGCGGTTGCCCTCGATGCCGGCGAGCACCTTGCCCGGCGACGGCGGCCTACGCGTGGCCATGGGTCCACCCTCCGAACGGCGCCCGCGCGGTGCCGGGCCGGATCCAGCTGTCCTGTCCGCCCCACGGTCGCGAGTCGTCGCCGGCCGGCACCGCGCGGTGCGCCAGCGTCCCCGTGTCGTCGTCCGCCGCGGTGTCCGCGAGCAGGACGGCGATGGCCGTGTCCCCGTGCCGGTCCCGCGACCGGCCCTTGACGGGGCGGTCCGGCACGCGCGGCACGCCGCGGATCAGCGTCACCGACCGCATGTCTTCCAGAACCCCGTCGTCTCTGGGCAGCGTGATCGCCGCATCCTCCATGCGGCGTTTCAGCGGCGGCCAGCGCTCGCGGTAGAACCGCTCGTTGATCTGCACGCCCTGGGCGAGCGGCCCCCATTCGTCGGCCGCGGCCTCGGCGAGGTACGACCCCAGCCCCGTGGCGTCCACGCACACGCCGCACAGCCGCGGCAGGTTGCGGCCGATCGAGACCATCACCTGCTCCTGCTGCTTGTGGGGCACGTTGCGCATCTCGACCACGAACGGCACGGTGCGGTGCAGGCCCCGGCCGATCGCCAGCGGCGCGATCGCCGAGAGGTGCTGCGTGCGGGCCACGTCGAAGCCCATCGCGTGGCGTTCCTCCGGCGTCAGGGTGTCCAGCAGCGGATGCACGCGCTCGCGGATCCAGTCCCGCATCTCCGCGCGGCGCTCAGGCTCCGCCCGCGCGTTGAACTCGGCGCTGCCCGTGTATTGCAGCACCGGCAGGCCCTCGCGCATGCAACCTTCGATCAGCGCCCGCGGCAGGTACGTGCTGCCGCCGGCCCTTGGGGCGCAGTCCAACTCTTCGGCGGCCGTGTCCCCGTCCTTGTAGCGGGCGCGGATCCCCGCCTCGAACTCCGCGTCGCTGTCGGGCGTGTAGGGGCGGCCGGTCACCGAATGGATCCGCCGCACGAGACCGGCGCCGATCGCGTCGGCGAGCGTCACGGTGTGCAGGCTGAAGTCCGGATAGCGTCCGGCGCGGATGTCCCTCACCAGGTCCGCGAATTCCGAATCGTCGCCGTTGTGCGTGGAGATGATCCGCACCGACCCGCCCCAAACCGTCACCGCCATCGCCGCCTGGAGCACCGCCGCCAGATCGTCCACGAACGCCGCCTCGTCGATCACCACGATGTCCCCGGGCCGGCCGCGGGAGCGCAGTTGCCTCGCGGAGCTCGTCAGCGCCTGGATGGCGCGCCCGCCCGGGAACGCCAGCTCGTACTGATGCACGTGCTCGTCGTCGCCGATCCTCACGTCGCGCTCGGTCACCTCGTGCACGGCCTTGCCGAACCGCTTGGCCCAGTCGGCGCAGTCGGAGATGTACCCCCCGGTCATGTCCTTGGCGTAGCTTTGATAGGCGACGTGCCCGACCGGCTCGGCCGCGTGCAATACCCGCTCCGCGGCGTCCGACCAGGAAATCCCGATGCGGCGGCTCTTCTCTATGACCGCCACCGGCGCGCGGTCCCGGTTCCACGCCGCCTGATAGTCCAGCAGCAGCGGCAGCCCGTCGTCCCAGGCGCCCTGGGCGCCCGTCACGCGGGCACCTTCGTCATCGCCACCCGGAGGCTCTCGGCCATGTCCTCGCCGAGGCCCTGCGCTTCGGCGGCTCCGACCGCCGCCTCCGTCATCCTCCGCTTGAGCTCGCGCAACTTCTTCGCCTCGCGCGCCACCAGGACATCCGCGCGCGACGCCGACGCCAGGTTGCGCAGCGTCCCCGACAGCATGTGCGCTTCCTTCGGGTCCAGCGTGATCGCGTCGCCTTCCTCGGAGATCATCATCCGGGTGACGATGCCGTGCATGAGCTTGATGTTGAGCCGCTGGGTGAGCTCCTCCGGCGCGTCGCCGTAGGTCTTCACGATCGCCTCGGCCATATGGGCGGAGCGGCGGGCGTCGGCCGCCATCGCGTTGAGTCTCTTGGTGTGGCGCCCCAGCGCCGAGCGCGACACGCCGAGATCCATCAGCTTGAGGTGCGCCATGATCTCGTCGAGCGTGTGCCCGGCATTCTTCAGGTCCCCGATCCGCTCCCTGATCTCGGGATCCAGCCGGTCGATGATGCTGCGCCTGCCCATGGGCGCCCCGCGGGCGTCAGAGGTCCCGCCGACGCGCCGCGCTCACGCCGGCCACGCGCCGCGCATTCACCAGCACCTCTTCGCCGATATCGGTGATGGTGGCCACCATCAACGTATCGCCGAGCATCTCCACGTCGATGAGGTGGCGCTCGCGCAACCAGTCGAAGTCGGCGCGGACCCTGGCCCGCGTCAACCGGAAGCCGTGCGATGTCTTGCGAAGCACATCGAGCACGATCACTTCGGTGGACTCGCCGCCGGTGGATATCAGCCGCAGGATCGCGCGGCGGCGATCGCCGTCCAGCTTCTCCTGAAGGCTCATTGCTGGTTCCGCCGCGAGATCAGCGTCTCTATCAACGTCTGGTTGGTGCTGACCAGGTCGCTCAGGCGTTCGTTCTGCTGTGTGAGCTGCCCGCTCACCCCGGACACCTGCCCCTGAATCTCGTCCACCCGCTCGTGCACGTGGGCCAGCGATTCGGAGATGTTTCGCGCCTCCATGCGGCCCTCGATCTTCGAGACCCGGTGGCGCAGGTTGGCGATGGCCCGGATCGCCAGCGCCAGCAGCGTGCCCAGACCGCCCAGCGCCGAGGCGAGAAGTACGTTGGCGGTGGAGACGTCTAGCCCGTCGAACATCGCTGCATTGTGGCCAGTGGCTGCGGACAGAACTACGCCGATTACCGGCTCACGCGGTCGAATAGCCTGCAAGCATGTCGGATACCGCCAAACAGCCGGCCGTGGCGAAACGGGAGCTCGTGCGCTTGCGCACCACCCGGGTGCGCGTCAACGTGCTCGGCGGCCTGGTCATCCTGGGCCTGATCGTCACCGTCGGGCACAAGCTCGGCGTCCCGACCGACGTGTTGACGAACATCAGCAGCGTCTTCGGGATGCTGATGATGCAGGTCGTGCGCAGCGACAACAAACTCACCCCCGAGACGGAGCCCAAGAAATGAATCCCCGGACCCCCTATATATATGTGTGCGCGGGCGCCCTGGCCGCGATCTGCTTCCCGACGGCCGCGACGGCCGACGAATCGCTGTCGATCGGACTCTCCGCCGAGCACGGCGCCTGCTTCGAGGACGGCGAGGCCGTCTCCACCCAGGCCGTGTCCGGCGAATACCGCCTCGGCCTGGACAACATCGACGCCAGCGGCTACGTCCGCTGGGCGCCCACCGCGCTGGATTGCGCCCGTGACGGCGTCACCGCCGACGTGCAGGTCGAGCGGCGCTGGGAGCGGGGCCCCTGGCGGGCCGTCACCCAGTTCGGAGCCGAGACGGTGGCCACCGTCGGCGCCTGGTCGCTGAACGGGGATGGCGCGGTGTGGCGCTACGGCGTCGACGGCACGCCGGTCTTCGCCGCCGCCTTCGGCGTCGGAGCCGAACTCGGGGACTTTTACGCGACGCTCGCCGCCAACGCTTTGCCCACCGATTGGGTCGACGGCTCCGCGCACGGCCTGCGCGCCGCCGCGAAATGGACCCCGGAGCTTCTGGGCGGCTCGCTCCTGCTGGAGGTCTCTACCGAGGCCGCCCGGCGCTTCAGCGGACTCGCCCAATGGCACCGCTCGTTCGGGGACGGCCCGCTCGGGGTGACCGTCTCCTACCGCGCCGAAGCCGGCCTGGACGAACTGGCGCCGCCGTTCGAGGCGACGCTCCCCGGCGGCTGGCGCCTGGCGCCCGGCTCCGGGCGCACGGACTGGTTCGAAGTCGCGCTGGCCTGGGATATCTGATTTCCGGGCGGTCGATACCGCCTGGCCTCACCCGTCGCCGGGATCGCCACCACAATATGCCGCCCGATACAGCGAACAGATACCGATCTCGCGGGCCCGGCCCGGCGCCGGCGCCTAAAATCGATCCCTCCCGGCAGCCGATTCAGCTCCGGAGTCTCCGGAATTCGATACCGCTGCTCGCGCTGGCCGCGCTCAGCGGCTGCGCACAGCTCGGGGCCCTGCGCGGGGCGGCCGACGCCGCGGGCCTGGGCGGCGGCGCCGCCGACAGCTCCACCGACAGCTCCACCGACAGCTACACGGCCGACGCCGAATACGTCGCCGGCGTCGAGGCCGGCCGCGACGTCAACATCCATGTCACCGTGCACCCGCCGGGCACGGCCACCCAGGATACCGAGTTGGAGGGGTCCGGGTCCGATGGGAACCCCCGTCAAGGCATAAAGGATCGGCCGGCCGGGGACCCGCCGGCCGCCGATCCGTTGATGGCGGCCATCTGCGATCAGGAGGGCGAGAACCTCACCCCCTACGACGACGGCACGGGTTGGCATATCGGCTGCGGCCACCTCCTGGACCGCGACGGGGTGTATGCCCTGGCGCTCCAGGACCGCGCACGGGCCGAAGTCGAAGCCGCGCGGCTGCTCGGGCGCGCCCGCCTGGATGCCATCGAGCCCGCCCGCCGCGACGCGGTGTACCTGCTGTGCTTCAGCGCCGCCTGCGCGGGGTTCGACGCGACGCTGGAGGCGATCCGCGCCGGCGACTGGGACAGCGCGGCGGCCGAAGTCATGGACTCGACGTTCGCCACCGACCCGAAGTACCCGGGCCGCCGGCGCCAGGCCGAGCGCATCGCCGCCTGGTTGGGCGACGGGGAGTACTCCCGGTGAACGGCATGGACGCCGCGACCGGCGCCCCGCTCGGCGGCGCCGAGCACCTGCGCCAGTCCATCGCCGACATCCTGCTCACGCCCAAGGGCACCCGCATCATGCGCCCGGACTACGGATCGGACCTGCCCGAGCTGCTCGACGGACCCATGGACAGGGGCTTGCACGGGCGGCTGCGGGCGTCCACCGCCGAGGCCCTGGACCGATGGGAACCGCGCGTGCGCGTCACCGCGGTGAGCCTGCGGGAGGTGGCGCCGGGCCGAGCCGTCATGGACATCGACGCGGTGGATCCAGAGACCGGCGACGCCGTGCGCGTCGACGAGATCGTCGTCAGCCCGAACGCCGGATAGCCGGCCCGACAGGACATCGCAATGGCCATTACAGACGGCGACCGCCACAGATTCTATGCCGAGCTGACCGCCGCCGCCGGAGAGAGCGACATCGTCGTGCTGGACATCGCCGCCTCCTCCATCGCCGTGCAGGTGCACCCCGGCGCCGGGGGCAGCGCCGTGCTGTCGACCTCGTGCCGCAGCATCGCCGACGTGGAGGCCGGAAACGCCTCCTGGATCGACGTCCAGATCGGCGCCTCCACCGCGCTGGCCGGAGACAGCGGCGCGGAGCTGCCGGCCGCGATCACCGCCGTGCGCCTCACCGCCGTCGGCGCCGAGGCGATCGCCCACCTCGCCGCCCTGGCGTAACCCCGTGCCGTTCTACCTTCCAGGATCTGGAGGCGGCGCCCCGGCGACTCCGGGCTCCGGCCTGAATGCGGCGCAGGTGCAGGCGCTCATCAACGCCGCGGAGGCCGACGATGTCGACGCCGATGAGGTGGCTACGCAGATCGGCGACGCGCTGAGCGGCTACCGACGCCGCGCGGCCATTGTTTCGACGGCCGCTGACCGCAACATCACCCTCGCCGATCGCGGCAATACCATCCGGCTGACCGGCGCGACGCCCCGCACGTTCACCAAGTCCGGCTCTGTCGGCGGGGGATTCTGGGTGCGGCTCCTGAACTCCGCGACGGCGGCGCTCACGTTCGACGTGGGCATCACCGACCGGATAGAGGGCGCCGGGCGGACGCTGGAGATTCCGCCCGGTACCGCCGTGACAATGCAATTCGCGGGCGCGGCGACGTGGGTCAAGGTGACCGATACGGCGGCCGCCGCGGCGCCGGGCGAAATCGCGGACGGCAGTCTGTCGGCCGCCAAAATGGATGTCTCCGACGCGGCCAAGCGCAAGGCGTTCCGCGCGGCGTTCCGGTCGGCGCACATCTCGGTTGCCGCGACGCTGCCCCGGATTGACGAAGCAAACCTGGGCAGCGACGTCATCATTCTCCGCGCGGACGTGGCCGCCGGCATTTCGTTCGTGGACATTTCCGATCCGGAGACGGCGCTTACCTCAGCCGAGGCGGGCGACATCATCATGGCGCTGATGTTCCGCACCGCGGTCTGGACGCGCGTCGGCAACATCCTGCGACAGCCGGTAGAGCCGGGCACTCCACACGCGCTCGTCGTCTCTCCGGCGCAGATCAACAAGGGCGCTCTCCCCGATAAGTTCGAACTGAATCTCTTTGTTGCTCCGGGCCTATATACCGATGTAACGAAGGCGTCAGTGACCATTGGCGGAGTCACGCAGACCATTGCGGTAGTGGTCAATCAGCACTCGACTTCGATCCCTATTCAGGTGCTGGTCACGACGGCCATGGCGACTGCGCTGGACGGGCTTGCCGACAACGCCGTCGAGACAGTTATTGTCCGTCTGCTCAATGCGAGCGACGTTCAGCAGGCTGAAATTACAGCCGACCTTGTCGCACTCGCGGAAGGCAGCGGAGGCGGAGCCGACGCGCCGGCGCGGGCCGCCGCGGCAACGGCTCAGGCCGCCGCGGACGCCAATACGGCGGCTCGATGGCCCGGCAGCATCTCCGTTGTCCCGCCAACGATTCCACATGACCAGGGCCGGTTTACCTTGAGAGTCGTCCTGCATCGAGTGGATGGCACGTGGCCGGCCGGCACGCGGATGCGTCTCAACGTAAGCGGGCGAAACGGAGGGTACGTCAACGCGACCGACGAAGCGGTTGCCTCTCTCGCGTTTACAGCGGTACAGTCCCGCACTCTCGTGCAGAATGCGGCCGACGGACTGGCTGGCGGAAACCCATCGCTGCGGATAGAAGACAGCTCGGGCACTCTGCTGGAAACAATCCAGATCGTGTTGCCCGTCACGGGGATCGGCAAATGGCGCGCACTCGCCGGCGCCAGTCCCTACGCAATCAGGGCCACGGACGACGAGTTCGAGGTCTGGATCACTGAGAACGATGTGGCGGCAGAGCAGTTCGGAAAGCGGATTTCTCGTGTGATGATGAGCGCCGTAGACAGGCGATTCCCGATCCTGACCAACACACCAAAAAACATCCCCAACAGAGCGGGCGTCACGCTTCGACTGAACGACGCTGGCACTCAGCTCATCGCTTCCGTCTACAAGGTCGGCGGAAATGACGCCGGTACATGGTCGCTCACTCAGATCAACGCAAGGTAGACAGACATGAACCCGAAAACAACGTTCATCGTAGATTATGGCGGCAAGGCCGAAGTGCCAGCCGGAACCACGACGGAGCAAGCAGCAGCGTTGCTCGCCCTGCCCGGCACCGCGCAGGGCGACCGAATGCAGGTCGCAGCGTTCAACGGGCATCGCTTCGAGGTTATCCACTGTCAAGTGCGGCACACCGCCGACCTGGCCGATGGAAGGTACGCGTATTTCTCGTGGTCCGCACCTGACGACGGCGAGCAACCCCACGAGCAGTCGATGGAAATCAAGTACCCCGTTGACTCTCGCATTCTGCCATCCGACGTCGAGGGCGCTATGAAAGCAGAGCGCAACGCCGCTGGCACGGCATGGCTGTTCCTGCCGCCGTCCGATGAGGACGCGATGCTCGACGAAGAGGATGCGCTCAGGGCGGCCATCGTCGGTCGATTCGCTTCCGCCATCGACGCCGCCCAGGTCAAGGTCAACGAGGCCACGAACGCCACCGTGCGCGCTCGCGTGGTCGCCGCGCACTCCGCGCTTGCGCAGTTCCGCGATGCCGTGATCGATGCGGCTCTGGCCACAGCCAGAACGCGGCACATCGGCTGGCTGGAGCAGCGCCCGCACGAGGCGCACATTCACTTGTTGGTCAAGAACGCCGTGGATACGGTGATCGCCGTCTGGCAAACCGACCGCGCCACCGACTACCGCCAGATCAGCGCCCAGGTCGCCGCCGTGCTCAAGGGCCTGACGAAACTCCACGCCTACGAGTGGGCCTGGGAACGACGCACGAGGCTGGCCGCCGAGGCGAAGGCCGCGGCCGAGGCTGAATCCGAACCCGAGGCGGCGGGCGAATGAGGCCCGTGGCCGCGCTGTTCGCGTTGTTGTGCCTGACGTCATGCACAACGATGGAGCGCACACCCGTGATAGGCGGGATGATCGCGGCCCACAACCGCGAAACGGCAACCGACCGGTTGTGGCTGGCCGATCATTTCATCATTCCGGAATACGTCATGTGGGGCTGCACGATGGCGCCGGCAGAGCGCAACAGCTCTAGGGGTGTGCCCGCCGACAGCACCGTCATTCACGATCACTGCGAATACCTGGCCGCCGAAATCCGCTCACTCGGAGCGGTACCGCCCGACGTCGCGGTGTGGCGGACCGAGGTGGAGATCAGGACTTCGCAGCGGCCGAGGTGATGCTAGACTGAGCGGGCGGCAAGGGCCAACGGGACGTTATAAGTTGAGTTACGGGCCCGCCCGAAGATTCAGGCGGGCCCCCTTACATCACCGACTTGCTACGAATAGCATCTCCGACGTGGGGGATTCTCGTCATGGGCATCACCTCCTTTCTCCCGCTGGATTTGGCCCTTGCCGCACCTCGAATCGGTCCCCGGCATTGAGCCGCCGCTGTTACTTAGAGCGAGCTAAGTAACAGCGGCAGCCCCCCGCCGGACCCCCCTACGGATCGACCTCCGGCGCCGCCCCGCCGTCCACCACGCGCCACCCGAGCCACGCTACGACCTGCCTGAGCGCTGAGCGCTGAGCGCTGAGCCCGGCCCCGCCGGCCGCCCAAATGTCCGCGGCCAGGTACGCCCGCTCCGACGGCGGCAACGACTCCCAACGCCGACAGATCGCCGCCAGCAACTCCGCCAACTCCCGATCGGCAACCGGCGCAAGCCCCTGTTTTGCAAGAGAATCAATAGGACGCAACGGCGTGACGCGGGAGGAATCGCGACGCGGACCGAGGGTGAGGGTGATACCCAGGGCGTCGCATATCTCGGCGGCGGTATCTATCCCTGGCTGACGGCCTGCCAATACATTACGGATGCGATGTCTCGGCACCCCCGACGCAGCGGCCACGGCCCGAACAGATGTGGCCGCAGTGTGATCTGCGAGTGCGCGTCGAAGAGTGCTCGATACAACCATAGTCGGGATATTACTATCCCTGACTCGCGAGTGTGGGACAAATCTATTGCGAGGGGATATATATAACCTTATACTGGGACACATGTTTCCCAACGCCATCTCATCGATCTGCCAGCTCATCAAGGTGCTCGCCGATCACAGTGGACTTGCGCCCGCGACGGTGGGCAAGTCAGTGAGCGGCGCAGGTAACTTCTACTCGCGATTGCGGTCCGGCTCCGGCCTCACGATCTCACGCGCTGAGACGGTGATGCGAAGGCTCTCCGGCCTCTGGCCCGACGATCTCCCCTGGCCCCACGACATCCCCCGCCCCTCCCCCGCCCCGGATTCCCCGGCGGCGCTCGCGGCGGCGGAGCGCCAGGCGGCGGCGGACGAGGCGCGCCGGATCGCGCACCGCCTCGACGATGGCGGGCGCATCGCCGACATCCCCGCCTTCGCCGATTTCCACGGCGTGCGTCCCGGCGACGTCCGCCAGGTGATCCTGCACTGGGCGGACG
>MKWU01006079.1_pt1 | contig 12543 bp, 5 predicted proteins | sample 809101 | NCBI WGS metagenome assembly MKWU01 (sample SAMN05860141, study PRJNA318959) | sponge metagenome | host: Aplysina aerophoba | place: Slovenia: Piran, Adriatic Sea, Gulf of Piran | collected 2013-05-07 | reverse complement strand
TTCCGGCGCGTGCCTCGCGGCGTTGGAGAACAGGTTGTTCACCACCTGCACGATGCGCCGGCGGTCGGCCATAACCGGGGGCAGATCCGGTGGCAGGTCGATCAGCACAGTGTGCAGCCCGCCGCCGGAGAGGAATGTGTTGCGCGCCCGGTCCACCAGGGCGGAAAGCTCCGAGGGCTCGGGCGAGACCGAGAGCGTGCCCGCATCGATGCGCCCAGCATCGAGCAGGTCGTTGATGAGGCCGTTCATGTGATCGGCCTGCGCGGCGATGATCCGGTGGAACTCGCGTATCACCGCAGGGTCGAGGTCGGAGCCGGTCTCCAGCAGGGTGGCGGCCGAGCCCTTGATCGAGGTCAGCGGCGCGCGCAGCTCGTGGCTCACCATGCCGAGGAACTCCGAGCGCAGGCGCTCGAGTTCCTGGATCGGCGCGAGGTCCTGCATGGTGACGATCACCCGCTCGATGGCGCCGTCGGCGGAGCGGACCGGGGCGGTGTCGATCTCAGAGAGCGCCTTGAGCCAACCATAGCCGGTGCGCTGGTAGGGACGCAGTTCGCCTCGTAGCGTGGCGGGCGGCGCTTGCCCTGGCGCCTCGCGAGCATTGCCCGCATCCGAGTGCCGAGATCGAGGATCTCCCGTCCCCCGGTGCAGGGTATCCACGAGATTTCTGTGGTTCGGTCGTGGGCTGGGAGACACTCTTGACAACAAGTTCGTTGCCAACTATAGTGTTGCCAACTAAATTGTTGGGAAGGCGGTCATGCTTGTCAAAGGCGGGAGCAACTGGGTCGACGGAGACCGGTTCTTCGACCGAGAAGTCGAGCTCGAAGCGCTCGCAGAACGGGTTCACGAGGGAACCCATACGCTACTGACGGCGCAGCGGCGCATGGGCAAGACGAGTCTCGTGCGGGAATTATTGCGACAGCTGGCGGAGACGGGCGAATTCGAGACGGTTTTCGTCGATCTGGAAGCTGCCGCAGACCCGGCGGACGCAATCGCGGAGCTCGGCGTACAGGCGAGGCCGCTGCGCGGGGCATGGGAACGGATCGCGGCGGATTTCGGGAATCTCCTGAGAGCGGCCGGCGGCCGGATCGAGGAATTGTCGGTTGCTGATTTGAGAGTGAAGCTGCGCGGCGGGATAGATGCCGGAAACTGGCCTCGGAGAGGCGATGACGTCTTTGCGGCGCTGGCTGCGAGCGGCCGGCCCGTCGTTCTCGCGATCGACGAACTGCCGATCCTCGTGAACAGGATGTTCAAGGACGATATCGGCGTCGTCACGCCGGCAGGGACAGGTGCGACGGACGCCTTCCTGAGCTGGCTTCGCAGGAACGGCCAGACCCATCGAGGCCGGATTTCGATGATCCTGTCGGGCAGTGTGGGCCTTGAGCCGCTGCTGGATCAGGCCGGGCTGAGCGCACACGCCAACATCTATTCCTCCTACGATCTGAGACCGTGGAGCGAGCAAACCGCCGCGTCCTGCCTCGCGGCACTTGCGGAAACGTACGAAATAGGATTGCCCCTGGAGGTTGGGGAGGACATGTGCCGGCGGCTGCGCTGCTGCATCCCGCATCACGTCCAGATGTTCTTCGACAAATTGCACGACCATCTGCGGCACGCCGGCCGGCGGGACGCGACGCTGGACGATGCGGAGCGGGTTTATCTGCACGAGATGTTGAGCGTCCGGGGACAGGTCGACCTGCAGCATTACGAAGGCCGGCTGCAGGCGGTCCTTGGACGGTCCGGCTATCCGGTCGCCTTGGAGATACTCACCGCGACCGCCGTCCAAGGCCGTCTCGATGGCGATACCGTCGACCGGTATCGCACGCATCTCGCGGCCCGTATCGAGGATGGTGCCCCTTCTTTCGTGGACATCCTGCATGTGCTCGAACATGACGGCTATCTGGAACGGGATGGCGGTGGGTATCGGTTCGTTTCAGGCCTCCTCGAAGACTGGTGGCGTGGCCGATACGGCACCAATTTTGTGCCAGCTGTCGAGCAACAGCGGCGCGGACGGGGAGAGCTCCGATGACCGTGACCGCCAGAAAGTACAACCCGGGGTTCCTCTCCGACGACGAGCTCGTGGCGTCTTTCTGCGTGCGGACCGACGAGTTCGTGTCGATAGTCGAAGTTTTGCGCGAGTGCACGGGAAGTTCGAACACTCACCAGATCGTCATCGGCCCACGTGGCAGCGGCAAGACGAGCCTCCTGCTGCGCGTCGCCGCGGAGATGCACTGGGATGCCGACCTGTCGTCGCGCTTCTTTCCCATCGTGTTCGCGGAGGAAAGCTATGAGGTCTCGACCGCAGGCGAGTTCTGGCTCGAATGCCTGTCCCGTCTGACGGACCAGGCACCGCGCAACGGAGACGGGCCCGATCTCGGCTGCAGCTTCGAGGAACTGCGGCAAGTCCGGGACGACCGAACGCTCGGAGATCGCTGCCTCGGCGTGCTCCAGGATTTCGCGGACCGCGAAGGAAAGCGCTTGGTACTGATCGTCGAGAATCTGAACATGCTGTTCCGAGACATCGCGAACCCAGACACCGGGTGGCGGCTGCGCCAGACTCTCCAGACCGAGCCCCGAATACTCCTGCTAGCGAGCGCGACCAGCCGGTTCGACCAGATGGACGACCAGAACAAGGCGTTCTACGACCTGTTCCGGGTACTCACGCTGGAACGGCTCGATAGAGACGAGTGCGCCGTCCTGTGGCAGTCGGTATCGGGGCGAGAACGGGCGCCGGAAACGATCCAGGCGTTGCGGATTCTGACGGGCGGAAGCCCCCGCTGGCTCGCCGTCGTGGCTCGCTTCGGGGCGACGTTGTCGTTTCGCGAATTGATGACCGACATCATGGATCTGGTCGACGACCACACCGAATATTTCAAGAGCCATCTCGATGCACTGCCCCCGCAGGAGCGGCGGGTCTGCCTCGCTCTCGCCGATCTCTGGATACCGGCGACCGCACGGGAGATCGCGGACCGCGCCAGACTGGACTCCAGCAAGTGCAGCGCGCAGCTCGCACGGCTGATCGAACGAGGCGTCGTGGAGGTGACGGGCGGCAGCCCTCGGCGCAGGCACTACTACCTCGCCGAGCGGCTCTACAACATTTACTACCTGATGCGCCGCGCCCGCGGACCCGCGCCGATGATTGAAGCACTGATCCGCTTCATGGAAGGATACTACTCGACCGACGAACTCAAGCAATTCGGTGCCCAGTTGGCCGGGGAAGCGTCGGCCTTGGACGGCGAGGCACTGAGTGTCTACCGCATGGCGTTCGAGCAGCTCTTCCGGCTACCGTCTCTGGAAGCACACCGCGAAGAACTGCTCTCGCTCGCATCCGCGATGTACGCCGGTCGGACGGGCGATCTATCCATTGCGTCCCCGCCGTCATCGGTCGCAAGGGAACTTGTTGAAAAGGCACGGGCGCTGGAACAGGCAGGCCGCTTGGAAGATGCGGTTGGTGCTTGGGACGAGGTCGTCCAGCAATTTGGTGCAACTGCGGTGGAAACCGATCTTGAGCCAGTTGCACTGGCTTTGGGCAACAAGGGGAACGCGCTCGTTGCGCTGCAGCGTCTGGATGAGGCGCTGGCCACCTGGGACGAGGTCTTGCAGCGCTTCGGGACGAACGATTCGGAGGTGTTTCGTCACGCTGTAGCACTGGCGCTCCAAAGCAAAGGGACCGCTCTGCTCAACTCTCAGAGATTCGATGGTGCACTCGCGACTTGGGACGATTTTCTTCGTCGTTTCGCGGTGGCCGAGGATGAAACACTGCGAGGTGAAGTGGCGCCAGCGCTCGTTGGTAAGGGCGCTGCGCTTGTGGCATTGAACCGGCTGGATGAGGCGCTCGCCGTCTGGGACGAAGCGTTGCGTCGTTTGGGAACGGGCGAAGGGTACCGAGGTACCGAATTCCTCGCGCTAACGATGATCTTTAGAGGCGTTACGCTTGCTCGGTCCGAGCGGATGGATGAGGCCGTGACCGCATGGAGCCAAGTGGTTGAGCAGTTCGGGGGTGGCGAGACACCGCAGTTTGATGAGTACGTTGCCAGGGCGCTTGGACACAAGGCAGTCGCCCTTCTTCGATTGAACCGGCTGGAAGCGGCCTTAGGTGTCATAGACGAGGCGATTCAGCGCCTCGGTCAGTGCGATACGGGAAACACATTGGACATGGTCGCCAATGCGCTCGTCAACAAGGGGTGGGAAATGCTCTCTTTGGATCGGGCGGAGGGGGCACAGGAGATCTGGACCGAGGCCCAACGACGGTTTGGAGCAAGTGATTCACCGAGAATATGGAATGCGATGAAGTCTGCACTGCTGGGAAGGGCAACGTTAGAACTGGCTCGCGGTCAAAATGACGCGGCAATCGTCGCAGCAGATCGCGTGTTCCATGATGGTGGCGCCGGATCGCCGGAGATCGAATGGTTAACGCACAGGGTTCGTGCCCGAGCACACCTCCGAAAGGGCGATACCGGAGCGTGCGCAAGTGATGTCGAAAAGATACTAGCGATCCTGCCAGACCTCGGTTCGATGTCCAAGGGCGTGTTCGATTGGCTCTCCAGTATGGCGGTGGCCTTGGGCCTTGAGAAAATGCGCGACATCATCAAGGCGTCGCCGTCCTCCGACCTGCTGCTACCGCTGACGACTGCGCTGGAGAAAGGCCTCGGCGAAGAACCGCGGGTGGCAAAGGAAGTGGAGGAAGTCGCCGACGACATCCTCCGCGATCTGAAAGAGTTGCGGAAAGGGAAGTCGGGCAACGACGGTGCCTCGACTCTGGACCCCGGCTCAGCACCGAGAATACCGCGCTCGACCGGCTTCGGCTGCACTGGCTCCTGATGCTACCCCAGAAACCGCAGTGGTCCGGGCGCATGGGTACAGAGTTCCGGCGGGTGGCCCTCTGCCGCGACGTCCGCGCCGTAGCGGGGCCCGTACGTCCTTCACCCGGTCGGCCCCCCTCGGCGATGACGGTGCGGCGGGCAATGCCGCATCCTTTCCGGACTCCCCGCCCCCGTGTGCACCGCCCGCCGCGGCTTCGATTGCGGTCTGGAACGCCTCGGCGCGCTCCTTTGTTGTTCGGCACGCGGGTTGCGCGCCGATCGGCGCGATAAGCTATTGAAGTGGCTTGATACTGCGGGGTCAGAATTGCACGCCGAACCACATCTTGCGGAACTCCACCGATCCGTCGGCCCACGCGCCGTGAAGCTGAAAGCTGTTCTTCGCAAGATCGATCTCAATCATGGTAGCTTGGTCCATGGACGCCCCTTTCCTCTCTTGGCGTTAACACCACCGCCAACATGGCACATCGCGATGCCGTCGGGAGGGGCGTCCACTCCATCGGTTACGAAGCAGGGGCCATGCTTGCCGGACTTCCTCATCCACGCTCGGCGCAAGGGCGAGGAATGAACCTGGGTGGTCGAGGTGATGGGCTTCGAGCGGCCCGACTACCTCGCAAGCAAGGAGGTCACGCCGAGCGCATGGAGAAGCTGGGACCCGTCATCCTCATGGACGGGAAGCGGTTCGAGGCAGGGTTGACCAGCGAAGGTCAAAAGGTGACGAAGCATATTCTGGCCAAATCGCAACAAGTATGGACATGAGAGGTAGTGCAGAGTGAGTAAGCCAGCGTCATTTGAGGAACTGGGGTCCTCGAACTTATCAGTTGATTGCACGGTGAAGGAGAAGGGCGCAAATGTCTCAGCGCTAATACAGTGAGACGGTCTGTAATGATAAGCGTTTTCTCATGGGGGTTGTGCTCACTACATCCTCTGAAGTGGGATGCGGCGGTCTGGCTAGAGGACGGTCGAAATACTTGGACCGTCTTGCCCGTGATTGAGGAAGAAACTGTTCCCGCATTTTTCTCTCTGCGAAGCGCGGGGTGGCAATAATGGAAGCACCCGCTTCTGGCGAGCGCGCCGCGCTGCGAGGGTACCGTTGGCAGTACGATCATATCGCGGCGCGAGTTTACAACGCGCTGTTCGATAGCGATATGGAGTCTTTGCGGCTCACTGATCCCAAAGCAGGACGAGTCGATGACTTGGTGCTCATCAGAAGCGGCCGCGTCGAATGCTACCAGTTTAGGAGCGTCGAGCACGATCGTGCCTTAACCTTCAATAAACTGGTAAGGAACCAGCGTACACGAAGTGGGGGTACCGCGCCGTCCTTGCTGCGTTCGCTTGCGGATGGGTGGAGTCGCATGCGGAAACAGTCGAGCCATGTACGCGTTCATCTGGTCACGCAGCAGTTCGCCTCGGTTCACGACAATATCGGGGGCGAAGAAGGCGCGGACAAACCATCTCCAGACCACTTCAGTGCCTTCCTCTCGCAGGTTCTGGAACCTCTTCTATCCAAGAAAATAATTCTCGCCGATATCGATGCTCGTTGGCAACCGGCTCTTGACAAATTCCATCAGGCGAGCGGTCTCCCATTGGGAGAGTTTGAGACATTTCTCCAATCATTGCACATCGACGTTGCGGCCGGTTCGGGACTACCCACAGCACCTTCCACACGCCATTCAGATATCATCGCGCTCTCAGATACCCTCCAGCGGCATGTTTCGAATGCATCGGAAGTCGTTGCGTTGAACAGCCGCGAAATCCTCAGTCTCATGGGCTGGCAAAACCGACCGCGCTTGCATAACCGGCACGAGTTTCCGATAGATCTGGACACCTATGAGCCGCTTTCGGGCGCAATCGAGCAACTGAAGAAAGCCATAGCTTGTCACAATCGCGGTTACCTTGCAGTGATCGGACCGCCAGGCTGCGGAAAATCAACATTGCTCAGTCAAGCGCTTTCGGGCAGTGCGGATCGTATATTGCGCTACTATGCGTACGTTCCTGGAATGGCGTCTACGCGAACGCGGTTGACTGGCCAAGGCTTCCTGCACGATGTCGTACTCATGCTGGCAGAAGGCGGAGTAAGAGGCTACGAGCGCGAACTGCCCAGCAGAGAAATCGTACCGCTCCGACAGCAATTCATAGACCAACTCGATGTCGCCGGTGCAGAGTTCCGACGTACGAGCCGAAGGACAATCATTGTTGTGGATGGTCTGGACCATGTCGAACGGGACTACTCCGGCAGCGACGGCCTACTTGGGGAACTGCCTCGCCCCGATGAACTGCCAGAGGGTATTCTTTTCATCGTTGGTAGCAGAACTCTGGCTCCTCTTCACGCGTATGCAAGACACCAACTGGGCGAGCGACAAGGCATTTTCGATCTCCAGCAACACCGCCTCCCGCCGGCTTCAATTCTCAGGATTTGCCGTCGCGTTCCGTTCACAGCAAGTCTGTCGCTTGAGACGCACCACCGCATTGTTGATCTTAGTGATGGGCATCCACTGGCGCTGAGCTATCTCCTGAATCGCCTCCGCGATACGGACGGGAAGCAGGCCGAGGATATACTCTCGAAATTGCCTGCATACGCGGGCGACGTTGAAGCCGAATATCTGACCGTCTGGGACGGGGTGAAAGACGACAACGACATCGTGGACATTCTCGCTATATGTTCGCGATTGCGCAACGCCTTTACGACTGAGTGGGTCGCTGACTGGGCTCCATCCTCTGTCGTGGAAACCTTCCGACGGAAACTGTTGTATTTGTTTCGTCGGCATCACGACGGCTGGCGATTTTTCCACGACTCATTCCGGCAGTTTGTGGCGGACCGTACGGCTTGGGGTGACGAACCACGTGCAGACGAGAGCGTGGACGTTAGAATTCATAGGCGAATCGCTAGTTTATGCGCTGAAGTTGGCGGGGATCAAATCGCCTCGGAGCAGCTCTACCATTGCTACTGCGCTCGGCAGCCCGAACAAGTGCTATCCTTAGCTCAACAACAGACGTTCCGTGAACAGTATGTGCGACTACGTTCACCGGACCTCATTCGTGAGGATATTGGGCTTGCGCTGAGGGTTGCAGCCGGCCGTGCAGACGTCTTGGCCATGTTCAGGTTGCTTCTCGCTCACGTTGAGGTGACGGAGCGGACCTTAGCACTTGATGACGTCGACATGCCGGGAGTCTTGCACGCAGCCGGACTGGTTGACGAGGCGATTTCATGGTGTGGCGGTCATGGTCGACGTGTACCGACGTCCCAAGTCTACGCGCTCGCTGCGAGGTTGGGGTGGGCGGGTGACCCCGCAGGCCGTCGACTCTTCGAAATGATTGAGCACAAAGGCTTCGCCGATACAGACGGAGGGGAGGAGAGTGGTCTGGCAGGCGAAGCTGCCTTGGCCTGGACGCGAGCCGCAGTGCTGTTTCGACCACTTTCCACCATAATCACCACTATCCGTAATATCGTTGAAAGGCGTTCGAACAATAATCAACGCGACAGAGTTGAGCATCCCGAGCTGTGGAATCTTTACAGCAGGATGACTAGGACGCTGATTGATTGCGTTGTGCTCCAACGCAACCCAGAGGCGCTTGAGACAATCGACTCCGCTCTTGCCAATCATTCTGCGACTGTGGTTCGAAACGAATCCCAGCCTGAACGAGGGGATGACTGGGAGCATGCAGAGAAAATCCGAATTCAAGAACTAGTCATGCTCCTAGATCTCCGGATCGGAGTGCAGATAGAACTACTCGGATTAGCAGAAACTGGTGAAGTTGTCGAAAGTCGCCTGCAAAGCCTGTCCGCTTTGTTGCAGGGCCAGCGTGTTTCCCGTTCCACTTGGCTCGAGGTTAGTGAACTTTACTACCGATACGGCATCAGAGATCGGGCCGCACAGATACTGCATGGTATTCCCTACAACCATCAACTTACAGTTGGGGACTTAGGCTACGATGGTGAAGCCAATGCTATTGAGAGACGTTTCCGTTATTGGCGCTTGAGCTACTTACTCGCGTCGAAAAAGGACGATGTACCAAGATCTGTTCCACCTGCTAAGGACGTTCCAGCGGGAAGTTACGCATCGCCCGGCGCAGCGGTACATAGCGATGTTGATGCGATTGAACTCGCCGCTAGAATTGATGTCGCAGTTAGAAGACTGGCAGAAAAGGATGCTGCGATTACTTCGGGTCGGACCGTATTGCCTAGTGATGTGTGGACGACGCTGATCCAGGCGATTCACGTCTTCGGGCCGGTGAAGGGACGGAAAAGCAGCAGTTATCGCGCGATAGAACAAGCAAAGTCGGAACTGATGGAAATTGTAGTCGCCTTGGCTTGCAACTATGGGGGCGACATTCCACAGAATGTTAGCGACATGTTGACGCGCAAATTCGAAGAATGGCCGGAGGGATGGCCTCTGACAATGCGCCTGACTATCGCCGACGAATTGCGATCCGTGGGCGCAAGAGTTCCGTGGTATCGAGAAACTCTGTCTAAGCTGGAAACTACCGCGGCAAAGGAGAGCATCCACTCGCGGCTAAATGACACCGCGGATTTGGTCCGTCGTTACGCGAGTGATGGAGAAGTGGATTTAGCACGTCGACTCGCTCTAGGGTTGATCCCGATGGCATTCGGTATTGGCTTTCGAAAGGACTATCAATACTCTGTTTGGGTTGATTGGCTGAAGAGGGCTCTCGCTGAGCCTCGCGGAGACTGCTTTGTGGCGGAAGCGGCGTGGTTGGCACGCTTGCTGGCCGCTTCGGATGAAATGAGCGAGAGCGCCAGCGGATTGGCCGCCACCGAACTGCCAGCGGCTGTAGTGCCCGCGGATCCCGCGTCTGCTGTACGAATCTTCGAGTTTCTCGTGCGACAGGGAACGGTAAGCCATGCGAGTGCTTTGGCGGCTCTTGTACAGGCGTTGGTAGCGGACGTTGAAGCCGATCAAGCGGTCGCGGTGACATTGGCGGCAGATATTACCGGCGACCTGATAGGACCAGCGGCGAACCGAGCTTATCCGGATCTTGCTACGTCTCTTGTTGATGCGGCTAGAGCGGCTTTAGGCCGGGCTGACGGAATTGCTCTCGCGGAGTCCGTGGCGAAGCGTACCGATAAGTATGCTTTGCCGACGACGCGACCGGTATGGCGACGGGCACTGGGTGTTGCTATTGAGTTCAAGAATGAGCGAGATGGCGAGGATGCTCCGTCAGACGAGGACGAGTACGGAGCGCTGGAGTTGTCAGATGGTCGCCGCATTGCACGAAAAGATGTGCCTGAAAGAATTGACAGCATAGAGGACATTATCGAGCTGCGTCGAGGAGAGGCCGAGCGCTCCTCTTTCGACTGGTCACGAGTCCTAAAGGAACTGAGCTTGAGTGGCGATGAAATAGATGCGCTTTCGGATGCATTTGGCTTTGGGCGGTACAGAGGAGAAGAGGTTCAAATTTTACTGGTGGAATCGGCTGAGAGCAATGGAGATTATGATTTGGCATTGCGTCTCGCATTTGCATGTTTGCGTAGTGCCGGAGGTGAGTCATGGGCGCGCAATTTCGGTGGAACACGTCTCCGTGCAGCCAAAATTGTAGTACAACTAGGAGATGAACAGGCACGTGTAGAGGCGTGCGAAAATCTTGCGTACCAGATCGCAGTTAATCCTGAATGGGCGGGCTTTTTGATCCCGGACTTGCACGCCTTAGCAGAGATACTCGGATCTAGTCTAGGCGTCGCGACCATATGGCCGGAAATTCGTACGTACCTGGAGGGAATGGCGGAAACGCTAAGTTTGCCTGAGGAGCACTTGCTGGCTGATCGCCGTTGCCGCTGGTGGCTGGCAGCACCAATAGGGGGTCAACGAGCGGAAAGTGGGGAGTCTAGCGTAGCGGCGGCGCTTGCCGACCTTGGCGTTGGACACCTTTCTCACCCTACATGGCTTATTCGCGATGCAGCCACAAGTATCGTCGTTCGCGCACTGGGGAGAGGAAACAAAGAAGTGGCAGAGGCGCTCGGCCGGCTCGCTGAGGCCGACGCAAGCGACGATATTCTGGAGCGCGCGGGCCGTTGCCTCGCGGCAGCCAGACTACGCTACGGCTATGCCCCGTGTACCTCGCTCGAGGCACTTGAACACATACTGGCAAACCATCCAAGTCAAGTCATTCGGAGTTTCGCTGGCGACCAATCGCCGAGAACCTACCGCGCACTCTCGCCAGTGTACGATTTAGCACTTCCCTCTCCGGGAGATGATCTTATTGGCTACCGGCAAACAGTCCTGTGGCCTTACGAGGAGGATTACCGAATGATGGCGAGCTACCTCCAATTGGATGCCGACACCTTACTTGCAATCGCCGCTCGATACGCCTCAAGCGCATTGGAAGCTCTACCCAAGCAGGAGATGATTCGGAGCGCTCTTGAAAGTTCACGTTTGAAGCATGCGTACCCATCCTACGAGATTGACGCGGCTCGCGCAGCATTCGGGCGGGTGCTGGCAGAAATAGTAGACGCGCGTCTTCTTGACGACGCGCCGTCAAGACTGCAGGCCAGACTGTTCCGCACGATAGACCTAGAGATAATCGGTCGTTCCCCAAGAACTCGCCCTACCGTCATCCCGACTCCCCCAGCGGCGGGGCATAATCAGACAATTAAGAATTGGCAGGAAAATATTGACGGTCGACTAGAAGAATACATTGCAACTTCGGTAAGCGGGGGATGTATTTTGGTCGGCGCCAGATGCCGTCTTACGGTGCTGAATTGGGGGCATCTTGAAGAGGAATTTATTTGTGAATCAACAATGGGAGCAGATGAAGCCGGAACTGAAGGAAAATGTGCTTATCGGAACTCGGCTATTCTTAGGGATCTTGTCGCTCCGACAAGTGAAATCACAGTAGAAAATGGAACGCCATTGATCTTCGAAAATGAGGGTTTGAGATTCCATCAAGTCACTGCTAACTGGATCTCGTTTCGTCCTGGCCTTGCCAGAACGTTGGCGTGGGTACCAGACGAAGATCGCCCCGGTTGCTGGAATACGGAATCCGGAGATGTTGCTGTCGAGACCGTATGGTGGATGGATGGTTGGTGGGGGCGCTTTGAGCGTGCGTTTGATGATACGGAGGCCGTGGGTCATGTGGTCATTCTGACGTCGACAGGGGCGGCGGAGCTAGTGGAGAAATTCGGGGTTGTGACTCGTCACTTCCAAGTAATCCGGCGAGGCCTGGATAACGGAGTGCAGATAGAGCCTATATCGAGTAAGCGATCTCTTCAATTCGACTTATGATGCTGTAGGTCCAGCATACACGTCACAGTATGCTTCGTATGAATCAAGCGTGAGCAGCACGACGCCAGTGACTGACGTCCGTGCTTTGCCTCTGGCGTTCACTGCTGGAATCACATGGGAATCAGACGGATTCAACTCCCAGGGTACTCAAGACCGCTCGTGACCTGATTGGCGTCCGAGCAGCGCTGGACGGTGAAGAGACGCTGCTGCGCGCGGCCTAAGTCCGCAAGCCCGGCCAATTCCGGCCAGAGCAAATAGTGGAGGCGCACGAACAGGTTATGGCACTCGAAGCGCCGGATTGCGTCGAGTGTCCGGAGGGTCAGGACCGATGCTGGCGCGATCCACACAGACCAGACCTTCAGATGGAACACCAGTGTGTTCATATTCGTGTCGATTATGGGCTCGGCCAACAAGGTACTCGGGATAGCGTCGAAGATGATGATCCAGGCGGAAGCGTGGGGGCTCGCGTGGCGCAAGGTCTATCGGAC